>Ga0066903_100004200_pt1 | contig 12103 bp, 12 predicted proteins | sample PanSoiMetaGPlot1_FD_67491 | JGI IMG/M metagenome (GOLD analysis project Ga0066903, IMG submission 67491) | Tropical forest soil microbial communities from Panama analyzed to predict greenhouse gas emissions - Panama Soil - Plot 1 (version 2) | ecosystem: Environmental > Terrestrial > Soil >...
AAACATGATGTCGCGCATTCTGATTTCAGTGGTGGTGCTCGTTTTCGCCGCTTCAATCGCGCGCGGTGCCGAAGAATTGCTCCCGCCGTTCGGATTTCGCTGGAACGACCCAATGTCGCGCGTCGAAGCCGTGCTTAAGGGCGCCAAGGCTACGGTTGTTTCCCGCGAGAAGAAGGAAAATCGCGAAGTTTGGACCGTGGAAGGTCTCGTCCACCCTGGTTTGAAGCAAACGCTCTTTACTTTTAAAGGCGGCGCGCTCTTCGGCGTCGAATTGCAGTACGAATATCCGGATTGGTCGATCGAGCGTTACAACGAACGGATGGGAGAAATCCGCCGTTACTTCGATGCCAAATACGGAACCGGGAAATTAGTCTCGCGAACGCGCGATACCGATTCCGATGTGATTCAAACCTTGGTCGGATATCAATGGACGATCGGTGCGACCATGCTCGAGCTGTTTTATTTTTCCGCGCAACACGATGCCCTTGTTTTCCGGACCATCTCGGTCGATTACAAAGCGCTCTGATTTAGAGCGTCGTCTCCGCGACCGCGCGTTGTCGATGTTTGATGCCGCGCTGCGTCTCTTTTTGCAGCCGTTTCAACTTGCTCGACAAGTTCGCCTTCGCCGCCGCGCTCATCCGGTCGATAAACAGAATGCCATTTAGGTGATCTACCTCGTGTTGGATGGCGCGCGCCAGTAATCCGCTCGCTTCGAACTCGAAAACGTCCCCGACCAAATCTTGCGCTCGTACTTTGATCGACTTTGCGCGTTGAATCTCGCCGGTGATTTCTGGAAAGCTCAAACAGCCTTCAACTCCCCATTCCACTTGATCCCCGGGCGTAACTTCTGGATTGCTCAATACGAGCGGCATGTGCTCGGCAATGTCCACGTCTATGCCATTCATCTTCATGCTGCTCGGCCGATCCTCGACCTGCGACACATCGAGTACGGTGAGCCGAATTGGTTGGCCAACTTGTTGCGCCGCTAATCCAACGCCGTTCGCCTCGTGCATCGTGTCCACCATCTCAGTAGCGAGTTGCACGATACGTTCATCGAACGTTGTGATCAGTTTCCCCTTCGCCCGCAACACCGGGTCCCCGTATTGCACGATCGACAACTTCATTTTTCGCCGCGGGTGAAAGCTGGGAGATTTTTCACGCCCGCCAATTTCAGTGCGTCCATCACTTTGACGATGATTCCGAACGACGCCTTCTTATCGGCTTGGAGCGCGAGCGAACCCCGTCGCGTCTCAGATAAATTCCGAACTGCACTCTCCAAGTCTTCGACGGCGATCGTCTTGCCGTCGAGTTTGATCTCGTCGTTCTCGTTCACCGTCAGAATCGCGTGCTCGAGCTCGGCGGGAGCAGTCGTCGCCGTTTTTGATTCCGGCAGATTGATCTTCACTTCCGGCTGATCTTTTTTGAACGTGGTCGAAACGACGAAGAAAATCAGCAGAATCGTCAGAATGTCGACCAGCGAGACGATGATAATCGATGGCGCGCGACGTTTGCGAACTGCGAATTTCACAGTTGTCGATCCTACCTCACGCCATCGGCGCGATTTCCGGGGTCGCGGGTTGAGCAGGCGTGATCGGCTGGGACGGAACATGCGGCGGCGCCTTTCGGGCGCCGATCACGCGGCCGTAGTAACATTTTGAAAGCAGATCGGTCACCAGCGATTCCATTTCGACGGAAAGCACTTCGACCTTTTTCGAAAAATAGACGAACGCAATCAAACTAGGGACGGCAATTCCCAATCCGAAGACGGTGCAGTTCAAGGCTTCGGAAATTCCGCGCGCGATCATCTTGGGATCGGCCGAGCCGGCACTGACACCGAGACTGGCGAACACGTGCACCAAGCCCGAAACGGTGCCGATCAATCCGATCAACGGCGCGATGCCGATGATCACTTCCAGCACCACAAGGCCTTTTTCCAAGCGCACCATTTCGTAGCGGGCGCGTGTTTGCACCGCCTCGACATTTTCCGAGCGCGGCCAGCGTAAATGCGCCAGCGCGACTCGCACGATGCGAGCGAGCGATGAACCGTCATGCTGCACGATGCGAAAGAGACGTTCCGGGTTTGCACCCGGCGCGAGTCGTTCCATTTCGCTTTCGATCGTCAACGGCAGCACATTTTTTTCCCGCAGCGCGAGCGTTCGCAAAATAATGACCGTGAGGGCGACGATGGAGCAGATCAGCAGCGGCCACATGAAGACGCCGCCTTTGGCAAAAAATCCGGCAATAGTTTCGAAGACAGACATGTCGGCGTCTAGTTCGGGAACATGGTAAATGTGATCTGTTCGTCCAAGCCTTCTGGTGGCAGCGCGCTCGCGACATCCTCAGGAATTGGCGGCAATTGGATCTCGATGATGGATTGCAGGCACACGTTGGCAAAAGTCTCGTTGGAACTGTTACTGACGATCTTCGGATTCCTCACCCGGCCGCTGCGGTCAATTGAAAATACAACCTGCGTTGTCCCTAGGCTAATCAAATCCATTTTCTCAGCGCAATACGCATACCATCGTGAGCCAATCGCATCGTGGACCATCTTTTCGTAGCGACCGAGGGGAGTGCCAACCGCGTTCACCGATGAGATGCCGCGATTCGAGATCGATCCCGCCGAACGCGTCCGTTCTCTCAACTGCCGATAGGTCGATTTTGGCTGCTGCGGCTTCGTCGCAACGGTCGGTTGAACGGTCGGCCGCGGCGTCGAGGTCAACAGCGCAAGCTCGTCCGACTTCGGCGTCGGTTGGACGGTGGGCTGCGGCGTTACCGATTGCTGTGCCGCAGCGCTCGGTTGCGGCTGCGCGCCTTCGTTAGGTAACGAAAAGGGATGCGAATCCAAATCAAAACTAGATCGGTCTTTTCCCTCCTGCGTCGGCACGGACATGTCGCCGGCCGGCGGTTGCTCGCTCGCCGCAATCGAGTTCGCGTTCGATTCGAAAGTCTTTTCCTTCGGCGCCTCGGTTTGTTTCGATTCGTCGTTCGGAATGAACATCGGGTTCTTCTGCGGCGCCGACGGAAGATCGACAAAGTTCAGCTCGACCGGTTTGTCCTCTTCCGCGACGGAAAATGGCGCATAGAGCAGCCCGCCGTAGACCGCGAGCCCGTAACCGATGATCAAGTGAATGACGAGCGCGGCCAGGAGCGCCCAAAAAAACTTGCGCATCTCCTGTTTTCGCTCGTCCGCGTCGTCCGCCGAATGGCCGATGATGAACTCCGCCGTGGTCATGAATTCAGAACCGAAACATTATCGCACGCCCGAGATCGTGACAAACCCGCCGCTCTTCCTCTTCCGCTTCGTCTTAATCTTCGTCGTCCTGGCATGATGAAACAGATATTGCTGAGCGTAACCCCCATGGTCGCCGAAGTATTCCTGTGTGAACGTCCGCAGCTGCGCGGCGTTCAATCTTCGAGCCCGCGGAAAATACTTTTCCCGCAGGACCCCCTCGATCCAGACGTCGATCGGAAACGCGCGCAACCGCTCGTAGGCGAAGAGCATCACGCAATTAGCAACCTTCAGGCCCACGCCCGGCAACTCGCACAACCGCGCCCGAAGATCGAAATCGGACGAGCTCGACCATGATTCCAGGTCTGCTTCGCCCGACGCCACCAGACGGGCCGTGCCTAACAAATTCTTCGCCCGATAACCAAGCGCGCATTTTCGAAGCTCCTTCTCCGAAGATCCGGCGATTCGCTCGGCTGACGGAAACGTGTAAACGACGCAATCTCCCATCTCTCGCGCGTCCCCAAATCGCTCGCGCAGTTTTCGCGAGATCTGACGGATGTGCGCGACCTGTTTCATCGACGAACAAATGAACGTCGCTAAACATTCCCATTTGGGTTGGCGAATGATTCGCAGCCCGCGACAAAATTCGTACGCAGCGTTCATCGCAGGGTCATTCGGAAATGACGCGCAAATTTCGCTCAGTGGATGATCCAATGCGAAATACGTCGGAACAATGATTTCTAAACTTGAATGCATTATGCATTCAAGTTGTTGAGCCCTGCACGACGCTCTGAGAACATCTCCGGTTTGTTCAACGTAAATCGCCAGCCCGTCGATCGCCCCGACGAATCCGTCACCGGATCTTTCCCAGTGAAACACCTGACCCGACTCGAGCGTTTTCGCCAAATCAAAATCGACCCCGTGAACTTGTTTCGTCATTCGACATTCGTCGTTCGTCATTCATCATAAGATCGACATGGACGCCCGGCTGGCAATCGATTGCGCAGTCCTGCTGGTTTATTTCGTGGTCATCATTTCGATCGGCCTGTTCATGGGTCGCAAGGAACGCGACCTCGCTGATTTTGCACTCGGCCGCCGGCAAATCGCGTGGTGGGCCATTCTTGCTTCGCTCATCGCCGCCGAAACCAGCGCCGGAACTTTCTTCGGCACGCCCGGCGAAGGTTTTACCTTTCGGAATTACACGTACTTGCAGCTCGCGCTCGGCACGATCCTCGCCCGCGTCCTCGTGAGCTACATTTTCATCAAGCCCTACTACGACTACAAAGTTTACTCGATCTACGAATATCTGACCGCGCGCTTCGGCATCGGCACCAAGAATGCGGCCTCGGCGGTTTTTCTTTTCACCCGGTTGCTCGCGTCCGGAGCGCGCTTGTATGTCGCCGCCATCGCGCTGGCGCTCGGTTACGAGATGATTCGCGGCGTTCGTCCAAACCAGACCGAAACACTTTTCATCTACATCGGCGCGATCGTCGTCATTGTCCTCTTGACCGCGATTTACACGACGCTCGGCGGAATCAAGGCCGTCATCTGGACCGACGTGATTCAGGCTTCGATCATGATCGGCAGCGCGCTGATTGCCGTCGCTCTTTTGTATTTCGCGATTCCCGGCGGTTGGCACAAAATCGCCGAGCTTCACGGCGGTTTTCATTTTTCCGACTTCGTCACGACTGGGCTCGATCCCGGGAAAAACGGTTGGGACAAGATCAAAGGCATGTTCGCAATCGAGTACACAATCTTCGCCGGCCTGATCGGTTCGACATTTATGACGATGTCCACTCACGGAACCGATCAGGACATGGTGCAGCGAATGTTGACTGCGCCCGATGTGCGCCGCAGCCGTCGCTCCCTCATTATGTCGGGTCTCGCCGACATCCCGATCGCGTTCACGTTCTTAAGCATCGGCGTTTTGCTCTGGGTTTTTTATCAGACTCACAACGATCCCGCGTTGCCGAAAACTCCCAACGAAATTTTCTGTCACTACATCCTCTACGAAATGCCGATCGGCATTCGTGGCTTGTTGCTCGCCGGAATTTTCGCGACGGCGATGGGCTCCCTTAGCACTGCGATCAATGCGCTGGCCACCAGTTTCACCCGCGATTGGTACGAACATTACGTCAATCGAACTGCAACGCCGGAACAAAGTCTGGCCGCGGTCCGCTGGGCGACGGTCGCGTTTTCTGTCCTGATGATCGTGGTCGCTTCAATCACCGCCTACCTGGTGATTGTTTATCCGAATGTTCGCATTATCCCGATCGTTCTCGGCATTTACGGTTACACTTATGGTTCCGTCCTCGGAATCTTTCTCGCCGGTATGCTGACGAAGTCTCGCGGCAACAATTTCGGCAATCTCCTTGCGATGATCATCGGCTTCATCGTGGTCGCGATCCTGAGCGGATTACCGAACAGCATCGCCGCGCTTTTTGGCGCCAAACTTTACGAGCAGCCGGACTGGCTGCCGGTGATGGAATTTCCCTGGTGGATCTGTTTCGGAACCATCGTCACCTTTTCGGTGGCAATTCTTTTCCGGACCGGCCGCCAGCACCATCCGCCGGCGATTTAATTAAATGCAAACCGGGAATTGACCGGCGAGATTCTTTTCATACCAATTAGCAAGTCCTATGGCTCACGTCGTCACCGATAAATGCAACGGATGCAAGTTCACTGACTGTGTGGAGGTCTGCCCGGTCGCTTGCTTTTACGAAATGGAGAATCAGGTCGTGATTCATCCCGAAGAGTGCATCGATTGTACGGCCTGCGTAGAGGTTTGTCCGGTGCACGCGATTTACGCAGAGCCAGACCTGCCGCCGGAATTCGCGAAAGACACCGAGTTCAACGCCACCAAATCGCACGAGATCAAAGATGCAGCGGGCGAACCGATCACAAAAAAGAAGGACGCGTTGCCAGGCGCATTGGAGCGAAAGAAGGCACTCGGCTACTGAAATTTCGCGACGCGCGCCGCTACGAAGATTTTTCTTTCGCGAGCTTGATTCCCAATTCCCGCAGCTGGCGCGGGTCGACGTCGGCCGGCGATTGAGACATTAAATCCATCCCGCGGTTGTTCTTAGGGAAGGCCATCACCTCGCGAATGGAGTCCGCGCCACAGAGCAACATCACCAATCGGTCGAAACCGAGCGCGATGCCACCGTGCGGCGGCGCGCCTAGTCGCAAGGCGCGCAGTAAGTGACCAAACATTGATTGTCGATCTTGCGGACTGATCCCGAGCACCTCGAACATCTTATCCTGCAAAGGCGGCTCGTGAATTCGAATGCTGCCCCCGCCAATCTCCACGCCATTTAACACGACGTCGTAAGCTTCCGCGCGGATCTCGGGAAACTTCTTCTTATCGTCGAGCAACGCTACGTCCTCGGCCTTTGGTCGCGTGAATGGATGATGCATCGCGTTCCATTTGTTTTCCTCGGCGCTCCACAACAGCAGCGGGAAATCGTAAACCCACAAAAAATCCCAAACATCCGAGCCCGACTGGTCTTGGCCCTTAGCAATCAGGCCCTGAACTTCCGCTACTCTCAGCCGAATTCGCCCGAGCACTTCGCAGGCTACATCCCATTTATCCGCGGCAAAAAAGACACAGTCGCCTTCTTCGATATTTAACTTCGACTTCAGCGCGGCTTTCTCGGCGTCAGAGAAGAATTTCACGATCGGCGATTTCCATTCGCCGTTCTCGATCTTGATGAAAGCCAGACCTTTTGCGCCAAATATCTTCGCGATTTCCGTCAGCTCGTCGACTTGGCCGATGGTGATTCCGGCAAATCCTTTCGCGTTGATTGCTTTCACCACGCCACCATTATCGATCGCGCCGCGAAAGACTTTGAAGCTGCTCGCTCGAAATTCGTCGCTCAGATCGACCAGCTCCATCCCAAATCGGCGATCCGGTTTGTCGCTCCCGAATCGGCCCACCGCTTCGCGATACGTCATTCGATCGAACGGCGTCCTGATGTCGACATTGCGGGCCGCTTTGAAGACCGCGGCCAACATTCCTTCGGTAAGCCGGAAAATGTCGTCCGGCTCGACGAATGATGCTTCGATGTCGATCTGCGTGAACTCCGGCTGTCGATCGGCGCGCAAATCTTCGTCCCGAAAACATTTCGCGATCTGAAAATATTTTTCGACACCGGCGACCTGAAGCAGCTGCTTGTATTGCTGCGGCGCCTGCGGCAACGCGTAAAATTTTCCGGCCATGAGCCGGCTCGGCACCAGAAAATCTCGCGCGCCTTCCGGTGTACTCTTCGACAAGATCGGTGTTTCGATTTCCACATAACCTTGTGAATCGAGGAAATCGCGCGTCGCTTTGGCCGCGCGATGGCGAATTCGCAGATTGCGCGACAACTCCGGCCGGCGCAGGTCGTAATAACGATAGGTCAGCCGCAGATCTTCGTTGTGAATTTCGGCGTCGATCGGAAATGGCAAATCGTCGGCGCGATTCAAAATTTTCAATTGGGCCGGGATCAACTCGATGTCACCGGTCGCGAGTTTCGGATTTTCCGTGCCGGGCACGCGCGGCGCGACCTTACCCGAAACCTGAATCACATCTTCGCTGCGCAAAGCGTGCGCTTCTTTCGCGAGCTGAGCGTTCTCTTCCGGCCGAAATACAACCTGGGTGAGACCTTCGCGATCGCGCAGGTCGACGAAGATAACGCCGCCATGATCGCGCGAGACATGGACCCAACCGGCAAGGGTGGCGTCTTTGCCGATGTCAGATTTGCGAAGTGAATTGCAATCGTAGTTGCGATACATGGTCAAACGGAGCCGGAGACAGTGAAGAATTTTGCGACGCTGTCCAGCAACGCATCGTTCGGAATCAATGATTCTTCACGCGTCGCGAGATTTTTCACTTTCACCTGTGGCCATTCATCGCCGTAGAGCAGCGCGATGCGCGCGCCGGCGTTCTCCGCGGTTTGAAATTGCCTTGCCACCTTATCGGTGGTCAGCGGGTAATCGACGCGATAACCGCGGTCGCGCAGTTCCTGGATCTGCTCGAGCGCGTCCGCGCGGCGCTGTTCCTTCGCGATCACGACGTAGATGTCGATCGTGTTTTGTTTTTTAGTGGCAGTCTCGAGCTTTTCGCGGGTCGTGGGACGGTCATGCAGCAACTCGCCGAGCACGACATCGCCCATCGCGAAACCGAGCGCCGGCATCGAAACCGCGCCGTCGCTCAGCTGACCGATCAAATTATCGTAACGTCCACCGCCGGCGATCGCCCGTAGTTTCCCCGCGCGATCAAAGACTTCAAACACGGTCCCCGTGTAATAAGCGAGCCCACGAACGATTTTCACATCGATGTCGACGAAGCCGGCGAGACCACGCGCGCCGAGACCGTCAACCAACCGATCAAGTTTTCCGCTTGGGCCACCCTTGTCGAAAATCGAAAACACCGGCCCGGCGAGTTTGCCAAGCTTCTCTTCTGTTTTCTGGCGCGGCTCGCGCCCAGATTTGTCGATGATCTGCAAGACTTCCTCCCAGCGTTCGGTCGGGAGTTGTTGTTGCTGCAAAAAGTCGGTCCAGAATTCGCGGTCGCTGATTCGGACAACGAAGTCTTTTTCAGTCAGCCCGAAGGCGCGCAAAATGTCGATGCAGAGCGCGATCAGCTCGATGTCGGCGGCGAAATCGCTCTCGCCCATGATGTCGCAATTCAACTGATAATGTTCGCGCAAACGGCCGCGCTGTTGTTTTTCGTAGCGAAAAAATTGGCCGATGGAAAACCACTTGAGCGGCTTTTTAAACGCGCGTTCATGCGCTGCGACCACGCGCGCTAGCGTCGGTGTCAGCTCGGGCCGCATCGAAACTTCGCGCTCGCCTTTATCGGTGAAATTGAAAAGCTGATCGACAATTTCGGCGCCGCTTTTTTTTCGATAAAGTTCGGTCGGCTCAAGCACGGGGCCGTCCCATTCGACGAAGCCATAACGGCGCCCAACTTCGCGCCAGCGGGCGAAGATGTAGTTCCGAGCCGCACAATCGTCCGGCAGAAAATCTCGGAAGCCTGGAAGCGTCTGCATTATTTAAAACCGAACAGCCGACTCGGCGCGAACCATTTGTGGCCCTGCGGTCGAATAAATCGCCGGAGCCCGGAGTCAAACTTCTTCACAAGAAAGAGCATTGGGTAACCAAAGCAAAGGACAACTATGAAAGAAACTACATTAGCGAAAATATTGGCCGTGGCTTGCAGTTTGGTCGCGGTTACAGCATTGGCTCAAACTTCGACGACCGTCACGACAACCAAGGACGCCGCCGCTGGGGATATCGTGACCACGACGAGTGACACGAGCGCCAGCGGAACGATCACTACCTACACACCGGGCACCGATTACATTACGTTTCGGGCGGGAACAACCGGAACGCCCGTCCGTTACTATTATACCAAGGAGACGGCAATCCTTGACCCAGAAGGTCAGGTCGTGACCTGGTCGGCCGTTCGTCCCGATCTGCCCGCGACGGTTTATTATGTGCGTGAAGGCGATCGCATGATTGTGCGCAGGATCGTGCTGGCCAAGCCGACTGTGATCGAAAAGGAGACCACGACAACCACAACTACCGAGAAACCTTAAGACACTCAGTCAATAGCTGATTAAGATCAAAGCGCTCGCGAAGAAATTGGCGGGCGCTTTTTGTTTGCCGGCGAATGACGGCAATCGCCCTATCTCAATCGCTGTAGCCGCGCGGGAATTTCTGGTGCCAATTCCACGCGCTCTCGATAATGGCATCGAGCGATTGAAACTGCGGTTTCCAGCCGAGCTCGCGATTGATCTTTTCCGACGATGCAATCAAACGTGGCGGATCACCCGGGCGGCGTGGTTTTTCCACGATGTCGATCTTGCGCCCGGTAATTTTGCGGCAGGACTCGATCACCTCGCGCACGCTCGCGCCGCCGCCAGTGCCCAGATTGTAAAAATCACTCTTGGTCGCATCGAGCGCAAGAATATGAGCTTGGGCGAGATCGACAATGTGGATGTAATCGCGAATGCAGGTTCCGTCCGGCGTTTCGTAATCCGTCCCGAAAATCTCGACGTGCGGTTTTTCTCCGAGCGCGACCTTAAGCACGTTCGGGATAAGATGGGTTTCGACGCGATGGTCTTCCCCAAATCTGGCCGACGCGCCAGCGGCGTTGAAATAGCGAAGGGAAACGAACGCCAATCCGTGAATCTGATCGTACCAGCGCAAAATCTTTTCGAAGGCCAGCTTGGATTCGCCGTACGGGTTGATCGGGTGCGCCGGCATCGTTTCATCAATGGGCACGCGCTCTGGCGGGCCAAAAATCGCGCAGGTGGACGAGAAGATTAATTTTTGGACGCCGGCGTCCACCATCGCGTCGAGAAGATTGAGGCCATTGGCAACATTGTTCCGAAAATATTTTGACGGGTCTTGCATTGACTCGCCAACTAGTGCGTTGGCTGCAAAGTGCATGACCGCGTCCGGCCGTCGTCTCGCCAGTAAGCGCTCGACCGATTGTCGATCTTCCAGGTCACACTTGATGAATTCGGCGCGCGGATCGATCGCGGCCCGATGGCCTTCGCTGAGGTTGTCGAAGATCGAAACTTCGTGGCCGGCGTCAAGCAACAGCTCCGCGCAAACGCTGCCGATATAACCGGCGCCACCGACGACGAGAATTTTCATTCCCGACAAACTCGGCGGGCCTCGCCGTTAATCAATCCAAAGTGCGAGTCGACGGATTTTTTGCCGTGGCCTGCTTCGAATTCACCGTTTTCGCCGAAGATTTAGTCGACTTCGAAGCGACCTTCTCCAGTTTTGCAATGCGCACATTCGCGGAGGGATTCTTCTTTTGCAGCGAGGCAACCATCTTTTGAACATGCATGTGTTTCATGCGCGGACCGAGCACTTGGAGACTCTTTTCCTCGGAACCCCATTGGAGAATATCGATGTCGACCTTACGCACGCCCCAGCGCTTCATTTCCAACTTGGTCGGCTTGTAGAGATCGATCGTGTTGGTACCGACCAGCGCGGTTCCGTAGTCGTCGATGATGTATTCTTCCCCAGTACCACAGATTTGGAACCGGGTCCCGAGCGGAAAGTGCGACCAATCCGCAGCCGCGCTCATTACGTGACGGCCGGACAAGTAAGTGCCGAGGCCATTTTTTCGTCCGCCTTCTTCCGATCGAGTGTAGGCAGTGGTCCGCACGTTCGACATGCGACCGAGATGAGAGTTGGCGGCTTCCATAGCAGCCAACGGTTTCTGAACAATTGGTTGCTCGGCGCAACCGACGAGGATGAAAGCAACAGCACACACGGCTGTTGCAAGGTTAAGGCATTTCGGCATTTGCAACTCCGCGGCGTCAAATAGCAGCTACGAGCAAGCTGGCAAGAGTAATCTTACGCGTTCGCAATTTTATGTTTTTGCCGCCCAGCATCTTTTAGCTGGGTAAAATGCAGCAAAAAGCGGGCTAACCGCGAAAATTACTCACACATTATTCACTAACTCCGCTGCGCTCCAGAGACCTCGGTTGTGCAATGCGGACAACGTGTGGCCTTGATCGGGATCGACATCGTGCACGCCGGACAATCTTTCACTACCGGCGGACCAGTCTTGGGCTGTTTGAGCTTGTTGATTGCTTTGACGGCGAGAAAGATGCAAAAGGCAACGATCACGAAATTGATCGTGATGGTGATGAAATTGCCGTAGGCGAAGACCGGTCCCAATTTTTTTGCTTCCGCCAACGACAGGCCGGGTGTGACCTTCTCGGACAACGGGACGTACAGATTGCTGAAATCAAGATTGCCGACGAGGCGGCCGACCGGCGGCATCAGCAGGTCTTCGACAACCGAGGTAACAATTTTTCCAAAGGCCGCGCCGATAATGACGCCGACGGCGAGATCAATGGCGTT
>Ga0066903_100004201_pt1 | contig 12103 bp, 10 predicted proteins | sample PanSoiMetaGPlot1_FD_67491 | JGI IMG/M metagenome (GOLD analysis project Ga0066903, IMG submission 67491) | Tropical forest soil microbial communities from Panama analyzed to predict greenhouse gas emissions - Panama Soil - Plot 1 (version 2) | ecosystem: Environmental > Terrestrial > Soil >...
GGCGCGCGCCATCAGCGAACGGAGCACGTCGCGGCCGTAGACCACGTCGGCATCGGTGAACAGGACATAGCGCGGCGCCGCAGGCGCGCTCGCCACATGAAGGATGCCCTGCTGCATCGCCCATAGTTTGCCGGTCCATCCCGCCGGCGGCGCGCGCCCGGGGAGAACCGTGAGCCGGTCGCCCGCGCCCGCTGCATCGGCGCTCGCGATGGCGGCCGCCGCGGTGCCGTCCGTGCTCTGGTCGTCGACGACGATGACGGTGAACAAACCCGGATAATCCTGGCTCAGCAGCGACGTCACCGTCTGGCCGATGAACTCCGCCTCGTCGCGCGCCGGAATGATCGCCGTTACGTCGGGCCAGGTCGCCGGCGCGGGCGGCTCGTCGGCGTCGTCGCGCACCGTCGCGCGCCAGAAGCCGCCATGCGCCGCCAGCAGGTAGAGCCACACGGCGAGGCCGATGCCTGCGATCACGATTTCGATCGACATTGGCCCATCTGCTCCATGCGCGGGCGTGCGAATCCGTTCGCCTTGGTGCCAAGACGCCGCAGATTCGGGAAGTCGTCAGAATGTCGCCACGGGTTCGATGACGACCGCCCAAGCTCGCGGCGTTGTGAGGTGCGATTGAAGGATCGGATTGTTGCTTCCATGCGTTTGGCCCCCAATCTCGACCCGGAAAGGCCGCTGCGAGTCCCCTGTGCCCCAAATGCCAATGGGGCAGGTCTAGTAACAAACACAGAGGCAGAAATGTGGTTGGTCTACCTCCATGATCTTGCAGGCCTGTTTGGCAGCTTGCAAGGCATCGGCCTCTTCCAGTTCGTACCCGGACGCGGCGCTCAGGTATTCGCGTCGATGCCCGCCGTGCGCGGGCTGCCGCGCTCCCAGTTCAGCGGGACGGCGCTTGCACCCGCGGCGCGCTCGACGCAGGCGCAGTCGGCGCGCGCTGGAGCGCCACGCGCGCGCGTCGAGATCTGTTCGCGCCCCGAGCTTGTGCGCCTTCGCCATTGGCGGCACGCCTTCGCCGACAAGCACAAGGACCACCGCTATTACGAAGTCGTCGAAAAGACCATCCGGCAAGGCTTCGAGTATCGCTATTTCGTGATCAAGAACGCTGACGGGGAGGTCCGCGGCGTCCAGCCGTTCTTCCTGCTCGATCAGGACCTGCTCGGCGGCCTCGATCCGAGAATGCGCAACCCGATCGAACTCGTCCGGCGCGCGTGGCCGCGGTTCATGATGATGCGCACGCTGATGGTCGGGTGCGCCGCCGGCGAAGGCCAATTGGATGGCGAGAATGAATGGGCAGCCAAGGAGAACGCGGCGCTTCTCGCATCGGTGATCGGGACCTGGGCGCGCAAGCTCGAGGCTGGCCTTGTCGTTCTCAAGGAGTTTCCTGCGGCTTCGCGCAAGCCGCTTGAAATCTTCCGGCGGGCGGGCTTTGCGCGCATTCCGAGCTTTCCGATGGTGCGCCTTAGATTGGCGTATGACAATTTTGACACGTACATGAAGGACAGGCTGGGCAAAAACACGCGCCGCAAGCTGCGCAAGAAATTCAGGGAAGTGGAGCGCGGCCCCGCGATCGAAATGAGCCTGGTCGAAGACATCGCGCCGGTGATCGATGAGGTCTATCCGCTCTATCTGCAGGTGTTCGAGCGCTCGCAGTTCCGCTTCGAAAAGCTGTCCAAGGACTACTTCTTGAGCCTGGGACGCCGCATGCCGGACAAGATGCGCTTCTTCGTGTGGCGCCGGGAACGACGGATCGTCGCGTTCGCAATGTGCATGGTGCACAAGGATACGATCTATTTCGAGTACGTCGGTCTCGATTACCGGGTGGCCTTCGATGCACACCTCTACCATCTCGTGATCCGCGACCTGCTCGATTGGGCGATGGCGCGCCGCCTCAAATGGTGCGTCAGCACGTCGGGCAACTATGACCCGAAGTACCACATGCGGTTCATGCTCGATCCGCTCGACCTCTACGTCAGGCACACATCGGGCCTGCTCAACGCCGTGTTGAAGCTGCTTCTGCCATTGGCGGCGCCGGTGCGCTGCCTGCCGATTCTCAAGCAGTTCCCGAACTACGCCGACCTGTGGGAAACGAGCGGCGGCCAGCCTTCGAAGGGGCGCGCCCTCGATGCTATTGTCCGTGACTCTGCAGCACCGCAAGGCACGCGCGCGTGAGCTTTGTGCGGTTCTGCTGCAGGCAGCTCAGCACCATGGAGTCGCCCTGATTGAGCACGGCGCGGCAGTGGCGGCGCGCATCGCCGTTGCACGCCTTCTGCTCTTGGGCGGTCCCGCCCATCGGCGTCGTCGTCCCCATCTGTGCGTGCGCGATTGTGGGAAGGGTCAGCAGCGCAGCGAGCAGGCAAAAATGCTTCATCGAGCGAGTCATTGTCAGATCCTATGGGAGGGGGAACCGCCAGCGCGAGACCTGCTACCGCTCAGTTCTGGCAAAATCAAGGAGCAAAGGATCGCACGACCGCCACGCCGAGCCCCTGACGGAGGTCTGCTGCGGGTCTATCCGGCTTGACAGGCTTATGATCGATTAGGGATACGAGATAATCCCCTACGGAGGGCGCCATGCTGAAATACTGGTTCGTGGCTTCGCTCGTCGTCTGCCTCGGTGCTCCGGCAGTGGCGGCCGAGGCGACCGGGGATTGGTTCGTCGAAAACAAGGGGGCCGTCATTCGGGTCGGCCCCTGTGGCGGCGCGATGTGCGGCCATATCGCCTGGACCAAGGGCCCTCCTGGGACGGACAAGAACAACCCCGATCCGGCAAAGCGAAGCCGCCCGATCATCGGCCTGCCCATCATCCTCAACATGAAGCCGACCGCCGGCCGTGCCAATCGCTGGGAAGGCGAGATCTACAATGCCGAGGAGGGCAAGATCTACTCCGGCAGCATCACGCTGGTGAGCGAAAATACGCTGCGCATCGAGGGCTGCGTTCTCGGCATCCTGTGCGGCGGCCAGAACTGGGCGCGGGCAAAGTGCGACGAGCCGCCGGCGCCTCCTCCCGGGCGTCCGGCTACGCCCGCACCGCTTTCTTCTTGTCGCGTGGTGGGCCCATGAGGGCGGGCTGAAACAGCACCGCCGCGGCCAGCGTGCACAGCAAGGACAGCGACAACAGCTTGCCCATGCTCGACATGCCGGGGTGGTGCGAGTTCCACAGGCTGCCGAATGCGGTCACCGTCGTCATCGCGCTGAAAAACACGGCGCGGGTCAGGCTCGACTGCAGCAGGCTGGTTTGTCCGGCCCGCCACGCCATCACGTAGTAGATCTTGAACGCCACGCCGACCCCGAGCAGCAGGGGCAGGGCGATGATGTTGGCGAAATTGAGCGGCAGGTCGATCAGCACGCAGATTTCCAACGTCACCGCGCCGGCCAGCAGCAGCGGCACCAGGGTGAGCAGCACGTCGCTGAAGCGGCGCAGCACGATCCACAAGAGGACGGTGATGGACAGAAGCGCGAAGACGCCGGCCTCGATGAACGCGCGAACAACGGTACGCCCGGATTCCTGCAGCGAAACCGGCGAGCCGGTCGCGGTCGGCTCGATGGCGAGCACCGCGCTGGCGAATTTCCGCATGACCTCGTTGTCGTCGGGGTCGCCCTTCGGCAACACTTCGATCATGGCGCGTCCGTCTTCGGCGACCCAGTCGCGCTTGAGGTCTGCGGGCAAGGTCTCCAGCGTGACGCGCGCCGCCTTCAGCCCATCCCGCAGGTCTTGCATCGCCACCTTGAGCGAAGGCACGAACGCGGCTTCCGCCCGCGCGCGCGCGGCCTGATCGGCCTTGGCGAGCTGGGATAGAAGATCGGCGAGACGACGGGCCGCGGCGGCGCCGGGTCCCTTCTCCTCGTTGGTGAGTTGCTTGAGGGCGGTGACCGCCTTGTTGAGAAAGTTCACGTTTTCCGCATCGCTCGGGGGCGGACGTGTGCGCGAGGAATCACCGCCCGGGTTGAGCGTCATGCTGGCGCGCGATCGCTGCGGGTTGATGCTCGGATTGAGGGCCGCCGCCGCCCGATGGATGAGGGTGAGCTTCTCGTCCTGGTCGGCGGGAACGAAGCTGCTCAGCGTCATCACCTCCGAGACTTCAGGAAGCTTGCCGATACGCTTCGCCCGCTCGTCGGCATCGGCGAGCGACGGCGCCAGGATGTAGATCGAGTTCACGCCGGCGTTGGCGTCCCTCTTGAGCTCGAGATAGGCCGCAACCGACTCGCTGTTGGGGCTGCGCATGTTCACGACGTTGAAATCAAAACGAAGGAAATAAAGGAGCGGCGAGCCGAGCACCGCCACCGCCAGGGTCGCCACCACGATCGCGATGCGGTGGCGCTCCATGAAACGGTCGACCGGGGCGAGCGCCTTGTAGCCGAGCTCGTGCGGCTCGCCCGGTGGATTGAACAGGCTGACGAGGGCGGGCAGCAGCGTCACGCTGGTGACGAACGCGATCACCATGCCGCTGCCGGCGATCAGCCCGAGCTCGGACAAGCCGCGGTAATCGGTCGGCAGGAACGCGAAGAAGCCGGCCGCCACGGCCGCCGCCGCAAGGGTCAACTGCGCGCCGACATTGTGGCCGGTGTTGTGCAGCGCTGGAAGCAGATCGTCGACCTCGTGGCGCTCCGCCCGATAGCGGACGCTGAATTGGATGCCGAAGTCGACGCCCAGCCCGATGAACAACACCGCGAACGCAACCGAGATCAGGTTGAGCGCGCCGACCATCAACAGCCCGAGCGCCGCCGTCGCGACTAGGCCGACGATCAAGCTGATGAAGCAGGCGAGGATCAGCCGCGCCGATTGCAGCGCCAGCCACAGGATGACGATCACCGCGCCGAGGGTGAGCAGGATGTCGACCGGCGCGCTCTCCTTGAGCGTGGCGTATTCCTCGTCCGACAGCGGGATCGGCCCGGTGAGCCGCACGCGGGCGCCGTAGTCCTCGGCGAGCCTCAAATCTGCCGCGGCCTGCCTGATCGCGTCGCTCGCCGCCTTGCCCGGCTCCAGCGCGGAAAAGTCCAGGATCGGCCGCGCCTCGATGAAGCGCCGCAGCTCGCGCTTTTCCGCCGGCTTTCCATTGACCAGCTCGCGCCAGGAAAAGCTCGCCGGCTGCCCGGCGATCACGCGGTCGAGCGTATCGCTCGCCAGCGTGAACGGGCGCGTGAGGTCATCCAGCTGCACCTGTCCCCTCTGCACGCCGGTCGTCACCAGCAACAGCCCGTCCAGAATGCCGCGCAAGCTGGGATCGGTCGCGAGCGTGCCGAGGAGCGGTTGGGCGGCGCTGAGCCCCTTCATCGCGTTCGCGACGTCCTCCTTGGAGAGGTAGAGCAGCCCGTTCCTTGCAAAAAACTCGCCGCCCCCGCTCACGCGCGCCGACTTCAGCACGTCCTTCCGGTCGGAGAGCTTCGCCACCAGTGCATTGGTCGCCTGCTGGGCATTTTCCGGCGTTGAAGCTTCCACCACGATGAGGATGAGCTCCCCGCGCTGCGGGAAGGTGCGATCGAACTCGATCTCGTGCTTGCGCCAGGGCAGGTCCGTCGAGATCAGGTGGTCGATGTCGGTGTCGATCGCAAAATGACTGCCCGCATAGAGCGCAGCCAAAACGGTGAGGACGAGGGCCGTGCCAAGCACGACCCAGCGTTGGCGGGTGGAGTAATCAACGATTCGCGCAATGATCGATCGCAGCATGATTTGCCTAGCAGAAGGTCTAACGTCGTGCCGTCAAATGGAACGAGCAGGGAACATATGCAAGACCATGGCCAATCCGTGGACCCGAGAAGGCCGAAAACGCGCCTTGAATAAACTCCTTGATCCACCCGCTTCAAGTTAATCCTTCGCATGGGTCTTGGTTGCACGAAGGGCGTTCAGGTTCGATGTCCCCGCCACGATCGCGGCACGTTGGCGCGGGTAGAGAGAGCGAACAAGGGGGCCGGATCCGCCCGCGCTCGTACCGGGCGGTATTAGCGGTATTAACTGCGCACAGACGTTATCCATGCCACGCCTTGGCCATCTCGATCGAGGATTGCTATCGTACCGCCATGCCGACCAATAATCCCAAGGCTGCTGCCGCCGCCGCGACAAGCCCACACCCTGATGCGGCATTTATATCGCGCCTCAACGCGGTTGCGGAGGACATCGAAACACTGCTCGATCGGCTGTTGCAACCGCAGGCGATGCCGGGAGAGATTGCACGCCCGCCGCGGCTCACCGAGGCCATGCGCTATGCGAGCCTGGGGGGTGGCAAGCGTCTGCGGCCGTTCCTCGTGGTGGAGACCGCGGCCTTGTTCGGCGTGCCGCGCGACCGCGCGCTGATGGCGGGAGCGGCGTTGGAATGCGTGCATTGTTACTCGCTCGCCCACGATGATCTGCCGGCCATGGACAACGATGCGCTCCGCCGCGGGCAGCCGACCGTGCACAAGGCGTTCGACGAGGCAACGGCGATATTGGCCGGCGACGGCCTGCTCACCTTCGCGTTCGATATCCTCTCTCGCCCGCAGACGCACCCGAGCGCGGCCGTACGCATTGCGCTGGTGACGGCGCTCGCGCGGGCGGCGGGATTGGGCGGCATGGCCGGCGGTCAAATGCTCGACCTTGCGGCGGAAGGGCGGTTTGCCGGCTCGCCCCTGACGCTCGGCGAAGACGAGATCACGACGCTGCAGGCGATGAAGACCGGCGCATTGCTGCACTTTGCTTGTGCGGCCGGCGCGATTCTCGGCGAGGCGGCGAGCGAGAGACGCGTCGCGCTCGACCGCTTCGGGCTCGCCCTCGGCCGGGCCTTCCAGATTGCCGACGACCTGCTCGACGTCGAAGGCGATGCCGCCATGGTCGGCAAGTCCACCGGCAAGGATGCGGCCGCCGGAAAGGCGACCCTGGTCGGGGTGCTCGGCGCCGAAAACGCCAAGGCACGGCTGACCGGGCTGGTGGCAGAAGCCGAGAGGGCGCTTTCTCCGTTCGGTCCTGATGCGGCCGTGCTGAAGGCCGCGGCCCGCTTCGTCGCCGAACGACGGGCGTGAGGTAAGCGCCCACGCGGATAAGGTCGAGCGAGCAAGCCCCACGGAATTAACGTTAATTCGCCGTGGTTACGGCGCCGAATATACAATTTCCGCCCAGTCGCCCCGGAATTGCCCCAAAGGTTTAGCGTTGTGGTGAACCAATGCTAAACGCCGCGCGACCAATGGAGGTCAGCCCGAATTTCGACCGGCGCATGTTGGGGCGCCGCACGGGCTGACACCGGTCACCACGGGGGGCATTCACGTCATGATCCTTTGAGCTCCACCGTGAGCTCTTGCCGCCGGACTGTACGGCAGGAGCTTGCACGTTTTGTCGCAAGCGCTGGTTCGGCATACTCAGGGGGAGAGACCTCATGCGGCGTCGGCTCACGGCCATTCTGTCCGTCCTCGGATTGATTGCCGGCCTGGACAAGGTTCACTCCGCCGATCTCGAGTGGGAGGTCGAGAACCCATTCCGCCTCTATAAGGTGGGCAGCTCGTTCGCCCTGCATGAGCACGCCTTCGACGCCGTGCGCGGCAATCTCGACAGCCCGGTCCCGACCGACATCGTGTTGCGCACCGAGCGCCGGCTCAACGATCCCGATTGTCGCGACAAGAGCACCCCGGCGAGCTGCGGCGACTCCGCCGGACGCAACTATTGGCCGTCGCGGCTCGGTTGGGCTGCCAAGACGGTCTCCGCCGTCTGCTACGACAGCGAGCGGCGCCCGCGTGGCTACATGGTGCAATGCGAGCGCAAGTACTCATGGGGAACCGCCAAGGAAGATTTCATTCTTCCCGAGGCGCACACGGTGGTGGTGAAGCTTGGCTCCGAGCATGTCGCGGCAGCCGGCACCGGCAAGTGCCTGTGGGTGTGGCAGCCGCACGCGCCGGGCGGCAGGGCCGAGACGCGCACGCTTGCCTGCGGCGAGAAGCTCGTCATTCCCCGCGTGCCTTATTCGGTCGATCGCGCCCGATCGGGCGTGACCGTCACGGTGCGGTTGCCCGATGGACGCGGCTTTGCCGATTCCGACGTGACCGTGGAGGATCTGCTCATCGCCGGCCTCGGCGACTCGTTTGCCTCGGGCGAGAGCAATCCCGATCATCCGGTGACGTTCAGCGCCACGCGCCAGATGCCGTACGATCCGGTCGCCGTGCGCGATGAGGTCGCCACCCGCTCGATGAAGCCGAAGGAGGGGGCGGGCTACGGGCTTGCCTCCGGCGATACGGTCGGCGATTGGAAGACGCTCCCGCGGCGTCTGCTGGAAGACGAGGAGAAGGGCCTGATCTATCGGCTCGGCTCGCGCGATTTTGCCGAGTCGTTCCAGCACCGCAACGCGCAGTGGATCAGTCCCGATTGTCACCGCTCGCAGTACGGCTACCCGTTCCGCGTCGCCATGGAGCTGGCGCTGGAGAACCGACACCGTGCGGTCACCTTGCTGCATCTCGCCTGCTCGGGCGCGGAGGTCGCCGCCGGCCTGTTCCTCGAAAAGGACGCGCGCGAGCAGTTCGACAAGCCGAATTCGAAAACGGTTCCGGCGCAGTTCGATCAGCTCAGCGATTTGATCTGCCGCGGCGGCAACGGCGGGCGCACCCGTCCGGCCACCTACACGCTGCCGATCTTCGACCAGGGCAGCACCAGCATCGCGAGCCGCAACGTGGCCATGCGCTGGTGTCCGCCGGAGAGCCGCAAGCGCCCGATCGATCTGGTGCTGTTGTCGATCGGCGGCAACGACGTAGGTTTCAGCGCGCTCGCCTATTATGCGATCAGCGAAAGCGCCTCCGACGTCGCGCCGATCGCCGCGCTGATCGGCAATCAGATCCGTTTCGGCAGCGACGTGACGCGCGTCTATCTCGGCGTGCTCGATCAGCGCATGAAGGCGGTGAAGGGCGCGCTGCAGGACGGTTTCGGCGTGGCGTCCTCGCAGGTGGTGCAGACGGCTTACGAGCCGTTGCAATACGACGAGACCGGCGCGCTGTGCGGGATGCGGCCGACGCTCGGCCTCGACGTCAATCCCAAGCTGCGCATCAGCCGCGACCGTATCCAGGAAGCCTCCACGTTCCAGAGCCAGCTCAACGCCAAGCTCGAGTGCATGAGCGATGCGAGCCGACGCCGCGATTGTCCGAGCAATCTCGCGACCGGCCGCGGCACCGGGTTCACGCTCGTCACCGAGCACCTGGCGCTGTTCGCCAAGCGCGGGGTATGCGCCCGCGACCCACGGCGCGCCCAGGTCGACGGGACGATGATGGCGATGCCGCGTCAGGTGACGGGCGAGTTCCAGCCCTACAACCCGTCCAATGCCTTGCCCTACGGGCACCGCTGGCGCCTGTTCCACACGCCGAACGACGCCTTCCTCACGGCCAATACCCATCGCGAAGGCATCTCGATCTACGACATCATTCAGCCGTCCTATGCGGCGCTCTATAGCGGCGCTCTGCATCCCACGGCGGAGGGCCACGCGATCGTCGCCGACAGCGTATTGCCGCATGCGCGTGCGGTAGTCCTCGCCCGTCGGGCGCCGCCCGCAGTCGCCTCGGGAAACTGATCGATGGCGCGCACACGACCTTGTGAAGGAAGCGGCGCGCCGACGGGCTATCATCACCTGTCAAGCCTGACAGCAGCCGTGCTTGCCCAAATCTGTCATAACAAAATGCAAATCCCGTCATCTGGCTTGCACCCTGCTGGCGTATTCTCCGGGCATGGCCGAGAGATCGCCGCAGCGAATCGACGGAACTGAATGACCCGCGGAAGGAGCGCCATGTCGACAGCGACGGACGAGGCCTTTGGTCCCGAAATCATCGCGCTTGCATCCGAGGCATTCCGCCGGTCGTGGCATTTCATCGAGGCCGATCCGGTGCTGGCCGGCTGCGACCGCAAGGCGCTGCAGGCCGAGCTCGCCCGCTCGATTCTCGACACGGCGAAGAACGGCGAGCGTGATCTGGTGCGCATCGCGAACCGCGCCATTGGCAGGCTGCGGGCGACGCGGCCGGGACAAAACGGCCGCTGACCGCTCGGCGCTTCCCGGCGCGTTCTGCTTGGCGCCACCTGTCGGCTTCATGTATATCGGGGCGTTCTCGTCTCACGCTCGATCGGGACGTGCCCCATGTCCTTGATTCGGCTCCCGCGCGGTCTTTCCGCCCTCGTCATCGTCCTCGCGCCGCTGATCCTCACCGATGCTGCGCCATCGACCGTTCAGACGCCGCAACAGGAATCGCTTGCCGGCCAGCTCTTGATCGCCGCGCCGACCATGCGCGATCCGCGCTTCGACCATACGGTCATCCTGATGGTGCGGCACGATCGAAGCGGCGCCCTCGGCATCGTCATCAACCTGCCGCGCGAAGAGCGTCCGCTGGCAAGTCTCTTGGCTCTGCTGGGCGAGAAGGACGCCGATGTCGGCGGCACGGTGCGCATCTTTGCCGGCGGTCCGGTCCAGCCCGAGGTGGGTTTCGTCATCCATAGCGCCGAATATCGGCAGCCGGAAACGATCGTCGTCGACGCCAACGTCGCGGTCACCTCGACGCGCGAGATTCTGCACGACATCGCCGACCACAAGGGACCGATGAAGAGCCTGGTTGCGTTCGGCTATGCGGGCTGGGCGCCCGGCCAGCTCGAAGGCGAGCTCGAGCGTCGGGCGTGGTTCACGGCGCCGGGCGACCCCAAACTGATCTTCGATGAGGAGCGCGACAAGGTCTACGACGCCGCATTCGCGCGCCGCACGCGCGATCTTTGATCGGCCCCGCTTGTTCGGATGCAAAACCGCACGCCGGCTTCATCGGAGAATCTTTGCACGCGTGCGTCGCGTCGTCCCAAATTGGTACAGGCCGCGCGCATCGATAACGTTTGCGCTCGCTGGGGCAATCAGCGACAATTCATTTCGGCTGGCGGGTATGCGTAACAGGGACGTTGAACAATGATGTACCGATCGCTCACGCTGGCCATCGCGATTCTCGCGTCCGCGCCAGTTGCGGCAGCCGATCTCGACTCCGTCTATGTGGCGCCGGGAGGAATCTATGCGCCGGCGGCACAAATCTATGTGAGGCCCGCGCGCGAATACGGCGCGCCGCTGTACGGCCCGCCCGGCCCCATCTATGGGCCCGGCCCCGTTTATGGGCCCGGGCCGGTCTATGGGCCGCCCGGACCGGTCTATCCTGGACCCGCCTATGTCGCGCCGCGGCGGGCCTATGCGTTGCCGCCGCCGGTCTATGCACCGCCGCCGGTCTACGAGCCCGCGCCGGCCGCTTACGTCGCGCCGGTGCCGCGCCCCTACATCGCGCCGCGTTACGCGGAAGAGTGGGCGCCGCGACCGCTCGTGGGCGTGCCTTACGGCGGCGGCTATGGTCGCTGCGTCGCCGAATATTGCGATTGAGACGACACGTCTGCGCGGCGGAATAGCAGCGTCTATTCCGCCGGCGCCCGGTGGCGCACGCGCTGTCCCCAGGCCGGCCGACATGCGGTGAAGAGATCGAGCCGATGGTGAGGTTGGCGATACGAATGGCGTTCTGGCTCGGCGTCGTCTTCTGGCTGCTGCCGCCAGGACCCTCGGCGCGCATCGCGGCGCCGCCGCAAGTCGCCACCACGCCGCAGCCGACCTCCCCTGCGGGAGAGGCGGGCAGGACGGCGACAAGACCGCCGTCGCAACACACGCTCACGCGTGACGACCTTTCCGAGCCCTGGCGCAATCCGCGCAACAAGGGAAAACCGCGCGCCTGACGCGGCGCGTGTGAGGCGAGTGCGGTCCGCGCCGCGGAAAACTATTCCAGCTCGGCCAGTTGCTCGAGCGCGGCGCGTTTGGCGATGGTGACCAGGCCGTCCTCGACATGAACGATGCCGCCACGTTGCCACAGGCTCAGGCACTTGTTGACGGTCTCGCGGCTCGCCGCGCAGATGTTGCCGAGCTCGCGCTGCGACAACCGCACCCGCAGCGATTCGCGGCCGGTCCCCTTCTCCGTGTCGGCAAAGCGCAGCAGCGCCTTGGCGAGCCGCGTCGGCAGCTGCAGCAGGGTGAGCTCGGCGAGCTGTCGATCGGTGTTGCGCAGCCGGCCGCACAGCACCTCCACCAGCCCGGTCCACGCCTTGGGATGACGCTCGAGGAATGCGAGCACGTCCCGCCGGTCCAGCATCGCCAGATGGCAAGGT
>Ga0066903_100004202_pt1 | contig 12101 bp, 15 predicted proteins | sample PanSoiMetaGPlot1_FD_67491 | JGI IMG/M metagenome (GOLD analysis project Ga0066903, IMG submission 67491) | Tropical forest soil microbial communities from Panama analyzed to predict greenhouse gas emissions - Panama Soil - Plot 1 (version 2) | ecosystem: Environmental > Terrestrial > Soil >...
GTCGACCGACAGGCGGTTGCTGAAGAAATCGCGTTTTCCCGGCGTCTTTGCGCCAGGCACAATTGGCAATTGATCGATGTCACCAGGCGGTCAATCGAGGAAACCGCAGCTGCCATAATGGCGCTGCTTGTTGAGCGACGGCGACTACCGGCGGAGACGTGATGTCCCTGTGGCAGGACGATCGGCCGCTTGTGCTCGCCTCTCGCAGCATGTCCCGCCGTGCCATGCTGGAAGCGGCCAGCATTCCGATTGAAGTCTGCACTGCGGATTTGGATGAACGTGCCGTGGAAGCTGCTGCGGAAACCTACCTCCCGGCTGATGCGGCCGTGCTATTGGCCCGTGAAAAAGCAAAGGCCGTCGCCCAGCTCATGCCGCACCGACTCGTCGTCGGGGCGGACCAGACGCTCGCATTCGACGACCGTCGTTTCGACAAACCCCGCAATCGCGCCGGCGCGCGCGAACAGCTCTTGATGTTGGCTAGTAAGACCCATTTTTTGCATTCCGCCGTTGCGGTGGCCCAGGACGGAAATATTTTGTTCGAGGCTATCGATACGGCTAGCCTTACTCTTCGCAATTTGTCGGAATCATTTCTTGATCGGTATCTTGATACGGCAGGCAGCGCTATCCTGGAAAGCGTTGGGGCCTATCAACTTGAAAAGATCGGGATTCATCTGTTCGACCGGATCGAGGGGGATCACTTTACGATCCTGGGACTGCCGCTGCTCAAACTCTTAGGATTTCTCAGGCGAAACGGCAGCCTTGCTGCGTAACACCCCCTCGCTACCCTCCCCTGACCCTATTCCCTTGCCTCCCTCGGCTTGCGGGAAGAGTGGGGCGGGGAGGGTCGGGAGGAAGGAGCGGGAGGCAACAACGTGGTGGTGATTGGTCTCACCGGCTCCATAGGCATGGGGAAATCTACGACGGCGCGATTTTTTGCCGAGGCCGGCGTACCCGTTTACGACGCTGATTTGGCCGTGCATCAGCTCTATGCCGGCGACGCAGCTCCGATAATCGAGGCGGAATTCCCTGGAGTGCGCAATCAACAAGGTATCGATCGGGACAAGCTGGCGAAACGTGTGCTCGGCGACCCCGACGCGCTAAGACGTCTGGAAGGAATCATTCACCCGTTGGTTAGACGCGAAGAGGCGCGGTTTCTTGACGAAGCTGAGCGTACAGGCGCGCCCGTCGCAGTCCTCGATATTCCTTTGCTGTTTGAAACCGGGGCCGACCGTCGCGTAGACGCGGTCGTGGTCGTAACTGCCCCGGCGGAGATGCAGCGTGCGCGGGCCTTCAGTCGGACCGGCATGACGGAGGAGAAATTCCAGGCGCTGCTTGCCAAACAAATGCCCGATGAGGAAAAACGTCGCCGCGCTGATTTTCTGGTGGATACCTCCCAAGGCTTGGATTTCGCTCGCGAGCAGGTTCATGCCATCTTGCGGGCCGCGTCGACTCAGCCGATTCGGCGCGATCGATCGTAGCGCCAGGGGAGCGAGACAGCGCAATGCGCGAGGTCGTATTCGATACCGAAACGACCGGCCTTGACCCCTACCAAGGCCACCGCCTCGTCGAGATCGGCTGTGTCGAGCTGGTCAATCGATTTCCGACCGGCCAGACATTCCACCACTATCTAAATCCCGAGCGCGACGTACCGCCGGATGCATTGGCGATCCACGGTCTCTCGCACGATTTCCTTAGGTCCAAGCCGGTCTTCGCAAACATAGCGGCCGATCTTCTTGCCTTCATCGGCGATGCGGCATTGATCGCCCACAACGCCGTGTTCGATTTGGGGTTTCTCAACGCTGAGCTGGAGCGCGTGAAACAGGCACCCATTCCACGCGATCGGCTGGTCGACACGTTGTTGTTGGCGCGCCGTAAATATCCTGGCGGCTCGAACCGCCTGGACGATCTCTGCGTCCGTTTTGGAATCGACAACAGCCGCCGCACCAAGCACGGCGCGCTGCTCGATGCCGAACTGCTGGCTGAGGTCTACGTTGAGCTCGTCGATGCTCGGCAGGCGCAGCTTGGACTGGTGGCGATGCCCAGCTCTCCGATTCTGGTGGGTAATTTTGCGGGTTCCGTGAAGGTCCGTCCCGTGCCCCTGCGTACGCGGATAACCGACGAGGAACGGGCCGCACACGGTGCGCTTATTGCAGAGCTTGGCGCCAAGGCAATTTGGAACGACTACGTTCCGGCAAATGGGTAGGGCCGCTTCGCCCTCGGCTCGATTCTTCTACCAGGTCGTGGCTTGTCCCGGCCACCGCAGTTCTGCTGGCTGTGTGCCCTGACGAGGGGGCCGCCGCCACGAACCCGGCGACGACACGGAGACGCGTGATTCGAAACGACAAAAATCCGCTACAACCTGTGCTCTCAGGTCATGTTGATCGGGATCGCGCCGAGGAAGTCGCGCTTGCCGACATCTACGCCACAGTGACGCAGGATCGCATAGGCAGCGGTCAAATGGAAATAGAAGTTCGGCAACACAAAATGGTTGAGGTAGTCGGCACCCTTCATGTGGCCTTTGTTGGTCGGGCCGAGGGGAAACGTGATATCGCGGTCGGCGGCCCCATCCACCCTCTTTAGATCGATTGATTTAAGATAGGACAGGGTTCTCGCCAGGCGGTCCTTCAATTGATCGATCGTCGTTTCGTTGTCCTCGTGGCGAGGCGGCTCGACGCCGGCAAGGCGCGAGATGCCATTCTTGGCCTGGTCCGATGCGATCTGGACCTGGCGGACCAGCGGGAACATGTCGGGATAGAGCCGGGACTGAAGCAATATCGAAGGGTCAATCTTCTTGGCTGCCGCATACGCTGCAGCCTTGTCGAGAACCGCCGACAAGGCCGACAGACCAATCTCAAATGTCGGAACGGATGCCGAGGACATTGAAAACGACATTCGAAATACCCTTCAATCCATCTAACATCGGGCTATCCGGCCTGGACCGCCGGTTGTGCGGACTGCATTTCCGCGAGCTTGCGCTGATAAAGTCCGACAAAATCGATCGGGTTCAGCATCAACGGCGGGAACCCGCCGTTCGAGATGGCCGTTGAGATGATCTCTCGCGCAAACGGGAACAGGAGTCGCGGGCACTCGATCATCAACAGCGGGCCGAGATTTTCCTGAGGGATGTTCGTCAGTCGAAACACGCCCGCATAGTTAAGGTCGAAAGCGAACAATACGTTCCCGCCGTGCTCGGCCTTTCCTTCGAGCTTCAGCTCGACCTCGAAGTCCGTATTCGACATCTGGCGGGGATTGACGTTGATCTGAATGCCGATCTGCGGCTGTTGTTGCTGCTGCATCAGGGACTGCGGTGCATTCGGATTTTCAAAAGAAAAGTCCTTGGAATATTGCACCAGGATGCTGAGACTAGGCATGTTCTCGGCTGTCGCCGGCGCTGGACCGTCACCGCCATTCGTTGTTGTCATCATCTCTCTCCGCCCGACTACCGCAACTGCGCTGAAACGTTCGCGCGTGTGGCTATCACAAGCGGCAAACTCGAACAAGGACGCCCGCGCTCTTCAATGTCGTCAAAATCGAAGCGGACAGCACCTTGGAGCTTCCGCCGTGTTGTGCAAACATGCGCGATGACGGGGGCGCTTCAGTTTTGAGTGGGCCGCCCGGTCGGCGGCAATTTCGGGCTGGGTAGCGGTCGCCACTCGTCTGGCGCAAGATCAATTGTGTTCGGCGCCGCCGGTCGGCGGCTGACCGCAAACATCCGTCGGCATCCTGCCAGCAACCACCGGCGGGAAACCGGGAACAACATCACCAGGCCTAGCAGGCTCGTAACAAAGCCCGGAATCAAAAGAAGAATTCCACCGACACCGGGTGCCATGCCGGACCAGCCCAATGTCGCGGCGACCCCGGCGCCTCTCGCCACCCGAAACCTCGTCACATCACCGCGAAAATGCCGCAGAACGAACAGTCCAGCGAGGGACATTAGCAACAGCAGAAACACTGCATTCGTGAAGCCCACGACGGCCGCGACGCAGAGGAATGCCACAATTTCTGCGGCCGGCCACGCTAGTAATCCTAAGGCGATCAACTTGATGAGACGCATCGGTCCGAATCCCTTCGTTCACAGCCAATCTGACGCCGTTGCCAATTTTGCGGTGCGGCAATGCGGGGACATCGTGTTGGCGTACACGTCTCGATGGTCTAAGCTTATATTGCATACAAAAGCCCGGTTGGGCTGCCAAAAATTCAGACCTGGAATCAAATCGCCGATTCCCCAATATAGTCGCATCGGCAGCACGGAAGAGCAGTAGGAAAAATTTCCAGTCACGAGCTTCGGCACCGTATGGTGCGGCTGGCCACGAAAGTACGAAACGTGTTCGACACAACCACCATCCTCTTACTGGCGGTCGCAGTACTGATATTCCTGAAGCTGCGTAGCGTGCTCGGTCAGCGAACCGGTCGCGAGCGGCCACCCTACGATCCATATTCGGCGCCTGATCCCGTGCGCAACTCGCCGGGCGACAAAGTCGTTACACTCCCACAACGCGCCAGCGAGGCCACCAGGGCTACGGAATCGGCCGAGGTTCCTGACCGTTATGCTGGGTTTGCGACGCCAGGCTCACTGGTAGCCAGAGGACTCGATGCCATTGCGGCGGCGGACAGGAACTTTGATGTCAAGCAATTCATCGCGGGCGCAAGGGCGGCCTACGAGATGATTGTGACGGCCTATGCTATGGGCGATCGGCGCTCCCTGAAGAACTTATTGGCGCGCGAGGTCTATGACGGATTCGAATCGGTTATCCGCGAGCGCGAGGCGCGCGGCGAGACGGTTGAAACTCGGTTCATCTCGATCGACGCGACCGAGATCACGAACGCAGAGTTGCGTGGCAAAATGGCGCAGCTCACGCTCCGCTTTGTCTCGCAGCTGGTGTCGGCCACGCGCAATCGTAACGGTAATGTGATCGACGGGAGTGCAGAGGCCGTCACCAAAGTTACCGACGTTTGGACATTTGCCAGAGAGGTGACGTCCCGCGATCCAAATTGGAATCTGGTCGCCACCGAAGGCGGCACTTGACAGCGGCGCACCATGTGCACGCTCCTGTTTCGATTAGTCTTTTCATCGGTTGTCATCGCATCGCTCGTCGTCGCGACAACAGGTGCTGTCAACGCCCACCACAGCCCGTCCGGGCCACCTCGCCCGACCGCGGCGACCCAAGCCGCGGCAAAGCCCGTCGACAAGGCACATTCCAAGCCTGGCGCAACTCCAGTGATCGAGCCCCTGCGCATCCCGGACGCTGCGCTTGAACCGACCGGCTGGAGCGATCTGGACGGCTGGAGTGGCGACGACCATGCGAGCGCGTTTGCAACCTTCCAGGCGAGCTGCCGCCCAATCGTGCGCTCGAAGCCTTTGAATGATGGAAAGCCAGTCCGTGCCGCGCTGCAGACGGTGTGCGCTCGCGCGGTCAAAACCGGGCCCCTGGGGCGCAAGGCAGCGCGGCAATTCTTCGAGGATAACTTTCTGCCGATTCGCATTCGCAAGCTCGGCGACGCCGCAGGTTTCCTCACCGGCTACTACGAGCCGATTGTCGACGGTTCGCGGTTCCCCACGCGGGAATTCACGGTTCCGCTCTATCGCCGCCCGCCCGATCTGCTCGCGGCCGGGGCCTCCCGGCCGGGCGGGCCGTTTCCCAACGGTGGACGCGCGTTTCGGCGAACTCCGGGCGGCGAACTCGTCCCATACTATGATCGCGGCGACATCGAAGACGGCGCACTCGACGGCCAGCACCTGGAGATCTGCTGGCTGCGCAGCGTGACCGACGCGTTGTTTATCCAGATTCAAGGTTCGGCACGGGTCAAGCTGGAAGACGGCACGATGCTGCGCGTGAACTACGACGCCCATAACGGCTACCCTTACATGCCGGTGGGTCGTGTGCTGATCGATCGTGGCATTATTCCGCGCGAAGAAATGTCGATGCATCGCATCCGGGAATGGATGCAAGCCAATCCGGACGACGCCAAGGACGTGCGGCGACAGAATCGATCGGTGGTGTTTTTCCGTATCGTAGGGCTGAACGACGACGGCGAGCCGCTAGGCGCCCAGGGCATCCGGCTGTCAGCCGGCCGATCCATCGCTGTCGACAAGGCATTGCATGTATACGGTACCCCGTTTTTCATTGCGGCGGACCTTCCCCTTGCGGGCGCCAGCGCGAGCACGCCCTTCCGCCGCACAATGATTGCCCAGGACACGGGCTCCGCCATTGTGGGGCCGGCGCGCGCCGATCTTTATTTCGGTGCCGGCGACGAAGCAGGTCAGATCGCCGGGCGCGTCCGCCAGCCGGGTCAGTTTGCGCTTTTGCTGCCGCGTGATCTCGATCCTGTCGCGGCCGGTACCCATATGCCGTTACCACCCGTCAAACCGGCCCCGCCTGTCGCCGGGCAGCACCATCCACCAGCCGGAGCGACGGACCGCAACCATCTGGAATCGAAGCCGGAATCGATTCCCGTTCGGTTCGAGCGCGGACATGGGTCGCGTCGAGTGATCCGATGAATGGCGGAAAATCAGCTCCGAAATTGCTCCGCTCATGGAGCCACCGCACGCTGACGACCGACGAAGAACATTTGTGGTCGCTGGTTGCCCGCAGCGTCCGACCGCTGCGGGTCGCCAAGAAAGCGGCGGCGGACGCACGCAACAAAGCGGCCGTCCGGCAAACCGCGCGGACCGTAACGAACATGACGGCCGTTGACCCTCACGCTGCGATTCCGCCTCGGCGTTCGGCCGGGGTGCCGGCGCTGAGCCCCTTCTTGCGAACGGAAAAGCAGAAACTTGCCCGGGGCAACGCGGCGATCGACGCGCGCATTGATCTGCACGGCATGACGCAAGCGCAGGCCCATGGCGCCCTGCAGAAGCTCCTCCATCGCTCCCAGGCAAGCGGCGCGAAATTCGTGCTGGTGATTACCGGGAAGGGCGCCCCGAATGCGTCACGCGCTGACCGCGGTGTCTTACGCCGGCAGGTGCCGATGTGGCTCTGCTTGCCGGAGTTCCGCCGGTACGTGCTTGGCTTCGACGTCGCCGATGCGAACCACGGCGGCGAAGGGGCCCTCTATGTTCGTCTGCGCAAGGCGAAAGCGTATTGATCGCTCGAAAACCGATTTCAATCGAATCTGGACCGGCTATAGTAAGACCTTCGCAGGCGGAATTAAGGGAGCTTGCCATGGCGAAAGGTCAGTTGAGAAGCACCAAAGAGAAGAAAAAACCGAAGGCTGAGTGGAACAAGAAAAAGAAGGGCGGTCCAGTGCCGCAGTCTTCCGCCGTCACCGTCGGACAGCTTCAATCTACCAAGAAGGCGTGAAAACCATCGAATGTAGCACCGTCGTGCCGGCGCAAAGCCCAGGCCCGGTCGGATGCTGTTCATCGTCGATCTTCGACGGGTGCAAATTCGAACCGGTATGATCGGGGGCACAGACAACACGTTTGCGAGAGTTCAGTAGCCCAGCCAACGCAGGCGGCACAGGCCCTATCACGTAACGTGCCGGCTCGCGTCGGGGCGCGAGCCGATGCGATCGAAATCCCCACGGAGTGACCTGATCTCTTTAATTCATATCGTGCGGTTCTTCTTCCCGCAGCCGAGGCGCGTTACAGAATAAACCTGCTCAGGTCCGCATTTTTGGCAAGGTCGGCGACCCTACCTCGGACATAATCTCCATCGATTTTCACGATGTCATTTGCCCTGTCGGGGGCGCCGAATGAGACGTCGTCGAGCACGCGCTCCATCACGGTTTGCAGCCGTCGGGCGCCAATGTTCTCAACGGTCGAATTGACGGAGACGGCCACGTCCGCAATGGCATCGATGGAGTCGTCGGTGAATTCGAGGGTGACGCCCTCTGTCCCGATCAAGGCTACGTATTGCTTGATCAACGAGGCCTCTGGCTCGGTGAGAATGCGCCTCAAGTCATCGCGCGTCAGCGGCTTCAATTCAACTCGGATCGGCAAACGACCCTGCAGCTCTGGCAACAGGTCGGATGGTTTGGAAATGTGGAAAGCGCCCGACGCAATGAACAAGATGTGATCCGTCTTAACAGTGCCGTGCTTGGTCGATACTGTCGTGCCTTCGATCAGAGGGAGCAGATCGCGTTGGACCCCCTCGCGAGACACGTCGCCGCCGATGCGGCCGTCTCGTGCGCAAATCTTGTCGATCTCGTCGAGAAACACGATACCGTTATTCTCGACGGCTTTGATGGCTTCCTGCACGAGCCGGTCCTGGTCAAGCAGCTTGTCGGATTCCTCGTTAATCAGCAGTTCATAGGATTCCTTCACGGTTACCCGGCGCGTTTTGGTGCGGCCGCCGCCAAGCTTGCCAAAAATATCGCCGATCGAAATGGCGCCCATTTGGGCCCCCGGCAGGCCGGGTATCTCGAATAGAGGCATGCCGGCGCCCCCGGCCTGCAACTCAATCTCGATTTCTTTGTCGTCGAGCTCGCCGGCGCGCAGCTTCTTGCGGAAGGTCTCCTTCGTGGAGGCGCTGGCGCTGGCGCCCACCAGCGCGTCGACGACGCGATCCTCGGCCGCAAGATGGGCTCTGGCCTGCACGTCCCGCCGTTTCTTATCGCGCGTCAGGCCGATTCCAATTTCGACAAGATCACGCACGATCTGCTCGACATCGCGGCCCACATAGCCGACTTCGGTGAATTTGGTCGCCTCGACCTTGAGGAAAGGCGCTCCCGCAAGCTTAGCAAGCCGACGCGAGATTTCGGTCTTACCGACGCCGGTCGGGCCGATCATGAGGATGTTCTTTGGCATCACCTCTTCGCGCAGCCTCTCGTCGAGCTGCAGCCGCCGCCAGCGGTTGCGCAAGGCGATTGCCACGGCGCGCTTGGCATCGCCCTGGCCCACGATGTAGCGGTCGAGCTCAGAGACGATCTCGCGAGGAGAAAAATTGGTCATGGAGGACTTGCCATCAAGAACGCTGCTGCATGGTCGCGAAACTCAAACAGTCTTCAAGGCCTCGATCGTGATGCTGCGGTTGGTATAGACACAAATGTCGGCCGCAATCGCCATTGCCTTCCTCACGATTGCTTCGGCGTCCATTTCGGTGTCGACAAGCGCCCGCGCCGCCGCGAGGGCGTAATTGCCTCCGGAGCCGATCCCCATGACACCGTTCTCAGGCTCGAGCACGTCGCCGGTGCCGGTCAGCACGAGCGTTACCTGAGGGTCTGCAACCAGCATCATGGCTTCAAGGCGGCGAAGATAGCGATCGGTCCGCCAATCCTTGGCGAGCTCTACCGCCGCGCGCATGAGCTGGCCCGGATACTGTTCCAGCTTGCCTTCCAGGCGCTCGAATAGCGTGAAGGCATCGGCCGTCGCGCCCGCAAATCCGCCGATCACGTCGCCCTTAGCGAGCCTGCGCACCTTCCTGGCGTTGGCCTTGACAATAGTCTGGCCGATGGAGACCTGACCGTCGCCGCCGATCGCCACGGTGCCTGCCTTACGGACGGTGAGAACCGTGGTTCCGTGCCAATGATCAGAATTTTGGGGCTGCATGGGCATCGCTCGACCGCTTAAACATTGATCTATGCATTCACGCGTGCCAAAGCAAATATGGATTTGTGCGGGTAGCCTGCCTCAAGCGCCAGCGAACCGGGCGCGACGCCGTTACCGCGTCAATCGCTATAGCGGAACCGCCTCACCCCTGTTAGAACGCCCCCGAAAATCTGCCCCGGAGAGACCGCCTATGCGCAAGGCAGCGGTAAAGCGTGCTACCAAGGAAACCGACGTCGAGGTGGCGATTGATCTTGACGGCCGCGGCGTTGCGTCGATTTCAACAGGGATCGGCTTCCTTGATCACATGCTCGACCTGCTCGCCCGGCACTCGCGGATCGATATCGCCGTTAAGGCGGTCGGCGACCTTCATATTGACCATCACCATACCACCGAAGATGTCGGAATTGCGCTCGGACAAGCGGTGAAGCAGGCCCTTGGCGACATGAAAGGCATCAGCCGTTACGCGGATGTGCATGTGCCGATGGATGAGGCGTTGACACGGGTTGCGATCGACGTGTCCGGCCGCCCCGTGCTGGTGTTTCGGACGGTGTTCAACGGCGACAAGATAGGAAGCTTTGACACTCAGCTCGTCAATGAATGGTTTCAGGCTTTCGCGATGAATGCCGGGATGACGCTTCACGTCGAGACCCTTTACGGTGTCAACGATCATCATATATCGGAGTCCTGTTTCAAAGGGCTTGCACGGGCTTTGCGGGCGGCGGTTGCCATCGATCCGCGAGCGAAGGACGAGGTGCCGTCAACCAAAGGGATGCTGGGCGGACTGCGCATCGATTAGCTTGATCACCAATTTTGTCGGCAACCTCCTGCCTGCCGTTGCCGCCGCCGCGTTCCTAAAGCCTCAGAGACCGGGAGTACGAACATTATCATGCCTGCTTTTGTCGTATTGGAACCGCCGGGGTATCCAGACAGGGCGATCGAACACGCCGACCGGTTCATGTTCTTGCGCGACCGGTTCAGCCTGGGAGCTTTCTTGTTCGGTCCTTTGTGGCTGATCTGGCGGCGCTTGTGGGTCGTCCTGATCGCCTATCTGGTCGGCGTCACGTTAATCGCATATGGCCTTCGGGCCTTGGGCATCGGCTGGATTGTGGTTGCTTTCATTTTTGTTCTTGTCCACCTGTTGGTCGGTCTTGAGGCGGCGAGCCTGCTGCGTTGGACGCGTATGAGGCACGGATGGCGGGAGTGCGGTGTCGTGATTGCCGACGACCTCGATATGGCCGAGCGGCGTTTTTTCGATAGCCGGACGGCCTTGCGCCCGGCCGCGCGGCCGGCACCTATATTGGAGGCTGGACAACTTCCTGGCAGCCCGGTTGGGCCGTCTCAGCCTGATATCATCGGGCTGTTTCCAGAGCCCGGGGGCGGGCGGTGAGCGTTGCCATCATCGACTACGGCTCCGGCAATCTGCATTCTGCCGCCAAGGCGTTTGAACGTGCAGCGCGCGAGAGCGGTGCGTCACAGACGATCGCGGTTACGAGCGATCCTGCGGCCGTGCGCAAGGCCGATCGCGTCGTGTTGCCCGGGGTAGGCGCTTTCGCGGATTGCCGACGCGGGCTGGATGCGGTAGCCGGCATGGTCGAAGCGCTGGATGAAGCGGTCTGCAGGAAAGGCAGGCCCTTTCTTGGCATTTGCGTCGGCATGCAGCTCATGGCTGACCGTGGCAGAGAATATGCCGTAACGGATGGAATGGGCTGGATCCGCGGGGAGGTTTGTCGCATCAACCCCAATGATCCGGCGCTCAAGATCCCTCATATGGGCTGGAATACGCTTGAAGCCCATCGGCCGCACCCGCTCCTTGATGGCATTCCGCTGGGGCCCGACGGCCTTCATGCATATTTCGTGCATAGCTACCACCTGCAGGTCGAGGACGTACCCGACCTGGTGGCGGATTGCGACTATGGCGGACGCGTCACGGCCCTGGTCGGGCGTGACAATTACGCTGGCACGCAGTTTCACCCTGAAAAAAGCCAGAAGCTGGGACTTGCCCTGATCGGAAATTTCCTCAGGTGGAAGCCGTGACATTGCTACGGCGCCGCCGGATGCGTGAAGAAGGGCAAGAGTCTTGATCCTGTTTCCCGCTATCGATCTCAAGGATGGCGTTTGCGTGCGTCTGGAGCAGGGCGACATGGCGCGAGCAACCGTATTCAATCGCGACGCGGCGGCTCAGGCTTTGGGCTTCGAAGCAGAGGGGTTCGAATATCTGCACGTGGTCGATCTTGATGGTGCGTTTGCCGGTTACTCGGTCAACGCTCGCGCCATCGAGCGAATCCTCGAAAGCGTACCGTTGCCGGTGCAGCTCGGAGGTGGAATTCGCGATATGGCGACGATCGCGACGTGGCTCGAAAAGGGCGTCGATCGTGTCATCATCGGCACGGCAGCCGTGAAAGACCCGGACCTTGTAAAACAAGCGGCGCGTGACTGGCCGAACCGGATCGCGGTCGGACTTGACGCACGCGACGGGCGCGTAGCCGTCCAAGGTTGGGGCGAGACTTCCGATTTGTCAGCGCTTGAAATTGCACTGCGATTTGAGGATGCCGGCGTCGCTGCGATCATCCACACTGACATTTCGCGCGACGGCCTTCTCAAGGGCCTCAAC
>Ga0066903_100004203_pt1 | contig 12100 bp, 7 predicted proteins | sample PanSoiMetaGPlot1_FD_67491 | JGI IMG/M metagenome (GOLD analysis project Ga0066903, IMG submission 67491) | Tropical forest soil microbial communities from Panama analyzed to predict greenhouse gas emissions - Panama Soil - Plot 1 (version 2) | ecosystem: Environmental > Terrestrial > Soil >...
CGTCTGCGTCATCGGGCCAAGCGGTTGCGGTAAGTCGACGTTGCTGTGGTCGATGGCGGGCCTACACGCGCTGTCGCGAGGGCGCATTCTGTTGGACGAGAAACCAGTCGTCGAGCCCGACCCGCAGATCGGCATGGTATTCCAGGACGCCAATCTTTTGCCATGGCGCACGCTCCAGCGCAACATCGAATTGCCCTTCGAGTTTAAGCGGCGCAAACCGCGCGACTATCGCCAGCGTATCGACGCCTTGCTCGCCAGGGTCGGACTCGAAGGTTTTCGCGACAAATACCCGCGAGAGCTCTCGGGTGGCATGCAGCAGCGCGCCTCGATCGTGCGCAGCCTCTCCTTCGACCCGACTGTGCTATTGATGGACGAACCATTCGGCGCCCTCGATGCGTTTACTCGCGACGAGATGAACCTGCTCATCCAGGAAATCTGGATGGAGACCGGCAAGACGATTGTATTCGTGACGCACAATATTGCGGAGGCGATCTTCCTTGCCGACCGCATCATGGTGATGACTCCACGTCCAGGTCGGCTGTCACGCGTCTACGACATCGACTTTCCGCGGCCGCGGCCGATCGCACTGACCACCACCCCGGAATTCGTGGCCCTGGTGGCGGATATCAAGGCGTCGATTGACCACGGAACCAGAGCCGCACGGGGCCAATAGGAGCCGACGCCATGGTTGATAGTCAGCTTCGCGACGCGATTCCGACCTTCGAAAAGCGACCTGCCTCCGAGGCGGCGGAGGTCGACCTGTCCAATTGGGCCGCCCTGACATCAGGCAGCGGCATTCGCACCTGGGCGGAGGTGACCGCGATTGGCCTCGTCGCCGTGGTCATCATTGGGGGAACGGAAGTCCTTTTGCGGGTGTTCGAAGTTCCGCAATACATCATGCCGACGCCGAGCCAGATCGCAATGGCGCTGTTCACGGATTTCAGGTTCATTGCGCCGCATGTCGTTATCACGCTGACAGAGCTCGCGATCGGCTTTGCCATTGGGGCCAGTGTCGGTCTGGTTCTGGCTGCAGTGATCACCCAATTTCCATTCGTCGAAAAGATCGTGACGCCTTACATCCTGCTGCTCGTCACCACACCGATGCTGGCTCTGGTGCCGCTGTTGATCCTGCGCTTTGGCTTTGGCATGGAGCCCCGCATCATCGCGGTGGCGCTCGCGGTCGGTCCGATGGTCATGATTAACGCTGCCACCGGCTTTCGCCGCGTCGATCTGGCGAAGATCGCGCTCGCGCGCTCATTCGGCGCCACGACCCCGCAAATTTTTCTGAAGATCCGCGTCCCCATGGCTGTGCCGATGATCATCGTAGGGCTCATGGTTGGCTCGATTTTCGGCCTTCTCACCGCTGTGGGGGCAGAAATGGTCGGCGGCTCGGCCGGGCTCGGCAACCGGCTTGCATACTATTCCTCGCTCATTCACATGCCGCAGTTCTTCGCCTGCATTCTGATTCTGGCAGTGATCGGTATCAGCATCTACGTGTTCTTCTTTTGGGCGGGCAAGCGATGGGCGAGCTGGGAAGCATAGGGGCCGTGCGAATCCAGGATCGTCGTCGCATTCGGATGTTGCCGAACGAGGCCATAGCCAATACGAAAGCATGGGGCTGCGTCAACGCGCGCCCGACGGAATTGGCCCGCTTCCATGAGCCAAGACGTAACAGGGAGGATAAAAATGAATTGCGACCCAGCGAATCTCGGTGGCACGTCCGCGTCGATCAACCGGCGCCGATTCCTGTTAGCGACCGGTGGCGCCATCGTCGTCGGAACGGGCCTTGGCAGCGAAGCCAGGAAGGCGGCGGCGGCCGCAAGGGCAGTCCGCTGGGTGTCGCCGCGCGGCACCATTGAGGTCCTCGACGACTATCCTTATTGGGTCGCCAAGAAATTCGGCTGGTTTGGTGACATCGAAACGACGCTCGAGCCTGGTCCACTCGACGCGACCGCGACGGTAAAGCTGGTGGATCGCGGTCAATCCGACATGGGCTTTCCATCGCCCGGCGTGTTCTCGCTCGGTCTCGAGCAGGGCATCAAGATCGTCTCGGTGTGGGAGATGGGTGCCACCGACGTGTTCGACTTCGCCTTCCCCAAGGGAAAGGCCGTTTCCAGCCTCAAACAACTTGAGGGCAAAACGATTGTCATCGGCAGCGCCGGTTGGCGCGCGATTGTCGATCCGATGTTCGCGCAGGCCGGTATCGATCCCGCTTCGATCCAATACGCGGAAGCGGGCAATAGTTGGGGTCAGGTGCTCGCCCAGGGCAAGGGCGATGCGGCGTTGAGCTGGGAAGGATTGCGCGCGCAATGGAAGGGACAGGGTCTCGACTTCGACTATTTGCTCGGCCGCTCATTCTCGAAGTTCCCGGCCAACACCTTCGTCATCCGTCGTGCGGATTTTGAGGATGCCGCGAAGAAAGAACTGTATGAGTCTTATCTGCGTGGCTGGGCCATGGGTCTGGAATTCGGTTATCAGAATCCGCGGGCGGCGACCCACATCGTGATGACGCAATTCCCCGGCCTGCAGCTCTCGCCTGAGGTCGCGACCGAGTCGATGATGGAACTCGCAAACGTGTTCCGCGGCGATTTCGCCAAACGGCAGGGCTGGGGCTGGCATGATCTTGAGGCTTGGGGGCTGTTCTTCAAGACCATCAAGGACATCAAGCAGATTACTATCGACATCAAGGTCGAGGACGTCATCCGTAACGACTACGTTGCGGCGGCGAATAATTTCGATAAGGCGAAGGTTAAGGCTGCGGCGGATGCTTACGCTCTCCCAGACGCCTACAAAGCTGTCGACGTCGAGGCCTTGCGCAAGCGCGTTTGAGAGCGTGTCGCCGTCGAGAATTGTGCGTAGCGGTCGTGCGCGCAGCCCTGACCTCACAAGGATCGACCAGCGCAGATCCGGTAGGTGTTGGCCCATGGCCGCAACCGCTCAAGCGCCGCACTCGCGGCAAGCACGTCGGCGTCGCCATAGCGGCGCCCAATGATCTGCATGCCGATCGGCAGATTATCGCTGCTTAGTCCGGCGGGGATCGAGATCGCCGGATGGCCCGTGAAATTTATCAGGTAGGTCAGGCACCAGCCGATAAGCGGATCGACCGGTTCGCCGTTGATCTCTTTCGGGCCTTTGGTATTGCCGTCACTGGCATTGTCGACCGGGAGACAGGCGAGCGTCGGCGTGATCAATAGATCATATTTGTCGAAGACACTCTGAATGGCATCGTAGATTTCGGTGCGCGCCACCTGATCCTGATACAAATCCAACGCCGACATCCGGTAGCCGACCTCCACCCAATGCAAATATTCGGGGGGAAAATCGTCGCGGTGGCGCCCCAGCAAGTCAACCCCGGCGGCCTTGAAGCCTTCGAGTGCCTGGACGTTGAGCGGCATAATGAGCCGCGTCCAAAGATCGCTGAGCTCGCGCTGCGATCGCTTGATGCCGACCTTCGCCTCCTCGACATAGGCGCCGGCCGCCTCAAAGGCGCGTACGGCATCGCTAACGACTGTAGAAACCTGAGGGTCGACGGGAAACACGTCGAAATTCGGACTATAGGCGATCTTCCACCCGCGGATGGATCGACGCGTTGCGGCGACGAAATCGACTTTCTCCTCGATGCTATAGGGGTCCTGCGCGCTGTATCCGGAGAGCACGTCAAGGGCTAGCGCGGCGTCTTCGACGGTGCGGGTGATCGGCCCCTCGGCGATGAAGGGAGTGTCGCTGCCGAAGGCATTGGGGCGCATCGCCACGGGAATGCGTCCGAAGGAGGCTTTGAAGCCGCATACGCCGCACCACGACGCTGGAATGCGGATCGAGCCGCCGCCGTCGGTTCCCTCGGTGAGGGGTAACAACCCATCGGCAACCGCCGCCGCACTGCCGCCCGATGAGCCACCGGTATTCTTGGCAGGATTGAAGGGATTTCGCGACGGCCCAAACAAATAATTATCGCAAGTACCGCGTAACCCCATGACTGGGCTGTTGGTCTTGCCAACGATGATGGCGCCACCGCGCTCAACGCGCTCGGCGAAAGTGCAATAGAACTGCGTGACGTGGTTCTTGAGTGCACGAATGCCGCCAAAGGTGCTTGGCCAGCCCGGCTTGAAATCGAACAGATCCTTGATGGCAACCGGCACGCCATGAAGCGGCCCAATGGTCGACCCGCGCATTATCGCGTGTTCGGCCTGTTTGGCGGCCTCCCGGGCGTCATCGAAACCCAAATAAATCAGCGCATTCAGACTGGGATTTCGGGCCTCGATGCGCGCGATTGCCGCCTCTAAGGCTTCGACGGGTGATATGTCCCGGCGCCGAATGTGCAGCGCCAGCTCCGTCGCGGTCATATACGCGAATTCATCGGTGGTCATCGTTTTTCCTCCCTGTTCGAAAGCCGAGTAGCAAGGTGGCTCGGCGCTTTCGTGCCCTGCTGGTGGACCCGAGAGTGCTTCGCTGCCCGACCGGCGCAAATGTGAAGCGGCGGAACTCCTCACCGCTGTGAGCGCTACGTGACCCCTGGGTCGCTACAGCCAATCTCATTGTGCTCCTCTCAAGCACATATGTCTCGCCGGTCGCGCTGGAAACTGGCTGAGCTTTCCCGGTGCCCTAGGTGTCGGCTTCGTCCATTCGTTCTCAAGCGACGATCGCAGGGACGCGTTGCTCTCGGGTGCGTTCCCTGCAATCGGAACTGAGCCTTTATCAGCGCCGACAATCAATTGTTGTCATTCGCAAATTGGAGGAGGCGATCGGAATCGAACCCACGACATAGGGAGCTAGGGACGGTCTTTGATGCAGATCCATTAGTCTCTTTGCCTCAATAGCTTATGATGCCCGTGTCGCGTTCACGCAGATGCGCGGGAGTCCGCAAACACTTCAAAGCGTGCGACGGACATTTCGGCTGTGAGACTGTACTTTGCGGACGACACCACCTTCTCGGAGCTCCCATGAAGATTACCAATGTCCGTGCGCACATGTTGGAAGCCCGGCTTTCCCAACCCTTCGCCTATTCACGCGCGTGGTACTCCACTCGGACGGCGCTGATCGTGGAAATCGAGACCGACCAGGGCCTCGTCGGATGGGGTGAATGCTATGGACCCGCCCGAATCAACTGTGCCGTCATCGAGAGCATCCGCCCCTTTCTTCTTCAACAGGACGCTTTGCGGATCGAATGGCTTTGGCACGAAATCTACGCTCGCTTCCGCGACCACGGACAAAAGGGTGCAATCATCCAAGGGCTAAGCGGGATCGATATCGCATTATGGGATCTGAAGGGCAAATATTTCGGACAACCGGTCCATCGCTTGCTCGGCGGGCCGATGCGTAACCAAGTGGACGCCTATGCGACCGGGCTTTACCGCCGCAACGCTGGCAATCCGGAGATCTATCTGTCAGAGGAGGCGCGCCGCTACCGCGACGAAGGATTCAAGGCCGTCAAGCTCAAGGTGGGCTTCGGGATCAGCGATGACGTGCGTACGACCCGCGCGGTGCGGACGGCGATCGGCTCCGATGTCGGGCTCATGATCGATGCTAACCACGCCTACGACGCTCGAGCAGCCATCAAGCTCGGGCGACAAATCGAAGAGCTCGATATCGGCTGGTTTGAGGAGCCGGTGCCACCGGAAGATCTTGCAGGCTACCGGGAGACCAAGGCGGCGCTGAAGATTCCCATCGCCGGCGGCGAATGTGAATTCACGCGGTTCGGCTTTCGTGAAATCTTGGCGACACGTGCGATCGATATCGTGCAACCCGATACCTGCTCGGCAGGTGGCTTATCGGAATGCAAGAAGATTGCCGACATGGCGGCCGCTTACGGTATTCGCTATGTACCGCACGTCTGGGGAACGGGTATCGCGCTTGCGGCCGCGCTGCAGTTGCTCGCGGTCTTGCCGCCCCTTACGCCGCCATCGCTGAAGCCGATAGAACCGATTCTTGAATTCGATCGCACCGAGCATCCAATCCGCCAGTCGTTGCTCGTGGAAGCCATTGAGCACCAGAACGGAGCAGTCGCTATCCCCGAGGGACCGGGTCTGGGCGTCGAGGTCAATCGCGAGGCGCTGAGGCAATATCGTATCAGCGAGGCGGAAGGATCATGATCAGCACCCCACGGCGTTCTCCGTGATCCGCAAAATGCTATCCGACAAATCCACGGACGCCTCATCACGCCCCCAAATCTGGATTTCTCACACGCGCCGCCAGTCGGAAATACACATCCGGTCCTCAGCTGTTGCGATCGCCAGAAGATCTCGCCCCAGGTTTGCCGCGCTCAATGGCGAACACCTCTACCGCCGTTGAGCGTCCACGCAACTTCGTTCTGCCGAGCGCCTCGATTTGCAGATCGGCGCCGGGGCGTATACGGCTCAAGAGGTCGGCTGAGACGAGTAGCGGCCGACCGACCGACTTGCAATGCTCCTGAAGTCGCTGCGTCACGTTTAACGTGTCGCCGAAATAAGCTATTTGGCGGCGCGAATTTCCGCATTCGCTGATGACCACCGGGCCAGCATGCAGGGCCGCCCGGAACCGAGGGATGGAGCCGAACTCGCGTTGATAGGAGTGAGCCATTTCTGCAATCCTATCTTCAATCGCAAAGAAGCACTCAAAACAGCGCCCCGTCGAAACCTGGGCAGTGAGCGGCCACGTCACAATGACCTCATCCCCGACATAGGCATGCACCTCACCGGCATACGCGACGATGGGCTCATCGATGTCGAAAAAGAACCGAGTAAGCAACTCCTGCATCCGCACCTCGCCTAGAGCTTCAGCTAACGACGTCGAACCGGCGAGGTCTAGAAACATCAGCACGCGCTCCTCCCGCGTGGGGTGGCGGTACCTTCCGAGAATGATGTTGAGCAGCACGCGGCCGCCAATGAGTCTCGTCAGCTCGAAGACCGCGGCGAAGAGCACCGACATGGCGAAGGCGATCACGACAATTCGAGGCAGTTCGTCAACTAGCCAAGTCGACTCGAGCCGTTGGTCATAGAGCACCATCTGCAAGACCGCCGCGACAGTCGAGACCGCGGCCGCCATGACCACGGCTCGTAAGACGATTTCGGCGACCAACGGCCATTTCCTCAACCAGCCTACCCCGCGCGAACTGAAATACAGATGGGCGCCCCACCCCGTCGCAGCGATGCCGATTCCGTGCAAGCCGCTGCGCACATAGTTGAGGATGCTGCCCTCGCTCGGATTGTCTGCGAGGTAACGGTAGGTTAGCCCGACGCTAAGACCCGTAATGACGATCATGATCGTCGGGGTTGAAAGACGCCGCATAGTGGCTCCATTTGCCCGGTTTCCGCTGGCGCTTCCGCATCACGGGCGAGTGCCCATATCATGCAACGGATCGTCGATGAGACTGATGGCAGCCTCCGCCCCGTGATGGCGACCTCCCACCTCGCGAGATCTGGCGCACAAAAGAGGCGTGCGAAACAATCTCCCTCAAAGCACCTACGCAACGGCGAGTCATCGCCGGGCTCAGCAATACCGTGAGGGACAACTGGCCTCTCCACCGTGAAGATTGCCCGGGATATTCTCGGGGCTTCACGCGGCGGTCGTGCGTGGCATGTGCATCCCAGCCGGTCAGCTTTCCTCGAATTGCTCGAGATCTGCAACATCCTGGCGGCGCTGCTTCGCCCGCCGATCGTAGCTCGCCTGGTTCTTAGTGCAGACGAGGCTGTAAGGCCGCCCGCGGCGATCGGTCGTGACGTCCAGGTCGCATCGCGCGTTCCGGATCGTTTGCTCCAAATGCCCGCGGGCCACTTCGGCCGCCTTGAACATCCACGTCCTGCGTACAGAATCGGTGAGAAAGTCAGCAAGCTCCGTGCAATCGGCGCATCGGCATCCGAGCTTGCTCGTCCGCCTCCAGTCTTTCGGTGCCTCAAGAGGCTGGACGACGCGAGCGCGGAGGTGATCGACGCACACGCGGCGTAAGAGCTGAACCGCTGCCCCGCGCTTGATCGCCTCCACTCCGGCGAGTTGCCGCAGTGCCGGGACCAGCACCGCATCCAGGCCGTAAGTCTTGGGCCAGGCCAGCACATGGCTTGCGGCGCCCCCCGCCAAGGTTTCGTCCACGGCCTCAAGCGCGGTGATGAGATCAACCACGAAGCTTGACTTGACGCCTGGCGCGCGTTGCTGCCATGAGGCGCGCGGTTCAGCGTGCGCAGGGTCTCCAGGCAGCGCGTCAACCAGCGCCCTGGCAGCACCGCGGAGGGAGACCTTGCCATTGGGGAAGGCCACAACGGCACGCGCCAGGAGATCGCCGCACGCCTCGAGCGAATTCAAGGCGTTGGCAGCCACGATGCGTTCCAGAAGGGCTGCCGTCTCGTCTGGCCCGAACATTTGCAGCGCGCCGAGGGCGGCCTCGTTGTCGCGCCTGGCGTGGCGGCCACCGGCAATGACGGTCTCCAGGAACGCGCGGATACGTTCGCTATCCTCAAGCCGCGTCAGTAGCGCCAGCGTCTGCGCGATCTCGCTTGGGCCCTCGGTGTCGTCCAGCCACCATTCGGGCGCCGGCCACGTCGACAACATATGCCCGGCGAGCTCGTGCGCCTCATGCCACACAGCCGAATTCCGATCCTCCGCGTCTGCAACCCAACGCTCGGTCAGGTCGCGCAGATAGGGCAGCGTCGCGGGCCGGCCCGCCTGGTTGAGCACGGCGAGAAAGCGGTCGCGCGGCCAAAGCACAAGGGCGGCCCGACGGTACGCGCGCTCGAACGAAGCACCTTCATTGCCGGTCGCTTCGTGAAACTCCTGCTCGTCGGGCTCTACGTCATCGAAAGCGTCGGGTGGGCAGAGCTCTTCCGCCTCCAAGGGAAGCGCACCCAACGCCGCCGGCGTGCCGTCAGGCCGCCGCCATTCGGACAGCGTCGCGTCGCGATCGCAGACCTCGCCCGCCTCGAACTCGTCGTCGCTCGACCACCGACTGCGACGCGACCCGTAACCGTCGGCATATTCGGCCGTTCCGCTCTCCTCGATCGATACGAGCGCCAGATGCAGGTCGCAGCCGGCCGCTGGCGCCGCGGCGGCGAGCACGTTCGCCGCGGCGGCGTCGGCTCCCTTGAGCTTGTCGAAGCCGAGTTCGGCTAGGGTATAGGCGTGCTCCAAGGGATAGATCAGCTTTTCAGGCGCGTCCTCGTCCCCTCCCCGCTTGGCGCCAGCCCATGCGCCAAGCAATGCCGTGACGCGCGCCTGCTCGGCCGCATAACTCGGCGGCTCGGGCTTGGGCCCTTTCCCTTTGCGCAAAAGGTTGAAGACCATAGTCAGCCGGCAGCCGGAGGTGACGGGTAGCACCTCGTGGACGCAATCGGCGTAGAAGGCCGCGAATGCCGCCTCTGACGGCTCCTCGCATTTGAGGTCGAGCCTGGCCTCGCGATCCTTGTGTCGGATCACGAGTTCGCCACCTGTGGAGACCGAGGGGAGCGCGAACACCAGGGTCGCAAACATGCCGGGGACCTTCTCGGTGTCGCGATGGCTCACGAAGAAACTGCCCTGATCATAAACGAGGAGCTTGTAAAGCTCGGCCGCAATCGGTTCGCCCACGCCAAGTCCCTCGGCGACACGCGCCAGCACCGCCGCCAACGTCGCCGCCCAGTGCTTGCCGCCGATGTGCACTCGACCGGCGCTGATCTGCCACGTGCGTCGCACGTCCGTGTCGATGAGCGTGTCGGCGCCACGGCCGTACGGCGCGCGCTCGGCGACAGCGACGAGTTCAGCGGCCTGCACCGCCAGGAGCGGCAACGCAATAACACCGACGCCGTCAACCTCGAGCCGCGGCGCAAGGATTTCGGCCGTGCCGAAGGTGAAGAAATCACCGGGCCGGCGGACCGTACTCAATTCTTCGGCAAGGTCCGTCGTGATGGCTGACATGGCAACCTTTCATCGTCTTGGACGGTGGCATGCAAGACGCTGCATCGCGCGCTGATGACGATCATTGCGAGGATCGATTTACCGACCCGCATGGACCCGGTAAAGTTCTAGGAGTCGTGGGCAATGAACAGGCCGATTGTTCGAAGGAACGCGATGAAGTTGACTGACGCAAATCGACCCAAGGCGTCGCGAAAGCCGGCTCCGGCACGTGGTCGGCTGAAGATAGGCGACGATTGGAATGCTATCACCATCATCGCGCTCTCGCAAAGCAGCCCGCTCAAGGCGATTGCAGAGCTGGTCGAAAACAGCATTGACGCCAAGGCAAGCACGGTGACGATTACCCGCGGACGGGAGAACGGCCAGCACTTTCTCGCGATCCGGGACAATGGCGAGGGCGTGGTGCGTGACGCCGAAGGCCGACCGGATTTCCGCTATGTCGCAACCCATATTTGCGACTCCGTTAAACGCCGGCTCAAGGCCGCCGGCGCCGACGGCCTACAGGGCGAGTTCGGGATTGGCTTGTTAAGCTTCTGGACCGTCGGCGACGAGCTGACCGTGACGTCGACCGGGGCAGACCAGCGTGCTTACCAAATGGTCATGCGCAAAGGCGATCCGAGCTACGCCATCGCACCCAGACGGACGCTATTTAATGAAGGCGGCACCGAAGTACGAATTGCGCCGTTGCTGGACGGAATCCGGACGCTCTCCGGCGAAAAAATCCAATGGTACTTGGCCGCAGAACTGCGCGACCGCATCCGTGAGACGGGCGTACACATTAACGTTGTCGATCGGCTGGCGCGCAAGCAGTACTTGGTCGAGCCACGCCAATACGAGGGCCAGCTGCTGCATGAGCTTCCGACCGTCCGCACCTCGCTGGGGGATATCTATGTTGAACTCTATTTGAACGAGATGTCGGATAGCAACTGTGTCGCACTGCATCGGCACGGTACCCGCGTGATCGCAGATCTTGGCGTTCTTGACAATTTCGCCCGTGCTCCATGGAATTTACGATATTTGCAGGGCCATATCGATGCGCCATTCATCAATCTAACGCCAGGTACCCGCGGCGGCTTCATCCATGATTCCGCCTATGCTGCCCTGTGCGATGGGCTGGGGCCGCTCGAACGCAAGCTCCTTGAGCTTATCGAGGCGCAGCGCCGGGCCGAGGAAGAACAAGCTAGCCGTGAGCAGTTACGAACCATCCAGCGTGCTTTTCGGGAGGCGCTACTCGCTTTGCCAGCTGAGGAGTATGACTGGTTCAATATTCACGCGCGAGCGTTCAAGCCCGCAGCCCCCAATGCGAGCGATAAAGATGTATGCGCGCAAACGAATGGATCGGATGACTCGCCTCCGTGGGTGACCGAACCGGCGGCAGGCGAGGAAAGGCAACGCCAATTCTTTGAATTTGCTGGGCCACTGTTCAGCGTCGCGATCTCCCCGGCATCAACTATCGTGCAGGTCGGCGACAAGAAGGAGTTGCGGGCACTGCCACGCGACCGTTCGCGGCGCCGTGTCGACCAAGACCTGCAATTCCAATGGCAGATCAGTGAAGGACCAGGCACCCTCGCCGGCATGCACAATCAGGCCGTCACCTTTGTGGCACCGGCAGAACCTGGCCTTACCCGGGTCACGATTGCTGTCCAACAGCACGAAACCGTCTGCGTCGCCGAAGCGTTGATTACAGTGACGCATGAATTACCGGTGCAGCTTGCTGGCGCGACCGTCTCTACCCAGGGCTTGCCGAGCTATACGTTCGAACGCGCTCCCGGAGAGTCATGGCGCTCGCGGTTCGATCGCGAGCGCAATGTCATTGTCGTCAACAACGGTCACCGCGATTTTGTCTATGCGTCGCGCGGTAAATCGCTGAAGTTGCGTTACCTTGTTCGGCTTTATGCCAAAGAACTGGTGATATACAATTTCACCGGCCTGCCTGCAGATCAGTTGCTCGAAAGAATGGTCGAGTTATCGTTGCGCACAGAAGAACATCTATAGGGAACGGCGAAGCCCCCCGGCGCCGAACGCCAGCAGGCCACCCCAGCGTTCGAGGCGGCGGTCGATTGCTAAAAATCTCGACCGACGCGCCCCCGCCACAAAAAACCACCTATACCGACGCGGGAGCTCCGGCCGCGGTAGGCCACCGACCCACCCTGGCACGCTTCGAGAGCAACGCGACGACCACGTCCTTGATGTGCAGGGTCGCCGTCTTCTCTCGGCTGAGGCATCGGGTCCCATTTGGCCAACGAGACGA
>Ga0066903_100004204_pt1 | contig 12098 bp, 11 predicted proteins | sample PanSoiMetaGPlot1_FD_67491 | JGI IMG/M metagenome (GOLD analysis project Ga0066903, IMG submission 67491) | Tropical forest soil microbial communities from Panama analyzed to predict greenhouse gas emissions - Panama Soil - Plot 1 (version 2) | ecosystem: Environmental > Terrestrial > Soil >...
AGCCCGCGCAGGAGCTTCGGGGTCTCGGTGACGGTCGAGCCTGCGCCGGTGCCGCCGACGACCAGCTCGTGCTCGAACAGATCGGCGCCGGTCTTCACCGCGGAGCGCGCGGCAGCGAAGCAGCCGCGGTTGGTCAGTTCCGGGCTGCCCAGCCAGTTGAATTTGGTGGGGTCGTAGCGCACGCCCGGCAACTGCTGCAGGCCGGCGCTCGGGATGTTGCGGCTGACGCTGCCCCACACGGTGCCGTCGCGCGGCGCCACGTTGTAGAGCCAGTTGGTCGCCAGCATGTGGCCGGCGCCCGGCATGTTCTGGACGACGAAGCTCGGCGAGCCCGGCACGTGGCGCGGCAGGTGGCGGGCAAGGAAGCGCGCCCAGACGTCGTAGTCCTGCCCGGGCGCGGCGCCGAGCACGAACCGGATCTGCTTGCCGCGAAAGAAGTCGGCGACCGACTGGGCGTGGGCGGGCGTGGCGGCAACGAACGCCGCGACCACAAGGGCAGGCAGGGACCGTTGCATGCGATTCTCTCGTTGTCGTCCCCGAACGAGCGGAGCGGCTCTGGTCCAAGAATTCAGACCTCATGCTGAGGAGCAATGGAAGTCGGCGTTTCCCGACTTCCATTGCGTCTCGAAGCATGGCCACAAATGCGATGTTGCCGCACTCGTGGGTGGAAAGCGCTGAGCTCGCGGCCATGCTTCGAGACGCACCATCAGTCGGCAACGGCCGACTGATGGGCTCCTCAGCATGAGGATGGGGATTCGTCGTCCGAGACCTGTATGGCATGCCTTGGCGATTGCGCGGGGACGACAGGAGGTTTACGCCACGACCGGCGCTTTCCGGGTCTTCTTCGGCGCGGCGAGGTCGCGGTCGAAGCCGCCCTCGGCAATGTCGTACATGTTGCCTTCGGGGTCGGTGGCGCGCTGTTCCGCATAGACGCGGTCGGGCGGCCGATCGGTCGGGCCGACCACGTCCCATTTCTTCAGGCGCTCGGCGATTACCTCCGAATCCTCGACATGGAAGCCGAAATGGTTGAGACCGTTCGGCTTGCCCTCGGCCTTCTGGCTGAGCAAGGCGAGGTTCATGTAGCCGTCGGTCAGGAATACGTTGTTGCGGCTTTCGCTGCGGGCGACCACCTTCATCTCGAACACGTCGCAATAAAACTGCGCGAGCTTCTCGGGATCCATGCAGATGACGGCCAGATGCCTGATCTTGGGCATAGTTTGCTCCCTGTCTTGCGCGCCCTGTCGGGCCCCCTTGGACCCGCATATCTCATGCCGATGCCATTGACATACACCGCGCCTTGGTCCGATTCCATACCGCGCCAACGAGCGAATCGCTGACATGCTGCCGGAACAGAAACTCGACGCCCTTCTCGCCCGCCACAAGACTGTGGAAGCGGAGCTTGCAACGCAGGTGTCCCCGGAGACCTATGTCAAGCTGTCGCGCGAATTCGCCGAGCTCGGGCCGATCGTCGAAACGGTGAAGACCTATCGCAGCGTGGCTGCCGAGCTCGCCGACCTCGCCGCCCTGATCGATGATCCGGCGACCGACGCCGAGATGCGGACCATGGCGAGCGCCGAGCGGCCGCCGCTCGAACAGCGGCGCGCCTCGCTTGAGCAGCAGATCAAGCTCGCGCTGCTGCCGAAGGACGCGATGGACGAGCGCAACGTCATCGTCGAGATACGCGCCGGCACCGGCGGCGACGAGGCCGCGCTGTTCGCCGGCGACCTGTTCCGCATGTACGAGCGCTTCGCCGCCAAGCAGGGCTGGAAGGTCGACGTGGTGTCGGCGAGCGAAGGCGCGATGGGCGGCTACAAGGAGATCATCGCCGAGATCCGCGGCCGCGGCGCCTTCGCCAAGCTCAAGTTCGAATCAGGCGTGCACCGGGTCCAGCGGGTGCCCGACACCGAAGGTTCGGGCCGCATCCACACCTCGGCGGCGACCGTGGCGGTGCTGCCCGAGGCCGAGGAGGTCGACATCGCCATCAACGAGGCCGACCTCAAGATCGACACGTTGCGCGCGGGCGGAGCCGGCGGCCAGCACGTCAACAAGACCGAGTCGGCGGTGCGGGTGACCCACATCCCGACCGGCATCGAGGTGAAGATGCAGGAGGACCGTTCACAGCACCGGAACCGTGCCAAGGCTCTGGCGGTGCTGCGGGCGAGACTCTACGACCATGAGCGCCAGAAGCAGGACGCCGCCCGCGCTGCCGAGCGCCGTGGCCAGGTTGGCTCCGGCGACCGCTCCGAGCGCATCCGCACCTACAACTTCCCGCAGGGCCGGGTGAGCGATCACCGCATCAACCTCACGCTCTATAAGCTGCCGCAGATCATCGAGGGCGAGGCGCTGGGCGAGATCATCGACGCGCTGGTGACCGAGCATCAGGCGGAACTGCTCGCGGCCGAGGGCGGTTGAGCGTTTTCCTCCTCGAATGGGTCAGGCTTTCTCCGCTCGTCCCCGCGCAGGCGGGGACCCAGGAGACGCGGACGCCAGCCTTTCGATTCTGGGTCCCCGCCTTCGCGGGGACGAACGGAATGGGCGGCGCGACAGGACACGGAAGAAAGCCGTGAGATCGCGGGGGGCAGCGCTACTGCCCGCCCTCGCCTATTCCAGCCGCGACGGCTCGATTGACGTAATAGGCCAAAAGCCGCGGCGGCAGGAGTCCCTCGTCCACGAGCTTGGCGGCGGCATTGGCGACGCAGGCGCTGTATTTGGCATGCGTCAATCGCTCGCCCGGCTTGAGCAGTCCAAGCCGCGTCCAGGCTTGCGCCAGCGATTCCCGGCGGTCCCGGATTCCATTGCCGTTCATGTCGACGAACCGGCCGCGCCCGTCGAGCAGCTCGAGGTCGCCGCCGTCGAAGGCCGCAAAGCCCGTCTCCTGGTAGGACCGGCGCGAGGTGCCCTGGACCGCCGGCATCGCGTAGTAGACGCCAAGCGGACAGGCGATCTCGGGCAGCGCAACCGCCTCGTTCTTGCCTTCGCGACCGGCAAGGTCCGACAGGTCGGACTTGGACGGCGGCGGCGCTTCGCCTTTCACCACCCAGCGGTCGAGGATGTCGATCAGCGCCTCGTTGAGCCCGCCGAGATCGAGCGCCTGCGCCACCAACTCGGGCCGCGACACCTGTCCGGCATCCATATGGCTCACGCCCCTGACTTCGTAAATGCGGTGCTTGTCGCCGAGTCCCTTGTCCAGGAGAATCCTGGCGTTCTGGCGCTTGCGCTCAAGGCCATCGCCGGCTTCGCCAAGATAGAGCTGGTGGGAAATGTCGATCTGCGGCACGAATCGCTTGCGGTCATCTCCGACAAACAACGCGTCCTTGCCGTCGACCGTCAGCACCGGAAGCCAGTAGCCGGCGCCCGCGTCGCCGAGCAGGAAACCGTCGAACACGGGTTGTCCGTCGTCACCCCGGTTGGCGCCCGGCTGATACTGCACCAGGCGACCGAGGAAGCCGCCGGCCGAGAAGCCGTAGAAATAGGTCTTCTCGGCTTTGCGGCCGAGCCTGTTCTGGATCATGTTGCCGGCGATCTTGGCAAAGCCGGTGATGAAGCCCGCGTGCGTGCTCACGTTGGCCTGCATGGTCGTCCCATCCTCGAACGTGACGGCGACGTCGCCGCCCTCGATCTGCGAGGACCGCAAGGTGTGCGCCACCGCATAACCGCGATCGAGCATCAAACCGACGTATCGGTTCTTGTTGGTCAGGGGATGGAAGTCGGCCCTGGGGTCGCGCTCGATCATCTTGCCGACCTCGCCATAGGCGCCGGCGCCGTGCGCGGTCACGAACAGCTTGCCGTTCCAGTCCGCACGATCGACCGGCAGGAACAGTGTGATGCCGTGTCCACTCGCGCCGGTGTAGCGGCCGATCCCCTTGAACCGCTGAGCCATGTTGCCGGACTGGGTGTAGACGAAATCCGGCCCGTCGTTGAAATAGCTGCGCCGTGGCCCCTGCTTGACCGCCCATCCTTCGAGGCTGCCGCTGATCCTCAATTCGAGGCGCTCGAAGCGCTGTCCCTTGAGGTTGATCACAATCTCGCTGGAGACGATCCTGCATTCCTCAGCGCCGATACTGCGTCCATCGATTTGTTTTCGTGCCGGCAGAAACTCGTCGCACGAGGTCACCGGCATGCGGCCCGCGTCGGCGGCCGTTTCGCGCTGCTGCGCAAGCGCCGCCTCGGACAGCGCGACAGTGACGACGAGCAAAGAAACAAGGATGACGGGGAGAGCCATTTTCCAACCCCTCGCATTTCACCCCTTGATCGAGCATTTTCCTAGCATGGACGCGAATGGGCAGACAGAGGCTGTCCGTGCCTGAGCTGAAAGCTGGCATCACCGTCGCCGCCGCTCGCCAGGCGCTGGGCGGGGCATTCGCGGCGGCTTCGCTCGAGAGCCCTGCCCTCGACGCTCGCCTCCTGGTCGCCCATGCGCTCGGTCTCGATCACACGGGGATCGCCCGCGCGGCCGAGCGCGTCCTGAGCGCGGCGGAGGCCGACGCGGTCGCGATGCTTGGCGCGCGCCGGCTCGACCGCGAGCCGGTCGCGCGCATTATCGGCGAGAAGGAGTTCTGGGGACTTTCTCTTAAGCTTAATGACGAGATGCTGGTGCCACGGCCGGAGACCGAGACCGTGGTCGAAGCCGCGCTCGATGCGCTTGGAGCGGATCGCCGGCGGGCATGGTGCATGGCCGATCTCGGCACCGGCTCGGGCGCCCTGCTGCTGGCGCTGCTCGCCGAATTCCCGGCCGCAGTCGGCGTCGGCACCGACGTGAGCGTCATAGCGCTCGCCGGCGCACGCGGCAACGCGCGCAGCCTCGGCCTCGCCGACCGCGCCGCGTTCGTCGCCTGCGACTTCGGCGCGGCGCTCCGGGGTCCCTTCGACCTCGTCGTATCCAATCCGCCGTATGTGTGCCGTGACGATATCGTGACATTGCAACCCGAGGTGCGCAGGTTCGACCCTTTGCGGGCGCTCGACGGCGGCCCCGACGGGCTCGACAGCCACCGCGCGATCGCCGCAGACGCGCGGCGGCTGCTCAAGCCGGACGGCCTGTTTCTGGTCGAGCTCGGCGTGGGGCAGTTCGATGCGGTCGGGGCGCTTTTTGCCGCAGCCGGCCTTGCGGTCGGCCGGCCGCGATACGATTTGTTAGGTGTGCCTCGCGTGGTCCCGGCCCGCTTGCCATGACTCCTCCACAATTCAGGCACGCAAAATATTGCTTGGATTGTGGTTCAAGACCGATTAGGTTTTTGCGCAGGAATCGACCCGAGACGCTCGGTCGCGCCGACGAGAGGCCCGCAGCGAAGCTCCGGAGTGCCACAGGCGCGAAGACGCGAAACAAACCGCCGGATGACCCGGCCGAGAGTTCGCCGACTTGGGATCGAAATGCTTCATCGGTTAGGCGCCGCCTACGCTCGATCATCGACGTGGCGATGCGCATGATGAGAGGAAGGGAACGCCGCAATGAGCGGCGACCTAGGGGCTGTTGCTTCGCAACAGGATTTTGAGATCGACGGTGGCAGCGCCGCAATGGGCTTCGCGTTCCGTTCCACGAGGATGCGGTCGTCTCCGCGTTCCGGACGTGACGGATGGAACGCGGGGTGACGACCAGAGGCGGCGTTGGGGCCGCTCCGATGAGAGGACCAGCAAGACAGGCGAATCATGAGAAACGGTCAGAATAAGCGCATGCGCGGCCGCGGTCACAATCACGGTCACGGTCACCGCAAGAACCACAATCCGATGTCGCGCGTTTACGAATCGAACGGGCCCGACGTCAAAATCCGGGGGAACCCCGCCCATATTGCCGAAAAATATGTTCAGCTTGCGCGCGACGCGCAGGCCTCCGGCGATCCGATATCAGCTGAAAACTACTATCAGCATGCCGAGCACTACTATCGGCTGATCGCCGCCGCCCAGGAGCAATTCCGCCAGAACAATCCGCATCTGGCGCGGCCCGAGAACGAGATGTCGAGCGGCGCCCGCGATGAGGCGTTCGACGAGGAGGACGACGGCCAGCAACAGCCGATGGGCGGCGCCGACGCTCCGTTCGGGACGCGCGAGCCGCAGCCCTATCTGCCGCGCGACGCCCAGCCGTTCCCTCAGCAGCAGCCGCAGCAGAATCGTCAGCAGCAGCCGAACAATGCCGGCGACGTCGACCGGCTGCCATCCTTCATCACCGGCGGCCAGCAACCGCAGATCCAGCCGCAGCCGACCCAGCAGAGCTTCGGCCAGAACGGTCACGACAATCAGCCCGACCGCTTCCCGCTGCATCGCCGGCGGCGCCGCCATCGCGGTCCGCGCAACGATTATCAGGGCGGTCCCCGCGGCGAGGAGCGCGACGACTCGCGCGACGAGTGATCTGGTCATTTATTGCGGACTACCGCCACGCGATCTCCGCAGACTGAAGGATAGCTTAGCCGCCCGGCGACGGCGCCAGCGCGGGCTTGAGCGCAGGCACCAGCCGGGCTTTCTGGCGCCGCGACGGAATCGCGCGATAGACTTGCTTGGTCGCCTCGACAATGTGGACTCCGGGGAACGGCGCCGAAATGGTCGCGCCGGTCCGCTCCCAGGCGACCGCCGAGCGCAAGAACCAGCCGCGCGCGACCGGCGGCACGTAGAGCGCCTCAGCCCAGCCGACCGGCGTGAACCAGCTCTCCCGCAACAGCTGCGTGATCTGTCCGCGCGAATAGGGCCGCCCGTGACCGAACGGCGTCGTGTCAATGCGTGCCCAGAGCCCGCGTCGGTTCGGCACTACCGCAAGGAGCCGGCCGCCCGCCGCCAGCACGCGCCAGACCTCGCGCAGGAACGCGCCAGGGTCATGCGTCATTTCCAGCGCATGGATGAGCAGCACGCGGTCGACCGCACTGTCGCTCAGCGGAAGATCGAACTCGTCGACCAACGCCGCCAGCGTCGGCTTGGCCGACGGCCATTTCAGCACGCCCTGCGCCGCCGGCATGAAGGCCAGGCAACGTTCGGCCTCCTCGCGAAACAACCCGAGATAGGGCGTGGGGTAGCCGATTCCGAGCACGCGCAAGCCGCGGGTATCGCTGAAGCGGGCGCGAATGCCGCGGCCAATGAAGCGTCGCGCGACGACGCCAAGGCGCTGGGCATAGAAATTGCGCAGGTCGATGACGTCGTTCGACATGGTGCCAAAATAGCACGGGCCTCGGCTCCGCCGGAACCAGGGGCAAACCTTGCCGTTCCAGCAGTGCAGCCCGTAAGCTTCAAGCGCGAGGTGGTTGACCGATACGGCCCAGGCGCGGCGCGCTCGGGCGCAAAACGAACGGAGGAATCGCGATGCCGGCCCAGTCCTGTCTCTTCCTCTGCCTCAGAGATAATTTCGGCGTGCTGGTGCACGACCCGGAAACCCAGGCCACCGCTGCGATCGATGCGCCGGAAGCGCCGCCGGTCGAGGCCGCGCTCAAGCGGACGGGCTGGAATCTCACCGATATCCTCGTCACTCATCACCATCACGACCACACCGGCGGCATCGAAGAGCTCAAGCAGCGTCACCGCTGCCGCGTGGTCGCCCCCGACGCCGAAGCGAGCGGCATCCCGGACGTCGACGAGACCGTGCGCGAAGGTGACCGCGTGCGCGTCGGCGCGCTCGAGGCGCGGGTGATCGAGACGCCCGGCCACACCGCCGGTCATATCAGCTACTTTTTCCCGGCCGACAAGCTTGCCTTCGTCGGCGACACGCTGTTCTCGATAGGCTGCGGCCGCGTGCTCGAGGGCAATGCCGAGATGATGTGGCGGTCACTGCTCAAGCTGCGGGCGCTGCCGGATGACACCCGCATCTTCTGCGGCCACGAATACACGCTCGCCAATATCCGATTTGCCAAGACAATCGAGCCCGCCAACGCGGCGCTGGCGACGCGCGAGCAGGAAGTGACCAGGCTCATCGGCGAGAACAAGCCGACCATTCCCTCGTTCATGGGCGAGGAGAAGGCCGCAAACCCCTTCCTGCGCGCCGACGTTGCCGAGGTCGCACAAGCGGTCGGCCTCGCCGGCCGACCCGCCTGGCAGGTCTTCGCCGAGATTCGCGAGCGCAAGAATCGATCCTAGGCTGCAATTTGCCGCACGGCACAATGCACCAGCCGGTTCTCGGTCTCATTTTTGTCATTGTGCTGTAACCTGGATGTCAACCAATCCGGCATTTGCGCGTTGACGCGGGCGGAGACGAGGAAACGCCAAATTGGTTACCGATAGCGTCTATTCGCTACCGCGCGCACGAATTGCCCGTACGCGCGGCATTGCGATCGGCGGCGCAGCCGCCGTGGGTGCCGCGCTGCTAGGCGCCGCGTTGGTTATCGGGCTCGCGACCGCGAGCCGCTACGGGCTGACCGTCGACGAGTTCAATACCGACGCCTATGGCCCGAAAGCGCTCGCCTGGTACACGAGCCTCGGCCGCGACCGCTCGCACTTCGAGACCGTGGAGCAGTTTCTCTGGTACTACGGCCCTTGGTACCAGATCCTCACTGCCATCGCGCAATCGCTCGTCCCGGCGGATCCGATCACGGTACGCCATGCCATGACCTTCGTGGCAGGCATCGCCGGGCTTGCGGCGCTGGTCCCGATCGCGCGCCTGTCGGTCGGGGCCTGGGCCGGACCGGTGGCGATCGGGCTCTGCCTGATGACCGGCTATCTCTACGGCAGCCTGTTCTTCACGCCCATTGACGTCCCGTTCTTGGCGGCGATGTGCGGTGCGACCTGCAGCATCCTGCTGATGGCGCGGGGAGAGGCACCAACCTGGTCCGCCACCGTTGCGGCCGGCGTGTTGATCGGCGCCGCGATGTCGACCCGGCCGGGCGGCATCATCACCCACGCCTATCTCCTTGGCGCAATGGCGCTCACCGCGCTCGAGGTCGTGCTCCGCAAAGGCCGCGCCGCTAGCGCGCCGCTAGCGCGGATCGCCGCCGCGACTTTCGCCGCCATCGTGATCTCCTGGGTCAGCGCGATCGCGCTGTGGCCGTGGTTGCAGATCGGCAATCCGGTGCGGCAATTCGCGACCGCCTATGTGCACTTCCTTGCCATCCCGATGGAGTTCACGTTCCCAAACTGGGGTGAAGAGATCGCGACCAACGCGCTTCCCTGGTACTATGTCCCGACCCAATTGTTCGCCCGCCTGCCGGAGGGCTTCCTGCTGCTGCTCGCCGCCGGCGCGGTGCTGGCGGTCGTCACCGCAATCCGCTTGGCACGCGCGGCGTTCGCCCGCTGGCGCAAATGGGGTGCCGCGGGTCTGCGCGCTCCCGGTCTCGTCCTGGCTCGCGCGCGCGGCACGCTGGTGGTGATCGTTGCCGCCACCATCCCGGTCGCCTTCATCATGGTCACCCGGCCGCCACAATATGACGGCGTGCGTCATCTCCTGTTCGTGATACCGATGTTGGCGGTGCTGGCCGGCGGCGCGCTGCTGCAGCTCATTGCGCCGCTACGCCGCCGGCCGGTGCTGGCGTTCGTCGTCGCAGCCGTGGCGGCCATCCATGTCGGAACGACGCTGTGGACGCTCACGCAGCTGCATCCGCTGGAATATACCGCGATCAACTCGATCGCCGGGGGCAACAGCAAAGGCGCGGACCAGCGCTTTGAGCTCGACTATTGGGGAGCAGCCGCGAGCGAAGCGATCCGCCTGCTTGAACGCCGGCTCGATCAGGACCGTTCGACGGCTTTCGCGACGAGCCCGCCGCGCGTGCTCGTCTGCATGACGCATCGGCAGTGGCTCGCCGCCAAGCTATTCCGCCGCAACTGGACCGTCGAGCTCGAAGGGGACAAGGCCGACTTCATCATCGACACCGAGCGCATGCCGTGTGGCAAGGAGTTCGCCGGCACGGTCCTGCTCGACGAGGTCAAGCGCCTCGATATCAGCTTCGCCCGGGTCTATGGAAACAATCGCGGGCGGCCGGATTAGATGAGACCAGGGCGAGACGGCGAGATGCCTTTCTTCGAATCGGCATCTCGCCCTAGCTTATTGGCGGCGCGCGTGATCTTTTCCGAAAAGCGGTATCCACTTTTCGAAATCACACGCTATCGTTTGTTGTGAGTGCCTTTGATGGTGTCGCCCTCGAGCTTGGTGAAGGGGACGAAGGGCACCGGCCGGCCATTGTAGATGTCGGAACGCTTGACGCCGACCTGGCCGTCGGGGGACTGCTCCTTGACCACCTTGAGGATGTGCTGCGCGCCCGGCGGCCCGATCGGAATCACCATGATGCCGCCGATCTTGAGCTGCTGCAGGAGCGGCGGCGGAATATGGTCGATGCCGCAGGTGACGATGATCTTGTCGAACGGCCCCGCCTCTTCCCAGCCGTAGTAGCCGTCCGCCTGCTTGGTATTGATGGCGCGGAATTCGGAATAGCCCCGCTCGATGAGACCGTCATAACGGCCGCGCGTGCGATCGGCGAGCGGCTTGATGATCTCGATCGACCACACTTGATCGGTAAGGTTCGCGAGATAGGCCGACTGATAGCCGGAGCCGGTGCCGATCTCGAGCACCTTCTCGCCCATCTTAACCTCGATCGCACTGGTCATGCGCCCCACCACGCGCGGACCGGTGATGGTCACACCGAACCCGATATCGTGATAGTTGACGTCGTAGATGACGTTGCGGCTGTCGGGCTGGCAGAACTCGTCGCGCGGCGTCAGCAGAAAGGCGCGCTTGTTGCGGGCCTCCCAGATGTCACGGTTGCCGACCATGTTCTGGAACCGCTCGAAGCGGGGACGCAGGTATCTCGGATCCTCGCCGCGGTTCTCCTGCATCCAGCGGAGGTAGGACGCGACGTTATCCATGGGCGGTGAAGCGTCCCAGCTGTAAGGCTTGGGCACTAGTGCGCCAGCCCTCATGGGCAAGGCGGCACTGGCGGCTGCCGCCGCCGACAGCCTCAAGAACGTACGTCGTCGCATGATCCCCTCAACCCTTTCGTCGCCCCGTCCAGGAACGGCCCGCAAATGCTACCGCCCTTTCATAGTTCCAAATTTGTCCGAGGTATGTCGGTCAATCAAGCGGACAACGGGAGAGGCTGAAGCGATTCTTGCCCGCCGCGCAACTGCGCACGCTGCCGCGGCGCCAGGCCTTGCCGTCAGGCGCTTACAATAAAGGCCCCGGCGGATCGTGCCGGGGCCCTGATTCATATGGCCATTTGGCCGGTCGGTGACTCAGTAGCGCTCGCCGCAGCCGCGACGCTCCAGGCAACGATAGAAGGGGCGGCTCCCCCAGCCAAAGCGTTCCGCGCATTCGCGGCGCACATGGCGACAATAGCCTGGGTAATTCTGGACTTGTTGCAGGAGTTGACCCTCGACTGGCACCTTCGAGTGCGGTCCAATCGTGACCGCAGATGCGACTTGTGGACCGACCGCCAAAGCGGTCGCCAGCGCCAGAGCGCAGCCGATAGCGACTTTGCGAAGCATTTGGTCCTCCATTTTCGCCCCTTCGACTTGGGGAGCGTATCGATTGACACCTGACTGTTTAATGAACGCATTTGGGCGAGCGCATGACAGCGGCGCTTGTGCGGTGCCGAAATTTTTTTCCGCACATGACCTCGCGCGGCCTCAGTGTTGCGCTGTCTTCGGGCTTTCCCCAATCGTCGGGCGGAATCATCATGAATGTCCTCCTCGATAATCCAGGCTGTCAGCGTAGAATGTCTGCGCTTCAAGAGTGTCATAGTGACGCCGTGGGATTGACAGCCACGAGATTGGCCATGCCGACACTTGCGGCCGCCGACGTGATCCGCCTGCTCGGCCTCGCACCACATCCGGAAGGCGGACATTTCCGGGAATGCTTTCGCGACGGCCGCACCGTTGCGGACGGTTCCCGCGCCGCCTCGACTGCGATCTATTTCCTTCTCGCGCTGGGTGAGCGCTCGCACTGGCATCGCGTCGACGCTGCCGAGGTCTGGCATTACTACGCGGGCGCGCCGCTTGAGCTCGAGATTGCGGCGGGCAAGCACAACCCGGTCGAGCGCGTGCGGCTTGGTTCGAACCTCGCGGCCGGCGAGCGCCCGCAGGCGGTCGTGCCGGCCGGCGCCTGGCAGGCGGCGGAAAGCCTCGGCGCCTGGACGCTCGTCGGCTGTACGGTCGCGCCGGGCTTCGATTTTGCGGGTTTTGAATTGGCGCCGCGCGGCTGGAAA
>Ga0066903_100004205_pt1 | contig 12096 bp, 8 predicted proteins | sample PanSoiMetaGPlot1_FD_67491 | JGI IMG/M metagenome (GOLD analysis project Ga0066903, IMG submission 67491) | Tropical forest soil microbial communities from Panama analyzed to predict greenhouse gas emissions - Panama Soil - Plot 1 (version 2) | ecosystem: Environmental > Terrestrial > Soil >...
GTGAACGTCGCTCCCTTGTCCGGATCGGACTCGACCCAGATCCTGCCGTTCATCGAGCGAAGGAGTTCCCGGCAGATGTAGAGCCCGAGGCCGCTCCCCCCGATGCCGCGCCGGTGGTCGGGATCGAGTCGATAGAACTTCTCGAAGATTCGCTGCTGCTCGCCCAGCGGGATGCCCAGGCCCTCGTCGCGGACGGTGAAACGCGCGTAGCCCTCACCGGCCTCGACACTGAGCTCGATCCGACCACCGTCCGGCGAGTACTTGATCGCGTTGTCGACGAGGTTCGTCAGCACCTGGCGCGTGCGCTCCGGGTCGCCCGCCACCTTCGGTAGCACAGCGGGAATCGAAACGTCGATCGTCGTGTCGTCGGTCACCCGCAGGCGTGCGGCGGCCGCCGCAGTCCACACGAGCTCCTCGGGATCGAAGGGCTCCGTGACCACGCGGAGGGAGCCGCTGTCGAGCTGGCCGGTGAGGAGGATCTCCTCCACCAGGTCGGCGAGCCGCTTCGACTGGACGGCGATCATGTCGAGCAGGTCGTGCCGGGTCTGCTCGTGCAGGTCGTGTTCCCGCTCGAGCAGCGTCATGGCCGCTCCGTGCAACGATGCCAGCGGAGTCCGCAGCTCGTGCGAGATCGTGGCGACGAACTGGGCGCGGAGCTCCTCGAGCCGCCGCTCACGGGTGACGTCGCGGAACGCGTACACGATGCCGTCCTCCAGCGTGACGCCGACGATCGAGAGCCAGATCTCCCGCCCGTCGATCTCCAGCGGCACGGTCTCGGCGCTCGATGCGTCGTCGACGTCGCCGGGCCGGCGGGCCACCGGGACCCTGTCGGCGATAGTCGGCCAGCCGGGAATCATCTCCGCCGCCGGGCGATCGCAGATGGTGTCGGAGCGGAGGCCCGTGATCGCCTCGGCGGCCTGGTTCCAAAGCCGGATCACTCCGTCGCGGTCGACGAGGAACACACCGTCGCCCACGTGCGCGAGCACACGCTCGGACCGCTCGCGTTCCTGTCTCGAAACCCGGCTCCGCGCGATCGACGGCGACACCGCATAGGCGAGCGCGAGAAGCGCGGCAATGAGGGCCAGGCCAAGACCCATCACGCGCCAACGCGCAGAGCTCGCCTTCGAGTCGATCGAGGAGCTGCGCTCCAGCGCAACCAGCCGGGTCCCGTTGGCGGCGGAGCCGAGCCCTACGGCTACCGCCCGATAGCCGACTCCATCAGCTCGAATGTCGCTTGGCCTGCGGACGACCGCGCCCGACTCGATCCGCCTGGTCCGGTCGATCCCGACGAGGCTGCCGCCGCGAGCAAAACCGAGCTTCTGCTGGCTTCCGACCTCGGAGTGCTGCGTCAACCAGGCCACGAACTGGCGGTCGAGGGGAAGGAAGACGACGATCCGACCGATCTTCTTGCGGCCGTTGGCGGAGAGGACGTCGACACTGCGAACCGCGGCGGCCGCAGGAAGGGTCGGGCTGGAGGCGAGCAGGCCGTCCGGGTGCAGGGCGCTCGGGCGCAGGCTCCAATAGAGGACATGGCCGCCTCTCCGAAGCTCGCGTTGATACCGCGGCCTGTTCGCGAGCGTCCTGGCACGTGAGTCGGCGCTCGAGAGCAGATCCCGGTACGTCCCGCCCGCATTGTTGAGGCTGTCGGCGAGTCGGGTGTCGGCGTTGTTGCGCTCGCGCTGTGCGGAGTAGCCACCGAGGCTCCAGGCCGCGACCGCGAGCGGCGCCGCGAGAAGCAGGAGCGCGGCGATGAGCCTGACCCTGCCGGGCCCACTGTTCGTTCCCCGCCTCGGTGAGGTAGAAGCGTTCGTGGGGGCTGCTTGCGGCTTCATCCTGGGCGCTGCCCCGCCGGCCGCAACGAAGGGACGATCCAACTTGGGGCGAACGGTAGCGCGGAGCCTTTCTTCTTACTAGCCCCCCTCGCAGATTCCTCGCTACGGTTGAAACGTTCGGATGCCGATGAAGGATCGATGAAGCATCTACTGCGGATCCTCACCGCCCTCCCGCTGCTCCTGATCGCAGCCCTCTCCGCAGCCCCGGCGTTCGGCAGCGCGATCATCGGACGCAACGTGACAGGGCCGTCACTCTCCATCGACCGCCAGGGCCACGCGCACGTGAGGTACCGCAGCGGAGGGCGGGAGACGTACCTGGTCGCATCAGGTGCAATCAACGCCCGTCTTCCGAACCGGAGCATCCCGCAGGTCAAGTTCCAGATCCGCTACGGGGTCGGAGGCAAGGGTGTCTGCCTGCCGTACGACGGTCCGCCGCTCGCCTGGCTCGTCAAGGCCTGCAAGGCCCCGGACGGCAGCTACTGGGCACTCCAAACATGGGCGCGGCTGAAGCCCAACTACGGCGGGAGCCAAGGGGCCCGGGAGCTCCACCTCTCGCACTGGCGCGGCCCGGTCGCCGTCCTCACGATGTACCAGAACTGGGCCTACGGGAAGTACCGCCACCTCTTCGGCCGGCTCATGTATCGCGGCCGCGGCGTCTACGGCTTCAGCGCCACCAGCCACGGCTCTCCGCTCGACGCCTACGGACGGAACATCTACGTGGACACTTTCGACTCCGCCTACGGGAATGGCTGGCATCGCGAGAACAGCTTCCTCACGCACCATCGTGGCAAGACCCTCGGCGACTTCTGTTACGGCTTCTTCCCGCACTCCGGGCATCCGAGCGGCCACGGCACCAAGTACCGCGCAACCGTCGAAGGCCCCGGCGTGACGCCTGACGTGATGTGGGCAGCCGACGACATCGGCGCCTACGACGCGACGGTCCAGCAGCAGATGCAGGACCTGGAGCGGAGTTGGGGCGACCCGAAGTGCCGCACCTGACCGGACCGTAAGACCCCTCTAGGCTTTCACCGATGGCCGAGAGCCTCGACACGCTGGTCGCCGACTCCGACCGCGCGACCGCCGCCGACGAGCTGCGCCAGCACTACGACAGCGGGCGACTGACGCTGGAGGAGTTCGAAAGCCGGTTGTCCGAGGTGCACACGGCACGGACGCGCGGGGATCTCGAGCACGCGTTCCGGCAGTTGCCGCGAAGCGAGCCCGCCGCAAGCCTCCGATGGCGTGACCGCCGCTGGAGCTCGCTCGCGCTCCAGTACGCACTCGTAAACGTCGTCTGCATCCTGGTGTGGGCCTTCTCGGGTGCCGACAACTTCTGGCCGAAGTGGGTCCTCCTCGGGACGACGGTCATGTACTTCCGCCGCGTCGGCCGGCGCTCGCGTCGGCGCGAGCTGCCACCGAGCGGCGATCGCGGGCGAAGCTAGGATGCCCGCCGCTGGACTCGCCGCTGGAAGAGACGCTCGACCGCCGTATCGACGCCGGCGGCGAGTGCACCTTCGATCACGGCAGCCTCGCCGAGTGCCGAGACCTCGACACACGGAGCGGGGAACGGCAGCAAATCGTCGAGATGGCGACGCACCGGTTCGAGCAGCGCCCGGTTCGCGCCGACGCTGCCGCCGAGCACGACGAGCGGGAGATCGAGGGTCGCAGCGAGCGGTAATACGTGGAGTGCAATGCGTCGGGCCGCCTCCTCGACCACCGCGATCCCGACCGCGTCGCCGGCGGCGGCCGCCGCGAAAAGCTCTCGCACGTCGAAAGGCGACTGGAGCCCCGTCTCCTTGCCCAGCGCGAGCTCGCCGGCCAGCTGGGACAGCGACGCCGCGCAGGGATCGACGTCGTCGGCACGGCCGTTGCGGACGGCATCGAGCTCACCGGCGTTGCCGTTGTGGCCGCGATGCAGCTTCCAGTCGAGCATGACCGCCGCCCCGAGACCGGCTCCGGCGAGCAGGAACGCGAAGTCCGCGACCTCCTGCGCGACCCCGCGCCGTTGCTCGGCAACGGCCGCGAGGTTGACGTCGTTCTCGAGCTTCACCGGTACGCGTAGCGCCCGCTCGAGCTGTTCGCGTAGGTCGGACGCTCCGAGCCCCGGCAGGTCGGCTTCTGAGACGCGCCCCTCCGTGGGATGGACGACCGCCGGCAGGGCGACGACGGCGTTCTCGAGCAGGTCGCCGGGCAGCTTGCTCGTGCGCAACAGGGAACGGACGGAGCTCGCAAGCGCGTCGATGCGCTCCTCGACGGAGCCACGGCTGCGTATCTCCTCCTTCGCGCGGACCACGCCGGAGAGATCGCAGAGCGCAGTGCGCACGACACGCGACCCGAAGTCGACGCCGAGGACAACGGCCGCTTCCGGATCGGCCTCGTAGTAGACGGCGCCGTAGTGCGGGCCTTCCGGGTCGTGCACCGTCTCTCGCACCAGCCCGTCCTCGAGCAGCGAGCGCAGCACGATCGACACCGTCGGCCTCGAGATTCCGGTCTGGCGTGCGACCTCGGCGCGCGAGACCGGCCCGGTCGCGCGGACCGCGTCGAGCACGGTCCGCTCGTTCAATGTCCGCAGAAGGGCCGGTACGGCCTTGGTTTCCGTCATCTCGTTAGTAAGATTAACCAGAATGAAGATCGCAGTCGTCGGTGGCGGATCCACGTACACGCCCGAGCTCGTCTCCGGACTGACGCGCCTCGACGTCGACGAGTTCGTGCTTCAGGACGTGGATCCTGGGAGGCGCGAGATCGTGGGCGGCATGGCGAGGCGCATGCTCGCGCGGCAGAGGTACGCGGGCCGCCTCGAGGTGACCGGCGATCTCGACGCTGCGGTCACGGACGCCGACTATGTCCTGATCCAGATCCGGGTCGGCGGCCAGGAGACGCGGCTGCACGACGAGACCGCCCCGCTCGCCTGCGGCTGCATCGGCCAGGAGACGACCGGCGCAGGCGGGTTCGCGAAGGCGATGCGCACGGTTCCGGTCGTGCTCGAGATCGCCGAACGAGCCCAGGCGCTCGCAGCGTCGGGAGCCTGGATCGTCGATTTCACGAACCCCGTCGGCATCGTCACTCGGGCACTGCTCGACGGCGGCTACCGCGCAGTGGGGCTCTGCAACGTCGCTATCGGCTTCCAGCGCCAATTCGCCGCCTGGCTCGGCGTAGAGCCGGCGCGCGTCGTCGTGGACCAGGTCGGGCTCAACCACCTCACCTGGGTGCGGCGCGTGCTGCTCGACGGACAAGACGTGCTGGCGGTCCTGCTGGCCGAGCACGGAGACGAACTCGCCGAGGACATCGAGTTGCCGCGCCGGCTGCTCGACGAGCTCGGCGCCGTTCCGTCCTACTACCTCCGCTATTTCTACGCGCATGACGCCGTCCTGCGTGAGCAGCTGGAGGGAGAGCCGCGCGCGGCGGTCGTGCAGGAGATCGAGCGAAACCTCCTCGACCTCTATCGTGATCCCGCTGTCGACCAGCCGCCCGACCTCCTCATGCGACGAGGGGGCGCGTATTACAGCGAGGCCGCGCTCGGGCTGATCTCGTCGCTCGCTACGGGGGACGACGCCGTGCACGAAGTCGACCTCAGGAACGAGGGAACGCTCGAGGGTCTTGCCGCCGACGACGTCGTGGAGGTGCCGGCGCGCGTCGGCCGCGACGGGCCGGAGCCGCTGCCGCAACCGGCGCTCGCCCCCGAGCTGCTCGGGCTCGTCCAGCACGTCGCTGCCTACGAGCGTCTGACCGTCCGCGCCGCGCTGACCCGCGATCCGGTGGACGCGCGGAAGGCGCTGCTCGCGCATCCACTGATCGGTCAGGTCGAGCTCGTGGACGGCCTGCTCGACCGCCTCGTCGCCGAGGCCGTCCACTGAAGACTCTCTTCGCGGTCGACGGCGGCGGCTCGAAGACCGACGCGGCGCTCGTCCGCGAGGACGGGACCCTGCTCGGTTTCGCGCGCGGCCCGCTCAGTCAACCCGACTACATCGGCGTCGAAGCGAGCGTCAAGGTGCTGGACGCGCTGGCCGCCGAGGTCGGGGCAGCGGCGGATCTCGCCGTCCTCCTCATTGCCGGTCTGGACTTTCCCGACGAGGAGGCGGCCTATCGGGCCGAAGCGGAACGGAGCGACTGGGCGACCGACATCGTGGTCGGCAACGACACGTATGCCGTTCTCCGCGCAGGGACGGAGCGCGGCTGGGGCATCGCGGTCACCTGCGGGTCGGGGATGAACTGCGTGGGCGTCGGGCCGGACGGACGGCAGGTGCGGTTTCCCTCTCTCGGCGCGGTCAGCGGCGACGTCATGGATGGAGCCGGAGCCGTCGGAGTGGCCGCCGCTTCAGCGGCGGCACGCAGCGCGGACGGCCGCGGACCGAAAACCGAGCTCGAGCTCCTCGTCCCCGCGCACTTCGGACTCGCCACGCCGGTCGAGCTCGCTCGCGCCGTGGAGGCAGGCGGCGTTCCGTGGCGCCGACTGGGCGAGCTTTCCCCCCTCGTGTTCGACGCAGCCGCGAGCGATGTCGTCGCGGCCGAGATCGTCGACCGGCAGGCCGCAGAGGTCGTTGCGTTCGTTCGGGCGGCGGTCACCCGGCTCGAGCTGATCGACGAGGAGGTCGAGGTGATTCTCGGCGGGAGCGTGCTCCAGTCCGGCAACCGGCGGATGCTCGACGCGATCGAGGTCGGGCTGCGCGAGGTCGGTGCGGAACTCTCGATGAAGGTGGCGCAATCGCGGCCGATCGTCGGCGCGGTCCTGACCGGGCTCGACCGACTCGGCGCCGGGCCGGACGCCTACCTGCGCTCGCGCGAGGAGCTCGACCGAGCGACCGAGTCAATCGGCGACGTGACAGGCGACGCGGCGGCCGTCCCCGAGCTCCCGTAGCTCGGGCGTCTCGGTCTCGCACCTGGCGATCGCGAGCGGACAGCGCTGCCGGAAGCGGCACCCCGGTTTTGGATCCACCACCTTTGGCGGCTCGCCGACGTCTCGTGCATCGGCAAGGCGCAGCTCGGCGCGAGGATCGGGCACCGCGGACACCAGCAGCTGCGTGTACGGATGCTTCGGCCGCTGCAGTACGTCCTCCGTCAAGCCTTGCTCGACGAGATGGCCCGCGTACATGACGAGCACGCGGTCGGCGAGGTAACGGGCGCTCGCCACGTCGTGCGTGATGTAGAGGAACGAGACGCCCTCCTGCTCTCGAAGCTCTCCCATCAGATTGAGAACGCCGACGCGAATGGAGACGTCCAGCATCGAGACGGGCTCGTCGGCGACGATGAGCTTCGGCCGCAGCGCGAGCGCCTGCGCGAACCCGACCCGCTGCCGCTGGCCGCCGCTCAGCTCGAAGGGAAAGCGGTTGCGTGTCTCGGCAGCCGGCACGAGCCCGACCGCCTCCAGCACGCGGTTGAGCTCGCCCCGTCGCTGGGCAGCCGAGAGGTCGCCGCGGTGAAGCTTCAACCCGCGCAGGATCCCGTGCGAGACCCGGTACGCCGGGTTGAGCGAGCTGTACGGGTCCTGGAACACCATCGGCACCGCGGCGCAGTACGCGTGCCGGCTCCATCTCCGCATGCGGCTGAGCGGCTGGTCCTCGAACCAGATCTCGCCGCTCGTCGGCTGGTAGACGCGAGCGAGGAGTCGGGCGATCGTGCTTTTGCCGCTGCCGCTCTCGCCCACCAGGGCGACGATCTCGCCGCGCCCGATGCTCAGGTCGACGCCGTCGACGGCATGCAAGGTCTGCCGCGACATGAGCTTCCCCACTCGGAAGTGACGGGTCAGCCCTTCCGTGCGGAGCAGCGTCTCGGTCACTGGCCTTCCTCCTGGAGGACGCAGCGGACAAGGCTCCCGTTGACGGAGTGGAGCGGAACCTCGGCAGCGGTGCAGCGCGGCTCGGCGCTCGGGCAGCGCGGCGCGAACCGGCAGCCCTTTGGCGGATTCGCGAGATTCGGCGGGGAGCCGGGAATGCCGAGCAGCCGCACCTTGGGGCCGCGCAGCGACGGGAAGGCGGCGAGCAGTCCCTGCGAGTAGGGATGGAGCGGCCGGTCGAACAGCTCGTTCGTCGGCGCAAGCTCAGCTACCTGGCCGGCGTACATCACGAGCAACCGGTCCGAGAAGTGGCTCACAAGGGACATGTCGTGGGTCACGAAGATCACCGCGAACCCGAGCTCTTGCTGCAGCTCCTTGATCTGCACCATCAGCGACCGCTGCGCGACGACGTCGAGCGCGGAAGTTGGCTCGTCCATGATCACGAGATCGGGGGTGAACAGGAGTGCCATCGCGATCATCGCGCGCTGCCGCATCCCGCCCGAGAGCTGGTGCGGATAACTGTGCAGGTGCACCGGGTCGATGGAGACGAGCCGAAGCACCTGGCGCGAGCGGTCCTCGATCTCCTTCTTGGACATGTTCGAATGGGCCTCGCAGGCATCGCGCATCTGATCTGCGACGGTGAGGACGGGGTTGAGTGCGTTCATCGCGCTCTGCATCACGACCGAGACGTCGCGCCAGCGGACGCGGCGCAGCTCGCGCTCCTCGAGCAAAACCAGGTCACGGCCTTGGAAGAGAATGCGGCCACCGACGACCTCGCCCGGTAGCGGCGACCCGAGCAGCCGCGCGATCGCGTAGAGCAGGGTGGACTTCCCGCACCCCGACTCGCCGACGATTGCGAGGAACTCGCCGCGGGCAAGCTCGAGGTCGACATGGTCGACGGCGACGACCGGGCCACGGTCGGTCGCGTACGCGACGCTCAGGTTCTCGACCCTCAGCACAGGCTGGTCGCCGTCATCCACGGTCTCCGGCGGCGGTGGCGGCAACTCGGACTTGGGAAAGCGCGACCGTTCGAGCTTCCGCACGCGCAACGCCGGGCTGCTGATCTCGTCGAACGCGTAGTTGAGCAACGCGAAGGACGCACCGAGCAGGGCGATGCAGACGCCGGGAGCGATCGCCCACAGCGGCATCCCGGCGAAGAGCGCCTCGTTGTTCTGCGCCCAGTAGAGCATCGTCCCCCAGCTCTGGCTGTTGGGGTCGCCGAGTCCGATGAACTGGAGTCCGGCCGCCGTGAGAACGGCGTAGATCGCGGCGCCAAGGAAGGTCGCCACGATGAGCGAGGTCATCGTCGGCAGGATCTCGTGGAGGATGATGTAGGACTTGCTCTCCCCCCGGACGAGCGCCGATTCGAGGAAGTCGCGCCTCCGCAGGGACAGCGTCTGGGACCGGAGCTGTCGGGCACCGTATGACCAGCCGAGCACGCCGAGCACGATGATGAGCGTGAGCAGGCCGGCGTTCTTCTCGTAGGCGGCGATCACGATGATGAGCGGGAAGATCGGCAGTACGAGGATCACGTCGGTGACGAGCGAGAGGAACCCGTCGGTTGCCCCGCCTAGATATCCCGCGGAGACGCCGACGAGGACGGCGAGGCCGGTGGCGAGTGCGCCGACCGCCAGTGCGATCACGAGCGAGAGCCGCGTTCCCCAAACGACCTGCGAAAAGATGTCCTGCCCGTAGGCGGTCGTCCCCAACAGGTGCTGGCGCGAGGGGCCGAGCGCCGGCGTGAAGATCTCCGCGCTTGGGCTGTATGGGGCGATCTGACCGGGGAAGATCGCGAGCACGACGAAGACGAGCATCAGGAGGACGCCGACGAGCGCCTTCCGGTTGCGGCTGATTGCGCGCCAGATGTCGCCCCAGCGACCGTGCTTGATCTCCGCGACGACCGGCGCCGGCCCGACGGGCGGCGTCGCCAGCTGGTCGGTCGCCCCGATGGGAGATGCTGTCATCTGACGTCTCGCGTCCGGGGATCGAGAAGCGCGGTCGCGACGTCGGCGGCGAGGATCGCCGTCAGCACGGCCACGACGATCATCAGGAAGAGGCCCTGCATGAGGGCGTAATCCTGGTTCTCGACCGATTGGAGGAACATCCAGCCGACACCCGGGTAGTTGAAGACGTACTCGACGAGGATCGCACCGCTAACGACGAAGCCGAGCGACATCGCGAAACCCGTCAGGTTGGGAAGGATCGCGTTCCGCCCCGCATACGTCCACATCACGCGCCAGGGCCCCAGCCCTTTCGCCCGCGCCATGCGTACGTAGTCCTCGGCGAGCACTGAGATTGTGTTGTTGCGCATCGTCAGGATCCACGCGCCGATCGACGTGACGAGGATCGTCATCGCTGGCAAGATCGCGTGCTTGAACGCGTCGTAGGCGAAGTTCCACGTCCAGCCCTCCGTTGTCGTGATGCTGTAGCCGCCGCTCTGCGGCAGCCAGCCGAGCTTCACGGCGAAGAGCCAGATCGCGAGCATCGCGAGGAAGAAGTACGGGAATGCCGAGGTGATGACGAAGATCGGCGGCAGGGCGCCGTCGAGCCAGCCTCCTCGCTTCCACGCCGCGAGGAGGCCGATGAACGTGCCGAGCACGAAGGCGAGGATCGTGGTCACTCCCACGAGGGCGAGCGTCCAGGGCAGAGCCTGCAGGACATCGCGGCTCACCGCGTCGGGGAAGAACGTGAGGGAGACTCCGAACCGCCCGCGGAAGATGTTGCCCAGGTAGGTGAAGTACTCGCTGAGCAGGCTCTGGTGTTCATGCACGCCGAAGGCGATCTCGAGCGCGTGCAGGGCCTGCGGATTGATGTGGCCCTTGTAGCGGGCCATCATGGCGAGCGCCGGGTTGCCCGGCATGAGGCGCGGAATCAGGAAGTTCAGCGTGATCGCCGCCCAGAGCGTGACCACGAAGAACCCGAGCCTGCGGAGGATGAACCTCACGACCCGCGCCTCATGTCAGCACATTTTCCCTCAGATGCTCATCCCTTGGGCTTGAGGTGGAGGAGCATGACACCCCAGTCGGGTACCTCGTAGGCAGCCGGCTTCGCAAACGCATTCTTCTTCGTCACCCAGCCGGAGAGCGACTTCGTGTTGTACTGGTACCAGTCGACTCCCTCGGTGATCGGGATGATCGGAACGTCCCGTACCATCGCCGCCTCGAGCAGGTTGACGATCTGATGCTGCCTCTCCGCGCTCGTCGTCGCGGCGTACTGGTTGATGAGCTTGTCGACGTTCTTGTTGTAATAGCGCTCCCAGTTCGAAGCAGCCGTCTTGCCGATCGGGGCAGAGTTCGGCGAGTAGAGCTCCTGGCGAAGTTCGTAGTACGGCGACGGCCCACCCGACTCGTTGCCGTCGTACGCAAGCTCGTACTTGCCGGTGTAGACGTCATTGTCGTAGGTGGTGCTGGAGAGGTTCGAAGGCTTCACCTGGATCCCGATCGCCTTCAGATCGTTTTGCACGAGCTGCGCGGAAGCGACCCAGTCGGAGTAGCCACCGATGTTGATCATCGTGAACGACAGCGGCTTGCCCGACTTCGTGTGGAAGACGCCGTTCGAGAACTTGTAGCCGGCGTTCTTCAGGATCGCCTTCGCCTTCGTCGGGTTGTAGGTGAACTTCTTCGCGAGCTTCGGGCTCAGCCAACTCTTGAAGGTCGGCGTCACGATTCCGGTCTGGTTAGCCGGCGGCTCGTAGCCGTACTCGCCGATCTTCGACGCCCGGGCCCGGTTGACCGCGTACGCCATCGCGCGGCGGACGGCGACGTTCTTGAGGAGCGGGTTCTTGAGGTTGATGAAGATCGAGACGTTTGTGACCGGCGGGAACCAGTAGTGGTTGTCCTTGCTCTTCGACAGATAGAAGGCGTTGATGTTCGGGATGTACTGGCTGCCCCACTGGGCGGCGCCGCTGGCCAGGTCCTGGTTGGCCGGATCGTTCGAGGTGTAGGCCGGGTAGTAGACCGTGTCGATCTTCGGCTTGCCCTTCTGCCAGTAGTTCCCGTTCTTCGTGTACTTCATGACCTGCGGTGAGCAGGAGGCGAACTTGAAGGGGCCGCTCGCGACCGGGTGCGTGTCCTTGTACGTCACCGGGTTCTTGACGGACTTCCAGATGTGCTGCGGCACGATCGGCGTCTGCCCGCCGACGTAGTAGAAGTACGGCACCGCCGCGGTCTTGAACTTGAAGGTGACCTTGCTGCCGCTGCGGGTCACGCTCTTGAGCACCGACCAGACAGCCTGGAGATCAGTGGCCGGATACTTCTTCATGAGCTTGAAGGTGAAGAGGACATCGGCCGCACTGAGCGGTTTGCCGTCGGACCACTTCACTCCCGGACGGATGGTGAACGTGATCGTCTTGTTGTGATTCGACCAGGTGTACTTCGACGCGAGCCACGGCGTCGCCGCGCCGCTCTTCAGCGCGTCGACGAAGACGAGCGGCTCGTAGATCGGGCCGAACGACCAGGACACGTTCGTGGCGTTGAACGGGTTGTACCCGCAGGTCCA
>Ga0066903_100004206_pt1 | contig 12096 bp, 8 predicted proteins | sample PanSoiMetaGPlot1_FD_67491 | JGI IMG/M metagenome (GOLD analysis project Ga0066903, IMG submission 67491) | Tropical forest soil microbial communities from Panama analyzed to predict greenhouse gas emissions - Panama Soil - Plot 1 (version 2) | ecosystem: Environmental > Terrestrial > Soil >...
GCGGGTGCCCAACGGCACCCGCACGAGGTCTCCCGGGGCAAGCTCCAATTCGTCCGGCACCCGGTACGAATAGCCATGATCGAGTGCGACCGGAATCAGCACGTCGACGATGCGTTTTGCCATTGGTCTTGAGGCCGATTCGTCGTGTTAAAGAAGCTGACACGAAAGGGGTGCGATAACGCACCAGGTGTCAAGACTCAAAGGATTTTGGTCCTGCCATGAGCAAACGCGTGGATTCCGCTGCCGACCTGCCTTTCACGGCGCCTGACATAGCTGCGCAGATCCGCCATTGGCTTTCTCATCTTCGCGTCGAGCGGCGGATGTCAGCAAAAACAACCGATGCCTATCAGCGCGATGTTCGCCAATTCCTCGATTTTCTTGCCATGCACTTAGGCGATCGGGTGACCCTCGCGGCTTTACGCAGCCTCGCCACGCCTGATGTTCGCGCCTTCATGGCGCATCGCCGCAACCAAGGCGCCTGCGGACGATCCCTGATGCGATCACTGGCGGGCGTGCGCTCATTCGTGCGATTTCTCGAGCGGCAGGGAAACGGCAAAGTAGGAGCGCTGGCAGCCGTCCGGGCGCCCAAAACGCCGAGGACTCTGCCGAAGCCGCTGGCGATTGCGCCGGCCAAGCGCCTCGCCGATGCTAGCCTGCGCGCTGGGGAGGAGCGTGCGCCCTGGGTGCTGGCGCGCGATGCAGCCGTGCTGGCGCTGCTTTACGGATCGGGCCTGCGCATCTCCGAGGCGCTCACCCTCAGGGTCAAGGACATTCCGGCGCCAGGCCGCGGCGACACCATCATCGTCATAGGCAAGGGCAACAAAGCCCGCATGGTTCCGGTCCTCGCCCCGGTGCTACAGCTCGTCGCCGACTATTTCGCCATCTGCCCCTACGAGCGCGCCCCGGATGCGCCGGCCTTCGTTGGCGTAAAGGGCGGGCCGTTGTCGGCTCGCATCATCCAGCTGGCGATGGCGGGTCTGCGCAGCGCTCTCAACTTGCCGGAAACCGCAACGCCCCACGCGCTGCGACATTCCTTTGCCACCCATCTCCTGGCGCGCGGTGGCGATTTGCGGTCGATCCAGGAACTGCTCGGCCACGCCTCACTGTCGACCACCCAGGTCTACACGGCCATCGATGCCGACCGGCTGATGCAGGTTTACCGCAGCGCCCATCCGCGTGCGTCGACCTGATCATGGACAAATCGGGCGCATAGTGGTGTTCTCTGGCGCCTAGTCGCAACGCTTGCACAATTATCCCACATCCTACGCTCCCCCGCTTGCGGGAGCCGTAGGATGGGGGGCTCAGCGGAAGGGGTGAGCCATGGAAGCGCACGAAAAGTTGGAACAAGCCGAAAACGCGGAGCATGCCGCGGGTGCGAACAAGCAGATCGCGCTCCTGATTGCGGTCATGGCGCTGTTTCTTTCGCTTTCCGAGATGCTCGGCAAGAGCGCCAACACGGAAGCGATCACCCTCAACATCAAGGTGTCCGACACCTGGAATTTCTTTCAGGCGAAGAACATTCGCCGAACCGTCGTTCTCTCGGCCGCGGAGGAGATGAAAGTCCAGGCGATACGCGTCAGCGACACCGCCTCCAAGGCTGCCATGGACAAGCAGATCGATGAGTGGCAGAAGACCGCGGCGCGCTATCGCTCCGAACCTGAGACCCGTGAAGGCACGACGGAGCTCGCCCAGCGCGCCATGGAGGCCGAGCACGAGCGTGACACTGCACTCGCGCAATACCACAACTACGAAATAGCGTCGGCCGCCTTCCAGATCGGGATCGTGCTCTGCTCGGCCGCGGTCATCACCGGCATGTTTCTACTGGTGTGGGTCGCGGGCGGCGTCGCGATTTTGGGCGTCGCATTTACGGCGCTTGGACTGTTCGCCCCACACGCCCTGCATCTTTCGTAACTGAGGGTGCTCACGGCGGCGCCAAGCGCGTGCGCCGGCGGATTCGCATCACCCGCTCAAGAAGCCGGCCGGCATGGCGATGGTGCAACGCACGCCGCCATCGCCGCAGCTGTTGGACGACCGGCCCGATTGTTTCACGCGACCAGGCGTGAAGCCGCCGTTTGATCGGGACGATTTTCTCGTGCGCCCAGTGGCGTGCCCACTCAAAGAATTCATAGAGGCGCCGAAACCAGGCGATTTGCAAAAGCTTGTCCCTGGTCGCATCGAAGATGAATGCGGTGATGCCGAGGCCGACGAGCTTTGCCAGCAGCAGAACCGCAGCCGCAGCAACCCATTGGCGGTGCGCGAGAAGCCATAACTCAAAGAATTTGAGCGGCAGGAGGACAATAAACGGAACGACGAAAACGACGAGGGTGGCTTGAGGCGACAGGCGCTCGACCAGCCTGACGAGCGCCGGCTTGATCCATCCCCACGGGATGACGGCGACGACGCGCCCGACGATCGCCGCAAGGCGGTCCCACAGCCATGCTTCGAAGAGAAACAGCACGGCTAGAGCGACCCAGAACGGACGTGCAAGGCGTTTCATGCGAACAGCAGGGCGATAATCGCCGAATCCCGTCGGTGTTGGTTGACGCAACGTAACACCGCGTTCAACGAGTCGGCTGCGACCTGGGACCGCGGGCGAGACGCCCGCGGTCCCAGGGACTGACGGGCATCACATATGTATGGAACGCCGATCGACGGCGAGCGCGGCTTCCTTCACAGCCTCAGGCAGAGTCGGGTGGGCATGACAAGTGCGCGCGATGTCCTCTGCGGCGGCGCCGAGCTCCATCGCGACCGCTGCCTCCGCGATCATGTTGGCGGCGTCCGAGCCGATGATATGGACGCCCAATACGCGATCGGTTTTGGCGTCGGCGAGAATTTTCACGAAGCCGTCGGTCTGCTGATTGGCCTTGGCGCGACCGTTGGCTGTGAAAGGAAATTTCCCTACATTGTACGCGACATCGGCCGCTTTGAGTTCCTCCTCGGTCTTGCCGACGGAAGCTAACTCCGGCGAAGTGTAGATGACGTTGGGAATGACGTCGTAGTTCACGTGGCCGGCCTTGCCGGCGATGATTTCTGCAACCGCAACGCCTTCGTCCTCGGCCTTGTGGGCCAGCATCGGCCCCGCGATTACGTCGCCGATTGCGTAGATACCCGGCACTGAGGTTGCAAACCGCCCGTTGACCGGGATGCGGCCACGGTCGTCGCGCTCGAGCCCGATCGCCTCAAGACCGAGGCCCTCCGTGTAGGGTACTCGGCCAACGGCAACGAGCGCCACATCTGCCTCCATGCCCAGGGCCGCGCCGCCGGCTACCGGTTCGACCGTTGCCTTCAATGCCGGGCTGCTCGAATCGATCGCAGCGACCTTGGAGGCAAGCTTGAAAGCGATGCCCTGCTTTTCCATCATGCGCTGAAATTGCCGCGCAGCCTCTGTGTCGACGCCTGGCAGGATGCGATCGAGAAACTCCACGACAGTGACCCGAGCGCCCAGACGCCGCCACACCGAGCCGAGCTCAAGGCCGATCACCCCGGCGCCGACAACAAGGAGGTGCGCCGGTACTTTCTCAAGCGACAGCGCGCCAGTCGACGAAACGATTCGTCTCTCGTCGATTGCGATGCCCTTGAGCTGCGCCACGTCGGAGCCGGTAGCGATGACGATCGCCTTGGCCTCCAGGGTGCTCGCCGGCCCGCGGCCAGGCTTCACCTCGACCTTTCCGGGCGCGATGATTCGACCGACCCCGTTGTGGGCCTCGATCTTGTTTTTGCGAAACAGGAAGGCAACGCCCTTGACGTTGCCCTCGACACCCTCGTCCTTGAACCGAAGCATGGCGGGAAGATCGAGCGCAGGCGTTGCGATCTTGATGCCCATCTTGCCGAAGGCGTGTGCGGCCTCCTCGAAACGCTCGGAGGCATGCAGCATCGCCTTCGACGGAATGCACCCGATATTGAGACAGGTGCCGCCGAAGGTCTTCTCCTTCTCGACGACTGCCACCTTCATGCCAAGCTGTGCCGCGCGAATGGCGCAGACATAGCCGCCGGGGCCGGTACCGATGACGATGAGATCGTAACTCACAACAAGCTCCTGTCCGTAAACTCTGCCGTTACGGTTTTACGGGGTTCGGTGATCGACCAAGTCGCAAGCACGTCCCGGTCTTTGATGATTCGCCTGTCGAACGAAGGCGATATTCGCCGGAATTGGCAGGGTGAAAAGCATTCGTCATCGGCGACGATGTCATTGTCTTGCCCGACCAAACGCCTTCACACTCAATTACGATTCCCGCGCTGCGATCGGCCCGAACAATCTTGCTGTGGTACTGCCTTTGAGATTTTATCGTCGCTCCGTCAGATGCCAATCTTGCAATTCCAACGAGAGCAATCTTGCCGAGCAGCCAATCAGCCTCCGACTGATCCATTCGGGGAGACCTTCCATATTCTCGACGGATGGCATCGACGGTGGTCGGCGGGACGGCAGGTCCTGCTGCATTCAGCGCCTTCTGAGTCGATTACAAATCCAGCACCAGCCGCGCCGGGTCCTCCAGGCTCTCCTTCACCCGCACCAGGAACGTCACCGCCTCGCGTCCGTCGACGATCCGGTGGTCGTAGGAGAGCGCGAGATACATCATCGGCCGCACTTCGATCTTGCCGCCCACAACCACAGGCCGATCCTCAATTTTGTGCATGCCGAGAATGCCCGATTGCGGCGCGTTGATGATCGGGGTCGACATCAGCGAGCCGTAGACGCCGCCGTTGGTGATCGTGAAGGTGCCGCCTTGCATCTCCTCGATCTTGAGCTGGCCGTCCCGCGCGCGCCGTCCGTAGCCGGCGATCTCCTTCTCGATGTCGCCGAGCGATTTTGCGTCGCAGTCGCGCACCACCGGCACCACCAGCCCCTTCTCGGTCCCGACCGCGATGCCGATGTGGTAATAGTTCTTGTAGATGATGTCGGCGCCGTCGATCTCGGCGTTGACCGCGGGAATTTCCTTAAGCGCCTGAACGCAGGCCCGCACGAAGAAACCCATGAAGCCAAGCTTCACGCCGTGCTTCTTCTCGAACAAGTCCCGATAATGATTGCGCAGTGCCATCACCGCGCTCATGTCGACCTCATTGAAGGTCGTCAGCATGGCGGCAGTGTTCAGGGCGTCCTTGAGACGCCGCGCGATCGTCTGCCGCAGTTTGGTCATGCGCACGCGCTCTTCGCGCGCCGCATCGTCGGCAGGCGAGGGGGCGCGAACTTGAACTGCAGCAGCAGGCTGGGCAATTGCGGTCGGCGCCGCCGCAGCGCGCTCAATGGCGGCCAACATGTCTCCTTTGGTGACCCGGCCACTCGGGCCCGTCCCCCGCACCGATTCGGGCGCTATGCCGGATTCCGCGCTGAGCCGACGCACCGACGGAGCGAGCGGAATTTCGATAACACCGGCGTTCGGCGCCGGGGGCTCCGGAGTAGAAACGGCCTTCGGGGCAGGAGCGGTTTTCGCAGGCTCAGCGGATCTGGCGGCGGCCGCGCGCGCGCCGTCGCTCTGGTCGATTTGGCCGAGCAGCGCACCGATTCCAACGGTCTCCCCATCCTTTGCCACGATCTCCGTTAATACGCCGGCCGCCGGCGCCGGCACCTCGATCGTCACCTTGTCGGTCTCAAGCTCGACGAGCGGTTCGTCGGCAGCCACGAGGTCGCCCCGCTGCTTGAACCATTTTCCGATCGTTGCTTCGGTTACCGATTCACCAAGCGTGGGTACCCGGATCTCGGTCATGCGTGCATTCCTGGTTAAGCGGTTTACGGGCCGAGAAAGCGCTACTTCTGCGGCGCGAAGGCGATAGGACCGCCCGCTCCACCCGGCTCTGGCGGTCAGAAAGCGGCTCACCCCTACCGGAGCGCATCGTCGAGAAGCGCCCGAAGCTGCGCGAGATGTTTGGACACGAGCCCGCTCGCTGTCGCCGCCGCGGCCGACCGGCCCACATAGCGCGGACGGGAGCCGGCGCCGCCTATTTGGTTAAGCGCCCACGCGACATAGGGCTCGATAAAATTCCAGCCTCCCATATTGCGGGGCTCTTCCTGGCACCAGACAACCTCGGCCTGCCTGAATCGGCCGAGTTCCTGCAGGAGAGCTTTCGTGGGGAACGGATAAAGCTGCTCGACGCGCAGCAGGTAGATGTCCTTGATGGCCCGTTTTTCGCGCTCCTCGTAAAGATCGAAATAGACCTTGCCCGAGCACAGTATGACCCGTCGCATCTCCTCGTCGGGCACCAGCACCGTTTTTTCACCCTTGCGGAATTGGGCGTCGTCCCACAACAGGCGATGGAACGTCCGGCCCGGCCCCATCTCGTCAAGCCGCGAAACCGCCCGCTTGTGTCGAAGTAAGCTCTTGGGCGTCATCAGGATCAGCGGCTTGCGGAACTCGCGTTTGAGCTGGCGCCGCAAGATGTGGAAATAGTTGGCCGGCGTGGTGCAGTTCGCCACCTGCATGTTGTCCTCGGCGCACATTTGCAGAAAACGCTCAAGCCGTGCGGAAGAGTGCTCGGGCCCCTGGCCCTCATAGCCGTGTGGCAAAAGGCAAACGAGCCCCGACATGCGCAGCCATTTGCGTTCGCCTGATGAAATGAACTGGTCGAACAGAACCTGAGCGCCATTCGCGAAATCTCCGAACTGCGCCTCCCACAGCGTGAGCGCATTCGGCTCAGCGAGCGAATAGCCATATTCGAAGCCGAGCACCGCTTCCTCTGACAGCATCGAGTTCACGACTTCGTAGCGGGCCTGGCCGGGAGCCACGTAGTTAAAGGGCGTATAGCGCTCCTCGTTTTCCTGATCGATCAGCACCGAATGCCGCTGCGAGAACGTGCCGCGCTCGGAGTCCTGACCCGACAGTCGGACCGGATGACCTTCGGTCAGGAGCGAACAGAATGCGAGCGATTCAGCCGTAGCCCAATCAATTCCGTCACCGGACTCAATCGCCTTGCGGCGGGCGTCGAGGAACCGCTGGATCGTGCGATGAACGTGAAAGCCTTGCGGTGCCGTCGTAATTTTCGCGCCGATGTTTTTGAGCACCTTGAGATCGACGCCCGTATTGCCTGTGCGTGGATCGTCCGACGCTGCCTCCGCAACCTTGAATCCGGCCCACCGACCGTCCAGCCAGTCAGCCTTGTTGGCCTTGTAACTCTGGCTAGCTTCTAGTTCGGCGTCGAGTCGGGCGCGCCAATCGCGCTTCATCTTTTCAACCTCGCCGTTGGTAACGACGCCCTCGGCAGTCAGTTTCTTGGCGTATATCTCCAACGTCGAAGGGTGGGATTGGATCCGCTTGTACATCAGCGGCTGCGTGAACATCGGCTCGTCGCCCTCGTTATGGCCGTGGCGCCGATAGCAGAACATGTCGATGACGACCGGCTTTTGGAATTTCTGCCGAAATTCGGTGGCGATCTTTGCCGCAAACACCACGGCCTCAGGATCATCGCCGTTGGCGTGGAATATCGGCGCTTCGATCATTTTGGCCACGTCCGACGGATAGGGCGACGACCGGCTGTAGCGCGGATAGGTCGTGAAACCGATCTGGTTGTTGACGATAAAATGTACGGAGCCGCCAGTGCGATGTCCGCGCAGTCCGGAAAGGCCGAAGCACTCGGCGACCACACCCTGGCCGGCGAATGAGGCATCGCCTGATATCAGCAGCGGCATGGCGCAGGTCCGGTCCTCCGGGGTCGCGCCAAGCTGATCCTGCTTGGCGCGCGTCTTGCCGAGGACGACCGGATTGACGATTTCGAGATGCGACGGATTCGCCGTCAGCGAGAGATGAACAGTGTTGTCATCGAACTCGCGGTCCGAGGAGGCGCCAAGGTGATATTTAACGTCTCCGGAGCCGTCGACCTCGTCGGGAGAAGACGAGCCGCCCTTAAATTCGTGGAAGATTGCGCGATGTGGCTTCGCCAGAACGTGGGCGAGCACGTTGAGCCGGCCGCGATGCGCCATGCCGAGAGCAATATCCTTTACGCCGAGAGCGCCGCCGCGCTTGATGATCTGCTCAAGCGCCGGAATCATGGCTTCCGCGCCGTCGAGCCCGAACCGCTTGGTGCCGGTGAATTTAAGGTCGCAGAACTGCTCAAACCCTTCGGCCTCGACGAGCTTGTTGAGGATCGCCCGCTTGCCCTCGCGGGTAAAGGTGATTTCCTTGTCAGGTCCTTCGATGCGTTCCTGAATCCAGCCCTTCTGCCTGGGATCGGAGATATGCATGAACTCAACGCCGAGCGTCTGGCAGTAGGTCCGCTGAAGAATGGCCATGATCTGCCGCAGCGTGCCGAATTCAAGCCCGAGGACACGATCAAGGAAAATTTTGCGGTCGTAATCTGCCTCCGTGAAGCCGTAGGTGCCAGGATCGAGCTCCTGTGCGTCTTTCACCGTTTCGAGGCCGAGCGGATCGAGATTTGCGTGCAGATGGCCCCGCGCTCGATAGGCGCGAATCAGCATCAGCGCCTTGACGGAGTCGCGCGCCGCCTGCTGCAGGGCGCCGGCGGATACCTCAACGCCTTTGGCTTGGGCCGCGGCGAAAACTTTGTCGCCGACACTCTTCTCGATCTCCCCCCAGTCGGAATCGAGCGCCGAAATGAGATCGCCACGGGGTGCGAGCGGCCAGTCGGATCGCTGCCAGGAGGGGCCGCGCGCATTCTGGACGACATCCGGCGCGGAATCCTTCAGTCCCGCAAAAAACAGCTGCCACTGCGCATCGACGGCCTGCGGATCCGCCTCGTAACGCGCGTAGAGTTTGTCAATGTAATTGGCGTTGCCGCCATACAGAAACGAAGTATTGGCGAAAGCCGAATTCGTATCCTGGCGTGACATTGAAAGTGATCCTGAGCCACAATCTAGGGTTTCGCCCCATCAACCCCCGCCGGTCGCACGAATCATGCCAATCCAACCCGCCCCCACAATGTGCACATTATTTATGTACCTCTTGCGTTCCCGCAATTCGTCCACATTGGCTTGGAACTCGAAACGATGAAATTTTATTCCTTTTGTCGGGCATTGCCAGCCTCGCCGGATGCCGCAAGGGAACGCTCATGGCGGCAAATGCCGGCCGTGAAAGGACAATGTCTCATGCAACATTCGCCGCGAACGCGAAGACGGTTACGCCTTCAGCGCCTCAACTAAGGTCTCGCCGAGGCGTGCTGGCGACGGCGACACAATGATACCGGCAGACTCCATCGCGGCGATTTTCGATCCCGCATCACCCTTGCCGCCTGAAATGATCGCGCCCGCATGGCCCATGCGACGGCCGGGAGGCGCCGTACGGCCGGCAATAAAGCCGACCACGGGCTTCTTGCGCCCTCGCTTGGCTTCGTCCTTGAGGAACTGCGCCGCCTCTTCCTCCGATGATCCGCCGATCTCGCCGATCATGACGATCGACTCGGTCGCCTCGTCGGCGAGAAACATTTCCAGCACCGCGATAAAATCCGTGCCCTTGATCGGGTCGCCACCAATGCCAACCGCGGTGGTCTGGCCAAGGCCCTCCTGCGTGGTCTGGAAAACGGCCTCGTAGGTGAGCGTACCCGAGCGCGATACGATGCCGACTGAGCCCGGCCTGAAGATGCTGCCCGGCATGATGCCGATCTTGCATTGACCCGCCGTCATGACCCCCGGGCAATTCGGTCCAATCAATCTCGATTTCGAACCGCTCAGGGCCCGCTTCACCCTCACCATATCGATGACCGGGATGCCTTCAGTGATGCATACGATGAGCGGTAATTCCGCCTGGACAGCTTCGGCGATGGCGTCTGCCGCCCCGGCTGGCGGCACGTAGATGACGCTCGCATTGCAGCCCGTTTTGTCGCGCGCCTCCGCGACGGTGTCGAAAACCGGTAGCCCGAGATGAGTGGATCCCCCCTTGCCGGGCGACGTTCCCCCGACCATCCGCGTACCATAGGCTATCGCAGCCTCCGAGTGAAAGGTGCCGTTCTTACCGGTAAAGCCCTGGCAGATGACCTTGGTATTACTGTCGATCAGAACCGCCATCAGGCTGCCCCCCTCACCGCCTTGACAATCTTCTGGGCAGCGTCGTCGAGATCGTTTGCCGGCGTGACGTTAAGATTGGACGTGGCGATGATTTCCTTACCCTTGTCGACATTGGTACCTTCGAGCCTCACCACGAGCGGCACCCGCAAGCCCACGTCCTTGACGGCCGCCACCACGCCTTCGGCGATGACGTCGCACCGCATGATACCTCCAAAGATGTTGACCAGAATGCCTTTCACTTGAGGGTCCGAGGTGATGATCTTGAACGCTGCGGCGACCCGGTCCTTGGTGGCGCTGCCGCCGACATCAAGGAAGTTGGCGGGCGACTCGCCGTAGAGCTTGATGATGTCCATGGTCGCCATGGCAAGCCCGGCGCCGTTGACCATGCAGCCGATGGTCCCGTCAAGAGCGACATAGTTGAGGTCGTACTTCGACGCCTCAATCTCCTTTTCGTCCTCCTCGGTAATATCGCGCAGCGCCACGATGTCGGCATGGCGGAAGAGCGCGTTGTCATCGAAGCTGATCTTCGCATCGAGGCATATGAGGTGGCCTGATTTGGTCATCACTAGCGGATTGACTTCCAGCAGGCTCATATCCTTGGCGACGAACGCGGCATGGAGCTTGGTGAGCAAGCCCTCCGCCTGCTTGGCCAGATCGCCGGTCAATCGCAGCACTTGCGCCACCCGCCGGCCGTGATGCGGCATGATGCCGGTAGCGGGGTCGATGGAGAAGGTGAGGATGTTCTCCGGCCTCTCGCGAGCGACCTCTTCAATATCCATGCCACCTTCTGTGGACACGACGAAGGCAACCCGCGATGTGACCCGGTCGACCAGCGCCGACAAGTAGAATTCCTTTTCTATCGCCGAGCCTTCTTCGACGTAGAGGCGGCTGACGACCTTACCCTTGGGGCCGGTCTGATGGGTGACGAGCGACGAGCCCAAAATGCGAGTCGCCTCGCGGGTCACATCCTCGATCGACTTGACGACCTTGACGCCGCCCGCTTTGCCGCGGCCGCCGGCGTGAATCTGTGCCTTGACGACCCATATGGGCCCGCCGAGTTGATGGGCCGCCTTTGCGGCTTCCGCGACCGAGAACGCCGGAACGCCGCGCGGCACCGGGACCCCGAATTCCCGCAAAACGACTTTGGCCTGATATTCATGGATGTTCATGATGGATCTCAGTGGAGGGAGGACAGACGACGGGACGACAGAGGATGGGAGGAGGGAAGACTGTCCGTCCTCCGCCCGCTGTCGTGCGCCATCCGTACTCTGCTAAGCAAGGCTCGGCACAATCTTGACGCAAGCGCTCACCAGCCCGCGCACGGCATCGACGGATTTTTCCAACATTGCCCGCTCGGCGCCATTGAGCTCGATCTCCACGATGCGTTCGACGCCCTTGGCTCCGATCACCACCGGCACGCCCACGTAAAGATCCCTCACACCGAATTCGCCGTTGAGGTATGCGGCGCAGGGCAAGACTCGTTTCTTGTCGCGAAGAAAGCTCTCCGCCATGGCGATCGCGGACGAGGCCGGGGCGTAGAATGCCGAGCCGGTCTTCAAGAAGTTGACGATCTCGGCGCCCCCGTTGCGGGTTCGATCGACGATCTCGTCGATCCGCGCCTGGGTCGACCACCCCATGCGAACAAGATCCGGTAGCGGAATGCCGGCAACAGTCGAATAGCGCCCCAGCGGCACCATGGTATCGCCGTGGCCGCCGAGCACGAAGGCCGTCACATCATCAACCGAAACGTTGAATTCCTCGGAAAGGAAATAGCGGAAACGCGCTGAGTCCAGCACGCCCGCCATGCCAACCACCATGTGTTTGGGCAGCCCGCAGCATTTCTGCAGTGCCCACACCATGGCATCGAGCGGATTGGTTACGCAGATCACGAAGGCGTTCGGACAGTACTTCTTGATCCCAGCGCCGACCTGCTCCATGACCTTGAGATTGATGCCGAGAAGATCGTCGCGGCTCATACCGGGTTTCCGCGCCACGCCGGCGGTCACGATGCAAACGTCGGCGCCGTTCATCGCCTCATAGGAGTTCGCGCCGAGATAGCGGGTGTCGCCGCCCTCGATCGGCGTCGACTGCGCGATATCGAGGGCCTTTCCTTGGGGAACACCCTCGACGACATCGAACAGCACCACGTC
>Ga0066903_100004207_pt1 | contig 12096 bp, 8 predicted proteins | sample PanSoiMetaGPlot1_FD_67491 | JGI IMG/M metagenome (GOLD analysis project Ga0066903, IMG submission 67491) | Tropical forest soil microbial communities from Panama analyzed to predict greenhouse gas emissions - Panama Soil - Plot 1 (version 2) | ecosystem: Environmental > Terrestrial > Soil >...
GTCGACGCCGTGCTTGCGAAAATAGACATTTAAGAAGTTGGCGAGCGGCCTTGGATAGATGCGATCGCCGACGCAGGCGCCCGGAAAGATCAGCGACACCTTCTTGCCGTTCATGGCGAGCGCTGCGGCCAGTTCCGATCCGATGAAGCCGCCACCGATGACCGCGAATTCCGCTCCGCGCCCTGCCGCCTCCCAGGCGCGTCGGAAATCTCCGAGCCGGCGAAAGTAGATCACCGAGGGATCATCGTTGCGGATGCGCCGCGGCGATCCGCCGGTGGCCAGCAGCAACCGATCGTAGCCGAAGACCGTGCCGCCGGACACGGTCGCCGTTTTGGCGGATGGGTCGATCGCAATGGCCCGCATGCCGAGGCGCAATTCGGCACCGGCCACCTCGGTGTGGCGCCAAATCGAATCGACCGCGGTGCCCTTCCACAGCGCCTTCGACAAGGGCGGTCGATCGTAGGGCGGATTGTTTTCTTCGGAGATCGCAAGCACCGACCCGGCGTGATCGATGTCGCGGATTCCTCGAATCGCGGCATCGGCTGCAAGCCCACCGCCGATGATGAGATAGTTCCATTGCGCCATTGCTCGCCTCGCCGTTAATCACTTCGCCATTCCGCCCATGTCTATGTCGGTAATCCGACTCTTAGCTTGACCTTGCGTGCGTGCGACGTGCTGTCGCGGCAGCAAGTCCAATCGATGATACGGCAGCGAAAGCAAGCGCGAATTAACGGGGTTCGTTAACATGGATCAATTCGCTGCTGCGGCCATGCAGCAGATAGCTCTAACGAATTGTTTGATAACGAGACGCGCACCGCCTTGTTGCCGGCGGATCGGCGGGTGCTCGGGAACAGGGGGCGACATGGGGGGTTGAAATCTGCGAGGCAACAAATGACCACGAGAAATGGCGAGATCGGCCGCTCCAATTTCCCTCGCTCACCTGCGGAACCACTTGCTACGATGCTGGCTCCGCTGACCCACGGCGACCTCCTGACGGAAGGCGAGCACGACGTCCGAATCATCTGCGTTCGAAAGAACAGGGACATCCTGGTCGCCGGCAAGCACTACGAAAGTATCTACGTCAATCACGACGGCTGGCTTTCGCGCTACAAGATCATGCACGACGGCTCTCGGCAGATCGTCGACTTCGTCCTTCCCGGACAGATTTTCGGACTACAGGCGTGTGTCTTCAACAAATCCCTCTATTCCGTGGCCGCCATCACCGAATGCTCCGTGTCGGCGATCCCGCTCGACGTGATCGACGACGTGTTCGACCGAAACGCCGGGCTGGCAAAGGTGCTGTTTTGGTCCGCGGCGTACGAATCCGCCATTCTGGCCGAGCACCTCATCGATGCCGCGCGCCGATCGGCTTACGAACGCATCAGCCATTTGTTGCTTGAATTGTTCGTGCGGCTGCAAGTGGCTGGCATGACGAGCGGCATGTCCTTTCATATGCCACTGACGCAGGAGCTCATCGGTGACGCGCTCGGACTCACCACGGTTCACGTCAATCGTACGCTTCACGCCCTGCGCGAGGACAAGCTGATTGCATTGGAAGACCGGCTTGTGACCATTCTTGATTTCGAGGCACTCTCCCTGCTTTCCGATTTCGAGAATTCCTATCTGGCCGCGGCGGCGCGCGCGCTCGGCCTGAGAGCCTGCTCATCCAAGTGCTGACGAACGCAAAGCCAGTACCTTCTGATTCTCATTGCGCACAGCGACCAACTTCATCGAAGAACTATGCTCGCGGTCGCTCGCGAGTCGCGACTTGCGCCTATTCGATCGGGCCGTATTGGTGGGCGAAGCGCACGAGCAAATAACGGAACAGCCGATCGGTGGCGAGGCCGAGCGCGCCCAGGCAGACGATGCCGATGAAGATCTTGTCGGTCGCCATCCACAGGCGCGAGTTGAAGATCAGGAAGCCGAGTCCTGAATCCGCGGCGATCATCTCCGCCGACACGACGGTGGCGAACGAATTGCCCATTGCCAGCCGCATGCCGGTGAGAATGAACGGCAGCGTCGCCGGCAAGGTCACGAAAATGAATGCCTTCAGCGGCGTGGCGCCGAGACAGGCGGCGGCGCGCAGCTTGTTGGGCGCGATGTGCGAGACCCCGACCATGGTATTGATCAAGACGATGAAGATCGTCGTGTAGACGATGATCAAGACCTTGGAGGTCTCGCCGATGCCAAACCAGATCACCACCGGCGTGAGCCACGCTAACGAGGGCACGAAGCGGAAGAACTGCACGTAGGGATCGAAGACCGCGCGCACGATCGGGATGGACCCCATCAGCAGACCGGCCGGCGCGGCGATCGCGCTGCCGATCAGGAACCCGGCGAGGATGCGCTGCAGGCTGATGCTGATGTGTTCGGCGAGCTCACCCGATTGCAGCATCTCCCGACCGGTCTGCAGCACCAGCAGCGGGGGCGGGAAGAACTGCGGCTTGAAGAAGGTCGTCGAGATCACGTGCCACAACACGATCAGGCTGGCGATCGAGGCAGCATAGATGAGGTGATCGCGCTTGATCCAGCTAAGCGGCAGGCGCGAGGGCGGCGCCATCGCTTGCGCGGGCGCGCCGTGGGTTGCGGGGCTGACGTTAGTCATTGTGCGCCTGCCTCCTCGTTCTCGATCAGCCCGTTGATGTGCTCCCACATCTCGCCAAATCCTGGGCTGCTGCGGCGACGTGGTCGCGGCAGGTCGATCGGGATGATGGCGCCGAGCCGCGACTCCGGACCTTTCGTCATCACGCCGACGCGATCTGCCAACAGGACCGCCTCGGTGATGTCGTGGGTGATGAACACGATCGTCTTGCCGGTCTTGCGCCAGATCTCCACCAGCTCGCTCTGCATGCGCCCGCGGGTCTGGGCGTCGAGCGCGCCGAACGGCTCGTCCATCAACATGATCTTCGGATCGCTCGCCAGCACGCGCGCGATCTGCACGCGCTGCTTCATGCCGCCGGAGAGCTCACCCGGATATTTGTTCTCTTGGCCGTCGAGATGCACGAGATGCAGGTATTCGCGGGCAATCGTGTAGCGCTGCTCCTTCGCCATCCCCTGCATCCGCAGCCCGAACGCGACGTTGTCGATTGTGCGCAGCCAGTTGAACAAGGCATCGTCGCCTTGAAACACGACCGTGCGATCGACACCGGGGCGGCGGATCGGTCGGCCCGCCAGCGTGATCATGCCGTCAGCCGGTTCGAGAAAGCCGGCCATCAGGTTGAGCACCGTCGTCTTGCCGCAGCCGCTCGGCCCGAGCAGGCAGAAGAACTCACCCTCCGTCAGGTTGACCGAAAACCGCCGCAGGACCTCGACCGGCTCCATGCCCCTGCGGACCGCATACCGGTAACTCACATCGCGCGCGACCAGAAAATCTTCCGTCACCTCAGCCGGGCTCCACCTTGCCGATCACGCTCCGCCGATCGCTGTCACCCGCTCGCCGAGAATCCTACCAGCCCTGCGATCGGTCCGGAGCAACTTCCTTCATGAATTGCGGACGGATGAAGTCGCTCCAGTCGGGCATCTTCTTAATGATGCTCTCCGCCAACGCCAGCTCAGCGGCGCCCTGGAAATTGCCGAGCACGAACTCCTTCGGCATCTCCATCCGATAGGTCATGCGGCTCATGTAGACCTTCATATCGGCTTCCGGAATGCGGAACGCCTTGCCGGCGAGCTTGGCCGCCTCGTCGGCATTGGTGGCGCAGAAATCGGTCGCTTCCATCAGCGCCTTGGTCGCGGCGAGCGCCCGCGGCTTGTCGTCGATCAGTCCCTGCGAATAATAGTCGTAGGACACGAGCGTAAAGACACCATCGTCGCCCGAGCCCGCCAGCACCTTCGCCCCTTGCACCAGTTGTGCCGCCTTGTCGAGCCAGGGCTGCCAGAGAAAGAACGCGTCGATATCGTGACGCTCGAGCGCTGCGACCATCTCCGGCGCTTGCATGAGCTTCACTTTGATCTTGTCGACCGGGAGATTGTATTTGCGCACGTAACGCATGAAATAGAGATGCCCGCCGGTCGCGCGCGGATAGGCAACCGTGCGGCCGATCAAATCCTCGGGCTTTTTGATGTCGTCGCGTCCGGCGAGGCCGATCTGTTTGCCGCTGGTGGATGAGTACGACGTCACGTAGAGCTTGCCGCCTTTGTCCCAACGCGAAAGCCCGCCGAGCTCGGTGGTGGCGCCGATGTCGGAATTGCCGGTGAGAAGCGCGTCCAGTGCGATGTTTCCGTCGTCGAACGGCTTGAAGCTGGTCTCGAGCCCGTATTTCTCGAAGATCTTGAGCTCGGCGGCCACGACGAAGGGGACGAACAGCGCGTCGATCCCGGTGGCCGTCGGAACCTTTTTCAGCGCGGCGGGGGCGCCGCCCGCGGTTGCAACGCCCAGCACATAGAGGCCGGGGCCAAATGACAACCCGAACGCGCGACGCGTCATCCCTTGCGATTGCTTGCTGCGGTCCATTGCATTTCCCTCTCGATTGCTTCGACGAATGCGTCAGACGTTCGCCAACGCGCTGATAAGGCCGAGTTTGCGGAGATCAGCGCAGAGAAACATGAAGCAAATGTACTCCGACCGGGAGCATCTTTACAACGGTGGGACGATCGGCGCTTGGTGATCCGATTTCACCGGATCGGCGGCGGTGCCCATTTTTTGGCGTCATTCGCTCAATCGTTGATCGTCGGGAGATCTTGTCGCACCCTTCATTGGGGCATGAGGCGCGGTTTGAGCTTATCAATTCGCGTTTGATCCACTGCCACCTTGCCCTCAACGTCAGGGGCGTTTGTCAACCGTCGATCCGTCAACGTCCAAATGCGTTTCAGTCACGACCTGATCGCGTGCGTCATAAGTCCAAGTCACCTTCGCGTCGCCACGCTTGCTCCTCGTCGGCTTGCCGTCGGTGCCGTAATAGCTTTCCTCGATGCGATTGCCACGCTCGTCGTAAACCCAGCGAACGAGAGCATAGCCGTTGGCACCGAGCGCCGGCTTGCCGTCGACGCCGAAGAATGTCTGCTCGATCTCGCGGTTGTGGCCATCGTAGCTGTGGCCCATCCGAGCGGTGCCCTCGATGCTGACCGTCGGCTTGCCGTCGACGCCGAAATAGGATTGCGACAGCTTGTTGCCGCGATCGTCGAACTCGAAGCTCACGCTCGCAAATCCCGCGCGGGCCGCGATCGGTCGACCGTCGGCGCCGAAATAGGCCTCTTCGATCTGGTTGTCGCGCGCGTCGTATGCCCACCTCACCTTGGCGTACCCGGCTTGGATGAGGATCGGGCGGCCGTCGGCGCCGAAGGTAGCGCGTTCGATCATGTGACCGCGCTCGTCGTAGATCCAGGTGGCCTTTGCGAAGGCGCCGGCATGGGCCAGCGGTCGCCCGTCGGCACCGAATATCGCCATCTCCAGCATGTTGCCGCGGGCGTCGTACGCGACACGCGACCTTGCAAAGCCGGTGGAATTGTTCACCACGAGTTCGCCCGTGGGGCCGTAGAACGACCGTTCGGTGATGTGGCCGCGTCCGTCGATGACTCTCACCTCCTTGGCATAGCCTTGGCGGATCGACACCGGCTCGCCAGCGAGGCCCAAGAACGCTTGTTCCGTCCAGTTTCCCCGCGCATCGAAGGCCGATACGACCCTGGCATAGCCGTCGGAATGCAACGTCGGCTTGCCGTCGACCCCGAAATAGGCCTGCTCGATCTGATTGCCGGCGTCGTCGAAGGCGTGTCGCAACTCGGCATAGCCGTTGACGCGCAACGCCGGACGGCCGTCGGTGCCGAAATATTTCTCCACGATGCGATGCCCGCGGGCGTCGTACACGACAGTGAATCCGGCGACGCCGAGCTTGCTGATGATCGGGCGGCCATCGATCCCGAACATCCGCTCCTCGGTGACGTGACCGTTGGCATCGAAAACCGACGTGAACCTGGCATAGCCCTGGTCGCTGAGGGTCGGCCGGCCGTCGATTCCGAAATACGCCACCTCGATCGTATTGCTGCGCGTATCGAAGTTGCGCGAGATTCGTGCGTATCCGCTCTTGAGCAGCGTGGGCTTGCCATCCACATCGAAAAAGGCGTTCTCCAGCTGGTTTCCGCGTGAGTCGTAGCTGGTCGTGCGTTTTGCGTAATAGGCCTTGCTGAGGATCGGCTTGCCGTCGACGCCGAAGAATGCGCGTTCGATCTCGCGGCCGAGCGCGTCGTAGCTGTAGGTGACGGTGGCGATGGCCTCGTCGCTGAGCGTCGGCTTGCCATCGACGCCGAAGTAGCGATCCTCGATCTTGTTGCCGCGATCGTCGAACGTCTGGCGGAGACCGGCGTATCCGTTCTTAATCAGGATCGGCTTGCTGTCGACGCCGAAGAAGGCCCGTTCGATCTCATGGTCATGGATATCGTAGGCGTACGAGATCTTGGCGGTCATTTCGTTGCTGAGCGTCGGCTTCCCATCGGTGCCGAGATAGACGATCTCGGTTCGGTTGCCACGCTCGTCGCGCTTCTGGCGAAAGCCGGCATAACCGCTCGTGATCACGATCAGCTTGCCATCGGTGTCGAAGAATGAGCGTTCGGTCTCCTGGCCGCGCGAGTCGTACCTGTAGATTCCCTTGGCGAATCCTTCCTTCGAAAGGACCGGCTTGCGGTCAACGCCGAAATGTTCGAGCTCGGTACGGTTGCCGCGCTCGTCGTATGACTGGCGGAACCCCGCGTACCCTTGCACAAGCGACGTGGGCTTGCCGTCGACATCGAAGAAGGCGCGTTCGATCTCGTTGCCGTGCGCGTCGTAGACAAAGACCGTTCGTGCCGTCCCGTCTTTCTGGGGAGTCAGTTTGCCGTCGAGACCCACATAGGAAATCTCGGTCCGGTTGCCGTGCTCGTCGAACGACTGCCTGAAGCCAGCAGTTCCGTCCTTGATGAGGATGGGCTTGCCGTCGACACCGAAGACCGCCCGTGCCGTCCCGTTGCCGTGCACGTCGAACGCATAGGTCGCCTTCGCGAAGTTCTCCTTGTTCAAGATCGGCTTGCCGTCGACGCCGAAGAACGACAGCTCGACGCGGTTGCCGCGATCGTCGAACCGCTGTCGGACGCCCGCAAGGCCCTCATTGTTCAGCGTGCGCTTGCCCTCGGTGTCGAAGAAGGCCCGCTCGATCTCGCGCCCGCGGGCGTCGTAGGCAAAGGTCATTTTCGCAATGTTGTTTTTGCGGAGCGTGGGCTTGCCGTCGACGCCGAAATAGGCCTCCTCGAGCCGGTTGCCGTTGGGATCGTAAGTGACGGTCATCCTTGCGATGCCGCTCTGGTCGACCGCAGGTTTACCATCGATGCCGAAATAGTCGTGCGCGACGATGTTTCCGCGTGCGTCGAAGGTTTGGCGGACGCTTGCCCAGCCGTTGCGGCGCAACACCGGCTGGCCGTCGACGCCGAGATAGACCTGCTCAATCCGATTTCCGCGCGCGTCGAATGCCTGACGCAGGCGCGCATAGCCTTCGTGGATCACGGCCGGCTTGTCGTCGGGGCCGAAGAAGGCGCCTTCGATCAGGTTGCCCTGATCGTCGAATCGGGAGGTGTATTTGGCGTAGCCTTCCTTGTGAAGCGCTGGCCTGCCGTCCCGCCGGTAGAAACTGGTCGAAATGCGATTGCCCCAGCGATCGAGTGCGAAGACGTAGAACGCGTAGCCGTACGGGCCGTCGAACGGCGCGCCGTCGGCGCCGACCAACGTGTAACGCACCTGATTATGGTCCCGATCGTACTCGATCGTCGTTGCGCGCAGCCCATTCTTGAGCGTGATCTCCTCGCCATTGGGCCCGATTTCCGATCGGCGCACCACCAGCCCTTCCGGCGAGTACGCAAACCGCAGACCGAAGCCGCCCTGGGCGTCGCGCTGCGGGGTCCCGTAAACGTTCTGATAACGGCGCTCGAGCTCGAATCCGGTGCTGCGGTCGAACAGCAATTCGTACCGACTGATATCGCTTGCGGTGGCGACTGTCGGCGCCGCGATCGTCTCAGTGTTCTGCGTCCTGGGATCGACGAAAAATCTCTGCGTTGCCGCTTGCCCGAGCGGCACCAGGTCGCGCCAGGAGGTCCGGATGGCGCGGTCGGGGGCGATCCGCTTGATCTGCTCCTCGTGCATCGGGCGACCGGTGCGGTCGAATACTTCGATGGTGACCGAGCCGTCCTCGGGATAGTGCAGGACCCAATGGCTCTGCCCATCGGAATCGGGCCGCAGGGTGCCGAGCGAAGCGACGTAGCGGATGTCCGTCACGCGGCCGCGCTGGGTCGTGATGCGATAGCCCACGAGGAGATGGCTGCGGGCCTCGTCGTTGAGTGAGCCCAACCCCTCGGGCACGCCCCAGCGCCACACCAGCTGGCGGTAGTAGCCGATCTTCGGCCGCATTATCTCCCAATAGGCGAGGCCGCCGCCGCCGATCAGCAGGGCGAGCACGGCCGCGAGCGCCGCCCAGGTGAGCTTGCGCTTGCGCTCGCGTTGCAAGTCGCGCTGGCGCAGGTCATCGAACTTGACGCCGAGAATGACGGCGATGAGCCGCAGCAGCGCAAGCCGCTTGAGCTCGCGCATCGACACGTTGCTGCGCGGGCGCACATCGGCCGCGAGCGGCTCCTTTTCCTCCTTGACGATGCGCTTGCTGCCGTCGGGCTCGGTGACCTCGCCCAGTCGCTCCAGCATTGGTGCGGGAAACGAGTCGCTCGGCTCGCCCTCAGTCAGCAGCGCCAGCACCTGATCGCCGCGGCCGAGCTCGTTGAAGATCTGGATCTCGCGCTCGACCCATTTGGAGCGCGGCGTGAACGCCGAGCAGACGACGATCAGGAAGCGCGAGGCGGTAAGCGCCCGCTTGATCTGGTCGTTGAGATCGGAGGAGGCAGGGACCTCGTCCTCATCGCGAAACACCTTGCGCAGGCGCGGCGGCAGGCCCTTGGCTTGGAGCGCCTCCGGCACCCGGTAGCCCTCGAGCGCCTCGATCAGCCACTCGGCCCACTTCCGGTCACGCTCGACGTGCCGGTAGCTGATGAAAGCGTCATACTGGAACGACTGGTCGTGACGATCGGGCCCGTCAGCCATCATGCATGGTCCCAAAGCTCGTGCGCACTCGCACAACAGGTGACAGCGCCAGCGCCCCAGCCGTCGATTGGCTCCGGTGGTATTTTAATCTCTTGGTTTTCGGCTTGGAGCAAGCCCTATGTCGCTGTTCCGGCCTTATAAAAGGCGGACCCCAAGGCGTTGGACCTGCCGGGGTCTGATCGGACGCCCTAGTGGCGGGTCTGCTGCAACAGTGCTAACGTTCCACAAGTTGGTCGTGTCAGGGGGTGAACCATGGCATACCACTTGGAAGGCCGTTTGCTTGAGGTCTGTGACTGCCGCGTGTTGTGCCCATGTTGGATCGGCGAGGATCCCGACAACGGCACTTGCGACACCATCGTGGCCTATCATTTCGACAAAGGGATCATTGACGGCGTTGACGTGACAGATCGCACGATCGCGATTGTCGCTCACCTGCCCGGAAATATCCTCAAGGGTAACTGGCGCGTTGCGGTCTATGTCGACGACCAAGCGTCCGACAAGCAGATGGACGCCCTGCTCAAGGTTTATACCGGCAAGGCCGGCGGTCCGATCGCCGATATTGCCAAGCTGGTTGGTGAGGTCGTAGCGGTTGAGCGGGTTCCAATTGTCTTTAATGTCGACAAGGGCCGCGGCACGATCAAGATTGGCGAGACCCAATATGCCGAGCTAGAGCCCTATCAGGGCGCAACCGGCACCAACACAACGCTCGCTGACACGATCTTTTCCACCGTGCCCGGAGCTCCGGTCTTCGTCGGGAAGGCACCACGGTACATTTCGAAACAGCCCGCGCTTGGGATCAACGTCGATCTCACGGGCCACAACGCGCTGCAAAGCACGTTTGTTTTCGACGCCTGACGATTGGCTCTATCGAGGACGTGTCGATGCTGCGCGCTTTTGATCGGCGCGATGCATGGCTGCCTGTGATTGGCGGCCTCATCGCTCTGGCGTGGCTTACGTTGGCGGTGTGGGCGCAAAGCCCCTATGGCCGCTATCTCGATCACGGCGAGTGGTTGGAGCTCGGATTCGCCGGCGACATCTGCCGTGCCCTGCCGGCTGGCTCCGTCCTTTTACCGGCGCTGCTCTACGTCACCGGCTGGCTATTGATGACCGTCGCGATGATGCTGCCGACGACATTGCCTCTGCTGGCGATCTTCGCCCGCATGACGACAGGCAAGCCCAACCGCGCCCTGCTGTTTGTGCTGGTTATTCTCGGCTACCTGTCGATTTGGAGTGCGTTTGGGCTACTCGCCCACGCCACCGACGTGGGATTGCATGCGATTGCTGCAAACAGCGCATTGATGAGCATGAACGGTTGGATCGTCGGCGTGTTGGTCCTGGCAATAGCGGGCATATTCCAGTTCAGCCGACTCAAATATCGCTGCCTCGACCAATGCCGAACACCGTTCAGCTTCATCAATGAGCATTGGCGCGGTCACGCCGAGCGCTGGCGATCGCTCCTGCTTGGTGCGCATCATGGCTTGTTCTGCGCCGGTTGCTGTTGGGCCATCATGCTTTTGATGTTCCTTGTCGGCACCGGCAGTGTTGGATGGATGCTGGCGATCGGCGCGGTGATGGCGATCGAGAAAAATGTCGCATGGGGAAGGCGGCTGAGTGCACCGCTTGGCTTTGGCCTGCTCGGCGCATCGGCCGCGATTTTGGCACTGAACATCTGACAAACAACTAGACGTTGGAGCAGTCAGGTCCGCACCGGGCTTTGGCATGGTGGTTATCGTACGCCGCCGGCATCACGCGATGTCCGCTTTCCGGACCGATAGCGGCAGAAAGGCAGACATCGCCAATTTTTGAGTACGTGACCTAGTCAGCGCTACCGCGCGAGGTGCGCGATCGAGGCGATCTCGACCAGGAATTCCGGCTTCACGAGGTCGGCGCGGATGCAGTAGCGCGCCGGCGGGTTGCTCGGGAAGTATTCACGATAGACCTCGTTCATCTCCGCGTATCCGCTCATGTCGGACAGGAAGATGTGGTTGAAGGTGATGTCTTTGAGCGAGCCGCCGGCGGCTTCGAGCACGGACCTGATGCTCTCCAAAATGTGCCGGGTCTGCGTTTTGACGCTGCCGGCGCCGACCAGCTTGCCGGTGCTATCGAGCGCGAGCGTGCCCGACACGTAGACCGCGTTGCCGGCCTTGGCGCCCGGTGAATAGGGCGCAAGCGGCGGCGCCGAACCTTTTGGCACAATGACATCGAATGGCATGATCTCATCTCCTGCTTGACGTTTTTGAATGGCGCATGCGTCCGACGCGGAAGCGTTCGAAGCGTGGCCGTCACCAACCCTCGATTACGGCGAGCTTGCCGCCTTTCCACTGGGCGTAGCCGAAGGTGTTCGGGCCGCCGTGATTGGATGCGCTCCAGTCGATGGGCGGCAACACGCCGGGCTCGAAATGACCGAGCGATTCGAGCGCGGCGATCAGCTTTGGGCGGGTCAGGTCGCCGCCCGCGCGCTTCATCGCCTCGATAATGATGATGCCGCCGGCCATGCCGAGATAGGGGTAATAGCCGGGCTTGGTCTGCGGGTAGTACTTCGCGAGGACCTCGTTGGCGGTTTTGACCGCCGGCTTGTCCATGGTCGACACGGCGGTCATCAGGTTCACATAGATTCCTTCGAGCGCCTCGGCGCCGGCAAGATCGAGCACTACGGGGTCAGCGACCGTGTTGTGGCCTATTATCTTGGGCGTCCAGCCGAGCCGTTGCGCTTCCTTGGCGAACAACGCACCGTGCTTGGGAATGACGCCGAGCAGCACCGCGTCCGGGTTGGCTTGCCTGATCGCGACGGCCTGCGCGCTGACGTCAACGTCGCTCGGCACATAGCTCGCCTCGGCGACCGACTCCATGTTGCGCTTCTTCAGCGCCTCGACTGCGCCGTCGCGCTGATCCTTGCCGAACTGATCGTTCTGGAAAAAGATCGCGACGCGCTTGGCGCCGAGCTTGCCGACCGCGAAATCGGCCATCGATTCGCCGATCTCCGAGCTCAGCGGCAGAATTCCGAACACGTTCTTGTCGGTCGGCCGGTTGAGCAATTTGTGACCGCCCGC
>Ga0066903_100004209_pt1 | contig 12095 bp, 14 predicted proteins | sample PanSoiMetaGPlot1_FD_67491 | JGI IMG/M metagenome (GOLD analysis project Ga0066903, IMG submission 67491) | Tropical forest soil microbial communities from Panama analyzed to predict greenhouse gas emissions - Panama Soil - Plot 1 (version 2) | ecosystem: Environmental > Terrestrial > Soil >...
CGACCAGCTGGCTGTCCGCGCGCCCCGACGGATCATGCAACTCGAACACCATGCCGGTGTAGTAGTCGAACCCGCGACCGAATGCAGTGGCGAAGCGAATACGCGACACTTCGATGCCGCTGGCGGCGAGGAAGCCCGTGCGGCTCTCCAACAGGTCGAGCGCGGGTTCGAGGTTGAGCTTGGCATCCGCCGCCAGTGCGCCGAGCTCCGCCAAGGCCTCGTCGGGATCGCCGTTGATCGCAAGAAAGCGTTCGATCAGCGCGCGCGTTTCCTGCGGCAGCGCGGTCGCGGCGCCGAGGGCCGACTGCTCGAGAAATCGGTCGGCGATCTCTCCGACCGAGCGTCCGCCCACTGCGGTGATGCCGGCAATGGAGAGGAGATCGGTCACTAGCGCCCGCGCGGCCTTCGGATCGGAGCCCGCGAGCGCCGCCAGCACCCCTTGATATTCCGGTCGCGCGTTGGTTCCGCTGAGCACCAGCCGCTCGAGATCGTGCGCAAGGTTGCTTTTATGATTGAAGTGCTTGACCAGGCGCCGCTTCCAGGCCGGCGCAAGACCGAGCGCGGCGATCAGATCCGCAAACAGCGCGACGTCGCCCATGCGGATTTCGGGCGGCGGCAGCCCGTACTGCGCCGTCGCCTCGAGCGCGAGCGCAAGCATTTCAGCGTCGGCCGCCGCCTTATCCGTCCGGCCGAAGGATTCGATGCCGGCCTGCACGAATTCGCCGGCCGTTTCGCCCCATTGTCGGAATACCGGGCCGAGATAACAGAAATTCGCCGCGCGGCCGGCGCTTGGCGACGCGAGATAATCGCGCACGACTGGAATTGTCAGATCAGGACGCAGACAGAATTCTCGGCCGGCGGCGTCGGTCGTGAGATAGAGGCGTCGCCGAATGTCTTCGCCGGCGAGGTCAAGGAACGGCTCCGCCGGCTGCAGGATCGCCGGCGCAACACGCGTGTAGCCGGCGCGCTCGTAGGATGCGATCAGTGCGTCCGCTCGCGTGTCCGATGTGGATATGGTGCTTTGGTCGCGCATGGCCTGCAGAGACGTCCCTGGTTGCGCGGGCCTTTAGCACGCCGCTACTGTCGTTTCGATGTTTATAGCGCGTGGCGATTAACAAGCCGGCGCGTCGTCGGCGGGCTGGGTTAAGAAATTGTTCTTGCAGCGCAATCCCGCGTGGGGCGCTTAAAGGGCTCGCCGACAGGCGAACGACGCTTAAACTGCAGACAAATTATGTTATTTAACGACGGCGGTGTGCGAACGTGCTGCTGATGCTACTATCTGTAACATTGGCTGGCTTTTTCGACAATATTGCGCGATCGTCCCTTCGGGAGGCGACGTATTCGAGGAGAAGCTCATGCGTAAGCTTGTAATTGCTGGGACCGCCGCGGTTCTGATGCTCGGATCGTTCGCGTTGCAGGCTCAGGCGCAGACGTTACGTGGCGCCGCAGACATCGGTTCGACGTCGCAGAATTTCACGCCGATCCACAAGGCGGCCTGTCAGGGATGGGGACCTTATTGCGGACCGGGTTATGTTCGCGCCTGCAATGCGTGGCGCTGCTGGTGCCGCCCCTGCTACTGAGTTTGAAGAAAGCGAGGCCGCCCCTTTGGCGGCCTCGCGCCGCCTGCCGATTCACGCCATCACCCGAAAATCAAAGCTGCGACCGAGCGCTCGCAATTGCGGGCGGGCGCGTCCGGCTGACGTTGTGTGCGACTGACACCCGGAGGAAACAATGAAAGCGCCAACCAAGAAGAAATCCAAACCGGCATCCAAGGCCGCGGCCAAACCGAGCGCGGTGAAGAGCCGGGTCGCAGCCGCGTACGCCGATCCGGTTTTTGCGGCCGGACTTAAGGTGCGGCGCGAGATGTGGGGCGAGGAGGGCGCCGAACACCAAATCGAGGCGGCGAGCGATTTTCTCTGGCCGATGCAGGACTATGTGACCCGCCATTGCTTCGGCGAGACATGGACGCGACCGGCGCTGTCGCGCAAGGTTCGCAGCATGCTCACGCTTGCAATGCTGGTGGCGCAGGGGCGGCCGCACGAATTGAAGGTGCATGTGCGCGGCGCGATCAAGAACGGCGTCAGCGAAGAGGAAATCAGCGAAGTGCTTTTGCATGCCATGATCTATTGCGGAGTCCCCAAGGCCGTGGAAGGATTTCGCTCGGCGCAGGAAGTGCTGAGGGAGATCGGGCTTGAGTAGTAGCGCTGCAGCCGAGATCAGGACCGTTGGCGTCATCGGCATCGGCAATATGGGCGCGCCGATGGCCGCCAATCTCGTGCGCGCCGGGTTTGCGGTGGTTCTCTTCGATATCGACGCCCAACGCGCGCAGCGCGTCGCCGGCGAAATCGGTGCGCGTGCGGCCGCCAGTCTCGACGCGCTGGGCCGCGATGTCGACGCGGTCGTCACCATGCTTCCGACCGGCGGCGACGTCCGCGCGGTGCTGCTGGACGCGGAGGGCGGCGCGCTCGCCGGCACGCTCAAGCCCGGCAGCGCCGTCATCGACATGAGCTCGTCCGATCCCGTCGGCACGCGTGCACTAGGCGCAGCGCTGGCTGCACGCGCGTTGGCGTTCGTCGATGCGCCGGTATCGGGCGGGGTGCCGCGGGCAAAGGACGGTACGCTTGCGATCATGATCGGCGGAGATGCGGCCGCCATTGCGCAGGCGAAGCCGGTGCTGGCGGCGCTCGGCAATCGGCTGTTCGAGGTCGGCGCCCTCGGCTGCGGGCACGCCATGAAAGCGCTGAACAATTTTCTCGCCGCGACCGGCTTTGCGGCGGCGTCCGAGGCGATGGCGGTGGGACGGCGGTTCGGCCTCGATCCCGCGATCATGATCGACGTGGTCAACGTTTCGACCGGCCGCAATTTCTCCACCGAAAGCACGATCAAGCAGCAAGTTCTGACCGGCGACTTCGCGTCCGGATTTGCGCTCGGTCTGTTGGCGAAGGACGTCAAGATTGCCGCCGACCTTGCCGACGCGATCGGCGTCGACGCGCCGCTCGGTCGCCTTGTGCGCGATCTGTGGACGGAAGCGCGCGACGCAATTGGTGGGGATCGTGATCACACCCGTGCCGTCGAAGCGTGGGAAAGCAAGCGAATCGGGCGCGCAGCTGAATAAATCGCGCGCGAAAACCAATCACGATCCGAGTGCAAGGATCGAAAAGGGAAGCAGGGGAGGAAAGTATGAGACGGTTCGTGCGCACGTGCCTATTCACACTGGTCACCGCGGTCATGAGCACCGCGGCTCTCGGACAAGACAAGGCTGTTCATCTCAAATTTGCGCACTGGGTTCCGACCACGCATCCCGTGCACGCGGCGGCGCAAGCCTGGCTCGCATCGATCGAAAAGGCGTCGAATGGAACCATTACCGGGACGATCTTTCCCGCCCAGCAACTCGGCAAAGCGTTCGACCACTACAACATGGCACGCGATGGCATCGCCGACGTCGCCTACACCAATCCGGGATACGAGCCCGGCCGCTTCCCGGTGATGGGCGCATCGGAGCTGCCGTTCATCTTTGCCAATGCCAAGGAAGGCAGCGCCGCGGTCGACGCGTGGTACCGCAAATACGCAACCCAGGAAATGAAGGACGTGCACTATTGCCTGACATTCGTGCACGATCCGGCGACGGTCCACACGGTCAACAAGAAGGTGGTGGTGCCATCCGACATGAACGGGCTCAAGGTGCGGCCGGCGAACGCCACGATCGCGCAGTTCGTGTCTTTGCTCGGCGGCACCAACGTGCAGGCGTCCGCGCCGGAATCGCGTGACCTGCTGGAAAAGCGCGTGGCTGACGCGACCACATTTCCCTGGGGCTCGATGCTGCTGTTCGGCCTCGACAAGGTCACGAAGTATCACATCGATTCCGCGTTCTACGTGACCGAGCAGGTCTGGGTGCTCAACAAGGCCACATACGAATCGATGTCGGCGGCTCAAAGGAAAGTCATCGACGATCATTGCACCAGCGAGTGGGCGATGAAGATCGGCTCACCCTGGGCCGAGTTCGAGTCCGCCGGCCGCGCCAAGATCAAGGCGATGCCCGATCACGAGGTCTATCCGCTGACGCCAGAGCAACTGGGTGAATGGCGGAAGGCGGCAGAGCCGTTGCGCGAGAAATGGGCTGACAGCGTGGGCAAGGCAGGTTACGACCCCGCTACGGTCATGAGCGACCTCAAGGCTGCGCTGACGCAGTACAATTCTGCTTACTGATGTTTGTTTCGAATCAGCGCAATGAACGGTAGGGTGGGCAATGGCGCATTGCTCCGGCCGTCCGCGCGGGCAAATCGCGAAGGGCGCCGTAGCCCGTCGATAAGACGGGCGTGAAACGCCCTTCTGACCCGCGCGGAATCGGAGGGGCGATGTTGTCCACCGTACCGCAAGCCATTCCTGAGGGGCTATCAGCGCATGACTGCGAAACCGAAAAAACCGCAGAAGCCGCAGAAACCGCAAACGCCGAAGAAGCCGACCAAGAAGAGCGCCGCACCTGTTGAGAAGGTTCGATGCACGTGCCAGTCGGCGACGCACGGTCATCGACCGGGCAAGTGCGTCAGCATGACGACCGAATCCGATCGCCTCTGCAAATTCTGCCACAACATGGCAGCGGCGGACGCGGCCAAGGATCCGGCCAAGATCATTGATCCGATGAACCAGCCGCGTTCGGCGCGCTAATTTTTTTCGCGTCATCCGCGCCGGCATGACCCAATTGTCGTGACAGGCCGCGTGCCGCGTCGACGACCGCGTGCACCAGCGCGTCCTGCCGTGTCGAGGCCCAGCGGAATTCCGGTATCAGAAAGGCAATGCTGCCGACGACGGTGCCGTCGCCGCCGAAGAATGGCGCGGCGATGCCGACGGCGCTTGACGTGCGATGCCCGTGCGTGATGCCGCAGCCGTCGCGTCGAATCTGCTCGATCGAGGAGCGGAGCTCGGCTTCGTCAAGCGCGTGCTGACGCGCAGGCGAGAGCTCGCGGCGGCCGACCGCGGTCGCAATTTCTTGTTCACTCAGATGGGCCAGCAGGACGCGCGCGGTCGCTCCCCAAACCAGCGGCTCGAGCGCGCCGAGCTCGAGATTGTAGCGCATCGGATCGGGCGGCGAGCCTTGCGCTGCATAGAACATCTTCAGTTGCTCGCGCACGAGCAACGCCAGAATCGATGTCTCCTGAAATCGATTCGACAGGTCCAGAAGATAGGGTTCCGCCAGCTTGCGATGGGGCATGCGCGGCGAAAGGCGCCCGGCGATGCGAAACAATTCGATGCCCGGTCCGAAGTCGCCGCGCGCCTCGTTGTCCGCATAGCCGCTTGCGCGCAGCATCGCGAGCAGTCGATGCACCGAGCTGCGCGGCAGGTTCAAGCGCGTCGCCAGACCTTGCGCTGAAATTCCGGGATTGTCGGCGAGCGCGGTCAGCAACAGCAGCACCCGCCGCACCGTGCCGGTCTCGCGTTCCGGCGCTGACGCTGCGACGTGCTCGCCTCTAACGGACCTCGCCTGCTTGGTCATTCCGCTCTTTGTGCTCTTACCCGGACAAAAGTCCGCCTATTGACAAACCATCAGCTGCCGCGGAATTTTATCATTCAGCGATATCATGTCTCATTAAATGAGACATGGGTCAATAGCAAAAACGCCCGGGGCGCGCACGATGGAATTGGATTTCGCGGGGCGCACTGCACTCGTCACCGGCGCGAGCCAAGGTATCGGGCGCACGACGGCCCGGATGCTGGCGTCGGCCGGCGTGACGGTGGTGGCAGTGGCGAGACGCGTGGGGCTGGTCGAGCAGCTGGCGAGGGACATCACCGGTGCCGGCAAGATCGTTCCCTTGGCGGCTGACTTCTACGATCAGGAAGCGCCCGAGCGTGTGGCCGCGGAGGCGGAGCGTTTGCTCGGACATGTCGACATCCTGATGAACGCGGCCGGGCAAAGCCGGCCGGTGCCGTTCGACGCGAGCAAGGAGCAATGGGAAGAGGGCATGGTGCTCAACTTCTTCCGCGTTCGTGAGCTCACGCACGCGATCGTACCGGGCATGCGCGCGCGGGGTTGGGGACGCATCGTCACCTTCACGGGCACATCCGAGCCACGCATGCTCAATGCCGCCTTCACCGCCAAAGCGGCCGTGCACGTCTGGTCAAAGGGGCTCTCGCGCGAGCTGGCGCCACACGGCATCACCGTCAATTGCCTGCAGCCCGGTCGCATTCACAGCGAGCAGATCAAGCGCCGTTATCCGACCGTGGAGAGCGAACTGGAATACGCGCGTGCCGAAATCCCGATCGGCCGCTTCGGCGAGCCGGAGGAGATCGCCGCAGTCGCGATCTTTCTCGCCTCGCCGCTCGCGAGCTACGTGACCGGCACGGTGATTCCCGTCGATGGCGGCTCGAGCCGCTTCGCGTTCTGAAGCCGCGATGCAGAACGGCTCGAACCAAAGCGATAAGCCCGCGGTGCTCCAGGCACTGGCGGCGCTCGTCCATTCGGTGCGGTTCGAAGACTTGCCGGTCGAGGTGGTCGCGGCGGCGAAGGAGCGCGTCCTCGACACTCTCGGCTGCGCGTTCGGCGCGCATGCCAGCGATGTGGCCGAGGCCGTCCGGCGCATGGCCGCCGATTGTGGCGGCGCGCCGCAGGCGACGCTGATCGGCACCGGCAAAAAAACGTCGGCACCGCTCGCGACTCTCGTCAACGGCAGCCTGCTGCGGTACCTCGACAGCAACGACTATTATTTTTCCCGCGATCCGGCGCACCCGAGCGGCAACCTGGCGGTCGCACTTGCGGTCGGCGAACGCGAGCATCGCACCGGTCGTGATCTGATCGCGGCGCTGGTGGCGGCGTACGAAGTGCATCTGCGGCTGTGCGATGTCGCGGGCGAGCCGTCGTTGTGGCGGCGCGGCTGGCATCATTCGACCAACGCGCAGTTCTCAAGCGCGGCCATCGCCTCGCGACTTCTGGGCGACGATCACTCGCACACGGCGCACGCGATGGCGATCGCCGGCAGCCACCAGAATACGCTCGCACAACTGCAGAGCGGCGCGATCTCGATGATCAAAGGCACCGCCGAGGCCTGGGTCGCAAAAGCAGGCGTCGAGGCCGCGCTGCTCGCGCATCATGGCGTGACCGGACCGTTGACACTGATCGAGGGTGCGGCGGGCTGGGCGACGAGTGTCGCCGGCGCTGTCGACGTCGGCGCGCTCACCGCGCCGCTCGACGGCCGCTATCGATTGCTGGACACCAGCGTCAAGGCCTATCCGGCGGTTGCCACGGCGGGCGCGCCGATCCGCGCGGCGATCGCGCTGTATCGCGAGGGGCTGCCGCCGCTCAGTCAGATCGAACGGGTCGTCGTGCGGCTGCCGGCGTTCGCGCTCGGCACGCCATCCGCGCATGTCGGGCGTCGCTATCCCGCGCAGATCGAGAGCGCGCAGCACAGCTTTTACTACTGCGCCGTCATTGCGCTGCTGGAGGGCGCCTGCGGGGAAGAACAATTCGCGGCCGCCAAGGTCTTCGCGCCGGAGGTGCGCGATCTGCTGGCCAAGGCGGAACTGCGCGAAGACGCGGAGTTTACTGCGCTGTGGCCGCAGAGCGCGGGCGGTGCGGTCGAGCTGCACCTGCGCGATGGCAGCATGCGCAGCCATCGCTGCCCATATCCGCCCGGTCATCCGCGTCTGCCGCTGACCGAGGAGGAGCGTTCAGCCAAGTTCCATGACTTCGCCGATCCGGTCTTGACGTCTGCGGGCGCGCGCGCCTTGCGCAAGGCGGTGTTCGATATCGATGCGTGTGACGACCTGACCGAATTCACGCCTTTGCTGGCGGCGGCGCAGGAACCGCCCAACAACAAAATACGTCCGAGAGAGAGAGATGTTGCGATCGATCGCAAGCCAACAAGGAGGCGCGCGCTATAGCTCCGAGACACGCTGTGACGCAGCGCGCCTGTTTCTGCTGCTCGCCGTGGTGCTGCTGCTGCCTGCGACGTGTCGCGCCGAGGACCATCCGGCACGGCCGATCCATTTGGTCGTGCCGTTCCCGCCAGGCGGCGTCACCGACATCATCGCGCGTCATCAAGCAAGCCGGCATGGCCGTGCAATGAGTGGCCCTTCGGCGCAGCACGATCAAAGGAGACGCGGTTGGGTACTTTGATGGGAAGTGGTGTGCTGATGCTGTGGCTCGACGTCGAGCCCGAGCTCGATCGCGAGACCGACGGCTGGTACATCGACGAACACATGCCCGAGCGCGTCGATGTCGGCGGCTATCTGCGCGCGCGACGCTACAGCGCGATCGAGGGAACACCCGCCTATCTCACCCTGTTCGAGGCAGAGACGCCGAGCTCGCTGGCGAGCGATGGCTATCTGCATCTCGTCAAACGGATCAGCGACCAGTCGCAGCGGATCCGCGCCGGCTTCTCCAACGTGGTGCGCAACACCTTCGCCGTGCGCCAGAGCCGCGGGCGCGGCGTCGGCGTCGTGGTCGCGAGCTTGCGCATGACGCCGCGCGATGCCGGAGGCGCCGACGCAGCGGCGGCGGCGATCGACGTACAGGTGCCGCGATGGCTGCGGCGGCACGGCGTCGTCGGCGTGCATTGGCTGCAAGCGGCGCCCGCGGTGCGCGCGCGCATGGACGCGGTGCGCGAGGTCGGACAGTCCGACGCGAGCGCCGATTACGTGCTGCTGATCGAAGCGACGCGCGTCGCTGACGTGCAAGACATGCGTTGCGAGGCATTGTCGACGGGTGTGCTCGAGCAATACGGCTTTGCCGAACAGAGCTTCGCCGTCTATAGCCTGCTATACGAGGTATCGGCCCTCGACGGTGAAACGATGTTGGGAAAGAGACGATGAAACAATCGATGCTCGCGCGCGTGCTGCTGCTCGCGTTCGCCTGCCTGCTGGCAGGCCCTGCGTTGGCGGTGGATTATCCCGACCGGCCGATCCACTGGGTGGTGCCTTATCCTCCGGGCGGCACCACGGACGTTCTCGCGCGCCATGTCGCGCAGGCGGTCTCGCAAGTGCTCGGCCAACCCGTCGTGATCGACAATCGCGGCGGCGCCGGCGGCCAGATCGCGATGAACGCGGTCGCGAAAGCGACACCTGACGGTTACACGTTGCTGGTCAGCGACGCGAGCCTTGCAACGGCGCCAAGCTTGTACAAGCACCTGCTGTTCGATCCCGCCACAGATCTGCAGGCGGTGGCGCGGTTTGCCACCGTGCCACATGTCGTCGTGGTCAACCCGAATGTCCGCGCCGGCTCGCTCGGCGAGCTGATCGCGCTCTCCAAGCAAACCCCGGGCTCGCTCAACTTCGGGTCGGGCGGCGTCGGCTCTCCCCTGCATCTCGCGGGGGAGGCGTTGCGAATCGAAACCGGGATTGTATGGACGCACATTCCTTACAAAGGCGCAGGTCCGGCCGTCCTTGCCGCCATCAGCAACGAAGTGCAGGTCGCGACGCCGTCGTTGCCCGCGGCCTTGGCGCTCGTGCAAGCCGACAAGTTGCATGCGCTCGCCGCGATGAGCCCGCAGCGCCTGCCGGTGTTGCCCCAGGTGCCGACTGTCGCGGAGCTGGGTTACCCCAAGGCGACCGTCCTGGGCTGGGTCGGGCTGCATGCACCCGCCGGGACGCCGGTGCAAGTCTTGAATACGCTCGGGGCGGCGGTGTCCAAGGCGTTGGAGAGCGACGAACTGCGCGCGCATCTCGCGGCGCAAGGCGCCGACGTCGCGCCGCAGTCCGGTGCGGTCTATGCGCGGTTCGTGGCCGACGAGGCGGCGCGGTGGAAGCACATCGTCGAGGTCGCCGGCATTCCACAGGAATAGGTCGTGCACGGATTGAGGTTCATGGAGGGGCGCGAGCGGTGTATGCCGAAGGAGGGCGGGTTTGAAACCCGCCCCTACGATTTCCGCTGCTCGTCACCAATGAGTGCGTCATACCAATACACGAACGTGAACAGGAACAGCATCCCGGCACCAATCAGTATCGCAGTCACCGCCGCCGCATAAACGCCCGCCAATCGCGCGACGGGAACAACGACTGCGTTCGCGGCCAAGGCCAGCGCAGCGATATCCATCGCCAGCGTGAATATGACCACCGGTAATGGCAGAGGCGTCGGGTTTGCGGCGTGCCGACGGCGCGGAAATGTCAGCGCCCAGCTCCCGAGAACGACAGCCATGACGCCGCTTGAAATACGCCAAGCGATCGGCGCCGGGGCTTCAAATATCATCAACAGCGGCGGCAGGATCGAGCCTAACGTCGTCATGAATCCCAGTTGAACCCAAGTGCGCGTCACAAAGCTGTCCCACTTGGTCATTTGACCGCCGAGCATTTGCCGGAGGATCATCGTCAGAACAGACAGGCCCGCGAAGGTCATGCCGACGGTCGCGATTGTGTAGAGATAGCCGGATACGTCCACGTCAGCCCCCTGATCCGACCGCTTCCGCCAGATGGTCCAAGATAATTCCCCAGCCCTTCGTATGACCTTCATGAATTGCCGGCGTCGGTAGACGCTCGTGGGTCAGCACGAGGTCGGTTTCATTATCGCCGCGCGGATTGAGCTCGACGGTTACCAGCGTATTCACATTGTTCGTCAGCGGGCCAATCCACGTGAACACAAGTTTGCGCGGCCGGTCGATATGCACATAGGTGCCGGATACTTCGCGGCTCGATTCCTCCGATGACGTGACAAGGCTGAAGGCTCCGCCAGGGCGGAGGTCACAGGTCGCCTTGCAATAGACCGCGCCCGGAAAAGGGCTCATCCACCGAACCATCAAATCGGGTTTGGTCCACAGGTCGAAGATCTGCTCCGCCCCGGCCCTCACGCGCCGGCGTATCTGCACGATCGGGCCCGGCGTCTCATCGCGATCCACGCTTGCGATCCTTTGGCCCCAACTTATGGTTCTTCTTGAGCTCGCGCAGCAGGCGCTCCATCGCGTCCAGCCGCTCGTTCCAATAACACCGCGTCCGCTCGATCCATCCATCGACCTCGTCCAGCGAACGGGTATTGATGGAGAGAATGTGGTCGCGCCCTTTCCTGTGCCGCTCGACCACGCCGCTCGCTTCCAGCACGCGGATATGTTTCGACACCGCGGCCAAAGACATATGGAAGGGTTCGGCGACCTCGGTCACGCGCGCGTCGCCGCGTGAGAGCCGTTCGATAATCGCCCGCCGCGTCGGATCGGCCAACGCGGCGAATACCGCGTCGAGGCGCGCGGTGCGCGAAGCGGCTTCCTTCCGGGCTTCGATCTCAATCATGGCGCTCTGCCGGCTCGATTTTACATTCTCACAATGTTCAACCTAAAGGTTGACAATAGTCAAGTCGACGTTTTATTCAACCGTCCGGTTTAATTATTTTGATAGTAAAGGAGGGCTCGATGCCAAATAAAGCCATTGCCGCTGCGGCCGCAGCGGTCGCACTTCTGTCGGCTGCCGTCGCCCCCGCACGCGCCGAGCCGGTCAAGAACGTCGTGCTCGTCCACGGGGCCTTCGCCGACGGTTCCGGATGGCGGCGCGTCGCCGACATTCTTGCTAAGGACGGCTACATGGTCAGCGTGGTGCAGGAGCCGTTGACATCTCTTGCCGACGACGTGGCGGCGACCAAACGGGTGCTGGATTCGCAGCAGGGCCCCACCATTCTGGTCGGCCACAGCTATGGCGGGGTGGTCATCACCGAAGCGGGCAATGCGCCGAACGTCGTCGGCCTCGTCTACATCGCCGCCTTCATCCCCGACCAGGGCGAGAGTGCAATTACCCTGCTCTCGCAGGCCCCCGCCGCCAACAACGACATGCGCGCCACCAAGGACGATTTCCTGTACCTCGACCCGGCCGCCTTCCGCGCCGATTTCGCCGCCGACCTCCCTGTTGCCGAGGCGAGCTTCATGGCCCGTTCCCAGGCGATGCTGGCCAAGGCCGCTGGCGGCGCGCCGGTGACGACGGCGGCCTGGCATCAGAAGAAGAGCTGGGCGCTGGTCGCCACGCGCGACCGCAACCTCAATCCCGACCTCGAGCGCAGGATGGCCAAGCGAGCCGGCAGCGAAACCATCGAAGTTCCGGGCAGCCACGCGGTGTACATCTCCAAGCCGGAGGACGTGGCGCTTTTGATCGAACGGGCAGCAAAGGCGTCGGCCCAGTAACACTTGCATCTGGAA
>Ga0066903_100004210_pt1 | contig 12094 bp, 9 predicted proteins | sample PanSoiMetaGPlot1_FD_67491 | JGI IMG/M metagenome (GOLD analysis project Ga0066903, IMG submission 67491) | Tropical forest soil microbial communities from Panama analyzed to predict greenhouse gas emissions - Panama Soil - Plot 1 (version 2) | ecosystem: Environmental > Terrestrial > Soil >...
AATTCCTGAAGTTGGTGCTGAGTCAATTTCTCCTCGTGGGTGTTAGACGACGTACCTGCCCCGCTTTTCGCACTGTAGGGGGATTGTCCTCGGCTGGCCAGGGGGAACCGGCCCTCCGGCGGGCCCTTCCGTCGAAACGCGGTGCGTGCCCTTGCTATTCCGCGACGGCGGCCTCTTTGGTTTCCCTCCGCGCCGGAAAGTCGAACTCCACCTTGCCTTCTTCGTTCAAGACGAGGCGCGCGCGAAAAGGTTTGCCGGCGCGCGACCGGAAGCCGGAGACGACTTCCTTCGTCTTGCCCTCTTCGAGCAGCTGGCGGGCGAGCTCGGGGGTGATCGTGCGGCCGGCGACGCGCTTCCAGATCACGAACCCGCAGCCCGTCTCCTCTCGGCTCTTCCAGCTCGTGCAGCCGTAGGCCTTCGAGTTCTCCTTGATGATCTCGCCGGTCACGGCGCCGCAGCGCGGGCATGGGCCGAGCTCGACCCGTTCGGGACGCAGCTTCTCCTTGTCGAGCTCCGCAATCTTCTCGACGGTCGAGCGCGTGAACTCGGCGATGTCGTCGATGAACTTCCCGCGGTCGTCGGTGCCGTGCTCGATGTCCGTGAGGCGCTTCTCCCAGTTGCCCGTCAGCTCGGGCGAGGTGAGCGGGTGCTCCTCGAGCATCGTGATCACCTGCAGGCCCTTCGGCGTCGGCGTCAGGTCCTTGCCGGCGCGCTCGATGTACTCGCGCCGGATCAGCGTCTCGATCGTCTCGGCGCGCGTCGCGGGCGTGCCGAGGCCACTCTCCTTCATCGCCTCGCGCAGCTCCTCGTCGTCGATCAGCTTGCCCGCGGTCTCCATCGCGGAGAGCAGCGTCGCCTCGGTATAGCGAGGCGGCGGCTTGGTCTCCTTGGCCTCGACCTCGGCGGTCGCGCACTTGACCGTCTGCCCCTGCTCGAGCGGCGGCAGCTCGGCCGACTCGTTCTCGCCCTCCTCATCCTGGCGCTGCTGCTGCGCGTCGGCGTCGGAAAGGAGTCCGTAGACGCCGCGCCAGCCCGCCTCGAGCGTGACCTTGCCGCGCGAGCGGAACCGCTCTTCCTCGACCAGCGTCACGACCGTCGTGCGGGCGTAGCGCGCCGGCGGGTGGAAGACGGCGAGGAAGCGCCGCGCGATCAGGTCGAAGATGCGCCGCTCGTCGGGCGAGAAGCGCGAGACGTCGTGCTCGACGTCGGTCGGGATGACCGCGTGGTGGTCGCCGACCTTCGAGTCGTTGACGACGCGCGCCAGCGGCAGCTGCTGGAGGCCGAGCACGTAGCGCGCAGCCGCGGCGTACTCGCCGATCGGCTGCAGCGTCGCGGCAGTCGGCTTCAGCTGCGGCACGAGGTCGCCGGAGAGCCAGCGTGAGCTCGTGCGCGGATAGGTGATCGCCTTCTTGTCCTCGTAGAGCGACTGCGCCGCCTGCAGCGTTCGCCGCGCGGAGAAGCCGAAGCGCCGGTTCGCGTCGCGCTGCAGCGAGGTGAGGTCGTAGAGCAGCGGCGAGCGCTCGGACTGCTCCTTGCGCTCGACCGACTCGACGGTGCCGTCCTTGCCCGCGACCTTGGCCGCGATCTCCTCGGCGCGCTTGGCCTCCTTCAGCCTCGTCTCGTCGCCCTCAAACCAGAGGCCCTCGTAGCCGCGATGGACGGGAGCGTCGGCCGAGCCGCCACTCCCTCCAGCCGTCATCGCAAGCGATGACTCAGCGAACTCCGCGTGGACGAGCCAGTACGGCTCCGGGACGAACGCCTGGATCTCGCGCTCGCGCTTGACCAGCAGCGCCAGCGTCGGGGTCTGGACGCGACCGAGCGAGACGACGCCGCCGACCCACGCACGCCCGCGGATGGTCGCCGCGCGGGTGGCGTTCATGCCGACGAGCCAGTCGGCCTCGGAGCGCGAGCGCGCCGCGGCCTCGAGCGGCGCAAGCTGCTCACCCGGCCGGAGGTGCTCGAAGCCCTCCTTGATCGCCGTCTTCGTCAGGGAGCTGATCCAGAGGCGCTCGACGGGCTTGTCGACGCCCGAGGTCTCATAGATGTAGGCAAAGATCAGCTCGCCCTCGCGACCGGCGTCGCAGGCGTTCACGACCTTGTCGACGTCGTCGCGCTTGAGCAGCTTGTGGATCACCTTCAGCTGCTTCTCGGCCTTCTTGTCGCGCGCGCGCAGGCGAAACTCCTCCGGCACGATCGGCAGGTCGGCCATGCGCCACTTCTTGAACTTCTCGTCGTAGTCCTCGGGATCGGTCAGCTCGACGAGATGTCCGACGGCGAACGTGATGATCGTGTCCTCCGACTCGTAGTAGCTGTCGTGGTTCTCGAACGTGCCGGGCAGCGCGCCGGTGAGATCGCGCGCTACCGAGGGCTTCTCGGCGATGATCAGGGTCTTCACGCGGTCCACCTTAGCGAACGGCTTGCCGAGCACCCTAGTGGCCCAAAACGCGCATGTGTCCTACCAAAACGTGACAATTGCGTGCCCATGGTCTCGCCTTTCTATCGCGTCGTCGGGACGCTGAGCATCCCGGTCGTGAAGGGTCTCTATCGGCTTCGTGCCCGGGGGCAGGAACACCTGCCCGAGGGTGGCTTCGTGTTGGCTGCCAATCACACCTCGAACTTCGATCCTTGGCCGTTGGGCGTCCCACTCCTGCCCGACCGGCAGCTGCGCTTCATGGCGAAGTCGGAGCTCTTCAACCCTGTCTTCACCCCGATCCTCAACGCCGGCGGCGCGTTCAAGGTCCACCGCGGCCAGGGCGACGTGGAGGCGATGAGGACGGCGATCGAGCTCGTCAAGCAGGGCGAGATCGTCGTCATGTTCCCCGAAGGCACCCGCCAGACGAAGGGCCTGCGCAAGAAGCACGCCGCCCGGCCGCACACCGGCGCGGCGCGGATCGCGCTGGCGGCCGGAGCGCCGCTCGTGCCCGCCGCGATCGCTGGCACCGACCGGCTCAGCCGGCTCGGGCCCTTGCGCGTCGCGTACGGCGAGCCGATCGACGTGTCCGATCTCGACGGCACGGACGCGAAGACGACAGCGCAGATCGCCACCGACCGGCTGATGGCGAAGATCGACGAGCTGAAGGAGACCCTGTGAAGCCGCTGCTCGTGGTGGACGGCGACTCGCTCGCCCACCGTGCGTACCACGCGATGCCGAAGTCGATCCGCTTCAACGGCGTGCTCGGCTTCTCGAACATGCTCCTGCGGCTGTGGGAGTCCGAGCAGCCGCGCGCCGTGCTCGTCGGCTGGGACACCTACGAGATCCCGACGTACCGGCACGAGGAGTTCGAGCCGTACCAGAGCGGCCGCGTCTTCGAGGAGTCGCTGCTCGAGCAGCTGCCGAAGATGGTGCAGCTCTCCGGCGCGATGGGCTTCGCGAACGCAAAGGAGGGCGGCTACGAGGCGGACGACTTCCTCGGCGCGGGCGTCGCCTCGGAGGAGAAGCGAAAGGGACGCGCGCTCGTGGCGACCTCCGACCGAGACCTCTTCCAGCTCGTGAGCGACCGGACGACGATCCTGCAGCCGGTTCGCGGCGTCTCGGAGCTCGCGCGGATCGGCCCGGCCGAGGTGGTCGAGCGCTACGGCGTCGAGCCGAAGCAGGTCCCGGACTTCATCGCGCTGCGCGGCGACCCGTCGGACAAGCTGCCGGGCGCTCGCGGCGTCGGGCCGAAGAAGGCCGCCGACGTGCTGCACGAGTACGGCTCGCTTGAGGCAGCGCTGGAGGCCGGGCGCTTCTCGGCGGAGGCGGAGGATCTACGCCTCTACCGCCGAATTGCGACGGTGGACGCCTCCGCCCCGCTCCCTCCCCTCGAAGACCAGTACCCCACCTGGGCGGAGGCGTCCTCACTCGCGCAGGACTGGGGCCTCAACGGGCTCGCCGAGCGCTTGGCAAAGTTGGCCTGATGGACGCCTGGCTGAGTGACGCGCGCGAGGCTCTGGCTGCCGCGGCCGGGGTGCCGCCCGAGGAGCTGGAGCTCTCGGACGACGACGCGTCGACGCTGCTCGACCTCGCCCGGATCGCCGCGCACGCGGGCGAGCGGACGAACGCACCGCTGCTCTGCTACCTCGTCGGCCTCGCTCGGCGCGGCGGTGCAGACCTCGACCCGCTGGCGGACGCAGTCCGACGGAGCTCGTAAGCCATCCCGACCTGGCGAGGCTCCACCCCACGGAGCCGCACGTCGAGACGCGTGAGCGGCTCGCGGTGCTGCTCGAGCAGCTCGGCGTCGTCGAGGGCCGTCCGGCGTCGCGTGAACAAGTCGAGCGCTGCCACACCGCGGCGTATCTCGACCGACTCGCGTCGCTGGAGGTCCCGACGCTGCTCGACCCGGACACGGTCGCGTCGGAGACCAGCTACGAGGCCGCGCTGCTGGCGGCCGGCTGCGCGCTCGGCGCCGTCGACCGCGGTGGCTTCGCGCTCGTGCGTCCTCCGGGACACCACGCGCTGCCCGGACGGGCGATGGGCTTCTGCCTCGTGGACAACGTCGCCGTCGCTGCCCGCTACGCGCAGGCCGAGCTCGGGCTCGCACGCGTCGCGATCGTCGACTGGGACGTCCACCACGGCAACGGCACGCAGGACATCTTCTGGGACGACGATGCGGTGCTCTTCGCCTCGCTGCACCAATGGCCGTACTACCCCGGCACGGGCGGCCCGGGCGAGGAGAACGCGACGACCGTGAACGTGCCGCTGCCGGCGGGCTGCGGCGACGAGGAGTACCTGAGCGCCTTCGACGAGCGCGTCGGCCCGGCCGTGCGGGCGTTCGAGCCTGACCTGCTGCTCGTCTCGGCCGGCTTCGACGCCCACGTCGACGACCCGCTCTCCGGGATGCGCGTCACGGCGCCGGGCTTCCGCGAGCTGGGGCGCCGCTGCCGCGACCTCGCGCCGCGTGTCGCGGCGGTGCTGGAAGGCGGCTACGAGCCGCGCACGCTGCCCGTGCTCGTGCGCTACGCGCTCGAAGGGCTCTCGGAATGAGGACGGCCGGCCCGAAGGCCGGCCGTTGGTACCGAAGAAGCACAGAGCCACCGCGCTCCGACACTCAAGGAAACGTGTCGAACGAATCATCGGTGCTGCGCGCCTTCGAGCGTGGGTGAACGCCATCCCCCACCGTGGGTGATTCGGACTAGGCCGCGCGGGCTGAGGCGAGCGCGTCGAGCGCCTCGCGGCGCGAGGAGACGTTGAGCTTGCGCAGCAGGCTCTTCACGTGCGAGCGCACGGTGTGCTCCGAGATGAACAGCCGCGCGGCGATCTCGTCGGTGCCGAGGTGCTCGTCGAGCAGCAGCAGCACCTCGAGCTCGCGGGCGCTGAGCGACTGCGCGATCGCGTCGGGGACGCCTCGGCCGAGACCGCCCTCCCGCACCTGCTCGAGCAGCCGGCGCGCCACCTCGCCCGACAGCGCCGCCTGGCCCTGGTCGATCCCGCGTAGAAACTCCGCGATGCGCTCGGGCGGCTCGCTTTTCAGCAGGTAGCCGGCCGCGCCGCCGCGAATCGCCGCGAGCAGGTTTTCCTCGGTCCCGGAGGCCGTCAACACGACGACTTCCGTGTCGGGCGAGGCCTCGCGGATGCGCGGAAGGGCCTGGAGCCCGTCGACCCCCGGCATCGAGAGGTCGAGCAGGACGAGGTCGGGCAGCAGGCGCCGCGCGAGCTCGATCGCCTCCTCGCCGTCCTCGGCCTCGCCGGCGACCGTGAAGCCGTGCCCCTCGAGCAGCGACGAAAGCGCAGCCCGCGTGATCGGGTGGTCGTCGACGATCAGGATCCGCATGCGGCCCTTATCGGCAGGGCGCCGCATGCCGACAAGGGTTTCGTGCGGCGCGATCACGCTCAACGCGACGACTACCAGGCCTGGCTCTGGGGCGAGGTGCTCCTGATCGGGCTGCTCGGCGCCGTCCTGGCGCTGTTCGTCGCGCATCCGAGCCTGCGCAGCAGCTACCAGCTCCCGCAGGCCCATCTGGTGATGGACACGACCGTGATGCTCGCGGCCGCGATCGTCGGCGTGCTCGCCGGCATCCGCTTCTCCGTCGACGGGCGCCGCCTCGACCTCTTGCTCTGCGGCGGCTTCTCCGCGCTGGCCGCGTCGATGCTCGTGTTCTCGATCATCCCCGCGCTCGGCGGGGGCACGCCGCCGCGGACGCTCTCCTGGGCCGGGATCGGCGGGCGCGTCTTCGCCTGGGTGCTAATCGCGGCAGCCCCGTTCGCGAGACGCCGCTCGAGCACGCGCGGGCGCGCACTCGGCGAGATGACGATCGGGGTCGCGCTCGTGCTCGCCCTGATCTGGGGCATCGCCGTGAAGGCGGGAACCTCGCTGCCCGCGCTCTACGGCGGCGACGGCAAGGACCAGCCGCTGCTGCTCACCGGCGCGCTGTCGGTGCGCGCCCTGCTGTCGCTCGTGGCGATGGTCGGCTTCGGGCTCCGTTTCCGCGCGCGCGGCAACGACCTCGACCGCTGGCTCTGCCTCGGCGCGACCCTGGCGCTCTTCGCCGAGCTGAACTACGTCTTCACCCCGGCGGTCTCGAGCGAGTACGTCTCGCAGGGCGACTTCCTGCGCCTGCTCTCGTACGGCGTGCTGCTCGTCGGCGTCTGGCGTGCGATACGCCACGCCGAGTTCGGCCGTGCGGTCGCCGAGGAGCGCGCCCGCGTCGCGCGCGAAATCCACGACGGGCTCGCCCAGTACCTGTTCGCCGTCTCGACCCACGCGGCGATGCTGGAGAACGGCGCGGATCCAAAGAAGACGCTCGCACAGCTGAAGGAAGCCGCCGCCGCGGCGCAACAGGAGGCGCGCTTCGCCGTCCTGGCGCTCTCCTCGGCCGGCGGCTCGGCGCCGTTCGACGCCGCCCTGCGGCGCTACGTCGACTTTCTCACCGCCGACGGGTGCCTCGAGGTCGAGCTCGAGATCCAGGACGGCATCCGCCTGGCTCCGGACGAGCAGATCGAGGTCTTCCGGATCGTCCAGGAGGGCCTGGCGAATGCGCGCAAGCATGCGCACGCGCGGCGCGCGGAGGTGCGGATCGAGGAGCGCGCCGGCGAGCGCTTCGTCACGGTCGTCGACGACGGCTCGGGCTTCGACGAGCAGGAGATCGCCGCGGGCCAGGGCCTGAAGAACATGCGCGCCCGCGCGGCCTCGATCGGCGGCGGCTTCCGGCTCGTCTCGACGCCGGGGCGCGGCACGGCGGTCGAAGTCGTCCTGCGGGCGTGACGGCTCCCAAGGCCGTTCTCTTGACTCGATAGAGGATTCTGGACAAAGATCGGCCGGACGGAACCGGTTTTTCGCGGAGCTCCGTCTAGGGGAAACGGGAGAGAGAGGGGAGATACGTGTCGAGATCGACGCGGTCCCGGCAGCGCCGGGGCATATTGCTGCTCGTCTCGCTGGCATTGGTAGGCCTGGTGAGCATCGTCGTCGTAGGCGGCGTCGCTGCAGGGCCGAGGACCAATCTGACGACGGCGAGTACCCACGTCACCACTGCTTCTGAGTACGCGGTCTCGAAGACCGCGCCGAGGAGCGTCTACAAGACGGATTCTTCGCTGCTCGGGCGGAAGAGCTCGAAGCTGGTGCCGGTCATGATCAAGTACGCCTTCGCGCCGGCCGCCAGCTACGTCGGCGGGATCCACGGCCTGAAGGCGACGAGCCCGCGCGTGACGCACAAGGCGCTCCGGAAGAACTTTGACGCCTTCGACCGCTACCAGCGGTTCGCGCACGCGAAGATCCAGCGCATCAGCGCGCGGATCAAGCACGCCGTTCCGCGCGCTCGGCTCGGGCAGTCGCTGACCGTCGCCTACGGCGGCGTGGCGGCCCGCGTCCCGGCGAACCGGATCGGCCGGCTGCTCTCGCTGCCGGGCGTGGTCGCCGTGCAGAAGGACGCACTGAACCAGCCGCTGGACGACAACACGGCGTTCATCGGCGCGACCGGCGTCTGGCCGTCGCTGGGCGGCTCGGCACATGCCGGCAATAACGTCACGATCGGCGTGATCGACACCGGCATCTGGCCGGAGCACCCGATGATGTCGCCGGCCGGCGTGCCCGCACCCGCAGGCGGGATCAAGGGCTGTCAGTTCGGTGACGGCTCAGACGTCGCCCACCTCGGGCCGACGTTCAGCTGCAACAACAAGCTCATCGGCGCCTACTCGAAGATGGCCACGTACATGGCCGCCCACGGGGCCGACGCCAACGAGTTCTGCAACAACGCGACGCACGTGTGCTCCGCTCGCGACTCCGAGGGCCACGGCACCCACACGACGACCACGGCCGGCGGCGACTGCGTCGCAACGGCCGTGATCTACAGCGTCGAGCGCGGCCCTGTCTGCGGGATCGCTCCCGGCGCGCACGTCGAGATGTTCCGCGTCTGCGCCAGCGCCGGTTGCTTCGCCTCCGACTCGGTTTCGGCCGTTGCGCAGGCGATCGCCGACGGCGTGAACGTGATCAACTTCTCGATCTCGGGCGGCGGGCAGCCGTACACCGACCCGGTCGAGCTCGCGTTCCTCGATGCGACGAACGCCGGAATCACCGTCAACGCCTCGGCCGGTAACAGCGGCCCGGGTGCCGGCACGTCGGATCACGGCGGGCCGTGGACGAACACCGTGGGCGCCTCGACGGGCCCGCGCTCGTTCAACTCCACGCTCCACCTGATCGGCGACGGCGGCGCGACGCTGGATGTTCCCGGCGTCACCCTGACCAACGGCATCGGCTCGGCGACGCCGGTCGTGCTGGCGGCCACGCTGCCCAAGGCGGGCGGCGGTACCGAGGACGCGCTCTGCCAGTCCGATCTGTCCGCCGGTGCTGCCACCGGCAAGGTCGTCGTCTGCGCTCGCGGCAACAACGGCCGCATCGACAAGGGCCGCAGGGTCCTGGCGGGCGGCGCGGCAGGGATGATCCTCTACAACCAGTCGGCAGGCGTGACCGACCTCGAGTCGGACAACCACTACCTGCCCGCGATCCAGACCCAGTTCAACTCGAACTCGATCGCGACCTTCGTCGCCGCGCACACGAACGTGACGGCAACGTGGGCGCAGGGCACGGCTACCCCGGCGCAGGCCGACGTGATGGCGTCGTTCTCGTCGCGCGGGCCGGTCAGTGACTGGATCAAGCCGAACGTGACGGCTCCGGGCGTGCAGGTGCTCGCCGGCATGACCCCGCAGCCCGATCAGACGACGGCGGACAACGGGCCGCCCGGCAACCTGTACCAGGCGATCGCCGGCACCTCGATGTCGAGCCCGCATGCGGCCGGCGTCGCGGCCCTGATCAAGGCCTCGCATCCGACGTGGACGCCGCCGGAGATCATCTCGGCGATGATGACGTCGTCGGTGCAGGCCGTCGTCAAGGAGGACGGCACGACGCCTGCGACGCCGTTCGACATGGGTGCGGGCTCGATCCGCGCCGACCGCGCCGTCAACCCGACGCTCGTCTTCAACGAGACGTACGCGAACTTCGTCGCGGCAGGTACGGACACGATCCACCGGGTCGACCTCAACCTGCCGAGCGTCGACGCAACGACGATGCCCGGCACGCTGAGCACCCAGCGCACGGCGATCAACGTCTCCGGCGAGAACCAGAACATGGCGGTTCAGGTCACCGCGCCGGCCGGCGTCTCGATCACCGTCGGGAACAACAACCACGACCTGCACGTCAACAAGGGCGACTCGGTCACCTTCCCGATCACGATCAGCGCACCGACGGTCGCGAACGGCCAGTACTTCGGGTCGATCCGGCTCACGCCGTCCAAGGGCGGCAACCCGGTGTACATGCCGGTCGCGTTCGTGAAGACGCAGGGCTCGGTCAGGCTCTCGAGCTCCTGCTCGCCGTCGTCGTTCGCGGCGAACACCGGCTCGACGCACTGCTCCTCCACGGTGTCGAACCTGGGCCAGACGGCCGCGAACGCGACGCTGAACGTCACCCAGGGCGCCCATCCCGACGACGGCGTGCTGCGCTACTCGAACGTCGGCGCGCCGGGCACCGTGCCTCCGAACGCCAAGAGCGTTCAGTGGAGCGGGACCCTGTCGCCGGCGATCCCGCCGCAGGTAACGGCGATCAACAACATCACCGGTCAGGGTCCGGCGGGTGGCTACCTGTCGCTCGCAGGGTTCGGCGGCAGTCTCGTGATTCCGGGTGCCGACGATGCGATCACGAACGTGAACGTGCCGGCCTTCAGCTACGGAGGCGAGACGTACAGCCAGATCGGCGTCGTCACAGACGGCTACGTCGTGCTCGGCGGTGGCACATCTGCGGACGTGAACTTCTTCCCGCAGACGTTCCCGAACACGGCTCGGCCGAACAACGTGATCGCACCGTTCTGGACCGACCTGAACACGACAGGCGGCACGGTCGGCCACAACGCCATCCTCGTGAACGTGCTCACGGACGGCGTCGACAACTGGATCATCGTCGACTTCGAGGCGGTCAAGAACTTCAGCAACGCGACCACCCACACCGGCGAGATCTGGATCAAGGTCGGCGGCCCGGCCAAGGAGGAGCTCACGATCTCCTACGGCGCCGCGAACGCGGCCTTGGGCGATCCGGGCTCGGCGATGAACTGGGGCGCCGAAAACCGGGACGGCACGAGCGGGAAGAACATCAGCGCCGCTCCTGCCAACGGCTCCGAGTACCGACCCGTCCTGAGCGGGCCGACCGCGGGCGGCTCGGTCACCATCCCCTACGACGCCTCGGCGGCGATCCCCGGCGGATACACGTCGGTCGCGTCGATGACGTCCGACAAGACGCCCGGCATCACGCAGGTCGTGAGCGGGCTGACGGTCACGCCGTAACGCAGCACAGAACCGTGGTTCGAGGGGCCGCCTCCGGGCGGCCCCTCGTCTACCAGTCCGACTCGGCGTAGAAGCGCGGCCAGACGTCGCGCGTCCGCTCGCGCAGTGTCTCGACCTCTTCCGGCGTGAGCTGGTCGCGCCAGCGGCCGAGGCTCGCGGCGCTGTCCAGCGCGACCGCGTGGGGCGTCGGCAGCTCGGACGGGTTGTCCGACGCGCTCGACTGCTCGATCGCCGCCCGTGCGGCCGGCGTGAGCTCGAGCCCCAGGCGCTCGTAGAGCAGCTCGAAGGTGGCCTCCGGCTCGAGCGAGGCGTCCTCGTGTCGCAGGAACGTCCAGTCCGGATGCCGCTCGCGGTACCCGTCGACGGCGCCGTACAGCAGCCGCCAGAGCACCGCCGCCTGGGCGAGTCCGTCGCCGGGCCGATCCGCCTGCTCGCGGATCTCGGCCTCGTAGGGCCGCACCACCTCCGGCAGCGTGCCGTTCTCGTCGAAGAAGGTCGCGAAGCTGTGCCGCCAGCCGAGCCGCTTGAGGCTCGCGGCGAAGGCGGCCGGGTGCCGGATCAGCACGACGACGTCCATGTCGAAGGCGTCCGCGAGCCATTCGGCCGAGAGCAGCGCAATCGGGTCCTTCATCAGCGGGCGGCGGCCGTTGCGGCGCCAGTCGCGCAGGCGCCGGTAGTCCCGCGGGATGCGCGCCACGTCGCGCCACGACCGGACCGATCGCAACTGGGCGCCGAGGTCGTATCGCAGCTCGAGCGACTCCTCGAGCCCCGGCCGGTAACGCGCCGCATTCTCCGTCGTGACGACCGTGTAGTACCGCCGGAACCCGGCCGGGCTCAGACCGTTCGGCGTCTTCGGGCTGAAGGGCTCGTGGACGTAGCCGACGCCGGGCGCGAGCGCGAGCATCTTTCCCACCCAGGTGGTGCCCGAGCGGTGCGCGCCGGTGATCAGGATCGGCTGCGTACGAGGGCCCGCCACGGGCCCGACGATATCGGGGTCAGGGGCTGCCGCCGCTAGGCGAGACCCGCTCTCTCCGGGCGAAGACGAGGCGACCGGCGACGCCGATCGCGAACACCGCCAGCCCGGCCAGCACGGCGGACAGCGGCAACGTGAACGCGAGCACGGCGCAGCCTGCCGCGCCGACGACGTTGAGCGCCCTCGGCCAGCGCCTCCGGTCGGCGGACTGGGTGAACGCGGCCGTGTTCGCGATCGCGTAGTACGTGAGCACGCCGAACGACGAGAAGCCGATCGCGCCGCGCAGGTCGGTCGTCAGCACCAACGCCGACACGACCACCGCCAGGGCCACCTCGGCACGCGCGGGCACGCGGCGCCGCGGCTCGACCGCCGCGAGCGTG
>Ga0066903_100004211_pt1 | contig 12090 bp, 11 predicted proteins | sample PanSoiMetaGPlot1_FD_67491 | JGI IMG/M metagenome (GOLD analysis project Ga0066903, IMG submission 67491) | Tropical forest soil microbial communities from Panama analyzed to predict greenhouse gas emissions - Panama Soil - Plot 1 (version 2) | ecosystem: Environmental > Terrestrial > Soil >...
ACGCTCGCGCAAAGCGGATCAAACTGGCGGTGAGGCAGGGATTCGAACCCTGGATACAGCTTTTGGGCCGTATAACGGTTTAGCAAACCGCCGCCTTCAGCCTCTCGGCCACCTCACCGCTGCGGGAGTCCTAAGTATAAACGACATCGCAGGTTACGCGAAACCGATTGTCCCTGCGACTGTCCCTGAAATTGTCCCTGCCAGCCGCAGCGGTCTTTGAAACCGGTGCATATAGTCAACCCGCTCGGGTCTTCGTCCTGACCGCGTCAGATCATCGCACGCCACTCGCGGGCACTGCTCACGCCGCCGGCCATCGTCCGGGAAGATTCAGCGCAGCGGCGGCACTCTTTCGCACATTGGTTCACGATCCAGTCGCTGGAAACCGCTCGCAACCGGCGGCACATGCATAGCACCAAGGCAAAGAACATCCGCCTCCTCGCCGAGGTGGATGGTGTTCCGTGCCGGAGAACTGAGGCCGTCGACGCGGAGCGGCCTCATACACCAAGGTGTCGACGATACCTTCGTCTGATGGATCCAGCCTCGCCCGTCTGGTTTCATGCTGTCGAGGAGATCATCATGAAGCGTGCGGGCGTTCTCGCCGGAAGTGCAATGGCAATCGTCGTAGCGGCCCAGGGCGCGTGGGCGCAGGACGCCGCAGCGGAACTGCCGAAGGGATGGATCGTTGCTGCCCCACCCGGCATCTTTCAAGAGCCGGCTGCCCTGAAGAAGCTGATGAACGCCAGCGACGGAATCGCAGCGCCGGATCGCGTGCGTGGCGATGGTCTGTACCCGGAGCTCGGGAACATGATCACCGGCTCCGGGTGGATCTCGGCGGGGCCAGGCTACCGTCAACATCTGTTCGACGGGCGCGTCGCCGTCAGCGGATCGGCCGCCGTGTCCTGGAAGCTGTATCAGGTCGTACAGGGCAGCGTCGAACTGCCGCACCTCGCCCACGACCACGTGTCGCTCGGGGGTCAGGTCATGCGCCAGGACCTCCGACAGGTGGACTACTTCGGGCTGGGCAACGACTCGCGCGAGTCCGACGGCAGCGCCTACCGGTTCAAGAACACCGACGTCCTCGGGTACGGCACGTACCGCGCGACCGCCTGGATGCAGGTGAACGGCCGCGTCGGCTGGATTCCGCAGCCGGACCTCCTGGAGGCGAAGGGCCCACGCCTCACGCTGCCGAGCACCGTGCACGTGTTCGACGATGCGTCGGCCCCGGGGCTGGCGTCGCCGCCCGCGTTCGTGCATGGCGATCTCGCGGTGACGCTGGATTGGCGGAATCACGCGGGCCGTCCAACGGAGGGCGGCGCATTCCGCGCGGCCATCGCCGGCTACTCCGATCGCGATCACGGGACCTACAGTTTCCGGCGATACGAGCTCGAGGCTTCACAAGTGGTTCCCCTGTTTACGACGAAATGGGTGGTTGCGCTCCACGGCTGGGAGGTCTTCTCCGACACGTCGTCGGAGCGTCAGGTGCCGTTCTATCTCATGCCGAGCCTTGGAGGGGGAAACACGCTGCGCGGATACTCGGACTACCGGTTCCACGATCGCGACATGCAGTCGTTCAACGCCGAGTCTCGATGGGCGCTCTTCGCCCATCTCGACGTCGCGGCCTTCTACGACACGGGCAAAGTCGCTTCTCGCCCGGGCGATCTCGATTTCCATGACATGCGACACGCGTACGGCGTCGGTCTGCGTCTGCACAACGCCAGCACGATGCTGGCGCGGCTCGACGTCGGCCATAGCACAGAAGGCTGGCACGTCTTCTTCAAGATGAACGACCCGTTCCGGCGGACGAAGCCCGCGTTCGGACGGTCGTCGGTCGCACCGTTCGTGCCCTGAAAGGACAGCGTCATGACTCGCACATCCATGCTCGTCGTTCCGATGGTGATGGCGCTCTACTACCCTGGCTGCACGCCGAAGGTGATGTCAACGCTACCGGCGGGCAACGCGCCGATCGCCGAACTCTGGCAGCAGCCGATCGACATCTCGAAGCAGGACCTGTACTACGGCCCGTGGGGCGGCGACCGCGCACCCGATCCCAACGCGACGTACACATTCCTCGACCGCAAGCACGAGGGCACGAACCCTGGCATTACGGTCAAGGATGCCGTCGAACGCGAGTGGCACGTGAAGCAGCCGCCTCACAACGAACAGGGTGCCGAGGGGCCGATTGAAGTGGCGCTCTCGCGCGTGCTGTCGGCGGTCGGCTATCACCAGCCGCCGGTCTACTTCGTACCCTCCGTGACCGTGGCGTACGGGCGAGGCGTGCACACCGAGCCGGGCGGCCGCTTCCGCCTGACAGACAAATCGATCAAGCACGTCGGCGAGTGGTCCTGGCAGGAGAACCCGTTCGTCGGAACGCGGCCCTACCAGGGACTCCTCGTCATTCTCATGATGTTCAACAGCTCGGACCTCAAGAACGAGAACAACGCGATCTACGAACTGAGGGACGGTGACGCGCCCAGCCAGTGGTACGTGGTTCGCGACCTCGGGACGGCGCTCGGCGAGACGGGCAAGCTCGCGCCGCAGCGCGGCGATCCGGACATCTTCGAACGCGAACCCTTCATCACAGGCCTCAAGGACGGCTTCGTGCAGTTCCACTACGGCGGCTGGCACAAGGAGCTCCTGGCTCGGATCACGCCGGAAGATGTTCGCTGGGCGTGCGCCCTCGTCGGACAGCTGACCGACCGTCAATGGGCCGACGCGTTTCGAGCCGGCGGCTATCCACCTGCCGTCGCGGACCGGTTCATCGCCAGGCTGCACCAGAAGATCGCCGAGGGACAGCAACTCGAGGTCACGGTGTCCGCGTCGCGGCGAGCGCCGCTGCCCGTGTTTGTCAGACCGTGAGGCAGCGTTGTCCGGTCGTTCGGCGCGGCTTCAGTACGACGGCGCTCGTGCTGGATCTGGCACGTCCCTACGGTGGCTGGCTGCTGGTCATTCTCGGCGCGATGCTGGTTGAAACGCTCGCTGCGCTGGCGGGGCCGTGGCCGCTGAAGATCGTCATCGACTACGCCGTCGGTCAAGGGCCCCTTCCGGCGTGGGCGGCCGGTGCGCTCGGTCCGGCGATCGGGTCGCAGCCGCAGACGCTCGCGGCCATCGCCGGCGCCGCCATCGTGGCCCTGGCCGTCGTCGGCGGCCTCGCGTCCTACATCGACAACTATTACACCGAGAGCGTCGCGCAGTGGGTCGGCAACGATCTGCGGCTGCGGATCTACGAGCACCTCGAGAGCCTGTCGTTCGGGTATTACGACACGCACGAAACCGGAACACTCCTCAGCACGATGACCGACGACGTGTCGACGATCCAGGACTTCGTGTCCTCGTCGGCGCTGGGGATTCTGGTCGACGTTACGACGATCGCCGGGATGCTCGGGCTGATGTTCTGGCTCGACTGGGACTTCACGCTGCTCGTCGTGGCGGTTGCGCCAATCCTGCTGCTGGCGATCTCCAGGTTCCGCCGCGCCGTGAAGTCGGCGACGCGTGAGGTGCGGAACCATGAGAGCGAGATCCTCACGCTCGCCCAGGCCGGCCTCGAGTCGGTGCGGACCGTGCAGGCGCTCGGCGCGCAGGACGTCGAACATGCGCGTCTGGCGGCGGCCAGCGGCGCCACGGTCGCGGCCGCGCTGCACGCACGGCGCATCAAGTCGCTCCTGTCTCCGACCGTCAGCCTCGTTGTCGCGGCGTGTACGGCCGTCGTCCTCTGGCGTGGCGCTGACAATGTGATTTCCGGCACGATGACCGTCGGGGGGCTGACGGTGTTTCTCGCGTATCTCGCCCGGTTCTTCAAACCGGTCCAGGACCTCGCGAAGATGACGACCTCGGTGGCGCAGACGCAGGTCGCGCTCCAACGCATCGCCGGCATCCTCGACGTCGACATGATCGTCCAGGAGCGGCCGGACGCTCGCGAGCCTGGCGCGTTGACCGGCGCGATCCGGTTCGAGCACGTGGCGTTCGGCTACAACGCCGAGGTGCCCGTGCTGCGTGATGTCACGTTGTCGATCGCTCCCGGCACGTTCGTCGGCATCGTCGGACCCACGGGCGGCGGCAAATCGACGGTCATCAGCCTCATTCCCCGGTTCTACGATCCGGCGGCGGGGCAGATCCTTCTGGACGGCGTCGACGTTCGCGATTACGTGCTGCGCGGGTTGCGCCGGCAGATCGGGTTCGTATTGCAGGAGACAGTGCTCTTTCACGGCACCATTCGTGACAACATTGCGTACGGGCGCCACGGCGCGACCGAGGCCGACATCGTGAATGCCGCGCGGCTCGCGAACGCCGATGAGTTCATCGCGCGGCTGCCCGCGGGGTACGACACGATCGTCGGCGAGCGCGGATCGACCGTATCGGGCGGACAACGGCAGCGGATCGGCATTGCGCGCGCGTTCATTCGCGACGCGCCGATCCTGATCCTCGACGAGCCGACGGCCGCGCTCGATGCCGAATCCGAGGCGCACGTCATCCAGGGCCTGCAGCGCCTGATGAAAGATCGGACTGTGATCATGATTACGCATCGGCTGCACACGCTGCGCGACGCACACCGGATCGTCGTGCTGCAGAACGGCGTCGTCGCCGAGGAGGGCACGCACGACGGCCTCCTCGCCCGGAACGGCGTCTATGCGGGCCTCTTCTGGGCGGCGCCCGGCGGCGCGGCGCTCGCATCGACGTCATGGCGCGCGCACTGATCGTGCTGCCGGACGACTCGGCCCGTCCGATCGTCAAGGCGATCGACGAGGCGCGGCGCAGCCTGCGCATCAAGATGTTCACGTTCTCAGACCCGACGCTGCTGAACGCGGTCATCGCCGCGAGGCGGCGCGGCGTCAAGGTGCAGGTGATGCTCAATCCCGAGCGCCGCAACGGCGATCGCGACAACGAGCACACCCGCAAGGTGCTGACTCGCCGGCAGGTCGCCGTCAAGAACGCCAATCCGGCGTTCGATCTTACGCACGAGAAGTCTCTGGTCGTGGACGACGAAACGGCGTTCGTCCACTCGTGCAACTGGGTGACGAAGAACCTTACAGAGACGCGCGACTACGCGATCGTCACGACCCGCAAACACGACGTCGCCGACGTCGCCGACGGGTTCGACGCCGATTGGCACCGCCAGGCGTTCTCGCCGCGACACGAGACGCATCTCGTCTGGTGTCCGGGCGCCCGCGAGCGCATCTGCCAGTTCATCGACCGTGCCAAACATCGGCTGTGGGTCCAGAACGAACGCTACCAGGACATGGTCGTCATCGAGCGCCTCGTGCGCGCGGCGCGGCGCGGCGTGAAGGTGGCGGTGATGGCGCGCGCGCCGCACACGCTCAAACGGGAGAAGCTCGTCGAGGGCGTCGGCGGCTTGCGCATCCTGGACGACGTCGGCATCAGGGTGCGGAAGATCAGGCAGATGCGACTGCACGGCAAGATGATTCTCGCCGACCGCGTCGCCGCGATTGTCGGCTCGATCAACCTGGCGCCCGGCAGCCTCGACGGCAGGCGCGAGCTGGCCATCGAGATCCATGACGACGACGTGGTCGATCGCCTCACGTCCGTCGTGCACGACGATTGGGAGCATTCGCGTCCGCTGGATCTCTCGGACGAAGGGCTGCTGGCCGATCTCGAGGATCGCGTCGAAGATAGCGGACGGCTGCTGGCACTCGACGACTCGCGCGATCGCGACTAATCGTGGGATTGCAGGCCGAGCCGGGGCCTGACTCTCGTGTCACTGCAGCAGGACGGCGAGGCCCTCACGTTCCACGAAGGCAGCCTGGTTCGGCTCGTTGAGCCAATCGACAATCTCGTCGACGAGCAGCGTGTGCCGGCCGCTTGCGTCGGTAAGGTCAAGATGGGCGAGCGGCGAGGTCAGGTCGCATCCCTGCCGCATGAATGTCCGCAGCGCGAGTGCAGCGCCGTGCCGGTCTGATTCCGCTTGTATCCTGACGCCGGGTGTCAGCGTCGCGCCACCATCCGGCGCTCGCCAGTGAAAGTGGTACTCAGTCATTTCGTTTCCTCACGTCTCGAGAGACTGTCTCCGCCTGACAGCGCTCAAGGCTTAGCGCCAGGCGGAAACGAGAATCTGACGGACGTCCTCCTCTGGATGCTCGCGTACGCCGTAAAGGGCACGAGCACTGGCCCACAGCACCGTCCGCGCCAGATGGTTTGGGTACCTCTCGATCGCGGCATTGAAGAAGCCGAGGGCTGTCTTCTCGGTGCGAAGCAGCTCGTCTGCGTCGTCGAGATATTGCCGCGTCTCCGCGATCGTCCGCCCGGCGTCGTCGTCGAGCTGCCTGTTCTGGTGACCCGCAACGACGTGCCGGGGCTTCAGGGCCTCGACCTTGTCGATTGCGTCCCGCCATGGCTGGAAGCCTCCGACCATCACACTCTCCCCGAGGTAGAGGTGAGCGCCGTTGTAGATGACGTCACCGGCGACGACCAGCTCGAGATCCGGAACGTGAAGAACGCTGTTGTCGTCGGTATCGGCGTGGCCGACCTCGACGATCGCGAGATCGTGTCCTTCGAGCGTGAAGCGGTTGTCAGGGACGGTCACCGCCGTGACGGGCGACGGTGGGATCCCCGGGTACGCCTTGTCCCAGAGCACCGGCCGGGCCGCAAGGTTCGCGTGCATCTTCGCGATCGTTCCCGACGTCGCGACGACTCGTGCCCCGAAGCGTTCCGCCAGCAGTCCGGCGGCGAACCAATGATCGCCGTGGCCGTGTGTGATGAAGATGTCGGTGACGTTCCGTCCCGTCGCCGCGACCCAGTCCCCGAGCGCACGTGCCTGATCCGTCGTGAACGCCGGGTCCGTCAGCACCGCATCCCTGCTCCCATAGATCAGCGTGCTCGCGACTGGTGAACCTCCCTTGGGCTCGCCGTTCGGCAGTGGGCCGCCGTCGCGTGGCGGCGGGTCGTTGACGAACACGTCGTAGGTGAGCGCCACCGTCGTGCTCACGACGCGGCGCTGCTGCGCGCTTCGATCGCCTTGACCGAGTTTCCGAAGGCCTTCGCGAGCGAATACTTGCCGGCGACGCCGATCAGTAACCCGAGCGCCCGGCCTTTGAGGTTTTTTCCCTCGCGCACGACGGTCGCGTCGATGTCCATCTTCCCGTCCGGCCGCCTGGTGAGGTTGTAGGTGTGGCCCGACGCGCCTCCCCACAGGTTGGAGTCGGTCGTCGTGAGGACGATGTGGGTGGGGTTGGACCAGTCGTAGTGCAGGCGTTCCCAGACACCGCCCGAGCCTTCGGTGACGTCGGCTTCCTTGGCGTTCCGCTGATGGACCTTGAGGTAGCCGTCGGCGCTGTTGGCGAAGAGTTTCGCGCGCCCCGGCCCGAAGTCGGTCAGCCCGGCGATGAACTGTTCCGGGGTCGATGTGGTCGTTTCGTGAAAATGAATCGTGGCCATGCCTGCTCCTTGTCCCGAAGCATGCCCGCCCGCGGCGGAATCGTCCATCAGACTTTGGTATCGGATCGCCAGCTGCACCGTCGATACGATCGTCCAATAGATCCGGCGTCCATCACTCGTGTGTAATCGCTCGTCATGAGAGACACAACCGCACAGAGCCTCAGCGAAATCGCCGCCGAACCGACGTTTCGCACTATCGACGGCGTGTCGATTCGCTTCGTCGAAACTGAATGCCGCGGGACGGACGCGCTCCTGCTCAGCCCATGGCCGGAGAGCGTGTTCGCGTACGAGCCCGTCTGGCCCAGGCTCACGGAGACGGCACACGTGGTCGCGGTCGACCTGCCCGGCTTCGGCCGTTCGGAGCAGAGACCCGCCCTGATGTCTCCCCGCGCGATGGGCGAGTTCATCGTTCGGGTGGCCGATGCCTTCCGTCTGGCGAAGCCGCATGTGATCGCGCCGGACATCGGCACGGCAGCATCGCTTTTCGCCGCGGCCGCTCATCCCGATCGTTTTCGCAGTCTCGTCGTCGGCACGGGTGGCGCGGCCGTTCCGCTCCAGTTGGGAGACCCGCTGCGCGAATGGGTGTTTGCGCCCGATCTCGAGCCGTATCGAACGCTTGGTGGACGCGCGATCGTCTCGCGCGTGATCCAGACGCTCGAGCGGTATGTGCCGAGCGACGTCGCCCGGGAAGACTACCTGGCGTCGTTCGAAGGCGATCGATTTGCGGAGTCCATTCGGTACGTGCAGTCGTACCCGACCGAGCTCGAGGCCCTGGGGCATCTGTTGGCGCACGTGCAGACGCCGGTGCAGATTATCGCCGGCCGCAGAGACGCCGTCGTTCCCCCTGTCAACGCCGAATACCTCCACGAGCGCCTGCCGCACAGCAGCCTGCATCTGATCGACGCTGGCCATTTCGTGTGGGAGGACGCCGCCGACAGCTATGCGGCGCTGGTGCAGGCGTGGTGGGCCGGCGGCTACGAGCGCGTTTGAGGGCATCAACTGGTGAGTGGAGGTGCTGCAATGACTCGCACGAACATACTGTTGACTGGGATGGCGGCCGTCTGGCTCGCGGCGTCAGGCTTCTCATTGTCCGCACAGGACAAATACACCGTGAAGGTGCCCGGCGGGCTCGCGTTCGCCGAGTTCAAGGGATACGAGAGCTGGCATGCCATCGGCATCAGCCGGAACGACAGGGTGATGGCGGTGATCCTCGGCAACCCCGTCATGATCGAGGCCTACCAGGCCGGCATTCCGGCCAACGGCAAGCCCGTTCCCGACGGCGCGAAGATGGCGAAGGTCCACTGGCGGCCGAAGGCGAACGCGTTCTTCGCGGACACGAGCGGCCCTGGCGAACTGGTGAACGTGGACTTCATGGTGAAGGACAGCAAACGGTTCGCGGACAGCGGCGGCTGGGGATACGCCGTGTTCGATTACAACGCCGCGTCCGACACGTTCGCGCCGGGGACCTCGGCGGGCATGCCGCCGCAGGGCAACGACGCGAAGTGCGGGCTCGCGTGCCACACGCTCGCCAAGGCGAAGGACTACGTGTTCACCGAGTACGGGAAGCGCTGACGGTCAACAAAGGAGCTATCGTGGACTTCGAAACGCTCAGACTGCGTCAGGAAGGAGCCGTCCTGTTCGTGGACATGGCGGCTCCGCCGATGAACCTGCTGGGCCCGGGGCTGGTGCGCGACCTGGTCTCTCTTATCCAGCAGGCCGAAGCCGACAGCGCGGTGCAGGTGCTCGTGTTCGCGAGCGCCGACCCCGAGTATTTCATTGCGCACGTCGACATCACGCGCATCGCGGAGTACCGCGAGCTCGCGGCCAGGCTGACGGGTGAGCCGTCGCTCGGGATGCTGTTTCGCTACCTGAGCGCCAGCCGTCTCGTCACGATTGCACAGATTGAAGGGCGCGTGCGTGGCGCGGGCAGCGAGTTCGTGCTGGCGTGCGACATGCGTTTTGCGGCGCGGGAGTCGGCGATCTTCAGCCAGCCGGAACTGGGGTTCGGGCTCGTCCCCGGCGCGGGCGGGATTCAGCATTTGACTCGTCTCATGGGCCGCGCACGCGCCCTCGAGGTGATGCTGAGCGGGGACGACTACGACGCGGAGCTGGCGGAGGGGTACGGCTGGATCAATCGAGCCCTGCCGGCCGGCACACTCGCCGCGTTCGTCCGATCGCTGGCGCATCGGATTGCAGGTTTTCCAGCGGCCGCCAGCGGCGTGCTCAAAGATCGGATCAATGGCATCTCGCTCGCGCCGGCGGACGATTTCCGTCGCGATTCGGATCTTTTCCTGGAGCGCGCGCGCGACCCGGAGACGCAGCGCCGGATGCGTGTCGCGATGTCGCGCGGGTTTCAGACGCGCGAGGGAGAGGTGGCGCTGGGCGTGATGGTCGGTGATTTGGCTGACCACTGAGCGCGGCTCGGGATCGATACGATGGTGTCGTCGACACCTTCGTCTGATGGATCGCGCACAGCGTGTCTGGTTTCATGGGTTCCAGGAGGACAGCATGAAGCCACTCGGAATCATCGTCTTTGCAATCGTCGTTCTGGCGCTCTCGTCAATTCCCCCCCGCCGAGCCGGACTCGTCGTCATGGCGGCCGAGAACAACGGCACCGCCATCCGGCCCTTCAGCGTCCACGTGCCGGAGGCGGACCTCGCGGAGCTCCGCCGACGCGTGCTCGCGACCCGATGGCCCGAGCGGGAGACGGTGACGGATCAGTCACAGGGCATGCCGCTCGCGACGATTCGGGATCTCGCAGGCTATTGGGCGACCGACTACGACTGGCGGAAGGCGGAAGCGAAACTGAACGCGCTGCCGCAGTTCGTGACGACCATCGACGGGCTCGACATTCATTTCATCCACGTGCGTTCCCGCGAGAAGAAGGCGCTGCCGATGATCATCACGCACGGGTGGCCGGGCTCGGTGCTCGAGCAGATCAAACTCATCGGACCGCTGACGGATCCCACCGCATACGGCGGGAAGGCCGAAGACGCATTCGATGTCGTCATCCCGTCGATGCCGGGCTACGGATTCTCCGGAAAGCCCACAAGCACCGGCTGGGGCGTCGAGCACATGGCCCGGGCGTGGCCGGAGTTGATGAAGCGCCTCGGCTACACGCGCTACGTCGCGCAAGGCGGAGACTGGGGCGCGATTGTCGTCGACTACATGGGCGTGCAGGCGCCTCCGGGATTGCTGGCCATCCACACCAACATGCCAGGCGTCGTTCCCGCCGACGTCGACAAGGCGGCCGTCGCCGGCGAGCCGGCGCCGTCCGGTCTGTCGGCCGAAGAAAAACGCGCGTATGACGGGCTCCTCTTCACCTACAAGCATGTGGCGATTTACCAGATGATGGCGGGCCGGCCGCAGACTCTGTACGGCCTCGCGGATTCACCGGTCGCGCTGGCTGCATATCTGATGGACCACGGCGACCATGACGGCGAGCCGGCGGCGGCGCTGCTGGCTGGAATGCGCCGTACGTCCAGCGCCAGCGGCGAACTGACGCGTGACGAACTCCTCGACAACATCACGCTGTTCTGGCTGACGAACACGGGCGTGTCCGCCTCTCGTATCTACTGGGAATACAAGGGCGGCTTCTTCAGCGTGAGGGGCGTGAAGCTCCCGACAGCGGTCAGCGTCTTTCCCGGCGAGCAATACCAGGCCCCGCGGAGCTGGACCGAGCGGGCGTATCCCAACCTCATTTATTACCACGAGGCTGAAAAGGGCGGGCACTTCGCAGCGTGGGAGCAGCCGGCGATCGTCTCTCAGGAACTCAGAGCCGCGTTCAAGTCGGTGCGCTGAGCGCGACGGAGACGTGACCATGAAAGACAACACCCTGGTCGAGTCCAGTTTCTCGGCCACGATCCATGCGCCCATCGAGCACGTGGACATCCCCTCGTGGTGCTTTTCGCTGCCCGAGTCGGAGTATCACAGGAGATGTCGTGGCCCTCGATGGAGGCCCAGGCTCTCCGCGGCGAGTTGATACGAAGGTGTTGTCGCTACCTTCGTCTGATAGATCCACTGTCGCGCGTCTGTTGTCATTGGCCCGAACAGACTCCCGGAAATCACTCCGAGGACTGACCAGCCACAACTCACTGAGGAGGCAGCTCAAGCTCATCGAGCCGCTGACGAATCCGACGACGCACGGGGGAACTGCTGCGGACGCGTTCGACGTGGTGATTCCGTCGATCCCGGGCTACGGCTTCTCGGGCAAGCCCACTGGCACGGGCTGGGGACCGGAGCGAATCGCGCGTGCATGGGTCGAGCTGATGAAGCGTCTCGGGTACACGAAGTACGTCGCGCAGGGCGGCGACTGGGGTGCGGTCATCACCGACCTGATGGGCGTGCTCGCGCCCCCGGCATCGCGGATTCGCCCGTCGGCCTGGCGGCGTACTTCCTCGATCACGATGCGCGCAGCCTGGAGCTCATCGCGCGCGTCTTCGACGGACACTCGGAGGGCCTCACGCGCGACGACGTTCTCGACAACATCACGATCGCGTGGCTCACGAATACGGCGGTTTCCGGCGCTCGTCTCTACTGGGAATTCTGGGGCAAGGGCAGCTACTTCAGCGCCAAGGGCGTCTGCATCCCGGTTGCCGTGAGCGTCTTTCCTGATGAACTCTATCAGGCTCCGCGGAGCTGGACCGAACGGGCGTATCCGAAACTGATCCACTACAACCGGCTCCCCAAGGGCGGGCACTTCGC
>Ga0066903_100004212_pt1 | contig 12089 bp, 12 predicted proteins | sample PanSoiMetaGPlot1_FD_67491 | JGI IMG/M metagenome (GOLD analysis project Ga0066903, IMG submission 67491) | Tropical forest soil microbial communities from Panama analyzed to predict greenhouse gas emissions - Panama Soil - Plot 1 (version 2) | ecosystem: Environmental > Terrestrial > Soil >...
TCCAGTCCAGTTGTGGATCAGCAATGCTTGCACCGCTTTCAGCAGCGCCGGCAAGACTGCCTGCGCGCCAGCCGGCGGGTTCCCTTCGACTTCGCTCCGGGCCGGCGCCGACGCTCCGGCATTCTATCCTATGGCAAGGGTTCTCTTGATGTGCGCGACTATCTGTTCAGGCGAGTCATGAATGTCTATCGTCACCGCGCCCTCGGGTTGTTCCAGGTCCGCCAGTTGACTGGAGAGAATCGATTCGCCCGCGAAGTGACCACTGCGGGAGCGCAGGCGATCGGCAATTAGGGTTTGAGTTCCTTTCAAATAGACGAACCGTACCTCGGGGCTCGCACCCAGTTTCTCTCGGTACGAATGTTTCAATGCGGAACAAGCCAGCACGACGTTCCTGCCGGCAGCAATCCAGGCGACGATGGCTGCTCTGAGAAGGTCCAGCCAAGGTTCACGATCTTCATCGGTAAGGGGAATGCCGATTCGAATCTTGTCCACGTTGGACTGCGGGTGATAGTCATCCGCATCGGCAAACTCCCAGCCGAGTTGTGAAGACAGTAACGTACCGATTGTCGTCTTCCCCGAGCCAACAACTCCCATCACGATCACGATCATGGGCTACTTTTTGGGGTACTTCCTCTCGGCCCCTGTCCGACCGTTGGTGAGAGCGAAACTGCCGTCCGCGTCGGCCGTTACCTTCAAGAACTTTCCCTCACAGTTCTCCTTCACATTCGCGATGTGGTCGGCATCAACGTTGTGGTCCTTGTCGGATTCTGCGGCGTAGTGCAGCTGCCAGAGCCCCTCGATGCCCGGAGAATCGTGCACGATCTGCCAGGCCGCCGAGCTTGCCCCTTTGCGGGCTCCGTTGTCGATGACTGCCACCCGGGGATGCAAAGCCCAGACTAATGCTTTGGGATTCGAAAGGTCTGCGCCATGGTGTGTCACAAGGAAAAGATCAACCGGACCGATAAGGTTGGAGGGGCAGGCCAGTTGCAGCTCCTTTTTTTTTGTAAGGTCACCCAGATCAAGGAAACGGAAATTCCCGTGGGTGATGAGAACACCCACCGACCGCGCATTTTCGGTTGCGTCTTCGGGCGCGGCCGCTTCGGCTTTGCAATAGGAATTCTCCGCTCCCGCATCGGAGAGCGGTGCAGCGTGCTCGCCTGCGGCGGTCAGAACACGCACATCGATGCCTTTGATTGGCACTTTCCAGCCTGGCTTGACGACCACGTGCGCGTGGCCGGCGATCGCCTTTTCGTAAGACGCGTAATCGCTGCGAGTAACCTGCGAGTCTTCCAGGTTTGGACCATGATCGAGGAATGTACCCACTTTGATCCCATCGACCAGCTGCGGAACACCTCCGACATGATCGCGATGATAGTGCGTGATGAGGACGTAGTCGATCTGGTTGAGCCCGGCCTGGTGCGCGGCAGCCAGGATGCGGTCGGCGTCCCGCCCTTCATATCCGGGCCAGCCCGTGTCAATGAGCAATGATTGACCTGACGGGCTGACGACGAGCGTAGCCTGCCCTCCTTCCACATCGATGAAGTAGATCTGCATCGGCCTGGCGGCAGGCGCTCCAGAAGAAAAGCTGATCAGCGTAAAAAGGCAGCACAAAGCAAGCGCGGATCGACGCATCGGTTGCACCTGAGTGAATGGATTATTTGCGAAGATTATGACACGTGGCGAGGTGGAATCGAGAAGATGTTGATGGCAACCCGAATGCTTAATCCTGAAGGACGCCAACCGGGCGCCCCAGGACAGGAGGATGGACTGGCGATCGAACTACCACCCGTGGTTGGTGTTGCCGGGTTGTTCCCTGTCGTTGGTACGGTTCCGCTTTTTGTATGCGAGAACCGTGATACCCGCCGACATAAACATTGGAGGAATGATCAGGACCAGGATTCCAGTGCGCAGACCTTGAATGAACCGGTGTCCGGAAGCCGCGGCTTGCGTATAGCAGAGGGCGCAACTCTGAGCGTGGCCGACGGCATTCGCGGCCAGAACAAACAGTCCGGCGATGACCGGCTTTGCGTAACGGAAAAGCTTCCATATCTGAATTGACCGCATACTGCAACTCCTTATTTCGCGAAGGGCTTCATCACTGCGAGCCGGAAACTGTCCGCCCAGATCATGTTCATCATCACGAGCACAAACAGGGTGCCAGGAATCAGGGCCAGACGCAGAGTTGGCTTTTCATCCCGAAGATGCATGAAGAACATAACAGCAAGATAGGCCTGAATCAGAGCCAGGGCGAGCATGCGCCAGAAGGACGGGCCCAGGGTGACTGCCACGATCACCTGCACTACCGCGATCGCGAGAATGGCTCCATAGACGGCGTAGGTGGAACCCATGCCAGTGGACTTTGCAGTTTGACTCATCGCCTTGCTCCTTCCCGATCCTGGTGCGCGGCCTAGCGCTTCATGTTCAACAGGTAAACCAGCGGCACGACAAACATCCAGACCAGGTCGACAAAGTGCCAGTAGAGGGCCCAAATCTCGATGTGCCGAGCGGCATAGCGACCCGCCCTGTAACTCAGTCCAACCACGACGAGAGCGATCACGCCGCCAACGACGTGCGCCATGTGCAGCCCAGTGATGGAAAAGAACGCCGCGCCAAACATGGGTGCGCCCCATGGATTCTGGAAAAGCCGCGCTCCTTGTCCGATCAGGTTCAGCCACTCCCTGATGTGCAGCAACGTGAACAGAACTCCGCCCGAGGCGGTGATCATGGTCCAGCGGAAGGCGCCGGCTCGATCCCCGGCTTGCGCGGCTCTGACCGCAAACAGAACCGTCAGGCTGCTGCTCACCAGGATGAAGGTCATCAGCAGGGAGTTCCAAATGCTGGCCGCTTCAAATACCTGGGGCCAATCCGCCGCGGAGTTGCGGATGTAGCCGTAGGCGAAAAGAACCGCGCCGAAAGTACAGGCATCGGAAATGATGAACAGCCACATCACGAGCTTGCTGGATGGAATACCGAACGGGCGCTCTTCCATCACGGCGCCTCCGCTGTGAATCGCGGGTGCGGCGATTGCGGGCTCGATCGCGGCCTCGGCCGGACTCATAATGCCTCCTTGCAAATTGATCTATAGCTTCAGCCACAGAATGAACAGCAGGTAAATCCACAACACTCCCATGAAGTGCCAGTAGTAAGACGTGGCATCCATGGTGCTGCGGCGCAACCCGTGCGTAGTGCTGCGAAACTTCAGCATGACCCGGCTAAGGCCACCCAAGCCGCCAAGAACGTGAATTACATGTACTCCGGTCAGGACATAGAAAAAGGAGCTGTTGGGATTGGTTGGCAGATAAAGACCCTGCGAACGCAATTGGAGCCATGCAAAGTACTGTCCGACGACGAAAATAAGACCGAGCAACATGCTCGCATTCAGCCAGAGCATGGCGAGGGAGCGGCGGTTCTCTTCCCCGCGCATGTAGGCCGCAACCCGGAGCCGCGCCCGCTCAAGCGTAATGCTGCTTAAGACCAACGCCGCGGTGTTGAACCAGAGAACGGGCGGAAGGCTGATGTGGGTCCAATCGGCATAGCCACTGCCCTCACGCACGTACAGAGCGCTGGTCAGAGCGGCAAAGCTCATAGCAATGGCGGCCAGGCCGACCCAGATTCCCGTGGGCGTGGACGACGTCGACGGATCGTTCACCAAGCGCACCGGCCCGCCGTTGGGTGCCAGGTTGCGGAATCCGCCGCCTCCGCCACCGGCGCGCTGTCGCGGCGGATCCTGCTCGAATTCGGCTTGTGGCGGTTGCAGCACTGTTGCCATGGCTACTCCCCGGGCATCCTTAAGATGCCACTTCTGTTTGCTCGGGAGATGTCTGCATAACATAATCCCCCGTCGAGCTTTTCACACCATACTGGTAAGGATCGTGGTGCACGACCGGATGCTGGCCGCCAAAGTTGTCGAATGGTGGAGGCGACGAGGGCGTCGACCACTCCAGTGAGGTACATTCCCACGGATTCGGAGGAGCAGCAGAGCCCTTAAACCGGCTGTGGACGAGATTGACCATAAAGATAAGCTGTGCGGCTCCGGTGAACAGGGCGGCGTAGGTGATGAACTTGTGCACCGGGATGAGCGGCACAAGGAAGTCATCCTGAAAGGCAGAGTAACGGCGGACGTTCCCGGCGAGCCCGAGATAGTGGAACGGCATAAAGATGGCGTAGGTGCCGATAAGGGTCAGATAGAAGTGCCACTTCCCTAACGTCTCATTCATCATGCGGCCGGTCATCTTCGGAAACCAGAAATAGGTTCCAGCAAATACGCCCATGATGGCGGCTACGCCCATCACCATGTGGAAATGACCCACCACGAAGTAGGTAGCGTGCAAGTAGATGTCGATCGAAGGCTGTGCCAGGAAAAATCCGCTGACGCCGCCACTCACGAACATCGAGATGAAACCCAGGCAGAACAACGAGGCGCTGTTGATGCGGAGATTCGATCCGTACAGGCTGCCCAGCCAGATCAGCGTCATGATCGTGGCCGGAATCGTGATCATCAGCGTGGGGAAAGAGAAGACGAGCGCGGAAAACGGATTCATGCCGCTGAGGAACATATGGTGTCCCCAGACCATGTAGCTGAGGAATCCAATGGCCATCATGCAATAGATGATGACGCGGTGGCTCAGCATGTCCCTGCGCATGTTGCAGATCAGAATGTGGCTGACGATTCCGATCGCCGGCAGGATCGCAATGTAAACCTCGGGATGACCGAAGAACCAGAACAGGTGCTGCCACAAAAGCGGCGATCCGCCCTGGTGAGGCTGGATGTGGTCCGCCACGTTGAGGCCTGCCGGAATGAAAAAGCTTGTTCCAGCCACACGATCGAGAATGAGAAGAAGACAGGCAGGCAGCAGAACCGCAAACGCCAGCAGCGAGATACACGAAGTGATGAACCATGCCCAGGTGACGATCGGCATGCGGGAAAGGGTCATGCCTTTGGTGCGAAGATCCAAGGTCGTGGCAATGAAGTTCAGCGAACCGAGAAGAGACGCAATGCAGAACACCAAGATTGAGATGCCCCACAGGCTCTGCCCGATCCCTTGACCCGGCCCGGCATCGGCACCGACCGCGCTGAGCGGAGCGTATCCGGTCCAGCCCGAAAGCGGCGGACCGTCACCCACGAAGAACGCCGATAACAAGATGCAAAAAGCGACGAACGTCGTCCAGAACGACACCATGTTGAAACGGGGGAAGGCCATGTCCTCGGCCCCGATCTGGATCGGGAGGAAGTAGTTGCCGAAGGCGGCGAAAGGGGCGTTGGTAAGAACGAAGAAGACCATCAGCGTGCCGTGCATGGTCAGCAACTGCAGGTAGTACTCGGGGGTCACAACGCCACCGGGCGCGCCCACCTTGGAGAGCCAGCCCAGTCCTGGAATGGGCGCATTCGGCCAGACCAGGTGTACGCGCATGATCCACGAGAGCACCATGCCGGCGACGACCGCAGCCAAGGCCAGCCCGTAGTACTGCAGCCCAATCACCTTGTGGTCCAGACTGAAAACGTATTTCCGAATAAAACTCGTGGGTGCTGCGTGAGGTCCTGCGTGTACCGACATCTCGGACATGAACCTAACCTCGCGATAAAGTGGCACTGGCGTCCCGGCTCGCGCTGAGGACGACGAATACTAGTTCGACTGCGATTTCAACCACTTGTCGAAATCTTCCTGCGACATCACGCTCAAATACGATTTCATGTTGTAGTGGCCGAGGCCGCACAGCTGCGTGCAAACAATCTCGTACTTCCCTACCTTGGTGGCTGTGAAATGCAGGGACAGGTCGAGCCCGGGCACGAAGTCCTGCTGAATCCGCAACTCGCGAACGTAGAACGAGTGTCCGACGTCCTTGGCGTGCAGCAACAGGTGGACCTCTTTATTTGCCGGGACGACGAGCTCGCCCGAAGTGATGTCATCGCGGGCGGGAATATCGTTCTCCGGATCCAGGCCGAAGAAGTTGGAGTTGCCTTCATCGATCTTTTCCGGATGAATGGAGCCGAACTTGCCGTCGGCTCCTGGGTAGCGGAAATAAAAAGCGAACTGCCCGGCTTGCGCCTGCACTTCGATCGCATCACTCGACGCGGGCTTGAAGTACACGGTGGCCCATGCTTTCGAGCCGACCATGCCCAGGGCAAGCACCTCGGCGCCGACAAACAGGAACGCAACGATCACCATCGCGGTAGCTCCGCCCGGAAACTTCTTGACAGGCCGTCCCTTGCGCTGAGCGAATTGCCACACGAAGAGTCCCAGCACGAGTTGCGCAGCCAGAAAAGAGATTCCTGCTTCCGCCATGGTGACCGACAGTTGTTCGTCGATCGCCTTTCCATGAGTTGAGATGTCCTCAGGAAGGGTTACGCTTGCACCCATGAATGTGTGGCTGATGATGGGAATTGCCGAGAGCAATGCAATCACCACAATCAGCACCGCAAATACCTTGCCGCCCATGTTCCCTCGCATCGGCCCGTGTCCGGGCGCTCTCCCAACTCAGAATGCTTTTGCCTTGAAGCTGAAATCGATGGATTTCGTCTCGTTGCCCGTAATGGTCACTTCCTGGGTTTGAGTCCCATAGTCTTCATGCCAAGCGGTAACGGTGTACTTGCCAGGAGGCAGGTTGGGTAGTGAGAAGGATCCGCCATCGCCGGAAATTGCATAGTGATTCGTCTTCAATACTGCAAACCATCCGTGCATCCAGGGGTGGATCTGGCACTTCACGGAAATGAACTCGGCATTGTCGAATTTCTGAACAATGGGCGGGGCTCCCGGCGGCTGCGACTTGTTCCATTCGGGATTTGACTTGGGCATGGGATGAATGTTGTGCGAAGTCTGGTCGCCGTTGACCACGTGCAATTCCTGCCCGGTGTGCAGAGCAATGACGTGAGGAATGTACTGGCAACCCTTTTGCGTAAAGGTTACGGCCTGTGCCGGAGCGGCAGCCTCATCGGCGCCGGCAGAAATGTAGACCACCACATTTTCCAGGCTATTGTTCGCCCCGGTGACAATGGTTTCAGTTGTAATCGGAGTCGCATGCTGCTTGTCGCAGCTGGGCTCCTTCGCCATGCTGATGGGCTTTTGCTTGACCGGTGTTCCCGTGTACGTCACTTTGCCGCTGATCGTGCCCGCGAAGGTGAGGGCCGGACAAAGCACCACCATTGCCACGGCGATCAAGGAATTGCTCGTGCGCATCTGTAGCCTCCTGCGGCTCAAAATGGGATGACCGCTACTTGCCACCTCCGGCCGCCCCGTTCGGGGTCTGACCGGCTGGCGCCGCCTTTTCTTCGTAGGGAGGAATCTTCCCACCCGCCGCTTTCAAGGCGTCGTTCTCCTTGCTCTTGCGATGGACCTGCAGCGTGCGCAGGAAGTGCACCAGATCCCACGCGTCGTTCGGTTGAATGTTGTCGGAAAAAGATGGCATCGGGGTACCATCCACGCCCGTCATGAAGATCCGGTATATATCCTGATTCTCCCCGCCGCACTTGAACCGGGAATCATCACTGCCGGCGGCAAAGTTGTAGGGGCGGATCGGCTGATCCTTGCTGTCGGTCAGCGTCGCCGCAGAAGGCCCGTCTCCCTTGCCCTCCGGCCCGTGACATTTCCAGCATTCCATCTTGGTGAAGAGGGCTTTGCCGTGAGAAATGCTGCCGATGGTCACTGCAGGTTCCGGGCCAATCTTGATCGGTTCTCCGGCTTTTTCTTTCTCCCATCGGGGCGAGAACGTCTTGATGTAGGCCACAAGATCGGCGCGCTGCTGATCACTGAAGGTATTCCAGATCGGCATGTTTGAGTTCGTCACTCCGCGGCCGATGGTGTTGTACAAATCCTCGTCGGTAGGGAGAGTGCCCGTAGGCGTGGAGCGGCACTTGAAGGTCGCGATGGTGAAGTCGCGCGGCTTGGGATCGAGCCAGGCCGCGTTCTCGCCGTTGCCGTCACCCAGATCGCCGTGGCATCCGGCGCAGTAGCGGCGGTAATCCATTTTGCCGTCCTTGGCGTGGCCCGTCACCTTGCCAATGTGGCTTTCCATGTTTTTCAGGGGTGGCGCAGGGTGTGGTCCGACATCGGGAGCATCCTGGGCTGAAAGCGGAAGGGATAACACTCCGAGAGCGAGGCATCCCAGTCCGATTCGAAACATCAGCTGTTTTGAGTTTTTCATCGCCGGTCTCCTCGTTCCTTAGAAGTCAAAATCAAAGCCCAGCATAATGCTGCTGCTGGTCAGGTCGCTGCCATCAGGCGCCGTACCCCGCTGACGAATCCACGAGTATTCGTTGTGGAAGGCAAATCCAGCGCGGCTGGACATGAACGGGTTATAGCGGTAGCCGAAGACGTAGTTGTCGATGTTGCCCAGGTTTGTGGCAGCCGCAGGATCTGCCTGCTGGGACATGCGCACCCATTCCGATCTCTGGAAGATAGTGAACTGCGGGTTGTAGACAAAGTGCGTTTCGACGAAGGCGCCGTTCCATGTGGGATTTCGGAATCCCGCCGGCAGTGTCGCTCCCGCACCGGCGCCGGGGTTGTTCGCAGGATCGCAGGTGCCCGTCACGACGTCTCCGAAGCAGGCGCCAAACCAGGCATCGTCGGACCCATGTTGTGTGAACACCTGGAAATCAAGGTGCTCGCCGAGGTAGAACAGTCCCTCGAACCCTACGCGGCTGAAGCTCTTGTTACTGGTGCCCGAACCCAGGATGGGCACACCGCCGCTGGTGAGATAGCTGGTGGGCGCGGCGCCGATCATGGCGTAACCGCCCACCCGCTGCACCCCGAGTTTGCCCGCTCCAAACGCCTGGCTACCCGCGAAAAAGGCGGTGTACGAATTCTGCCCGTATGGAACATCGACGTTACCGTCGGTTGAGCTGAACACAGCTGCCGATAGCCGGGTGCGATCGTTGAACGAGTGGCCCATCCATTCGGCGCCTATCTGGTTGTCCCCGAGCTGGCCAAAGATGTTGCCATCGTTAACCGGGATGAAGTGGAACAGTTGATAGGCCCCTCCTGCAGCGGAAAGGGTCAGCGTGCGCTTCTCGGAGATAAAGCTGTCCAGTTCGAATTTGCCGACCCTCACGTTGAGCCACGGACTATGAAACAGATTGTCGAAGCGGACGTTTGCCGACTCGAAGTGAAAAGCGCCGGTTTCGTCCGCCGAGGGTACGAGCAAGAACGAAATGTTTTTTTCCAGCGTACCGCCGGTCAGAATATCGAGACCGCTCAAGTTGAAGCCTGTCGTCGCCAAGCTGGTTTGACCACTTGCAGTATCAGCCGCGATTTTGTTCGTACTTTCGCGGCTCCAGAACGGCGTGATGCGCAACGTGATCGGCCAATAGGAAGGGTTCTGCCAGATCGGCGAATCCTTGTCGTTCATCAACTGGTAGCCATTGTCCTTAAACTTCTGACCGAAGTAGTTCAGCATCGGCCAGGATTCGTGACAGGCGGAACAACGGAGCCCATACTTGCGGGCGAAGGCAGGAAGGGCGTTCGCCGGTTGGTTGCCGCTCAGGACAAGAAAAGCTATGACCAGAGCAGCGGTTAGGAAGTACCTGCTCGATCCTGATACTCCACGGTAGCTCGACTGCATCCCCATATGCATGCCGCACTCCTCAAAGCAACTGTGTTTTTCAACAATAAGCTGCATTCCCACAATGCGAAGGCGAGAAAAGACCAGGACGTACCCGGCTTGGAAACCCCTTCCATGCCGGACACGTGTGGCGATAAGGCATCCCAACCAATGTTTGGCTTTAGGTCCAACCACCTTACCGGGCGGGAATGCTACTACGGGGGTAAATCAACTTGCAAGGGGTCTACAAAAATATTTTTACATTTTTTTTACAGCGTCAAAGGAATCGATCCCTCCGCTTTGGCAAGCAAAATCAAGCAAGTACGTGGGAGTTGACAGACGAGGGCAGAGCTGAGAGTCTTGGCCAACGGGGAGCGCGGCTGTGGAAAACTCGGCCTTCAATCGTCATGCTGGACCTCAGGACGCTGCAATGGGCTGTAGAAAAAGGACCTTTGGGAGCTTTTTGGCCAGCAAAGTCGTGCTGGTGCTCATCCTGTTGCTTGCGATCCAGGCTGTGTCCGCCAGGGAAAAAGACGCGACTCAGTATGGGGCTGGCCTGATCGTCAATTTGCCTTTTCCTGAGAGCGAAGTAGCCCAAGTTGTTCAGGATGTTGTACAAAATGGGATCATTCGAGGTACCAAGGAATACAACAAGGACGAGTACCTGCCCGGAGCCGAGGCTGCCAGCGCGACCAAAGTTTTTCCCCAGTGGGAGGAAGGCGGCAAAGTCTTTTACAAAGTTCGCTTCAAGGCTTTGGATCCCTGGAATTTCAAGAATAGCAACGACTCGGGCACCGTCGCGGTCCGCTATGTTGTTCAAGGGCAAGACGATAAACACACAGTTCTGCGCATCGATGCCAAGTACGTCGAAGATTTTCGACATGTCTCGCACGCTTCGAACGGTTCGGTCGAGGGAGCTGAATACAAGGATATTCACGACAGGCTTGATGCCATCGCCTTGATGAAGTCGCAGGCCGCGGAAGCCGAAAAGTCGAAGGAATCACTGGCGACGCAGTCATCTTCTTCCAAAAACACTGAAATTGCGCTGAAGGATGAGACCACGTCGCCCCCGGAGCCGGCGGCGGCCGCCCCCGCTCTCGCTGCCTCCCCGGTGACGCAAACCAAAGAGAACACCCCTTCTGCGGTGGAACCTGCGCAGCCAGCCAGCCTGGAGGATCGCGTCCACGAGCTGCGACGGGAGGTGGAGAGAGTCGTCAAGGCTCCCGGAGCGGCGCTCAAGGCCGCGCCTTTCCATACCGCCAGTACGGTTCAGTCACTGCCGGCAGGCGCGGAGGTTTTGATCGTAATCTCGACGCCCTACTGGTTCGGCGTGGAAACTCATGACGGACAGCACGGATGGATGCTCCGCGATGAATTGGAGCTGGTCCCATGAGAACCCACGCCCCGTTCGAGATCGTGCTCGCGCTGGCACTCGCGTTTTCTGCTGCGTTTGTCGCCGCGCAAGCCGCTCCAGTGGAACGCAGGTTTCCGCAGTCGAAGACCGCGATTGAAAAAGCGTTGAAAGCGATTCAAGGCAATATGGCAGGGCGGTTGCCGGTGCTCGAGGGATTCGCCAAACCTGGGGAACATCCAATCGACCGTTACCGGCGAGGCTATTACCAGGTGAGCGCTGAAATTCTCCCGAGTTCATCGGGCGGGCTTGTTGTTCGCATGAAGGCAAAAGTGACCGCCTGGTATTCCGATCCGAGCAATGCACGCTCGGGGTACCAGTTGCTGACATCAAACGGCCGCCTTGAATCCGATTTGCTGGATCAGCTTACCGAAGAGCTCTCCAGCGTCCCGTCGGAGAAAACCACGAATCCGATCGTGGCGGAGACTCCCCGCCCAGATGTGCCCGAGCATCCCGCGGCGCCCGAACCCGAGCGCAAGTTTTTGGGCGGGAACGGCAACCTGTCATCGAGTGCGCGGGCGGACGTGAGCTCGGCGCCGCCTGCCAGCGACACGCGTGCGAACGCGGCGGCCAAATCAGCCAACCCCTTGCAGGCAGAAGCCGACAATCTCGAGCAGATGTTGAAAAACACGGCGCATCCGAAGAATCTGGTGGCGGTGAAGAAATCAGGAACTCCTGTTGTCGCCACTCCCAGCCTCTCGGCAAAAACCGAGTTTCTTGCCAGCATGCATGACGAATTCGAATTGCTCGACTTTAATGCTGATTGGGTTCACGTGCGCATCTCGGGCCTTTCGCGAGGGTGGATCTGGCGAAACAGCGTCGAGATGCCGAACGGTATTGCCGATACCGCGACCTCGTCATTGCCGGCGGCGGTGCCGGCAGCAGACCTTTTTCACGTGGTTCGCGAGGAGACCGCGCCCTTCCCGGGGGATTGGGAGCCGCTGCGCGGCAAGAATGTGAAGATCATCTCGGTGCAAAAAGTGGATGAAGCTGCCAAGAATGCGGGCTCGAAAGAACGGCTGGAGTACGCCAAGTTCCTTTTGAACAAGAGCTACGGGGAAATTACCGACAAGAAACAGGAATTCGAGGGAGTGGTAGTTATTTTCGACTCCGCCGATGGGGGAATGATTGGTGCAACCCTTCC
>Ga0066903_100004213_pt1 | contig 12086 bp, 5 predicted proteins | sample PanSoiMetaGPlot1_FD_67491 | JGI IMG/M metagenome (GOLD analysis project Ga0066903, IMG submission 67491) | Tropical forest soil microbial communities from Panama analyzed to predict greenhouse gas emissions - Panama Soil - Plot 1 (version 2) | ecosystem: Environmental > Terrestrial > Soil >...
GGCGCGTTTTCGTTCATATCACTGCAACCCGACACGTACACCGTGAGCGCGACCAAGGCGGGTTACGATTCGCAGTCGCAGGCCGGCATAACGATCGTTGCCGACCAATCGGCGACGGTTTCATTCCTTATGCCGAAAACGCTCAAAACGATTGCACGAACCACATCTCGTTCGGCGCAGTCGCTGGTTCGGTCCGGCGTCACGAGCGACGTCTACTCGGTCAACGCGGCGGGGCAGAAGGCCGCGGCGACGCTCAACGGATCGGGGTCGCTGACCCAGGCGTACGGAGCGATCGCGAGCGCTCCTGGGGTGAATATTCCGTCGAACCAGATGGGCTGGTATCAGAGCGTCTACGTTCGCGGCGGCGATGTCGATCAAGTCGCGTATGAGTTCGACGGCCTTCCGACGACGCGCCAATCCGATCTCGCGCCGATCGCAACCCTCACGTCGCTGGGCAACCAAGAGGTACAAGTCTATACCGGCGGTACACCCGCGACGTCCAACTCATCGGGACTTGCCGGTTACATCAATCAAGTTATCAAAACCGGAACGCATCCGGGCTACGCGTCCGTGGACCTCGGTATTGGGGGCCCGGCCTTCTACCACTCCGCGACGGTCGAAGTCGGGGGTTCGACGCCCGACCGGCTCTTCTCGTATTACGTCGGCCTTTCGGGTACGAATCAATCGTACCGGTTCGGAGATCAGTTCGGCGGCGTAAGCGAACCGTTATATTTTTATCCGCTCAACGTGCCGACGAGCAACAACGTCTTTAACATCCTTGATGGATCGAGCGGTAAGCCGAATTATGGTTTCATCATTTCGCCGGGATATGCGTACGCGCAAGGCGTCAACTTCGACCGCGAAAACGTGATCAACTTGCATATCGGCGTGCCGCACCGCGACTCCGCGCTGCGCGACGACATCCAGATGCTCTACGTCACCGGCGGCATCGCCGATCAGTTCTTGAGTTCGGCGATCGACGTCTGGTATACGCCGAGGGTCGGCAAAGAAACCGGCATCGGCTATCCGATGCCATACCTCGATTCGCTCTATTACGGCGGGCCGCTGATGCAGGCGCCGCGGCCGCAAGACGTCATCATCGGGTTCTTCCCAAGCAGCCCCACGGGCCGCGCGCCTGGCTCGCCCGTCGCGCCGAGCGATCGCGACGGCAACTGGAACGGCTACACCATCGACAAGTTTCAGTACCAGAAGAACTTCGATTCACATTCATACCTGCGGGGGCTCGTCTTCGGAGCCTATTCAAACTGGTTCATCAACGGACCGCAGAGCGCGCAACTCGTCTTCGGCTCCGATCCGGCCGACTATGAAGTCCTCGAACATGGTTATGGCGGAAGCTTGATCTACGCGAATCAACTTTCGACAGAAAATCTGATCACGGCCGAAGCGTCGTATGACACGCAGCGACTGCAGACGTACAACGTGGGCTTCAGCTCGACGGACCCGTCCACAACGAGCCTTGCGCCGACCGGCCTCGGCACGATTCTTTCGAACTACGGCACGCCGAACGGCAAGTGTTACAACTACGTCACGGGTCAGCCGTGGAGCTGTTTCGATCGGGGCAGCCAAGGCGGATGTCTCACGCATTTTGGCTGCTATCCCGGTGAAGGCTCGTACCGATTCGATTTGACGCCGGGCTATGCACCGCCGGGTTCACCCGCTGTACGTGCCGGCGCGCGTTGGATGATGACCGAAAACGGGCAGAGCGCGCAGGTCGACAACGTGACGCCGCACTTCTCATCGTATGCGTTGACCGATCTCTGGCAGCCGAACGACAAGCTCGTCGTCAACGCCGGCGTACGCCTCGATCATTTCGAGTACACGACGAACAACCTCATGAGCGGTTATCCCGCCCGTCAGTTTTGGTTCGATGCCTACAACAATGAATTTTGCGGCGCGCCGGGCAAGGCGACGCAATGGACGTGGAGCGGCGCGAGCGGCTCGTTCGGACCTTGCGCGCCGGGTCTCGCCCCGCTCACCGCGCCGGGCAACGGGCTCTATAACGTCACCGGCGGCACTAACGTCTCGAACGTCTTTCAGCCGCGCATCTCGTTTACGTACACGCTCAACCCGGACACGGTAATCCGCGGATCGGCCGGCAAGTACGCTCGGGCCGAAGGCTCATCGTACTATCAGTACAACACGTATCAGCAGAACCTCGCATCGTTCATCGCGCAGTTCTATCCGCTCGGCTATCACACGCCCGATCACAACATCTCCCCCGACACGTCGAACAACTTCGACCTCTCGCTAGAAAAGCACGTCAAAGGAACGCAGCTTTCGTACAAGGTGACGCCCTTCTATCGCAACACGAGCGACGAGCTTCAGTTTCAAGCGATCAATCCGGTGCAAGGCACCTTGGCCGGGCTCAACGTCGGCACGCAGGAATCGTACGGCGTCGAACTGTCGCTGCAGTACGGCGACTTCAGCCGCGACGGATTATCCGGGCTCTTTTCGTACACCCACACGCAGAATCGCATCCGGTTCAGCCCAATCAACGGTGTCAGCGTTATCGACGCTCTCAACACCCAGATCGAGCTCTACAATTCCTATACGTCAGCGTGCGCGGGCGTAACGAAGAGCTCGACGAACTGGCAGGCCTGCGGCAGCGGGGCTTATCCGAACAACGCAAAGCCGGTGCTGCGTAACGACCAATCGGGCACACCGGATCAAGGCAAACTCAGGATTCCGAATCCGTACTATCGCGGCACGTTGCAGCCGCTCTTCGATACCGGCGGCTGGTACACGCCGTACGACGTCATCCCAAGCCCGTTCAACGCCGCCAATGGCTTCGAAGTCCCCGACGTTGCATCGCTCATCCTCAACTACCGGCACGCAAAACTTGCTGTGACCCCGTCGCTGCATTACGTCGACGGCTCCAGCTACGGCTCGCCGCTCGTCTGGCCGGGATACGTGCCGCAATCATGTTCCAAAGAGCCGGCGCATACGCCGCTGACGCCGGGCGCAAGTTGTCCCGGCGGCGCGGCCGGCGCGATCTTCTTGCCCGATCCTTATAGCAGCCGGTTCGATAACCTCGGCGCATTCGTCCAACCAGCGGAGCTTACGGCGAACTTACAGGCGAGTTACGATGTTACGCCCCGAATGACGCTGACAGTGCAAGCCGTCAATCTCTACAATCAGTGCTTCCAGCGCGGATACGCCTGGGATAACTCAGTCACGTGCGTCTACTCAACGCTGCCGTCGAACATTTTGGCTCCCTCCGGCAACTTCATCAAGAATCCGCCGCGGCAGCTGCGCTATCCGTACGGCACGTTCTTCAACGTGACCGAAGTCGGCATCTCGTCGGTACGCCAACCCTTCGGCTTCTTCGCCAATCTCAGCATCAAATTGTGAGAGGCAAGTCATCCTTCGATGAAGCCTGTCCTGAGCGTAGTCGAAGGGCTCAGGATGACACGTCGCGTGCTCAATTCATTCGTGCGGGGTTAGGCGCGCTTGGCGCTATGTCGCTGCCGTCGTTCGCACGCGGGCGCGGTCGAGAGCGCATTGTCATCGTCGGCGCCGGTATTGCGGGATTGGTCACGGCGATGCATCTACACGATTTCGGCATCGAGGCGACGATCTATGAATCGTCGTTGCGGGTCGGCGGCCGCATGCACTCGGAGCGAACGTATTGGGACGACGGCCAGCATACGGAGTGGTGCGGCGCAATGGTCGATTCGACGCACGCGGTCATGCAGACGCTGGCGCGCCGCTTTTCGCTGGCGTTGCTCGATACGCACGCCGCGTGGCCGCCGCGCGCGAGGGACACCTGCTTTATCGGCAGTTCGTACTATTCTATGGCCGACGCCGACCGCGACTTCGCAAAGATCTATCCCGTATTGCAAGATCAGCTCGCTCACGTGAACGCGACGACGACGTACGCCAATGCAACGCCGATTGCGCGGCGGCTCGACCTCATGAGCATGCGCGATTGGATAGAGCGGTACGTGCCGGGTGGGCTTGCGTCACGGCTAGGCCGGCTCATCAAGGAGGCCTATCGTAACGAGTACGGACGCGATATCGAAGAGTTGAGCGCGCTCAACCTCGTGCTCCAGCTTGGCGCGCAGACGACGTTTGCGCAGAATCGGCAGCTCAACGTGCTGGGCTACTCCGATCAGCGCTACATTCTCGCGCGCGGTAGCCAAGCGTTGCCCGAAGCGATTGCGGCGCACCTCCCGCCGGGGAGCATTCGATTCGGTTGCCGCCTCCAAGCGCTCCGCCGGCGCGCGGGCGGATCGTACGAGCTGCGCTTTGAGCGCGTCGGCAGTTCCGAACTCGTCTACGCCGACCGCGTGGTGCTAGCGATTCCCTTTATCGCACTGCGCGGGCTCGACTATTCCGGCGCGAAATTCGATTCGGCGAAGGTCAATGCGATCGAAAATCTTGGTTACGGCTATCACACGAAGCTTCATCTCCAATTCAATCGGCGCGCATGGATGCGAGCGAACCATCCGTGGCCGGAGCCGACGACCGGCCAGATTTGGACGACGCTTCGCGTGCAAAGCGCGCTAGACTATTCGCTCGGTCAGCGCGGAAGCGATGGGCTCATCGAGGTCTTTACCGCAGCGGGGCCGGCGATGCTCGACACGCCGCCGATGCCGTACGCGCGGATCGCGCAATCCGGTTTGGTTGATCGCCACGTTCGCGATTTCTTTAGGCAGCTCGACGTTATCTGGCCCGGCGTCTCTTCAAGCTGGACCGGTAAGGCGACATTCGGCAACGCGCAGGCCGACCCGAATATTCTTGCGAGCTACTCGTGCTGGCTCGTCGGGCAGTGCACGACGATTGCCGGACACGAGGCGCGTGCGCAAGGCGGCGTGCACTTTGCCGGCGAGCATACGTCGGTGGAGTATCAAGGCTTCATGGAAGGCGGGGCTCAATCGGGATTGCGCGCCGCGGACGAAATTCTCGCCGAACACGGCATACGCGCTGCGGGATAGCACAGCTCTCATGCACATCGTCGGAACGGCGGGCCACGTCGATCACGGCAAGTCCGCGCTGATTGCGGCGCTGACGGGAACGAACCCCGATCGGTTGCTCGAAGAACAAGTGCGCGGCATGACGCTCGATCTCGGCTTCGCGCACCTGCGCTTTGACGACGGCGTTGAAGCGGGCATCGTCGACGTTCCCGGCCACGAGCGTTTTCTGCATAACATGCTCGCAGGCGCTGCCGGCATGGAGCTGCTGCTGCTCGCCGTTGACGCGCGCGAAGGCGTGATGCCGCAGACGCTCGACCACCTTGCGATTCTGCAGTTTCTCAACGTGCGCCGCGCGTTGGTCGCGCTGACGAAAATCGATCTCATTGACGCCAGTGAGCGCGACGCGATCCGCGACGCGATTCGCCAGCGGCTCCAAGGCACGATCGCCGCCAGCGCGCCGTTCTACGCCGTCTCGTCGGTGAGCGGAGAGGGTCTTGGCGAACTCAAAGGCGTGCTGCACGACGAACTAGCGGCGCTGCCGCAGCGCAACATCAACGCGCCGGTCTACTTGCCGATCGATCGAGCGTTCACGCTGCAAGGTTTGGGCACCGTCGTTACCGGCACGCTGATGCAAGGACGAATCGCCGCCGGCGAAACGCTGATGCTCGAGCCGGGCGGTAAACCCGCGCACGTGCGCAGCATCGGCGTCTTCGATGCGACGCGGCCCGACGTCGCCGCGGGCGCGCGCGTCGCCTTGAGCTTACCGAATTTGGATCGCGCCGAAATTGCGCGCGGGCAGGCGATCGTCGGCAGCGAGCTTACCGCGCGTCGTAGTTTTGCGGTGCGATTCGTGCCGCTGCAGAACGCTCTGCCGCTGATCCAGCGCCGGACGCCGGTGCGCGCATACGTCGGCTCCGCCGAGATCATGGGAACGCTCGTGATCGCCGACGGAAACGGCGGACCACACGAAGTCCGGGCGCAGCTGCATCTGCGCGAGCCCGCCGTCGTCTTCCCTGGGCTGCGCTTCGTTTTGCGCCGGCCTTCGCCGATGACGCTCCTGGGCGGCGGATATGTGGAAGGTGTCGACGTCGCGCCCTCCGCCGAGCAGGGTGACTCCTCTGAAGAAGCAGTGCTCGCAGTGCTTCGCGGCAGGCCGACAGAGCCGGTCGAGCTCGGCGCCGTCGCCTCCGCTGCGAACCTGCGCGAGAGTACCGCACGCGATACGTTGGAGCGTCTCGTCGATCGCGGCGATGCGATTCGCGTGGCGCGGCCGGCGGCCTACGTGGACTCAGCCGCCGCCGGCGCGCTGCTCGAGCGAATGCTAACGACGCTCGAAGCGTCGCATCAGCAAGAGCCGTGGGCGATCGGCATGACCTCGATCGTGCTGGCACGTACGCTCTCGATTCCCGAAGCGGCGCTCGTGCGGATTGCGGAACACTTCGTCGAGGACGGGCGCTTGATCAATCGCGGCGGCTACTACGCGACGACGAGCCACCAGCCGTCTCTTACGTCCGAGCAGCGCGCGTTCTTTGAATATCTGGCGCCCATCGCCGAGGGCCAGCCGCTGTTGCCGATTCCGTTCGCAGGCGCCGCGACCGCCGTGAAGCTATCGCACTTGGCCGGCGTATCGAAGGCGTTCGACACAATGCTGGCCGAAGGCGCCTTCGTAAAAGTTGGCGACGATCTCTATCGCGGCGCCCAGATCGCGCAGATTCGTGCGCGGCTCGAGGCGCATTTCGAGCGCCACGACCGCATGACGGCGGCCGAATTTCGCGACCTCTTAGGCACGTCGCGAAAATATGCCGTCCCGCTCTTGGAATGGCTCGACACGCACGGCACCACGGTCCGTGACGGCGACTTCCGCCGGCTTCGTAAGAAGGGCGCTTCGTCGCTACCCTAAAAGCGCCGGCGCCTGCCTGCTTAGCCCGACTCACACAGCTACTACTACAGTTGCCGACACGTTGCGAAGTGCATGATGCCCGCGCCTGCGCGCGATGGTACGATTCTGACGCCAACCCCCACCAAATAAGGAGACTACTAATGGCAACGCACTTCTCGGCACGCGCTCTCTTTGGTTTCTTCGCAGTCGCAATCGCGGCGGCGTTGGTTGCCGGCTGCAGCGGTTCTCAAGCTGGGCTGACGCCCACCGCCGGTGGCCAGAGCGTGATCCCCCCGCAAGTTAAGAACCATTGTCCCGCGCACGGCGGCGTCCGCGCCAATCCGTGCGCCGTGGACTTCACCTACTCGAGCCCGGGACCCGTAACGGTCACGATCCGTGTGCCCAAGGATAAGAAGGGCACGCTGACCGAGTCCGACAACTGCGGCGGCGCCTCCGGCATCGCCAGCGTGACGGTGAACCCGTCGGATCCCAACCAGTACGTCGTTGCCGCGGGTGCGACCACCGGCTACTGCACCGCAACGTTCAACTATAACGGCGGGAAGCACGGCAAGCTTCTTGGCTACGCGAACGTCGACATTACGAACTCGATCTAGTTCGTACGACTACTACGATCGCCTATACAGTGGTGAGTGGATGATTTCTCGGCTGCTCTCTGCTGTTATCATCGAAGGTGCGCGCGCTGACCACGGAGCGCGCGCACCTTCTCGGCTTCTGCCGCGCAAAACGCGCTTGGAGCCTCGCCAAAAGCCCGCCTCGCTTCTCTCATCCTCCTCCGAAAGATGCGGGGCGGGCAATTTTTCCGAGGACAAAGCTCCGGGCTCTTGGAACGAAGGTGACGAGGATGTCCGTTATTAGAACAGTGCGACTTTCATATTTGCTGCCGGCGCTAGCCTTGCTCGGCGGGTGCGGCGGGGGCTCGTCCGTGCCTTCGCCGGCGGCCGCCTCGGCGCCGGGACTTTCGGACGCGCCGATTATGCCGGGTGCGAATCACTACGGGCACGACGTCTTCATCGTCACCTCGCAGCTCTATGGCAACGACGCGACGGTCTATAAGCGAAACGGCTTCACGCTAACGTACCAGACGACGATTAACTACGACATTTCCGCTCCGCAAGGCACCGTCGTGACGCCGAACGGCTGGTGGTACCTTACAAACGGCGGGCATTCCAACGTCCTGGTTTACCGGATCAAAAAGAACAGCATCCCGCAATATCCGTCCAACGTCCTCGACGATTACGGCCAGATCCCGGTGGACGTCGCAGCCACTCCGGACCGCAACCTCGTTGCCGTCTCCAACGGCACGACGACGGCCGGCGGTGCCGGTAGCGTCAGCGTCTATCTCAGTCGCCAAAGCGAGCCTTCACGCGTGCTGACGTACGGCACCGATCAGTTGGTGGGCGAAGGCGTTGCGATCGATCATCAGGGTAACTGTTTCTGGAGCTTCAACGATCCGAACACCAACGGTGGATCGATCGTCGAGTTTCCGGGATGCAACGGCAGCGGCAACCTCATCATCTCCGGCCTCACCAACGCTCAGGGCATCGCCTTCGATCAAAGTGGCGACCTCTATTACGTCGATCAACCGTTCGGCATTTACAAGTGCATGAAAACGTCGAAGTGCTCGCTCTTCGTAGGCGATCAGTATTACTTCGCACTGCCGACGTTTATCAACTTCGACTACAAAGCGAAGGGGCTGTGGGTTGCCGACGCTAGCGGCTTCCTATGGGGCATTGACCTAAAGGGCAAATGTAACCACGGCAACCCGTGCGTTCATAAGTACCAGTCGGTCGACGGCGACCCGTTCGGAATCGCTGCCGTCCCCGGCGACTAAGCCGCTCGTAACGTAATCCGCATGGACTAACCGCTGCTGCCACGAAGGGCGCGGACGGTGAAGCCATTACCCGCCGCACTGGCGGCTACGGAAACCGCGGCCGACCTCGCGACGCTGCTCAAGACTTATCGCGTGCGAGCAGGCCTGTCGCAGCAGATGCTGGCCGAGCGTGCGTTGATCAGCGTGCAGGCGGTCAGCGCGCTCGAGCGTGGCTACCGCAAGGTTCCCTATCGCAATACGCTCGAACGCATCGCTGACGCGCTCGGCCTTTCGGCCGAAGCGCGCGCTGCGCTCGAGCTCTCCGCACGTCGAGCGCGCGGCTCGCGAATCGCCGAGCACGAGGCGACTGCACCGCACAATCTGCCGCGCCAACTTACTTCGTTCTTGGGACGGGAGCAAGTCGTCGACGAGATCGCGCAACTCGTCGAAACGGCGCCGCTCGTGAGCATCGTCGGAACCGGCGGTGCGGGTAAGACCCGACTCGCTATTGAGACCGGCGCGCGCCTGCTGAACCGTTTTCCCGACGGCGTTTGGTTCGTCGAACTAGCGCCCCTCAGCGATCCCGCGTTGGTCGCGCACGCGCTCGCGTCCACGCTGAACGTGCAGGAGTCGCCGCACCGGCCGCTGCTTGAGACGCTCGCGACCTATCTGTCGCGCAAACGGGTGCTGCTCATCTTTGACAACTGCGAGCACGTGATCGCCCAAGCACGCAACGTCATCGGCTCGCTGCTGCCGGAAGCGCCGACGGTATCGGTTATCGCCACTAGCCGCGAGGCATTGAGCATCTCCGGCGAGCGAGTTTACCGCATACCGCCTTTGGCCGTTCCTCCACGCGGAACGCTTGCCCCTGAAGAAGCTATGAAGTATGGCGCCGTCGCGCTCTTCGCCGACCGTGTGCGCGCCGCCGACTCTCGCTTTGCCGTGACGCGCGACAACGTCGAACCGGTCATCGAGATCTGCCGCCGGCTCGACGGTCTGCCGCTTGCGCTCGAGCTCGCCGCAGCGCGCGCTTCCGTTCTATCGCCGAGCCAAATCGCCGAGCGCCTCGATCGCGTTTTCGACTTGCTTACGGGAAGCGCTGCCGGCAGGCTTCCGCGCCATCAGACGATGCGAGCGGTGATCGACTGGAGCTATGCGTTGCTTTCGTCTCAGGCGCGGCTGCTCTTCGATCGCTTGGCAATCTTTGTCGGGGGATTTACGCTCGAAACAGCGACTGCCGTTTGTAGCGATGAAAACCTTCCGGCAGAAGACGTACTCGAGCTGCTGTCCTTGCTGATCACGCAATCGCTCGTCATGGTAGACTTTGCACGCGGTGACGCCAGGTATCACCTGCTCGAAGCGACGCGCCAGTACGCGTTGGAAAAACTCGACGAACACGGTGAAAGGCAAACGACCGCGCAACGCCACGCCTCAGCATTTCTGGCGCTTTCCGAGCGGCTGGATCGAGACTGGTACTCGGCCCAAGAGCGTTCGTGGTTTGCGGAGGCGCAGGCAGAAGTCGATAATTTCCGGAGAGCTTTGGGGTGGTCGCTCGCGGAACGGCACGACGTTCGGCTAGGGCGTCGGCTCGCCGGAGCGCTCGAGCGCGTCTGGTATTCGGCGGGGCCGGTCGAGGGCCGTCGCTGGGTGCGTTTGGCAATTGAATCTAGTGCGGATTCCGCCGACGCGGGCGCTCTTGCCCGGCTTTACATTGCCGATGCGGAGTTATGCGGTTCGCTGGGTGAATTCAAGGCGATGCTGACGTCTGCCGAGCAGGCGTTGCAGCTGGGCGCTGAACTCGACGAGCTGCAACTTGCGCGCGCTAAACAGGCTGCGGGCAGCGCGCTTGGCGCACTGGGCCGCAGCAGCGAAGCGGAACTTTTGCTCGAGGAAGCTTTGGGTGCTGCGCGACGGTTGGATAATCGACGGCTGCAAGCGTTGGCGCTCGGCGATCTCGGCACGGCACGCGCGCGTCGTGGCGACGTCCCTGCTGCTCGGCGATTCTACGCCGAGGCGCTTGCCTATTACGTCGCCCTCGGCTTAGAGCGGCCGGCCGCCTCCATCGCCGGCAACTTGGCCGAGGCGGAATTCGCCGCGGGTGATGCCGCCGCGGCATTGCAGCGTGCGGAAGAAGCGCGTGCCGGTCATGAAGCGACACAAAATCACCGAGCCGTTGCGAACGACCTCTGCAATATGGCGGCATATCTTATCGCCCTGGACTGCTTCGATGATGCGCGGCTGTATGCGAAGCAGGCACTGTTGGCAATGCGCCACGTGAAGCTCACGGTCTTAAGTGCCTGCATGCTGCAACATTTAGCGGCAGTGGCGGCGCTGCAAAAATATCCGGACAAGCTCAGCGCCCAGCAAGGGCACGAGCGCGCCGCAATGCTGCTCGGCTTCGTGGATGCGCGGTTGGCTTCGCTCGAGGTCCAGCGTGAATACACCGAGCAGCAAGAGTACGACCGAATGATCTCCGCTTTGAGCGCTTCGATCGCAACGCGATTGCCGGAAGTCATGGCACTCGGTGCCGAGTGGGCCGAAGAAGGTGCCGTCGCCGTCGCGCTCGAGCTATAAGTCAAGCGCTTCACGAGTCGCGCGCTCGTTGGTGAATGCGGCTCCCTCAGCCGCTAACGCTCCGATTTTATCCTCCGACAACTGTTCGCGCAGCGACGTCATGAGCGTATCGTAACCACGCGCTTCCCCGAGATCGCGTTCGCAGCCTTTTGCGCTGTACCACGCGTCGACATAGCCGCGTAGCCGAGCGCCGCATTCCGGCTCTCCGCGCAGTGCCGCCACGGTAGCGAGGTGCTGGGTCGCGACGATCGCGCCCATCGGATAGGCATCTTGTGCAATCTCGAGCGTATCGTGAGCGACCTGCCGCGCTGATTCGATATCGCCGAGCGCCACGTAACAGGCCGCGGCATTCGTCAGCGCGATTGCCTCAAGACGGGTAAGCCGGCTTCGGCGCGCGCCCTCCGCAGCGGCGATCGCGAGCTCCAGCGCGCGGTGGTGGTTTCCTAATATGTGCTCAAGCTCTGCGAGGTTGTGACTAAAGCTTGTGACCGCAAGCGCGCTCCCAACTCGCTGGGTCAGGGCGAGGCCTTCTGCGTATAGCCGGCGTGCTTCCACAAAGTTGCCCCGACGCGCGGCAAGGATCGCGCGAGTTTCCATTGCGCCCGCATAGCGTCGCGTTTCGAGCATGTCGCGTTCGTTACAAATGCGCAGGTACGTGGTGCTCGCCGTTTCGGCTTCGTCGAGTCGGCCCGTATCGATGAGGCCGGATGTGAGCTGATAGAGTCCGGCAAGGTATTCCTGGGAATCTCCGCAGGCCTCCGCGAGGCCGATAGCTCGCTGCGCTGCCTCGATTCTCTGCACTCCAAGACGTAAGGATGCGAGCATACGCCACGCTTGTGCCGCAACCGCCGGCTCCGCACTCTCA
>Ga0066903_100004214_pt1 | contig 12086 bp, 10 predicted proteins | sample PanSoiMetaGPlot1_FD_67491 | JGI IMG/M metagenome (GOLD analysis project Ga0066903, IMG submission 67491) | Tropical forest soil microbial communities from Panama analyzed to predict greenhouse gas emissions - Panama Soil - Plot 1 (version 2) | ecosystem: Environmental > Terrestrial > Soil >...
ATGTCGGTGTCCTGCTCGTTGATGTCGTTGTTCGAGAACAACTGCTTGATGACAGGTACGTGCATCAGGCCGTAGAACCCGTTGCGGTTGGTCGTGTTGTCCTGGCGCAGGAGTCCCGCGAGCAGGTTCGGCTCGCCTTCACGCAAACGGAGCCATGTGTGCACCTTGCGCGTCGTGAACGACGGCGCTTGCTGTCCGCCGACGTCCACGCTGTTGCCGACGGCGCTGTTCTCGACGTTGAGGTCCAACCAGATCTCGCCCTCGTAGGTGACTTTCGGCGTGATGGCGAGATTGACGCCCGTCGGGCGGTAGCTGTACGACGACTGCGGAATCGTCGCAAATCCGCCCGCCGCGGCGGCGCCGAAGACGGTCTGGAGCACCGGCACGTCAGACCCGAGGTTCAGGGTCAGCGCCTGCCCTTCCTGACCGCGCAGCTGCGGCTTCGCCAGGATCTTCGTCCGGTCATCGGACTCGAGGAAGTTCACGACGGCCGTCGGGACGCCGAGATAGAAATCCGTCGTGTTGACGCCGTGGCTGATCGTGTTGAGGTTGAACAGCGGCGGCGACGGCGAGAACTGGCCGGGGGTCGCGGCGCCGCCGGCCGGCGCGACTTCCGGCGAAAAGACGAAGTTCAGCGCATACGCGCTCAGGTTGATGCCGTAGCGCTTCACGCGCGCGCGATCGACTTCGAGGATCTCGACATCGAGCAGCACTTCCGCGCGCGGCTTGTCGTTCGCCCTGATGATCCGCTCGATGACGTCCATCACCGGCGCCGTCGCGCGTACGGTGATCGTGCTGGCCGTCTTGCTCGGCATCATGAACGGCTGCACCGGCATCTGCGGAATGCGGATGACGGCCTGCACGAGCTGGTTCAGCTCGGTCACGTCGGCGTGGGAAATGAAGAACACCTTGACGACCATGTCGTCGTACTGCTGGTGTTTCGCCGGCTGATCGGGAATGACGATGATCGTCCTCGGGCCGATGACCTTGAAGTAGTACGCGTTGGCCGTCAGCACCTGGCTCAGGGCTTCTTCCACCGTCACGCCATCGAGCGTGACGCTGTACGGTTTGTCGACGTACTGCTGGTCGTACGTGATGTTAATGCCCGAGGCGGTGCCGATGAAGTTGAGAATGTCTCTCAAGCTCGACGACTGGCCGAACGACAGACGGATCGGCTCTCTCGATGCGGGATTGAGGAGCGGCGGCGCGCCCTGGCTGCGCGCCTGGCTGCGCAGTTCCTCGATCTTCGGCTGGGGACGCGTCGCCTCGATCCGCTCGCGAATCTTGCGCTCGAGCTCGGCGACTTTCGCCTGCGAGATCCGATCGCCCGAAATCAGGTCGAGTGACTTGCGGTACTCGGCGAGCGCGCCCTCGAGGTCATCCTTCGCTTCGAGATCGCGGGCCTTCGTCACGTGCGCGCGCGCGGCCTCTTCCTGCGCGCGGCGTAGATTGATCTTGTATTCGGAGTTGTCGGGGTTCGCCTGGACGGCCTTGGTGAAATACTCGACTGCCGCATCCCAATCTCCGGATCGTGCCGCGGTCTGCCCCTTATGAAACGCGGTCGATGCCGCGCAACCGGTTGCGATAACGGCGAACGCCAGAAGCACGGCGAATTTGCGCATCACACTCAGCCTCGCATCGGAATCGTCTGAACGCCCCGGCCATCGATATACGACATCGTGACCGACTCCACGCCAATCTTCAGCAGCTTGTATTGCCCGAGTACAGTCTGCCCTTCCTTCGCGTACAGAGGCTGACCCTTCCCATCGGAGAAGATCGCGTACTTCGTGCCGTTTTTTTCCAGCACGCCGATGAACTTGAGCGCGATCGGCGGCGGCGGTGGCGGCTGATAACCTGGTTGTCCTGGCTGCGGCAGCGGCTGCGGCGTCACGATCGGTGGCCTCGGCGGCGGCGGAGGCGGCGGCTTCACGTAGAACTTGAACGGATTCCTGGCCGTCTCTCCTGGCCCCGGCGGTGGTTGCTTCAGATCCCCGAGCCGTACCTCCAGCGATCCCTGTCCGCCCGGCGTCGCCTCCGGTCCGCGAGCGTCTCTCGCTTGATTAGACGGCTGGGCTGTCGGTCCGGCCGCCGGCCACATCGCATAAATCAGGCCGCCGATCGCTACGACGGCCAGGACCATCAGCAGGACCCGAACCCTGCCCGGCGCCGGCGGCGTCGGATCAGTCGGCAACATTAGCAGACCGGAAATAGGTGGAGATCTCCAGATTCATCGCGACGCCGCGCATCGTCTGCTGTTCGGAGGATGTCAAACCGATGTTTTCCAGGACGATGAACTCTGGCGCGGTCTCGAGCGAGTAGATGAAATGGCGCACGTCGCGATAATCGCCCGTCAGCGTATACCGCGTCGTGAGTTTCGCCAGCGAGCTGCCCTTTTCGTGCGCGACTTCGTTCGTGCCATGATCCAGTTTCACGTTCGCCTGCCGCGCCAGCTCGGTGAGGCGCGTGAACGTCAGCCGACGCGCCACGCTCTGATCGGGCGGCAGGACGTCCTTGTAGAACTTCTGCAGCGCGACGTCTGCCTGCTGCTTGCCTGTGACCGTCGCCTTTGCGTTGTTGTAGTCCTGACGCGCCTTCACGAGCTCGTCGCGGGCAGTCCGTTCCTCGCTCTCGGTGCTGGCGACTCGATACGACAGCGGGTACACGCCGACTGCGAACAGGACCACGTTGGCGATGACACCGACCACCAGCGGAACGATCATCCGCCGCTTGTCGTTGAGCGCGCGGTGCCAGATGCTCATTTCTTCACCGCCGCCGGCCGCGTCGTGCCCTGCTTGGGCGTGTACACGGCGCGCATCTGCATGTTGTCCAGGTCGCCAACGACAGTCACGTTGCTCCAGGTCACATCGTGAAACGCGCCAGTCTTCTCGAGCCGCTCCCAGAAGGCCTCGATGTCTTCGTTGCTCTTGCTCTGCAACTCGAGGTTGATTTGCGTCACGCCTTCCTTGAAGTCCGGCCGCACGGCGGTCAGCATCACATCGTCAGGCAGCGTCGCCTCGAGAAGATTGAACAGCTCGGTCCACGAAAAGGTCCGCTGCTCGATCAGCTCGTTGGCTTCTTTCGCCTGCTTCGCGACGCGAGCCAGCTCCTTCTGATCGATGCCACTCCGAATCTTCGCCGCGTCGCGCTCGCGAAGGGCGGTTTCCGATCGATGCTTCTCTATCGCGGTATTGAGCTCAGTCTTGTAATGCGACAGCTGCACGATACGGACGGCCTGCCACGCCGCGACGGAGATCACCAGCACCGCCACGAAGAGCGCGATCCCATGGATCGCACGCTCGTTATAGAACGGCCGCGTGGAGAGATTTGTACGCAGCACTATGCCACGCGCTCCCGGAGGACGACGCCAACTGCGGGGGCCAATGTGTCGAGCAGATCGGGGGCGGCTCCGATGCGATCGCGCATCCCAGCGGCGCTTCGAAAGTCGAGCGGCTCGACGCGGACGCCCATCCGATCCTCGACGGTCTTGCGGAGCCTTTCGCCTACCTCGGCGCCACGCGTCGACGCGCCAGAAAGCACGACGCGCGCGAACCTCACGCCGCTCAGTCGATCCTCGTAATACATGGCCGTCTGGTGCACGAGATCCGCCAGGTCCCCTCCCGCATCCAACTGACGCGTCCGGAAGAAAATGAGATGCCGGTCGCGCACGATCGCCAGCGTCGCGTGATCGGACGCGACGTGCACGACCAGGTTATCGGCGGCCGTCGATTCTCCACCGGCCGCAAGCGCTGCATTGATCAAATTCAGGGATGCCAAATCCACGACGCCCGCCTCCGCGCCGGCATCCGAACACGCGCGCATGTAGCTTTCGACGATGTCGGTCCGCGCGAGCGTGACCAGGTACTCGCGTCCGCCCTCGGGGACCGGCGACGCCGGCATCCAGGAGATCTGTCCGTCCTCGGCCTTGAACGGCGCGGCCTTGCGCATCTGCCAACGTATCAATTGATCGAGGTCGGAGGCGGCCGGCACCTTCTCGAACCTGAGCAGCGAGACTTTCGCGGCGGTGTCCGGGATCACGAGCGCGATGCGTCGCGGGCGCGTCCCGAGCTTGTCGAACGCCGACCGCACCGCCGCCGCCAGCACGCGCGCGTCGTGGACGTTCGCGGCGTTCAGGGTAGGCGTGACGACGCCGGGCGCGAGGCGCTCGGTCGCATGGGCCGCGACCATCCAGCTCGCTCCGTGCTTCGCCAGCGACACGGCGGTCACCCGATCGGCGGCGATTTCCACGCCGACCGACGGCGGCGGACTGGTCAGGAAGCTGGGCAGCGGACTCATTCGACGAACGTCACCTTGTTGATCTCGCGCAGCGTCGTGACGCCGGCCAGCACGCGCTCGACGGCGGACTCACGCAGCGACTTCATCCCTTCCTCGCGCGCCGCCTTCTTCACCTCGGAACTCGGCCGCCGCGCGAGAATGATCTCCCGAATGTTATCGGATAGATCGAGCAGCTCACATATGGCGGTTCGTCCCTTGAACCCCGTCCCGCCGCATTCGATGCAGCCGGTACCCTCGAAAAAGAGGCCACTACCCGCCAAATCCGGGTCCATGGCTGATTCCAGCAATTGCTCGCGGGTAATGTTTGCGTGGTGTTTACAGTGCGCGCAGATGTTCCGGACCAGGCGCTGGGCGAGCACGCAGTTGAGCGCCGACACGAACTGATACGGCTCGACGCCCATGTTGAGGAATCGGCCGAGGACGTCGATGACGTTGTTGGCGTGAACCGTGGTGAACACCAAATGGCCCGTCAACGCGGAGTTGATCGCGATCTGCGCGGTCTCGTTGTCACGGATTTCGCCGACCATGATCTTGTCGGGGTCGTGACGGAGGATCGACCGCAGCCCGCGGGCGAAGGTCAGGCCCTTCTTCTCATTGATCGGGATCTGCGTGATCCCTTTCAGCTGGTACTCGACTGGATCCTCGATCGTGATGATTTTGTCTTCGATGCTCTTGATCTCCGACAACGCCGCGTACAGCGTCGTCGTCTTGCCGGATCCGGTCGGACCGGTGACGAGCACCATCCCGTACGGCTCGCGGATGTACTTCCGGAACCGCTTCAGTTCGTCATCCGGGAAGCCGAGGATGTCGAGGCGCAGTTCGGTGAACTGCTCGCTGATCGATTCCTTGTCGAGAATACGGATGACCGCGTCCTCGCCGTGCACGCTCGGCATCACTGAAACGCGGAAGTCGATCGTCTTCCCACGCAAGCGCAGCTTGAAGCGACCGTCCTGCGGCACGCGCTTCTCGGCGATGTCGAGCTCGGCCATGACCTTCACGCGCGAAATGATCGTGCTGTGAAAGCGCTTGTCGATCGGCCGCATTGCGGGCTGCAGCACGCCGTCGATGCGGTACTTCACGTGGACGGCATCGTCGCCCGTTTCGATGTGGATGTCGCTGGCGCGCCGCTGGATCGCCGTGTAGATCGTCGTATCGACGAGGCGGATGACCGGGCTGGTGTCGGTCGTCATTTTCTCGACCGACAGCTGATCCTCTCCCTGCTCGTCCTCGCGCAGGATCTGCAGCTGGAAGCTCTCCGTCGCCTCCTCGAGCACGCGGGTGGAGCTCTCGCTCTTCTTCAGGATTCCCTGAATCGCCGACGGCGCCGCCACGATCACCTTGATCGGCGTCCCGAGCAGCACGCCCAGCTCGTCGATCATCGGCAGATCCGTCGGGTCGCCCACCACGATCACCAGCGTGTTGCCGTCGCGGCGGTACGGCACGAAGCCGTAGCGCAGCATCAGCTCCGCCGGGATGGTCCGGAAGAGATCGTGATCGATGTTGAATTGCGCGACATCGAGAAACGGCAGCCTGTACCGATCGGCAAGCCGTCGGGCGCGCGCGACCTCGGCCGCCTGCTCCGCCGCGGACGGCTCGGCGGAAGCGCCGTTGTCGGCGTACAGGCCGGCGTGTTCGGAAGACACGGTCTGAACCTTTGATTCCATGCGTCTATCTCAGTGCCGACGACAGATTGAAGAGCGGCATGTACAGCGACAGCAACAACCCCGCGATGACGACGCCCATCACGACGAGCAGAATGGGCTCGATCACTGTCACGAACCGGCCGAGGTTCGTCTCGATCTCCTCGTCGTAGAAATCCGCGAGGCTGTTCAGCATCTCCTGGAGCGCACCGGTGGACTCGCCCACTTCGACCATTTTGATCGCGACGTCAGGGAAGGCGCCGCTATCCTGCATCGCCGCCGCCAGCGCTCGTCCTTCACGTACCTGCTGGGCCGCCGTCGTCAGCTCCCCCGCCATGTACTGGTTGCTCAGGGAACGTGACGTCACCTCGAGCGCGTTCACGAGCGGGATGCCGCCGCCTAGCAGCGTCGCCAGCGTCCGCGCTCCCTGCGAGGTGGCAAACTTCTGAGCAACAGGGCCAAGCGCCGGCACCCTCAGGATCTGACGATCCAGGATGCGCCTCTGGCCGGGCTGTTTGATCCACCACCATCCGGCCGCGAACGCGAACGCGAGCGCCGCGATGATAAGGAAGAAGTAGCTCGTCACCACGTTCGAGATGCTGACGATGAGCTGCGTCGACATCGGCAGTTCCTTGCCGAACTGATTGTAAAAGGCGCCAAACTCCGGCACGACCTTCACGACGATGATCGTGACGACGATCAGCGAAAGCACGAGCAGGATCGCGGGATAGACGAGCGCGGAAATTGTCTTTCGCCGCACTCCAGTCACGACCTTCACGTAAGTCACGTACCGGCGGAGGACCGACTCGAGATTGCCCGATTTCTCTCCCGCCAGCAGCGACGCTGTATAGACACCGGGAAACAGCGATCCGTGCGCCTCGAATGCTTCAGACAACGCGCTTCCCGCTCGCACGCGGTCGTACACGTCGTCGAGCACGTTCTTGAAGACGGGATTGGCGACGCGGCGCCGCAGGATGTCGAGCGACTGCACGAGCGGCATGCCCGCCTTGAGGAGCGTCGCCAGCTCCTGATTGAACACAAGAAACTCGCGGCTCGGGACCTTCTTCCTGTGCGGAAGCTCCGGAACGCGAAACCCCGCAAGCGCGCGCCGTCCGCCCTGCTGAATGCCGAGGACGAGCAGCCCCTTCTCCTCGAATTCACGACGCAGACGCAGCTCGCTGTCGGCGGCGTAGACGCCTTCGATGATTTCCCCGCCGGGTGTGCCGAGCCTACACCTGAACTCCATATTTGGACTGCGATCGCGTTCGCGCCGCTCGCGGCAACGCTAATTCTACACAACTAATTGGATTAGACGGGGTTGTACGACAGCTGGCCGGATGATCCGGCGGGAGCTATTACTGAAGGCCGGCAAGCGCCAGGATGCGGGTGACGTAGCTCTGGGTCTCGCGATAGGGCGGAACGCCATTGAACTTCGCGACCGCCGCTTCACCAGAATTATAGGCAGCGAGCGCGAGGTTGACGCCCTCGGTCCCGTATTTCTCGAGCAGGGCCTTGAGCTTCTGGACACCGGCTTCGACGTTCGACCTGGGATCGTAGGCGTTACGGACTCGATATTCTTTCGCGACCGACGGCATCAACTGCATCAGACCCATGGCGCCCTTCGATGAGCGGGCCCGCGGCTGATAGTTGGATTCCACCTGGACAAGGGCCTGGACGAGAATCGGATCCACGCCGTAGGTCTGCGCGGTATTTACGATCAGATCGGTGTAGGGCGAGACCCGAAGCCCGATGCCACGCTCCGCTGCCGGCGTACCCGGCTTCTGCTCGGCCGACACTTGCACCGGATCGGGGTGAGGCACCTCGTCCGGAACAATCTTCTCGACGAGGGTCTTCTCACAGGTAACCTCGCCGCCGGAACGAAGCGTGAGCGTGATCGAGTCGCCCGATTCGCGGTGCGACTTGATAGAGAGGGTCCGGCCTGAGGTTAGAAACACGATCTCCGCCGAGGCGAAGGATGAGCCTGCCAGCAGGAGCGCACTTGTAGCCACCGCCACCCGGGCCGTTTTCAACACCCTCATTGGGACGGAGGATCCTAGCATTTGGTTGGGGCGACTGTCCAGAAACACTACAGTAGAGGTCTGGGGGCAGGAATCAGGACCAGGCCGCGGGACCGCGACGCGGGACGGGGACGAAGGACCGGGACGAAGGACTCGGGACCGGGACCCGGGACCAGGGGTCAGGGAGCAGAGTGGTCAGGGACCGGGCACCAGCGGAACCAGGGGGCAGGGATCAGGCCGGATCAAACCCGTTGGGCTGTGTTGCTTGATCCCCGGTCCCGGGTTCCCGGATCCCGGATCACTGGTTTCCCTACTTCGGCTCTACGTAGACGTGGAAGACGCGGATGCCGAGCTCACGCGGGTCGGTGCCTCCTGGCCTGAACGTCTTGTCGACGTCAATGACCAGGTCCACCATGTCGTTACTGCCCAACTGGGCGGCGGTCAGCGGGAACGTCAGGATTTTCGGAGCCTTGGAATCGGCCGCGAACGTGCCAATCGCTTGATCGCCGATCCTAAGCGTCACCTGCTGCGGGGTACTGAAGAGATCGACACGCGCGTCGTACTGCAGGTAGATCGTCGAGTCTTTCTTCGGGTTCTTGAACGAAATCGTCCCTGTCTTTTTTGACCAGGTCCACTGGCTTTGCGGGTTCTTTGGGTCGACCTCCGCCGGATGCCATCCATCCTTATAAAGGAGGAAGATGTTTTCGGACGAGGCGAGGATCTGGAACTTGCTGACCAGGTACTCCCGGCGTGAAACCTCCGGTGCGTTCAGCGGGAGGCGCTTGCCCGACGACATGTCGTACAGGCCAAGGCGCATATTCGCTTCGCCGATGTAGGGGTAGTTGGGCACGAAGATCGTGCGCTTGTACTCAATGGTCTGTCCCGGCTTCCACTGCGTCGTCGGCGTCGGTGGCTGATGATCGTCGGTCCACATCTGCTCGCCGACCTCGTCGAGCACGTGCACGAACACCCAGTAGTCCTTGTCGAACGTCGCATTGGGCTCGACGACGAACTTGTAGGTCAGCGTGACGACGCTGTCGATCGGCACTTTATCTTTATTGAGCGTGACCGAAGGAGTCGCAACGGCGGGTTCCGTATCGCTTTTAGCGCGGCAGGCGACCACACCAACGCACACGAGAAGAGCCGACACCGCAATGCGAGCCGATATACGCATGAGAACGGGGTAGCGTACCGCAGTTGTGGCAGGTACAGCAATATGTTAGCGTTGGCGCTCAGGAAAATGGAAGCGCTCGGAATGGTCGAAACGCGTGGGCTGATCGGATCGATCGAAGCAGCAGACGCCATGGTCAAAGCTGCGAACGTCGTGCTCGTAGGAAAAGAATACATTGGGGCCGGATACGTCACCGTGCTCGTGCGGGGTGATGTCGGCGCCGTGAAAGCCTCGACGGACGCCGGCGCTGCCGCGGCGCGGCGCGTCGGAGAACTGATCTCCGTTCACGTCATTCCGAGGCCTCACACCGAAGTCGAAAAGATCCTTCCGAAGGCTCCGAAAGACGTCAAGGGGTCGTAAATGGCCCCGGCGCAGGCCCAGACGGACAAGGATCTCGCTTCCATCGCGGAGGCGCGATCACTGGCACGCCGCGCGAAAGCCGCCGCACCCGCCCTCGCTGAATTCTCACAGGAGCAGATCGACGCGATCGTCGACGCGATGGCTGCCGCCATCACGCCGCAGGCCGAAGCACTCGCGCGGCTCGCACACGAAGAGACTGGCTACGGCGTCGTCGAAGACAAGATCCAGAAAAATCTGTTTGCATCCGAGAAGGTGTACCGCTTCATCCGGCCTATGAAGACGGTCGGCGTGATCAACCGCCTCGAGGATCGCAAGGTCGTCGAGATCGCGGATCCGTTTGGCGTTGTCTGCGCCATCGTCCCCACAACAAACCCCACGTCTACGGCGATCTACAAGATCCTGATCTCGCTCAAGGCGCGCTGCCCGATCGTGATCAGCCCGCACCCTTCCGCCGTCCGCTGCATCTCACGGTGCGCCGAAATCATGGGTGAGGCGGCTCGCCGCGCCGGCGCGCCGGACGGATCGATCAGCTGCATGACGACGGTGACGCTCGAAGGGACGCAGGAGTTGATGAAGGCGAAGGAGACGGCGGTCATCCTTGCGACCGGCGGGCTCGGTCTGGTTCGAGCGGCGTACTCCGCGGGCAAGCCGGCCTACGGCGTGGGCCCGGGTAACGCGCCGGCGTACATCGAACGCACCGCCGACGTGGCGAAGGCGGTGTCGGACGTCGTCGTCGGCAAGACGTTCGACAACGGTGTCCTCTGCTCATCGCCGAACTCGGTCGTCGTCGACGCGCCGATTCTCGAAGAGGTGAAGCGCGAGTTCGTGAAGAGCGGCAGCTACTTTTTGTCCCCGGACGAAGCGGAGAAACTGGCGAAAGTACTGCTCGGTCCGAACCGTCTGCCGGTACCGGCGCTCGTCGGCCGTCCCGCGACGACCATCGCACAGGCGGCGGGCCTCACTGTTCCGCGCGACACAGTAGTGCTGATCGCCGAGTTGAAGGGTGTGGGTCGAGACTACCCGCTATCGATCGAAAAGCTGGCGCCGGTCCTCTCCTTCTATGTCGTGGCCGACTGGAGAGAGGGCTGTGAACGCTGCAAGGAGATCCTTCGATATGGCGGGATGGGGCACACGATGTCCATCCACTCGCGCGACGAACGAATCATCCTCGAGTTCGGATTGAAGAAGCCTGCGTACCGCATCTGCGTCAACACGCCGACGACGCACGGGTCGATTGGGTTGACGACGGGGCTCGATCCGTCGATGACATTGGGGTGCGGGGGCTGGGGCGGGAACATCACGTCGGACAACATCTCGCCAAAGCACCTCATCAATATCAAGCGGCTCGCGTACGAAACAAACCCGGCCCTGGTCCGTAAATCGACGCCGGTCGGCTCGGGCACCGTTCCCGCGTCCTTGCCCGCCGTCGCCCGGAGCCCGGAGCCAGTCGGCGGAATTGCGGCCGAGGTGCTTGCGCGCCGAATAGACGAGTTTTTGTCGTCTCGGGGGTACCGCGCGGAGGGTGCTGCGGGTGCGACGGGCGCAGTGGACAGCAGTCGTGCGGGTGCGGGTGCTGCAGGTGCGGGTGCTGCCGATACTTCGGGTGCAACCGGAGCTGGGGTCGAGCGGCCCGCGGATTTTGTCTGCGAGGAAGATGTCCGGCAGGCCCTCAAGCAGAATCGCAAAATTGTAATCGGAGATAAGACAATCGTTACACCAGCGGCCCGGGATCTCGGGGAGCATCATCGGGCGTTCGTGCAGGCCGAATGGCGGGGTTAACGTCTTACGTGTTGCGTGTTCGTTTACGATTGACCGGATCTGCGCCAGATTGCTATTCTGAGCGCCCCAGCTTTCCGTTTGACCTCGACAGGGCAAGCCCCTTGCAGCGCGCTTGGCCGATTTTGAGGCAGACGTCCCACGGTTACGCGAGGAGCGAACCACGGTGAAAACGCCGACCCGTCTGACGTTCGGAATCAGTCTGTGCCTCGGGGTGGCCGCGTGCAGCGGTAACCCGAAGCCGCAGGTCCGCACAGTCCAACCGGCCCCGGCCGCCGCGCCTGCGCCTCAACCCGTGCCACCGCTGAAACAGATCGTCGATCCGGTGGACGCCCTGATCAAGACGTCTCAGGCGCAGTTCGAATCAGGCGAGCGCGAACTCAAGGCCGGCCACCTGGAACAGGCGCGTCATGATTTCGACCGCGCCGTGGAAGTTTTACTGCAATCTCCCTATGGCGCCCGGACCGACGCGCGGCTGCGCGAGCAGTTCGACCGGCTCATCGATCGCATCAGCGCCTACGAGGTGACGACGCTCGCGCAGGGCGATGGGTTTGCCGAAAAGACGTACGAAGCGGCGCCAATCGACGAGCTCCTCAAAAACGCCACCACCTTCCCCGCTCCGAAGGCCGATGCAGCCACAACGGCGGCGGTCAAGCAGGATCTCGAGCACAACGCGCACGACATCCCGATCCCCGAGCATCCGAAGGTCATGTCGTACGTCGAGGTCTTCCAGAACCGTCTGCGCGATTACATTCAGGACAGCCTGGTGCGCGGCGCGAAGTATCTGCCGATGATCCAGAGCGTCTTCCGCGCGGAAGGCCTGCCGCT
>Ga0066903_100004215_pt1 | contig 12085 bp, 12 predicted proteins | sample PanSoiMetaGPlot1_FD_67491 | JGI IMG/M metagenome (GOLD analysis project Ga0066903, IMG submission 67491) | Tropical forest soil microbial communities from Panama analyzed to predict greenhouse gas emissions - Panama Soil - Plot 1 (version 2) | ecosystem: Environmental > Terrestrial > Soil >...
TATCCCGGCTTTCCGACCGACATGCAGGCACAGATGTGCGCGCTGCTTTCAACCACTGACGGCATTAGCGTGATTACAGAGAATATTTTTCCGCAGCGCTACATGCACGTAGCGGAATTGAAACGCATGGGGGCGCACGTCGATCTCGAGGGACCGACTGCGGTGATCAAAGGCGTCGATCAGCTCCATGGTGCGCCGGTGATGGCAAGCGATCTCCGCGCATCGGCCGCGCTCGTCCTTGCTGGACTGAAAGCAGAAGGAATCACCGAAGTCAGCCGTGTTTATCACATCGACCGCGGCTACGAACATCTGGATGAAAAACTGAGCGAGCTCGGCGCCGAGATCGAGCGAGTGAAAGGATAAATCATGAACGAAACACCCTCTTCATCTCCATCTCCTTTGCCGGTGTCATCCTCATCGTCGGAAATCAGAAATTGGTGTGTGCTTTGTCACGCCAGCGCCCTGGCGGGATTGTTTTTTCATTTCCTAGGACACCTTCTTGGGCCGCTCATTGTTTGGTTGTTGAAGCGCAATGATGCGGCCGAGATTGATGCGGCCGGAAAGGAATCACTCAACTTTCAAATCTCGATGCTGATCTATGACGTTATTGCCGGGATTCTTTGCCTCGTGCTGATTGGGATCCCAATTTTGATCGGTCTTTGGATCCTGAACACGGTGCTTGTGATCATCGCATCGGTTAAGACAAGTCAGGGCGAAGCTTATCGTTATCCGTTCACACTTCGCCTGATTAGCTAGGTAGCGGCGACTGACCTCAGTGGCCGTGGCGGCTCGGTGAGCCGCTGCCAATTAATGATCGCAATCTTTTCAAGTTCGCGACGTCCTCGCGTAACTCTTTGCCTTTTGGTGTTTCAAGGACTTTTGGGATTTTTTGAAATCGCCGGTCCCGCATGATGAAGGCGAAAGCCGGGAGCCCGATTTTACCTTTGCCGATGTGCTGGTGGCGATCCACGCGCGAACCGCGCGCGGTCTTGGAGTCATTCAGGTGGATTGCCGCGAGACGATTGAGGCCGATCACGCGATCGAACTCGCGAAACGTTTTCTTCACGCCCGCGTTGCTGGCGATGTCGTAACCCGCGGCAAATATATGCGCGGTGTCGAGGCAAACACGGAGACGCTCCGATTCGCGGGCATTCTCTATAATATAAGCGATCTGCTCGAACCGATGGCCGAGACACGAACCCTGACCGGCAGTCGTCTCGAGGGCGATCTGCGTCTTAACTCTTGGAATCCCTTCAAAAACGCGGTTGATCGATTCGACGATTCTATTGAGCCCTGCTTCAACGCCTGCTCCGAGGTGCGCGCCGGGATGCAGGACCAGGAATGGCAGCTCGAGTTGATCGGCCCGCGTAAGCTCCTCCGACAACGCGCGGATCGAGCTCTCGAGAAACTGTGGATTTGTTGTCGCCAGATTGATCAGATAACTCGAGTGCGCAAAGATCGACAACAGCTCGCCGCGCTGTCGATGTTCGAGAAAGGCGCGGATCTCTTCCGGAAGAAGCGGCCGCGCGAACCATTGCATGTTGTTTTTCACGAAGATCTGGACGGCGGTGCATTTGATCGAGCAGCCGCGCTCGATCGCCCTGTGAACGCCACCGGCTATCGACATGTGCGCGCCCAACGGAATTTTTTCGCTTGTCATGTCGAGGAATTGTAGCGGCGGTCTCCGACCGCCAACGACGCTCGGGGAGCGCCGTTACAGATTACGTCATCTTCGACAGATAGTAGGGCAGCATGTCGCGCCAGTAATTCCAATCGTGGCCGCGCCATTTCCCGTCATCGAGCCAATGCTGAATGCCTTTGGAGTTTAGAATCTCCGAGAGCCGGTACGATTCGTGTCGCGTGTTGTCCCACTCACCGGTGCCGATGATGATGCCCATGTGATTGTATTTCCACGGATCGGTCGTGTTCGGCAGATATTGATACGGGCTGTTGAAGTAAATGTTATCGTCCCAATACCCGTCGAAAAAATCGCTGATGTCGAACGAGCCGCTCAGCGAAATGAGATGGCTGACCGCGTCAGGATAACGAAACGCGACATTGGCCGCATGATAGGCGCCGAGACTCGCGCCGCCCATCGCCACGCGATGACAGTGACATTCGCGCCGCGCGAGATCGAACACGTCATTGACGATAACCCGCTCATAGGCGTTGTGCGTTTTCATCCGATCTGCCGGATGAATCGATTCGTTATAGAAGCTGTCGAGATCGATCGCGTCCGGGCAATAAACAGTCACTTTGCCGGCATCAACGAAATCCGCGACCGAACCGACAAGGCCGAAATCTTTGTTTTGGTAGTACCGGCCAAACGATGTCGGATACAAAATTAAGGGGAGGCCGCTGCCGTTGCCGAAAGCCAGCATTTCGAAGTCCCGGCTTAGCCAGGGCGTGTACCAACGAATGTAACGTTCGTTCATGGTCAGGTTGTATTTCGGTGGAAGCTCCGGCGAAGTCGAGAATTCTCTTCGATAATCAATCGCGCGCAGAAATAGGAAGAGATTTCTCGACAAGCTTGAAATGACAGACGAAGCGTCTCGTTCTGAAACGCAGACACACGCTCACCGGCAATATTAAACAGCATCGCGCTTTTCCCTCGAAGGTTTTGGGAAACCGGCGCGACGTGCTGGTTTATTTGCCGCCAGGTTATAGCAGTTTTTCGCGCACCCGTTATCCAGTCTTGTATTTGCACGACGGCCAAAATGTCTTTGATGCCGCGACTTCATTCGCCGGAGTCGAATGGGGGGTCGATGAAACGGCGCAACGCTTGATCCGCCAAAAACAGATCGAACCAGTGATTATTGTGGCGGTTGCGAACATGGGTGAGGAACGGATTCACGAATACGCGCCGACCGCGGGCGTAATTACGCCGCACGATAAGCCAAAAAAACGCAGCCGCGGCATGGCTGGAATGTACGGACAGTTTCTAATCGATGAGTTGAAGCCGTTCATTGATCGCAAATATCGCACGAAGCCGGAAGCAGAGTTTACCGGCCTGGGCGGGTCCTCGCTGGGTGGACTGGCTACGCTCGCGATCGGAGTCATTTTTTCGGATACCTTCAGACGCCTGATGGTGATGTCGCCTTCTGTCTGGTGGGACGATTTTGCGATCCTCAGTGTCCTTGGATTTGTCCATGAAAAACCGCCGCTGAAAATATGGCTGGATATGGGTACTGCTGAACCGGAATGGGAACAGGTCCGCGAGCTGCGTGATGCGTTAATCGGCTGTGGCTGGTGTCACGGTATCGACCTTCATTACGCGGAAATTCCGGGCGCCGATCACAGCGAACGGGCATGGGCGACGAGAGTCGAGCCGGCCCTCAGGTTTTTGTTTCCGCCAGGTAGCGGCGGCTCACCGAGCCGCCATGGCGTTTGAGGTTAATCGCCGCTGTCTACTGCAACGCTTTCCCGTAAACCTGAAAGACGCGGGTGAATCCGCCCGGAAATTCGTCATCTTTCTCGAAAGAGAATTCCCGCTTGGCCGCGATCCATTTCAAATGCCGCGGCCCATCGGAATGGTTCGGATCGTAAACAAGATAGTGATCATTGCCCTCAGCTGACCGTGGCCGGTCGTGTTTGTAAACGAGCACGGAGTGGTTGATGTGCATAATCGGAAAGTCCGAGAGATAGCCGATGAAGAATTCGCGGCGCGTGAGCGCTTGCTCGAGGAGGTCGTGCGTTTTTGCCTGATAATTCTTATCGTGCAGATAAAACATTCGCGCATTTCCCGGGCGCAAATAGACGACCCAGCCGAGGCCGATGTTTCGCTGCATCAAAGTCGTTTTGTCCTGGCTGAGTTCCCTTAGATTGCCGTAACCCGGAATCACGACCCGTTTATCGGCCGGCAACGGATCAAGCCAGGGTTGGCGGCGAGTGATATCGCGGATCCGTTTTGTCAGCTCGCGATCATCCACGCGCAGCGCTTTGGGTTCGAAGCGGGCGAACTTGTAAAACTGCTCGACCGTGCGGCTCATCACGAAACAGCGACGAGAGTAGTGATGGCCGTACTGATTCTTGTGCGAAACGATGTGGCCGTTTTCGTAAGAAAACACGGTCCAGTTGACAAACGAGAGGGTGTCCCGCTTGTAATTAAAGCCGTCCGCCGAAGCAGCGAGAGCCAGTGAACGAGAAAGAAAAATCGCGGCAAAGCCCACGCAGAATCGATAAACGCCGGCTAGCATCACCAATTATCAACGCCCGGAATTTGCTTTCGGCTCGGAGAAATTTCCGAGCGCACGGAATTTCTTGTAACGCTTCTTGAGCAACTGATCGATTGGCTGTTCGGAGAGCTTTTCGAGATTTTTTCGCAATGCGTAGCCCAGATTTGCCGCGGCTCTCACATCATCCCGGTGCGCGCCGCCCTCTGGTTCATCGACGACCTCATCAATGACACCAAGTTTCAATAAATCCTGCGCCGTCAGCTTCAATGCTTCCGCGGCTTCGGGCGCGTGTTTCCGATCACGCCATAGAATGGCCGAACACGCTTCCGGACTGATGACGGAATAATACGCGTTTTCCAAAATCAAAACGCGGTCGGCGACGCCGATACCGAGTGCGCCCCCGGAGCCGCCTTCACCAATGACCGCGGCGATGACCGGCACGCGCAGATTCATCATCTCGCGCAAGTTGACCGCGATCGCTTCCGAAATGTGACGCTCCTCCGAACCGATTCCCGGAAACGCTCCCGGTGTGTCGATTAATGAAATCACCGGCATGTTGAACTTTTGCGCCAGCCGCATGAGGCGCAGCGCTTTGCGATAACCTTCGGGATGGGCGCAGCCGAAGTTCCGCATTACATTTTCTTTTGTGTTGCGGCCTTTTTGGTGGGTTATAACCACGCAACGCGTCGAGTCGAGCATTGCAAATCCGCTCGGCATCGCCTTGTCGTCAGCAAAGCGGCGATCACCGTGGAGTTCCGTCCAGCCGGTGAAACAACGCTCGACATAATCGAGCGCAAACGGCCGTTGCACGTGCCGTGCGATTTGGACCCGCTGCCACGCGCTCAGATTGCCGTAAATCTCGCGCCTCGTTTCGCGAAGCTTTGCCTCCATCGCCGCGACCTCGGAATCAAGATCGACATCGTGCTCGCGGGAGTGTTCCTTCAAATCGAGAAGCCGCCTCTCCAGCTCCACGATCGGCTTTTCAAAATCGAGCGGTTGTAATTCGGTGGGCATTACTCAGTGATTGTGACGGAAGTCTGCTTGTTGACGAGGCTGCTCAATTCTTCCACGTCCGCTGCGGCCAGACCAATTCCTTGCGGGGGCGGCGGCTGCACGACCTGATGGGCAGCGTCGGGCACCGCATAGATGGTGTAGGCTTGGCTGCCGAGGCGGATCCAGCGGGTGCTGCCGATGAATTCCTTCGTTCCGAAGCCAACGCGTTTGCCGTCACGCCAGGCCATCACTTCCACAACTTTGGTCTGGGCCTTTGATGGTATCTTCGCCGGCAATTTTTCCTCCTGAATGTGGTACTGCTTGAAAAATCCGCCGTGATTCAACAGCACGAGCACTTTCGGTTTGCGCTGGACCACAATTGCGAAATCCGGGTGCGAAATAAGCAGGCGTTCGCCGATGTGAAGCATGGTGCCGCTCATGTTGTTCATCCGCATGATCAGCTCAGGCGTTGATTTCGTTTTGTGGGCGACCTTCGTGATTACGTCGCCGGGCTTGACGATATACTCTTCCTTTTCCGGCGAGGGCGTGCGGGAAAGGAAGATGTCGATATTGATTTCGCCTAACAAATCCTTCGCTTCGTCCGCGTGCGGGCTGGTCGGATATTTTTGAACGAAGGTGCTGAGCGCGGCGCGCGCTTCCGGCATTTTGCCTTCCTGGCGCAACTTCGCGGCGGCTTCGTATTCGGGAAGCGTCAGGTCAATTCGTGGCTCGGGCGTGACTTCACCGCGTTGTTCTTTCGCGACCTGAATGTCTTGCTTGAAGACGAAGTTGTACCCGAACCAGGCCGCGCCGCCGAAAATAATGATCGCGAGAAACAGGACGAAGAGCCACTTCATGGATTAAAAAGCGCGGGCGATAATTTTGTCGTGGATGCGGCCGATTTCCAGCAGCGATCCGGCAAAAATCAGGTCGCTTTCTCTTCCCCGGGGAAGAATCGGTGCCAAAGCCGGCCAATGGTCGGCTCTTCCTCGTTGCTCCAAGTGTAATGACAATCCTGGCAGTAAAATTCTTTGGGAATGATTTTGATCGCACAAAAGAGTGCGACCAGCGCCGGCGTCAAAAATTTTCGGGTCATCTGCGGATACTCGATATTGGAGGAACCGCATTGCGGGCAGCGAATAATGGCGGCCGCGACGTCCGGATCGGATGACTCCCATTCGATCATTAGATTCTGGCCGCGTTCGAAGTCCGAATCATCCACCATCACTTTGGCGTTCGCCTGTGGACGCGACATAAATGCCATTTGCTGCAGGTGTCGCTCATTGTGAACATCGGCCTTGATCCCTGCTTCCTGAAAGCGTTGTTTCAAACGCTTCGCTTTGTCCGGTTCGTTAAATGTCGCGATCGTCACCATAGGCTTTAGTCTGCCTCCTCGCTGCAGCCTTCAGCAAACAACAACTACTCGCCGAGTGCAAGGCTCGGGGGAGGAAACCAGTGATAGAGGATGAGGTAAACGAGGACCCCGGTCACCGAGACATAAAGCCAGATCGGCATGGTCCAGCGTCCGATGCGGCGATGCCGGTCCCAACGGCGTTGGAATACCGGCACCAGCGTTACGATAACCAATGGAAGCGTGACAAACGCGAGCAAAACGTGCGTGATTAGAATCGGGAAATAGATCCAGGCGATGAGGCCGGTATAGCCGGACGATTTTTCACCGACATGCAAGTGATAGGTGATGTAGCCAATAAGAAATCCGGTCGACGCAATCAAGGCGACGATCATGCATGGGACATGTCGCTGCCAAATGTTGCGCCGGATCCAGAACCAGCCCATTGCGATGAAGACGGTGCTCACGGCGTTCAATGAAGCGTTAATCGCGGGCAGGTCCTTGATTGTCATAGTGATGCGGGAGAAATAAACGTATGCCGCAGCTGGTCGAAGAACCAACAGGAACCGAGCAGGAGCAAGATCGGCAGCCAACCTTCGCGTGGAGGCTGGCCGTTTCTGCTCTTCGCTTCGCAATCGTCCTCGCGATCGCGGCCGCGATCAGCGGCGGCTGGTATCTGGCGCGAAAAGGCTTTGGAGGGCGCACTCGAACCCGAATTGTCGAAGAGTTGCATCAGCGCGGGGTTGAAGCTTCGATCGGCCGGCTCGCCCTGAATCCGTTTCGCGGTTTGGTTGCGCGAAACGTGCGCATTTTCAGCTATCAGGATCGCAGCCATACGCTCGCATTCATCAGCGAAATTGTACTCGATATTAATTACGCCGCGTTTTTCCATCACCAGCCATTTCTGAACGCGCTCGACATTCGAAACGCCGAGGTCACGCTCCCGCTCAAGACCGCGCAGGGCAAAATTGACCAGCCGCAGCTCCGAAAGTTCCGCGCCCACATCTATTTTCCGCCTGAGCAAATCTTTGTCAGCCAGGCCGAAGGACTCTTTTGCGGTATTCGCGTCTCCGCGACCGGGCAACTGATCAAGCGTGAGAACTACCAGCCTTCTCCGCCGTTGTCCGATGAAGAGCGCGAAAGAAGAATGGCGATGTTGCGCCGGGCGGTGAATGAACTGCAGCGATTCAGCTACCCGAAGGGTCCGCCATCATTGCAGGTGAAATTTAGCGGCGATCTCGCGGAGCTGGAAGCGGCGCACGGCGAAGCCACGCTCGAGGCAAAATTGGTCCGGCGGAAGGATTACGAAATGCGCGATTTTGTTTTAAACGCCGAATGGGCCGATCAACGACTGACTGTCTCACGCTGTGAGTGGAACGATCGCCTCGGCGGTTTGACCGCGACCGCGAACTGGAGCCGCGCGACCGCCGCCGGAACTTTTCAGGCCCGGAGCAGTCTTGATCTAAAAGGTTTGCTCGATGCCGCCGACGCGGGCCGTGCGCTGGCGGATGCGACGTTCAACTCGCCGCCGGTGATCGATGTTTCGGGATCCATCGATCTTTCCGGACAACGCCCGCAGTTCAAAGTGATTGGTCACATGTCCGTGGAGAACGCGCTATTTAAGAATTTCCCGGTCTCTCAATGCCGCGCCGAATTTTCCTGGGACGGCGAGCGGACGTGGTTGCGAGACATTCATGTTCACCACCAGAACGGCGATCTGCGCGCCGAAGTCTACGAATCGCCTAACGAATTCCGATTGAACGTGGATGGTCCGGTCGCTCTCGACGCGCTGCGTGCGTTTGTTTCACCGGAGATTCAGGAATTTTTGGCCGAATGGGAATTTTCGCGGGAGCCAGTGATTCAGTTGGCGATCCGCGGAAAAGATCGACACCCGGAAACCTGGCAGGGCGATGGAAATATTTCACTCGATCGGACCCGTTTCCGCGGACAATGGATGAACAGCGCGACCGCGAAGATTCATTTCGCCGATGGCGCGGTTGCTTACCAGGATTTCCGAGTCACGCGCGATGAAGGGGTCGGCACCGGGAGTTTTGTCTACGACTTCGCAAAACACGAAGTCCGCGTTTCCAACGTCAAAGCGACGGTGCGTCCGAACGAAGTCGCCTACTGGATCGATCCCGATCTTCCGAAAAACGTTGCGCCCTATAAATTTCGGCAACCGCCGAACATCACCGCGAACGGCGTTTATCAATTTCATGGGCAAAAAGGGACGAAACTCGAGATCAACGTCGATGGGCCGGGCGGGATGGATTACGTTTTTCTCGGCAAGACGCTGCCGTTTCAAAGAATTAACTCGCGACTTCTGTTCACGAATGATCGGCTGCAGATTGTCGATCTTCGGGGCAATCTTCTTGCCGGAAATGTCCACGGCAGCGCCGACATTTCGCTTGCGCACGGCGATCAGCATTATCGCGCGAAGCTGGCGGTCGACGGAATGGATTTTCCAAAGCTGACGGACCTGTATTGGAACTACAAAACGGCGCAGGGTCGATTGAGCGGCACTTACGATTTCACCGGCAACGGCGACAACGCGCGATTGATGGTCGGTAGTGGCAAAGCGACGGTTGCCAACGGAGACGTGTTTGCGATTCCGGTTTTCGGTCCGCTCTCCGGTATTTTGGGGACCTTGCTGCCACTCAAGGCTGCCGGTTACAGCATCGCGCATGAAGCGAAGACGACCTTCACGGCGAAGAACGGTGTTCTGCACACCGATGACTTCGAGGTCGCGGGCAATCTATTTTCAATCCTTGGCGATGGCGACGTCTATTTCCTGGACGACAAACTCGACTTCAACATTCGTATTTCGCCCAAAGGGCCGGGCATCCTGCTCACGCCGGTTTACAAACTCTTCGAGTACAAGGGCGAAGGCAGCCTGAAGAACCCGAACTGGCATCCGAAGGGATTCTAGCCCTTGTCATTCCGAGCGAAGTCGAGGAATCTCTAACCATTGTCTGGCCTTGTTCGGCTCGGAAATATCGAGAGATGTCTCGACTTCGCTCGACATGACAAAAATCTAATATGAAGAAAATCGGAATCCTTTTTGGAATGGAACACAGTTTCCCGCCGGCATTTGTCGAGCGGGTGAACCAGAAGACCGGTGGGAAGGACATTGCCGCCGAGTTCGTGAAAATCGACAGAGTCATCCAGGGCGAGGGGTGCGGTTACGACGTCGTAATCGATCGCATTTCGCAGGACGTGCCATTTTATCGCGCGTGGCTGAAGAACGCGGCCCTGACCGGCACCGCCGTTGTGAACAATCCTTTCTGGTGGAGCGCGGACGAAAAATTTTTCAATAACGCGCTCGCGACCAAGATCGGCGTGGGCGTTCCGAAAACGGTTTTGTTGCCGTCGAATCAACCACCAGCCGATACCAGCGACAAATCATTCCGTAATCTCGAATACCCGATGAATTGGGAAGCGATTTTTAGTTATGTCGGTTGGCCGGCATTTTTTAAACCCTTCGCCGGAGGCGGCTGGAAGAATGTTTATCGGCTGCACAATTCGGAAGAATTCTTCCGTGCCTACAACGAAACCGGCCAGCTCGTGATGATGTTGCAGGAGGAAGTGAAGTTCGACATGTACTTCCGCTGCTACTGCATCGATCAACGAAACGTACGGATCATGCCCTACGAGCCACGCCATCCCTACCATTTGCGTTATCAAACCGAATGGAATGCGCCGAAAGAGATTTTGGAGAAGGTCGAGAAAGGCGTCCTACGATTGAATCAATATCTCGGTTACGATTTGAACACGGTCGAGTTCGCGATCCGGGATGGCGTGCCGATGGCGATCGATTTCTGCAATCCGGCCCCGGATGCGGAAGCGGCCTCAGTCGGTCAGGCAAATTTCGAATGGGTCGTGGAAGCCGTTTCCGACATGGCGATCCGCAAAGCGCGCGAACACGTTGCCGGCCGGGACAATTTGAGCTGGGGTAAGTATTTGCAGGCGGCGGTCACGAAGCGCTCGCTAAGCGAGCTCGAATAAGTTCCCGAGTCGAAACACACCGTGCCTGGCTGGGGTGACTTTTAATCGTTTTTGAAGCACATTTGCGCCCCCGATGGCTTCCAAAGACCACACTTACACCCTCGGAATCGAAGAGGAATTCGCGATTGTCGATCCGGACACGCGCGAGCTCCGGTCGCATATTCAGGAGATTCTCGAAGGCGGCAAAGTTCTGCTCAAAGAACAGATCAAACCGGAGATGCATCAATCGGTGGTCGAGCTCGGGACTGAGATTTGCCCCGACATCAAATGTGCGCGCGAGCACGTGGTTGATCTTCGGAGCAAGTTGGCGAGACTTGCCGGCGAGCGCGCGTTGAAAATCGCGTCGGTTGGAACACATCCGTTTTCGCACTGGCGTGATCAGCTCATCACCGAGGGTGAGCGTTACGAACAGATTTTGCGCGACATGCAAACCCTCGCCCGCGCGAATTTGATTTTCGGTTTGCACGTTCACGTCGGCATTCCCGACCGCGCAGCCGCGATCCACGTCATGAACCAGGCGCGCTATTTTCTGCCGCACATCTACGCGCTCTCCGTCAATTCGCCGTTTTGGGTTGGCCGCGACACCGGCCTGAAAGGATATCGCCTGAAAGTGTTCGAGCGTTTTCCACGGACCGGCATTCCGGACGCGTTCGAATCGCTCTCCGAGTACGAGGATTATTGCAAACTGCTCGTGAAGACGGGGTGCATCGACAATCCAAAAAAAATCTGGTGGGACATTCGGCTGCATCCGGTCTTCGACACTCTCGAAGTCCGCATCTGTGATGCGCAATCGCGGGTGGACGACACGCTCGCCATCGCTGCGTTGATTCAAGCTCTCATTTCGAAACTATTCAAACTGCTCCGGCGAAACACGACTTTCCGGGTCTACCGCAGGCGATTGCTCGACGAAAATCGCTGGCGCGCGACGCGATATGGGATTGACGGCACGCTGATCGATTTCGGCCGCGAAACCGAGGTTGAGACGCGCAGCCTCTTGAATGAATTGCTCCAGTTTGTTTCTACGGAAGTGAACGAGCTCGACAGCCATCGCGAAATGGCGCACATCGAGCGAATCATGCGCGAAGGCACCGGCGCGGATCGACAACTCGCTGTTTTCGGCCGCACCAATGACGTGAAAGCGGTTGTCGATCAGATTGTTGCCGAAACTTACGAAGGATTATCCACGAGTGATTAGTGACAAGCGTCGCTTTTCGCGCGATTCTGAAATGATCCAATGCCTGACCGTTTGACCATCGATACAATCGACGCCGAACTCGTGCCCGGTGCGCGCAACGCTCTTCGCGTTTGCCTTCAACTCAAATCCGAGGAGCGCATCACAATCATTACCGATGAACCGACACGCGAAATCGCCACTGCCTTGCAAGCGGAAGTCGAGGAGATCGGATCAGAGCACGCGGTGTTCATGTTGGAAAATTACGATTCCCGCCCATTGAAGAGAATGCCGCGCCAAATTCTGGACGATCTGGCAACGTCGCAGGTTTCAATCTTCGCTGCGCAAAGCCAAACGGGCGAGCTCGGATCACGCCGCGACATGACGGCC
>Ga0066903_100004216_pt1 | contig 12082 bp, 9 predicted proteins | sample PanSoiMetaGPlot1_FD_67491 | JGI IMG/M metagenome (GOLD analysis project Ga0066903, IMG submission 67491) | Tropical forest soil microbial communities from Panama analyzed to predict greenhouse gas emissions - Panama Soil - Plot 1 (version 2) | ecosystem: Environmental > Terrestrial > Soil >...
GCGTCGACAGGCTCGCCTTGCAGCTGTTCCGGCGACATATACGCGACCGTTCCAACCGCGACGCCCGCGTCGGTCAGCGGCACATTCTGCAGCGTGAGCGCTTCGGTCGCGAAGTGCGTCCCGGCGACAGGCGCCACGTCGTGATCGATCGCCTTCGCCAGACCGAAGTCGAGGATCTTCGGACCGCGCGGAGTGAGCACGATGTTGGCCGGCTTGAGATCCCTGTGTACCAGCCCGCGCGCATGGGCGGCCGCCAGCCCGTCGGCGATCGCCAGGCCCGTCTCCACGATCATCGCGATCGGCAGTGGGCCGCGCGCGAGCCGCTGGTGCAGCGTCTCCCCTTCCAGCAGCTCCATGACGAGAAAGTGAACCGGCGCACCTCCGCTTGTGACCCCATCGTCGGGCACCGCCGCACCGACGTCGTGCACCGTGCAGATGTGCGGATGATTGAGGGCCGCGACGGCCTTGGCTTCGCGCTCGAAGCGCTCGAGCGCTTGTGGTGACGACGCATCGGGCGGCAGGACCTTGATGGCGACGGCGCGGTCGAGGCGCCGATCGACGGCGCGATACACGTCGCCCATCCCGCCGCTGCCGAGCGGCGCCACGATCTCGTACGGCCCGAGGCGAACGCCCGGTTGGAGCGGCATGCGGAAGCTCGGTGAAGTTCGGCGGAAGTATACGCTACGGCCGCTGCAGATACGCGATGAGCAGCACCAACGTGAACGGGCTCAGGATCGTCGACAGGAACACGGCGCCGGTCGCGAAGCTTGGTTCCAGATCGAATTCGAGCGCGAGCACTGTCGTGATGACTGCCGCGGGCATCGCCGCCAGCAGGATCGCCGCCTGTCGCGCCGCGCCCGTGACGTGGAGCAGTGAGGACAGGCCCATCCCGACGAGCGGGCCGATAAACAGCGAGAGGGCGACTGCGACTGCGACGGCGACCGGATGCTTCGGCATGACCGCCCGTTCGAGCTGCATCCCCATCACGAGCAGCATCGTCGGCAGGGCCGCGTCGCTCAGCATCGAGATCGGACGCATGATGGCGAGGGGTACCTCGAAGTGCATCAGCATCACCACTCCGGCGGCGGCCACCGCGTAGATTGCGGGCACGCGCAGGATGCCACGGATCGCGCGACGCACGCTCCGCCCGCCGCTCGCGGCGACGAACACGCCGACCGTGTACACCGTAATCGCCGACGTGACGAAGTACACGCTCGCGTAGGCGAGCGCATCGCGTCCGAACGCGAACAGGACGACCGGCAGCGCGTAGTTGCCGGAGTTGGAGAACATCACCACCAGGAGGAAGCTGCTGAACGTCTGTCGATCGAGCCGCAACGGTATGGCGGTCAGCCAGGCCACCGCACCCATCGCCGCGGTGAGCAGCGCGCAGAAGAGCGCCATGCGTCCTGCCTCGAGGCCGCCGATGTTCGACATGACCAGCTGCGTGAAGACGAAGCAGGGCGACAGTGCGTTGAACGAGACGCGCGACACCGTCCGGACGCTCGCGTCGAAGTGCCGCGCGAGGACGAAGCCAATCCCCGCGATCACGAAGATCGGCAGGATGTCGGACGCGAGAATCGAGAGAAGGAGCTGCAATTACTGATGGACGATGCCGAGGACGATGAGCAACGGGATGATCACGGCCACGATGGCTTCGCCGGCGATGAACCCCGATGACACCGGAACCATGTACCGCTCGTGGGTGGGCGGGTCGATGCGGTGCCAGAGGCGCTCGACGATCGAGCCGACGAACATCGCGATGATCACCGCCGCCGGCACGAGCGCCCCGATGCCGGCCGCCGTGGGCGACGGTACCCACTCGACGCCGCGCGATTCGAGCACCGTGAAAATGATGCCGAGCAGGACGCCGATGATGAGCGCGACCAGCGCGCCGGGCGGCAGCGCATCGAATCCCTTCGACAGAATCTCGGCAAACCCCGCCCAGCGTCGCGAGGCCGGCGATGCCAGTGTGGCGTTGGGCCCGACGATGCCGTAGGTATTGCGCAGAAGCGGATACATCCAGGAGACTGCCGCGGCGCCGATCGGGGTCGCGAGCAGCTGCATGTACGTCAGATAGCGCGGCGAGGATCCGATCATGTCGCCAGCCTTGTAATCCTGCATGATCGCTTCCGAGTCGGACGCGATGATGCCGGTGGTGCCGCTGGCCGCCATGTTGACGAGGATATTTCCCGGCACCAGGGCGCCGAAGACGCCTTGCATCATGTTCGACAACGCGCTGATCGGTCCCCAGTTGGTCTCGCCGAGGACGCGCAGGCCCACCAGCATCAACGGCAGCGAGAAGACGATGGCGGCCACGGTAATCCAGGCGTCGAGCCCGATCGCGATCTTCTGGATCACGACGAGCGCGATCGCGGCCACCACCGACCCGCCGATCACCCAGGTGAGTGGAAAATCGTCGGGATTCACCCGCGCGCGAGACAGGTTCGTGAACGTCTTGAGGAGCACGCGCCACCGCAGCACCAGCCCCGCAAGGCCGCCGGCCACCATCATGCCCGTCGCCGGCCACATGGCCCACATCAGGACGTCGGTGCGGGTGAATGTCGGCGCGAGGACGCCGTAATGCAGCAGCGCGTACGGCACCGCGATCCAGGAGAAGATGGTGCCGCCCAGCATGCTGGCGTTGGTGCGCAGGCCGACGAGCATCCCCGAGCCGAGCGACAGCAGGCTCCAGTTGATGCCCACGCCCGTCGCCATCGTGACGGCGCTGCCGAGCAGCATCACCGACGGAAACCATTTGAGGACGTACGCATCCTCGGTCATCAGCATCACGGCCGCTGACGCGAGCGCGCCGAGAAACAGCGCGCGCGCCGCCTTGCGGGCCTCGGGCCCCTGGCCGTCGAGCACGATCAGCGTTTCACCCGCGGCGAGTCCGTCCGCATACGTGAGCTTTTCGTCGACGACGAAGTGCTGGCGCATCGGGACGGCGAGGAGCACGCCGAGCAGGCCCGCCGTGGCGAGCCACAGGAACGACTGCATCGGCGTCAGCGCGAACTTGAACGAGACCGTGCCGCTCGCGTTCAGCATGTCGAACGCCGCCAGCAGGATGCACATGAACGCCGTCTGCGCGGCCGCGGTGCCGGCAGTCTGGACGATGTTGTTTTCCCAGCGGTTGTAGTTCTTGAAGGCGATGCCGAGCGCCAGGTAGCCGAAGAAGGCGGCGACGACCGAGACGTTCGGACCGAAACCCAGCTTGAGGACGACGTACGGATAGGAGGCACCCATCACAACGGCCACGAGCAGGCCGCAGACGATCGCGCGCGGCGTGAACTCGCGCAGGCCGGCCGGCTTCTGACCACGAGAGGGCTCGTGCTCAGGCATGCGGTTGGCCGGGGCGGCAGTCACGCCGCTCATTCTGTCACGAGCGCGATCGCCGGCACCGTATAATCCACGCCACGTCGACAGGCATGCCGTTCCAGGCGGGCTCCAGAGTCGGTCCGTACGAAATCGTGGCGCCGCTCGGTCAGGGCGGCATGGGCGAAGTCTATCGCGCGCGCGACACGAAGCTGGGACGCGACGTGGCACTCAAGACCCTGCCTTCGGTCTTTGTCGCCGACCCCGAACGTCTTGCCCGGTTTCAGCGCGAAGCGCAGCTCCTCGCCTCGCTCAGTCATCCCAACATCGGTGCGATTCACGGCCTGGATGATTCGGCAGGATCGCCGGTCCTCGTCCTGGAACTCGTCGAAGGGCCGACGCTCGCCGATCGCATCGCACAGGGACCGATGCCGCTCGACGAAGCGCTGGCGGTGGCGAAGCAGATCGCGGCGGCGCTCGACGCCGCGCACGAGCAGGGCATCGTGCATCGCGATTTGAAGCCCGCCAACATCAAGATCCGTTCAGACGGCACGGTGAAGGTGCTGGACTTCGGCCTCGCGAGGCTGACAGGCGCAGAGACGGGAACGTCAGGCAGCCGCATCGACGTCACCGCGTCGCCGACGATCACGAGCCCGGCGATGATGACCGGCGCCGGCATGATCCTTGGCACCGCGGCGTACATGGCGCCCGAGCAGGCTCGCGGCCGCACCGTGGACAAGCGCGCGGACATCTGGGCGTTCGGCGTTGTGCTGTATGAAATGGTCACCGGCGAGCGGCTGTTTCACGGCGAAGACGTCACCGAGACGCTGGCCGCCGTGATGATGAAGCAGCCGGACTGGGATCGTGTTCCGCCGCAAATCCGGCCGCTGCTGCGACGCTGCCTCGAGAGGGATCCGAAAGCCAGGCTGCGCGACATCGGCGACGCGCTGACACTCGTCGCGACGGCGCCGGACGCCGCAGCGGCGCCCTTGCACGAAGCCCAGCACGGCAGCGTGCGCACGACGCGTGGATCGCTTGTGGCGTGGGCCCCGGCCATCGTCGCCGTGCTGGCGGCTGCAGGGCTTGCCTTCGTTCATTTGCGTGAGACTCCGCCGGCACCACCCAACGTCGTGCGCTTTCAGTTCGTGTCGGGAGTCACCCCGGCCGGCTCCGGTGGGTTTTCTATCTCGCCCGACGGCCGGAAGCTGGCGTTCGCCGGCGTCGGCACCGATGGCCAGACGCGCCTCTACCTGCGGGCACTCGATTCGCTCGATGTGAGGCCACTCGCCGGCACCGAGAGCGGCGGGACCGAGGCGCCGCCGTTCTGGTCGCCTGATAGCCGGTACCTGGCGTTCGGTGCCAGCGGGCACCTGAAGAAGATCGACATTACCGGCGGCCCGGCACAGACCCTGTGCGATGTCCCGGCCATTGTCGTCGGGGGGGCGTGGAACCGTGAAGGTGTGATTGTGTTCGGGCTGAACAGCCCAGCGGGGCTGATGCGCGTTTCCGAGTCTGGCGGAACAGCCGCGTCGGTGACCGGTCGGACCGGGTTGGGCCCCTCGACCGACGTATTCCCTTCATTCCTTCCCGACGGCCGTCACTTTGTGTACTTGAGCCTCCTCGGTGAGTCGGGACGCAATGGCGTGTATCTGGGCACGCTCGACGGCAACCCGCCGGAACAGCGAAAGCTGCTGTCCACAACCTACGGAGCCGCCTATGTGGGGTCCGCACAGACGGTTGGCACTGGTACGCTGCTGTTCCGGCGAGAGAGTACGCTGATGGCGCAGGCCTTCGACGAGCGCTCGCTGGCGTTGTCGGGCGAGGCGGTGCCGGTGGCTGAGCAGCTCGGATCGTACCTGGCGTTTGGGTATTTCTCAGCCTCGGACAATGGCGTCCTGGTGTATCGAACCGGCACGAACGAGTTTTTTCAGCTGACTTGGTTCGATACGCATGGGAAGCCCGCAGGTCGCGCTGGGGAAGCCGGCTTCTACAACGATCTGGCGTTGTCGTCCGACGGCAAGCAGGTGGCCCTGGCGCGGCTCGATTATCAGAAGACCGCCCAGGATTTGTGGTTGCTCGACTTCGGGCGTGAAACGACGACACGGTTCACATTCGGGCCTGGTGTCGCGCGCTCTCCGGTCTGGTCGCCCGACGGGAGCCGAATCGCGTTCCGGTGGAGCCGCGACAGTGGTGTTTTTGACCTGTACCAGAAGCTCTCAAGCGGAACCAAGGACGCCGAGGAACTGCTGAAGTCGCCTGAGAACAAGGAGCCGACCAGCTGGTCGCACGATGGACGGTTCCTGATGTACACCTCCGTCAACGCAACCACGAGGCAGGACCTCTGGGTGCTTTCCCTCGACGATCGGAAGCCGTCGCCGGTACTCGTGACGCCCTTCGATGAGAGCAATGCACAGTTCTCTCCCGATGCGCGCTGGTACGCCTACGTCTCGAACGAGTCGGGTCGCAACGAGATCTACGTGCGCCCCTTCCGCCGTCAGTCGGGAGAGGCGTCCGGCCCGGAAGGTAAATGGATGGTCTCCAAGGGCGGCGGCTTCCTTCCAAAATGGAGACCGGACGGAAAGGCACTGGCTTACATCAGCCTCGATCGGAAGCTGATGGTCGTGGACATCAACGCGACCACCGCCATTCAAGCTGGAACGCCTCTGGAGCGCCAGGAGGTTCCGCGCGGGACAAACGCCCTGGATCGTGCAGGGGATGGCCGCGTGCTCGCAGCCGTCCCAGCCGAACAGAGCGCGCAAACGCCGCACACGGTCGTGCTCAACTGGCAGGCGGGGCTGAAGAGATAGAGACCCCCGTGGACATCTTCACCCACGCATGGCTTCAGCGTTTCCAGGCGCGCGTCAACGCCGATCCCGAGATGCAAGTCATCGGCGACTGGTTCACGACGGCGCTGTCGCTGACCTGTGGCGATCGGCGCTGCATCGTACGCTTCGAGCGCGGTGCGCTCGTCGAGTTCACAGCGGCGCCGCGCATCGACAGCCGCTGCAGCTTCGGATTTCGAGCCAGCCCGGAGATCTGGGGGAAGTTCCTCGCCAGTCGTCCTGAGCCGATGTACCACGACTTCTTCGCGATGCTCATGCGCGTGCCCGACTTCGTCCTCGAAGGCGATGGGCTCGTGGCGATGCAGAACGCCCGCGCGCTCCATCGCGCGATGAACCTGATGCGGACCGTGTCGTGACCGCCGGCCAATCACCCGAGTTCGAGCCCATCGTCGGCCGGTACCTCAAGCTCGCCATCGGCGGCGAAGCGCTCCGCATCTATCTCGAGGAGGCGGGGGAGGGCATTCCGCTGCTGTGCCTGCACACCGCGGGCGCCGACAGCCGCCAGTATCGCCACATGCTGAACGACGCCGCGATCACGGAACGGTTTCGCGTGGTCGCGTTCGATCTGCCGTATCACGGCCGATCGAATCCGCCAGACGGCTGGTGGCTCCGCAAGTACCAGCTCACGTCGGCTGGTTACCTGGCGTGCATCCGAGGCGTGTGGACCGCGCTCGGCCTTGAACGGCCCGTGGTGCTCGGCTGTTCGATGGGCGGCGCGATCGTGCTGCGGCTGGCGGCCGAGTTCGGCGCCGAGCTGCGCGGCATCGTCGGCCTTGAGAGCACGGCGTTCGCGACGGGGCGCGACAATCAGTACCTGCACCATCCGGCGATTCACGGCGGGGAGCTCGTGGCCAGCTACACCTACGGGCTGTGCGCGCCGGGAAGTCCGGAGACGAGCGCGCGCGAGAACTGGTGGTACTACAGCCAGTCGGGGCCGGGCGTGTATGCTGGCGACGTGCACTATTACAGCGTCGACTGGGACGGACGCGGCGACCTCGCGCGCATCGACACATCCCGATGCAAGGTGTCGCTGCTCACCGGCGAGTACGACTACTCGTGCACCCCGGACATGACGCGGCAGGTCGCCGCGGCGATTCCAGGATCGCGGATGGTCATCATGAAGGAGATGGGACACTTTCCGATGATCGAGAACTACCCGCTGTTCCGCTCGTTCCTGCTGCCGGAGCTCGCATGGATGGCGCAGTAAGAGCGGTCGGCGTCGACGACGCGCGGCCGTCACTCTCGACGGTGACCGGCGACCAGTGGCTCGCCTTCGGCGCAACGATGAGCGGCTGGATTCTCGACGCGTTCGACTACAACATCCTGGCCATCGTCCTGATCGACATCCAGAAAAGTTTCACGATTGACAGCACGCTCGCCGGGCTGCTGCCGACAGTCACGCTGATCATGCGGCTCGTCGGCGGCGTGGCCGCGGGTGCCTCGGCCGATCGCTGGGGCCGCAAGATTCCGCTCATTCTGTCGGTCCTGTGGTTTTCCGCATTTGCGTTCTTCAGCGGGTTCTCCAGCTCATACACGATGCTGTTCGGTCTGCGCGCCCTCTTCGGGATCGGGATGGGCGGCATGTGGGCGGCGGGCATGCCTCTCGTGATCGAGCACTGGCCGGCGCGGCTGCGAGGCGTCGTGTCGGGTCTGCTGCTCGGCGGATGGTACTGGGGCTATCTGCTCGCCGCGGTCGCCTTTCAGTTCCTCTTCCCGCTGTTCAGCGGCGACACCGCCTGGCGCGCGATGTTCTGGATTGCGATTCTTCCGGGCTTGCTCACGCTCTGGCTGACCTCAAGGGTGCCCGAGAGTCCGCTCTGGCTCGAGCGTCAGCGGAAACTGCAGGCGAACCGACGGGCGCTTTCGAACGAGCCCAAGTTCTCGCTCGTGCGGATTTTCCAACGCGACCTGATTGGCACGACGCTGCAGACGACGGCCGTCATCGGCGCGTTCATGTGTTCGTTCTACTCGATCGGCACGTGGTACGCGACGCTGCTGCGGCGCGAACAGCGGCCGACGCTGCCCTATCTGGTGGCCTTCAACCTCGGCGCTATTTGCGGAACGGCCGCGTGGGGTCGGAGTTCTGAAGGCCGTCTCGGGCGGCGAGGCGCAGTGACGATCACTGCGCTGCTCGGTATCGCGTCGATTCCGCTGTACCTCTACGCGACGTCGCCACAACTGCTCTTCCTCGGCGCGTTCATGATGGGCGCGTTCGGCTGCGGCATCTGGGGCATGGCGCCGGCGTATGTGACCGAACGGTATCCAACCGAAGCCCGCGGCGTCGGGCCAGGCTTCTGCTACCACGCAGCGGCGGCGATCGGCGCTCTGATGCCGCTCCTCATCGGATGGATGGACGATCGCGGGACGCCGCTGGCGGCTGCGATGGCGATGCCGATCGCCGTGTCGCTGCTGCTGTCGGCGACGCTCATCTGGCTGGGCCCCGAGACACGGGGACGCGTGTTCTCCGCGGAGTGAAAATGGCGGCGAAGGATGGCTGGACGGGCCGCGTGTTCGAAGACTTCGAGGTCGGCGATATCTACCGCCACCCGCTCGGGCGGACCGTGCTCGCGGCCGACAACATCTGGTTCACGCTGCTGACGCAGAACACCAATCCGATTCACTTCGACGCCTCGTACGCCGCGAAGACCGAATTCGGCCGGCGGCTCGTCGACTCGACGTTCACGCTGGCGCTCGTCACCGGGCAGTCGGTCACCGACATCTCGCAGAACGCCATGGCCAACCTGGGCTGGGACGAGGTGCGGCTCCCGAATCCCGTCTTCGAGGGCGACACAATCTACTCGCAGAGCGAAGTGCTGGAGAAGCGCGAATCCAAATCGCGCCCGAACGTCGGCATCGTTCGGTTCAAGACAACCGGTTTCAACCAGGACGGCACGGTTGTCATCGTGTTCAGCCGCACCGTGATGGTGTACAAGCGCGGCCACGCGCCCGAGATCGCGCGCATCGCTCCGGGGAAACACTAGAGTAGGGGCTCGGGAACGTGGCTCCCCCCGATTACCGTCGCGAGGCTTTGCCGACCTCCGCCACAGCCGGCACAGGGAGCGCGGGAAGGTAGAAAGCTGCGACACCAGCCGAGATCGTCTCGATGTCGTTGTCGTCAAGGTTCATCAGGACGATGACGGTGAGGTGGTCGTCGGGAAATCGGGCGAACTCGGCGCCGAATCCGCGTATCCCGCCTCTGTGATGTTCCTGCCGGTGGCCGTTCACAGGATCGAGCTGCCAACCCAGGCCGTACGGATAGGACCGGCCGCTGCTCAGCCTCACCGGCGTCCACATCTGCCGACGGCTCGTGTCGCTGAGAATGGCGTTCGTGTCGAGGACCGCGTCCCACTTCGCGAGGTCCAGGACCGTCGACAGAAAGGCGCCGCTCGGGCGCAGGGCCTCGAAGTCGGGCGCCGCCTGGAGCCTGTTGTGGTCGGTGTAGCCGACGGCGCGGTGGGGCAGCACAGTCGTCGTGTTCGTGGGCCTGGTGGTCTTCATGCCCGACGGCTTGAAGATGGCGTCGGTGACGAACTCCTCCCACGGCCGACCCGTGACTCGGGCAATGACTTCGGCGAGCGCAAAGTAGCCGGCGTTGCTGTACTCCCACTTGTCCCCGGGCGCGAACGCCAGCGGAAGCGGGTACGCACTTCTCATCACGTCGGCGTCGGACTGCGCTTTCGTCCATTCGAAGCCGGGCGCTTCACGACAGAGGCCTGACGTGTGGGTCAGCAGGTGCCGGATCGTGATCGCGCGCCACGTGTCCGGGGTTTCCTGGAGGTACTGGCTGATCGGATCGTCCAGGCCGATGCGATGCTGCTGAACGAGGAGCATGATGGCCGTGGCGACGAACTGCTTGCCGGCCGAGCCGATCTTGTAGACGGTGTCGGGCGTGGCGGGAATCTGATGGGCGCGATCGGCCAGACCGTAGCCGGCGGCTTTGACGACGTGGCCGTCACGGACGACCGCAAGGGAGAGGCCCGGAATGTGCTGCCGGTGCATCTCCTCCTTGATGAAGGCATCGACGGCGTCAGCCTGCGCGCCAGCGCTCGCGCCGAGCCGCAGAACGACAAGAACCAACAGCAGATGGCTGCGCTTCAACACGTTTGTGAATCCTGATCCTACTGGACTGGGGGTCCGGCCTCTTCACAGAGCCTCGAAGCCCCGAGCCCCTAGTCCTACGGCTTGCTGGGATCGATCGCCGGCACGTACAGCGACAGGTCGACGAAACCGTTGTCGCTGAATCCGGGCGTATTCGCGCCCCCAGGGCCGGCGTCGCCGATGATCTTGAAGATGTGACCGTCGGCGAAGCAGATGCGCGAGGCGGAGAAGCTGTACCCCTGCCAGATCACCACGTTGTCGCCGCTGTTCTTGATCAGAAGACCCGCGCCGTCACCGCGCAGCAGCCAGGCGACCCGCTTGCTGACTTCCAGGTCGCCGACCGAGTCCGCCGGGTGAATCGTGTCCCAGACACAGGTGACCAGGTCCGTGGCAACGCGGCCCGCGCAGGCCTGCCAGTTGCCAATGGTGCCGCGGTAGGCTGGCGGCGGGTCCGGCGTCATGAACGTCGCGGCGCCCGACCATGCGCCGAAGAACCCCTGCGACTCGGCCCGCACTTTCCAGGTGTGCTGGCTATTTGGCGTGAGCGTGGCCGTCGTCGTCCAGGAGGGTGCGGTGACGAGCCCGGAATCCTGCACGAGCGCGTTTGCCGCGTTGAACAGCTGGAAGCGGTACTGCGGGACGTACGAGGCGACGTCGGAGGTGGCGGCGCTGGCGGTCAGCGTTGCGCTCAGGCTGGCGATGGTCTGTCCGCCGACGGGCGACTGCGGCGTCGGCGTGCTCAAGGTCGGCGAGGCCGACACGGTTTGAGCGGGCGCCAGCGGCGCTGAATTGTTGTTGCAGGCGTACGAGCTGGCCGCGACGGCGGCCAGCATGACGAAGGCGTTCACTCTCATCTCTTGAGCCTCAGCAAACAGCAGCGCCCGGCATTAGTGCAGCGGCACGAGCGCGCTGCCGAGCGAGGCGGGACGCGGCCCCCGGCCGATCCACACGTCGCGGTAGATGGCGCCCGGCCATGAACCGTCTTCCTCGCCGTACGAGCCGTTGTTCGCGCCGAGATAGGCGAAATGGGGATTGGGATTGTAAGTGGCGGTCAGTGTGCTCGTGATATCGGCGATGTTGACGCCGAAATCGTAGATGGTGACATTGGCGGTCATGTCTTTCACGGTCAGATGGAACCCCGTGCTCCAGGTACCCTTCCACAGGTACGCGCGCGACGGATCGATGGCGACGACGCCGGACAGCCGTGCGCCGAAGTCGGGCTCGAGCTTGAAGAACGGATCGCCGAAGAGGGCTTTGAACGCGATGCAGTTGTCGGGATTACCGCCGAGGCCGCGATACTGCGCGTTCAACAGGTAGCTGCTGCGATACAGATCGCCCGTGCCGTCCATCATCGAGAAGACCTTGAGCTTGCCGCCCGGGCCGTTGGCGGAGAGGCCCTCGACTAGCATCGAGAACTCGCCGCTGTCGAGCGGTTGAGCGAGTTGGTAGCGCACGTACGAATTGCCGTCGCCGAGCTTGACGCCCTTGCCCGCGATGAACGTGACAGCGCCGACGGGCACACCGATGGTGCTGCCCGAGACGAGCGGGTCGTACAGCTCGCCGGGCCGGCTGTAGCCGGCGATGGGCGTGGTGAAGTTCCGTGTCGCGGTCCAGCTCGACGCCCCGGTCCCTTCAATCACGCGCACGCGCCAGAAGAACCGGGTGGTCGACTGGAGATCGAAGTCGGGTGTGAACGATGTGGTCCCGCCGGCGCCTTCGGGCACCCTCGTCGTGCGCGCCACGATGGTCAGGCCGGAGACGATGTGGCCGGACGCGCCGGCGAAGTCCCCGGTATCCGAGACCTGGAATTCATAGAGCCGCCCCGCCTG
>Ga0066903_100004217_pt1 | contig 12080 bp, 7 predicted proteins | sample PanSoiMetaGPlot1_FD_67491 | JGI IMG/M metagenome (GOLD analysis project Ga0066903, IMG submission 67491) | Tropical forest soil microbial communities from Panama analyzed to predict greenhouse gas emissions - Panama Soil - Plot 1 (version 2) | ecosystem: Environmental > Terrestrial > Soil >...
GTGAAGACGTCCACCAGTCGGAACGCGTATCTCACGGCACGGACGCTACCAGGTGCCGGAACGCCGCCAGGAACGGCTCCAGCGGGGCCCGCACCAGGCCCGCGCCGACCTGGCCGACGCCCGCCTCGCGGTGCGCGATGCCGGTGTTGATCACCGGCTGGATGCCCGTCTCGACCACCCGGCGGACGTCGATGCCGGTGGGGGTGCCGCGGAAGTCCAGCGCCGGGACCTGGTGCAGCGGGTGCTCCGCCAGCGTGATCTCGTACATCTCGCGCGTCGCGTCCAGGGCCGTCGTCGCGGTGCCGCCGACCACGCGCGTGATCGCTGGCGCGGCCGCCATCGCGAAGCCGCCCAGCCCGTACGTCTCGGTGATCGCCGAGTCCCCGATGTCGGGGTTGGCGTCGGCCTGCGTGTACGCGCCCAGGAACAGGCCGACCGGAACCGCGGCCGGTGCGGTGAACCAGCGGTCCGGGTCGCCGCCGACCCGGATCCCGAACTCCGTGCCGTTGCGCGCCATGGTCACGACCAGCGTGCTGCCCGGCACCCCGGCCGCGGCCTCGCAGGCCGCCTTGGCGGCCGCCATCGCCAGGTTCAGGTAGAAGTAGTCGTTGCCGTCGATGAAGCGCAGCGAGTCCGCCGGGAGGCCTCGCAGCGCCAGCTCGCGGAACAGCAGCGACGTCGCGGCGCGGTGCCGGTTGTGCAGCTCGTCGCCCATCTGGAGCGCCCGCTGGCCGATCCCCGCCAGGTCGATGGGCCCGGCCTCCAGCGCCCGAGCCAGGTCCGGCCCCAGCACGGTCGCCATCCAGCGCAGCCGCTCCAGGACCGCCTCGTCGTTCGCCCCGTAGCGGAGCACCCGGCCCAGGCCCTCGTTCAGGTTGGAGTGCGCGATCACGCCGCTGACCGGGTCCTCCACGATCACGACCGGCATCGAGGCGCTGATCACCCCCGCCATCGGACCGACGGCGGCGTGGTGGTGGCAGGGTTCGAGGTCCGCGCTCGCCCGGCCCTCCAGCCGCAGCGCCCCCTCGATGGCGCCCCGCATCGGGCCGGACGCGTCCTCCCAGCCCAGCGGCGGGCCGCTGTGCAGGAGCAGGTCTCGCCGCATCCCGGGCACGACGTCGCCGGCCAGGCCCACGCCGATCCAGCGCGGCCGCGCCGCGAGCATCCGGCCCACCGCCGTCGCGTTGGCCGCGTCGACGGCCGGGTCGGGCCGGAGGCGCTCCAGCGGCGGCCGCCACGCGACGCGCGCCAGCTCGGCCCGCAGCCCGTCCGCGAGGAGGTCGGCGCCGGCGGTCACCGCGCGGATCTCGCCGATCAGGGGCACGGCTCCCCCTCGTCCTCGCGGATCCAGCCGCGGTCCATGGCGTCCTCGACGATGCTCGCCACCACCTCGCCCAGCGCGGGGGCGGCCGCGCCCACGTTCGCGTTCCTGGCGCGGACCTTCCCCACCGTCACGCCGTGCTGGCGCCATGTGCGCCCGTCGTTGACGAAGTTGAGCAGGATCGGCGCCAGGCGGTCCATCGCGTTGGCGAAGCGCGCGTCCGCCGTCACGCCGGCCTCGAACTCCTCCCACAGCGCCCGCAGCCGCGGGCCCTGGTCGGCCGGCAGGAGCCCGAAGACGCGGTTGGCGGCCACGCGCTCGCGCGCGGCCCTGGTCGCCTGGGCCGCGTCGTCGTACACGTACGTGTCGCCGGCGTCCACCTCGACCAGGTCGTGGACCACCAGCATCGCGATGACGCGGCTCGGGTCCACCGGCTCGGCGGCGTGCTCGGCCAGCACCAGCGCGAAGAGGGCCGCGTGCCAGGAGTGCTCGGCGCTGTTCTCACGCCGCGAGCCGTCCAGCACGTACGACTGGCGGAGCACGCCCTTCAGCGCGTCCACCTCCAGGAGGAAGCGCAGCTGGTCGGCGACGCGGCCGTCCGGCGAGGGCACGGTCGGCCGGGTCATCGCGGCCGCACCAGCGAGCGCGCGGCCCTGGCGTTGGAGACCGACACGCGGGCCCCGGCCGCCTCGAAGACCGCGCGCTGGCGCGAGAGGCCCTGGGGATCGGCCTCCGTGCCGATCAGCACGACGACGGCGGGCCGCCCGGCCAGCGCCGGCGCCAGCTCCGCCGCGGGATCCGGATGGGCGCCGTGGCCGAGGACGACGTCCAGGTAGACCAGGCCCTCGGCCCGGCGCACGGCATCGAGGCGGAGCCGGTGGTCGATCATCGGGTGGGGCCGGCCGCGCGTGTGCTCGTCGGCGCCGTAGTCGGTCGCCGAGAAGCGCTCGGGCCGGGCGTCCGCCGCCCAGGCCAGCGCCGCCTCGTCGCGCAGCGTCCCCCCGGAGAAGATGCCCGCCACCGCGCCGTCCCAGTCGAGCGGCTCCGGCTCGTCGGGCAGGCTGCCACCGCCCACGCGCAGCGCCACCTCGGTCAGGTCCACGCCGGGGCCGAGCAGCGCCGGCACCAGCGGCTTGCGGGCGCGCAGGTCGGCGGCGGCCGGCTTGGAGACCACCACGATCACGTCCGTCTCCGGATCGTCGTCCAGCCGCCTGATCGCCTCACGCGCCATCCGCCCGCCCACCTCGGGCGAGAGGTCGCGGCCGCCGACCCCGATCGCGTGCGAGACGCCGGCGCCCTGGTTCGCGAGCAGGCAGCAGAGCTGCTGGATGCCGGTGCCCGAGGCGCCCACGATGCCGACGCGGCCGCGCGGCGCCTCGTTCCAGAAGCCCACGCCAACGCCGTCCAGGATGGCGGTGCCGCAGTCGGGGCCCATCATCAGCAGGCCGCGGCGCAGCGCCTCGTCCTTGAGCAGGATCTCGTCGGCCACCGCGACGTTGTCGGAGAAGCAGAAGACGTTGAGGCCGGCCTGGAGCGCGTCCCAGCATGCCCACGCGGCGTGCTCGCCGGGCACGGAGACCACCGCCAGGTTGGCGCCGGGCAGCCGGCCCGCGGCGGTTCGCACCGTGCGCGGCGGCGGCTCGGCGGCCGTCGCCGGCTGCCCCGGGCGCCCGGCCAGCGCCGCGTGGCCGGCCCGGATCGCCGCGCCGGGGTCGCGGCCTCGGGCGGCCAGCACGAGGTCGTCGGGAGAGGCGCCGGCCAGCTCCTCGCCCCAGAGCCCGCCCTGCCGCAGCACGTCCAGGTTGAGCGGCGTGGCCATGGCCGCCATCGCGGCCTCGGTCCCCGCAACGTCGAGCATCCGCGCGGAGGCCGCCATCAGGACGATCGAATCGTGGTAGGTATGACGCTGGACCTCGATGCGCAACACAGGTACAGAATGCCTGGAGTGGCATGTTGTGCGGCCTGCCAAGCCGGCTTGACGCCCCTTCGTCGCCGGGCCTTAACAGAGACGTCCTGAATCCTTCCCCGGCTGGGCTTATGAACGATTGAAATGGCGGGGGTGACCGGCACGGCCCGTGTCCTGATCGTCGACGACAAGGCGGACATCCGCAGCATCGTGGCGACACGCCTGCGGATCGAGCCGGCGTTCGACGTGGTGGGCGAGGCCGCCAACGGCGCCGAGGCGATCGCCCGGGTGGGCGAGTTGAAGCCGCACATCATGATCCTCGACCTCCAGATGCCGATGATGTCAGGCGAGGAGGTCATCCCGATCCTGCGATCGCTGGCCCCGGCGCTGCGGATCCTGGTCTTCTCGGCGTACGCGGGGGCGCAGCAGCGGCTGCGGGCCAGCGAGCAGCCAGACGCGGAGGTCCGCAAGGGCACCGGCCTGACGCCGCTGGTCAAGGAGCTGCACCGCCTGGTCGACCGGACGCCGGCGGACCTGGTCAGGGTGGACCTGGGCGTGCTGGACGTCGAGCAGGCGGTGCGCGCCATCCACGCGTGGACGCGCCTCAACCCGGCGGTCCGCGAGGTGGCGGTCGAGGCCGGCACCCGCCCCGACTTCCTGGCCCTGGTCGGCGTCTTCCTGGCCCTGGGCGAGCGGCTGACCACGGCCGCGGACTCCGGCTGGCACACGAGCAACGTGTGCTTCACGACGCGGAGCGAGGCGGGCCGGGCGGCCCACCGAGCGCTGACGGCTCTGGGCGAGGAGGAGTCGGCCCTGCTGGAGCCGCTGCGCTCGCGCCTGCTGGCCGGCCTCCCGGACGGCTGCCCGGTCCCGTAGCGGCGGGACGCCAGCTCAGGAAGTCGGGTGCAACCGCCGGCGAACGCACCGATCAGCACCGTGACGTGAGGTTCAACCGCCGGCGGTAGCACGTCTCCCCTCATGGCGAAGCGGGAGGCGTGCGTGGGCCGGAGGGTGGTGCGGCGGGGTCGGCCGATCGCCGGCGCACAATGCCGTCGCCTGCTCGAGCCCCCCTCCGGCCTTCGGCCTCCTCCCCCGCGAGGGGGGAGGCGCCGCTGTGCTCAGCGGCGGGCGGTCGCTGGCAGGGGCATCCCCGCCAGGCGGGCCAGGGCCGGCATCGCGGCCAGGATCTCCGCGATCTCCTGGTCGCTCAGCTCGTCGAGCAGGCGGCGGATCGCCTCGCCGCGGATCGACCGGAGCCGCTCCACCAGCGTCCTGCCTCTGGGCGTGATCGCGACGCGGACCACCCGCCGGTCGCTGGGGTCGCCCCGGCGCTCGACCAGGCGCGCCACGACCAGGCGATCGACCAGCGACGTGGCCGTGTTCAGCGCCACGTTCCGGGCGACCGCGAGCTCGCTCATCGAGACCGGGCCGCGCTCCAGCACGTGGTTGAGCACCCCGAACTGCTCGGTGGTCACCTTGGCCAGGCCCTCGACCTCGTTGGGCATGGAGACCACGAGCCGGCGGAACAGGTGGGGCAGCGTCTCGATCAGGCGCGCGTGCGCCTCGTCGCGGGCGGCGTCCAGCACGAATGGATCTATCGCCCGGCGAGGCGCTTGATTCCTCGCCGGCCGGCCGCGATCAGCGGTCGGTGATGATGGGGTCCCGGAAGCGGAGGCGGAGCCGGCGCAGCGCGACGCGCGATCGGGACGGCCCGGCGGCGTCGACGACCACGCTGGCGAGGCGGAGCAGGCCAAGGGCCATCGCAGCGACCATGCCCCTTGCAACGGGCGCTCGGGTCGGGCGGTTACGACCCCGTGAAGCGAGTTGACCAGACAGCCGGTCTCGGCTACGTTCCCCCCTGGTGGCCTCCGTCCTGAGGGGCCCCGAGCGCGAAGGGAGGATCTGCGGCCTATGACTGCATGGAGATTTCGTGTCGCCACCGCCCTGGCCGGAGGCGCCGGGCTGGTGCTCTCGCTCCTGCCGGCGCAGGGCATGGCGGCGGCCCCCGCCGCCCCGTTCGGCATCAACTGCGCGGTCAGGAGCCAGCTCTGTTCCGAGGTGTGGGACACCGATGCGGTGTTCGGGAACGACGTCTACGTCGGCCACGACGAGCCGTCGACGCTCTTCTACTCGAACACGCCGGGGTCGGGCAACCGGAACCAGTACCTGCTCCAGCTGCCCAAGGACCCGCCCACCATCCCGGACGGCACCGCGACCGGGGCCACGTTCAACTTCCAGCTCCATCCCGCGTTCTTCTTCGGGATGGCGATGTGCGACACGCAGTCGGCGCCCGAGTTCACGAACCAGTGCGCGCCCGACAGCGACGCCAACATCTTCGACGACCCCGACCCGGCCAGCCCGCAGTACATCGGCAGGCATCCGGGCACGGCGTTCATGGAGATGCAGTTCTACCCGCCGGGCTTCATGCCATGGCCCGACGGCCTCAGCTGCGACGCCACCCAGTGGTGCGCGGCGCTGAACATCGACAGCCTGTCCCAGGACCAGAACAACGGGATCAACAACAACGCGTCCTGCCTGAGCCAGGTCGGCGTCGAGCCCGTCAACTTCGCGTTCATCACGAAGAACGGCATGGCGCACGCCCCGGCCGGTCCACTGTCGTCCACGCTGGACACGTTCACGCCGAACCACGCGACGGACCTGTTCATGCGTTCGGGCGACCGGATCCTGGTCGACCTGTTCGACAGCGCGGCGGGCTTCAGGGTCGTGCTGACGGACCTGACGACGCACCAGGTCGGCTCCATGACGGCGAGCACCGCCAACGGCTTCCAGCAGGTGAACTTCGAGCCCAACGCCACGACCTGCTCGGCGACGCCGTACGCCTTCCACCCGATGTACTCGACGTCCAGCGAGCACACCCGCGTACCCTGGGCAGCCCACTCCTACAACATCGACTTCTCCGACGAGACCGGCCACTTCCAGTACTGCAACACCGTCAACACCACCACCGGCCGGTGCGTGGAGGCGGGCGGCCGTGACGCGGGCCAGCCGCCCGACCGGGACGACCGCGGGTGCTTCGCGGCCTCGCAGCTCCCGGCCGGCTCGGTCCCGGTGTCGGGCTGCCTGGCGACCGACAGCGACTTCGATGGCGTGCCCTACGGCAACAACTGGCCGGGCACGCTGACCAACCCGGGGCAGGACCGCAAACTGCATCCGCGGCCGATCCGGTTCACCAGCCCCGTGACCAGCGGGTTCCAGCAGTTCGAACGGGTGGCGTTCGAGGCCGATCTGCCGCGGATCGAGGACCAGGTCGCGACGCCGTGCAACCGGACGACGGGGGCCAACTGCGTCAACCCGCCGCCGGGCGCGGAGTTCTACCCGTTCTTCACGACCCACGAGTCGCTGGGCGGCGCGGCCTGCAACTGGCAGGAGGGGGGCGCCCACATCCCCGGCACGGCGAACACGTTCGGCGGGAGCTCGACGACCGAGTTCGGTCCGATGCTGACCCTGACGTACCCCGGACCGGGCTTCCAGCCCATCCACCGGATCAACAACTTCCGCCAGGTGCTCACGAACAATCCCTGCCAGTCCATCAACCTGATGGACGACGACGACTGACGGGCAAGGGGGGACTTCGTCCCCCCTTCCAAAACCCCCCTGCGGTCCGGGACGTTCGGGGCGCCTTCGGCGCAGCGCTTCGCGCCCGGGTCGAGGTCGGGTGAGCGAGGAAGACCAACTCACACACGGGGCGGAGCCCCACGCTTACGGCGACCTCGCCGCCCCGTTCACCGGCGCCTCGTCGAAACGTCGCCGGAATCGGCCCGCGCCCTTGCCATAATCGGCTCGGATGCGTTCTTCGCTCCTGCCCATCCTCGGCCTGATCGCGTTCCAGGTCGTCGTGCTCCTCCTCGGAACCGCAGTCCACGAGCTGGGCCACGCGGTGGCGGCGCGCGCCGTCGGGTTCGGCGTCGCCGGCATCCGCGTGGGGCCGGTGGTGGCGGTGCGCGACGGCGCGCGCTGGCGGCTGGGCCTCACGTGGGACATGGCCGTCGGCGGTGAGCTGCTGCCCGACCCGTTCAGTCCGGATCGCCTGCGCCGGCGGCACGCGGCGATGATCGCCGGCGGCCCGGCCGCCCACCTCCTCCTCGCGGCGGTGGCGCTGGCGGCGGCCGCGGCGTCCGGCGGCATCCTGCTCTGGTTCACCGCCGCCACGCTCGGCGCCGGCGCTCTCGCCAACCTGGTGCCCGGCCGGCCCCGGCTGAGCGGCCGGTGGACGGACGGGCGCTGGCTCCTGGCCTGGCTGCGGGAGCCGGACCGGGCGGCCCAGCGGGTCGCGCTGGGCGTCCTCCAGCGCTCGGTGGCGAGCGGAGAGCGACCGTGCGAGTGGGACCAGGGCTGGGCCAGCCTGGCCGCGGCCGGCCCCCGGCAGGCCGCTGACCGCGCCCAGGTGGCGGGCTGCCTCCTCGCCTACGCCCGCGCGCTCGACTGCGGCGAGGTCGACCGCGCGGCCAGCCTGCTGACCCGCGCGTTCGCGGCGCGGCATCTGCTGCCGCAGGCCGCCCGGTGCTCCCTGGCCGTCGAGACCGCGTTCTTCGTCGCCCGCTTCCGGGGCAGCCACGGGCTGGCGGCCCGCCTGCTCGATCCGGAGGCCACGGGCATGCAGCGGGTGGCCGTCGCCGACCTGGAGCGGGCCAGGGCGGCGCTGCACCTGGCCAGCGGCCGATTCCCGGAGGCGCTGGCAGCCTGCGACCTGGCGCTGGCAGCCCTGGACCGCAGCCGGAACCGCCCCAGCGGTCTGGTCAGGTTCGACCGCGATCAGCTGGCCGCCATGCGGCTGCAGGCGGTCTCGGCGCCCTGAGGGTCAGACCCTCCCGGTCAGACCGGTCCGACCGGGCAGATCTTGTGGACCGGCGGGTTGCCGATCGGGCAGCGCGGGACGCCGTCACGCTCGGCGGGTCCGGATCCGTCCGGCGGCGGCGTCGGCAGCGGTCTGATCGGCTGGGGGCTGACCTGACGCGCGGGCGGCGCCTGGGCTGGCGCCGTCGGCGGCGCGGCCGGCTGGCCCTGCGCGGGCACCCCGACCTGTCCGCCTGGCGCCACCGCCGGCGCTCCGGCCGGCCTGGTGACGGGCGTGCCGCCACCCGACGCGCCGCACGCCGTGACGAGCGCCAGCGCGCATCCAGCCAGGATCGTGCGCTTCACCCGACCATCTAACCACTCGGGTACCCGTCCTGTCCCGCCGGCCTGACTCCGCCCGACTGGCGCGACCGGCCGAATTCGAACTAACGTTTGCGACATGAGTCGGGCGCTGGACCTGTTCTCACCCGCCGCGCGCGAGTGGTTCCAGGGCGCGTTCGCGGCGCCCACCGAGGTGCAGGAGCGCGGCTGGCGCGCGGTCGCGTCCGGCCGGCACACCCTGATGACCGCCCCCACCGGCAGCGGCAAGACGCTCGCCGCATTCCTCTGGTGCCTCGACCGGCTGGCCGTCGAGCCCGTGCCGGCGCCCCGCGACCGCTGCCGGGTGCTGTACGTCTCGCCGCTGAAGGCGCTGGCGGTGGACGTCGAGCGGAACCTCCGGGCGCCGCTGGTCGGCCTCCGCATCCAGGCCGATCGGCTCGGCCTCCCGGTGCCCGACATCGCAGCCGCGATTCGCAGCGGCGACACCCCCGCCGACGAGCGCCGCGGCATGGGGCGGACGCCGCCCGACGTCCTGATCACGACGCCCGAGTCGCTCTACCTGCTGCTGACGAGCGCGGCCCGCGCCGTGCTGGCCAGCGTGCGCTGGGTGATCGTGGACGAGATCCACTCGGTCGCGGCCACCAAGCGCGGCGCCCACCTGGCCATCAGCCTGGAGCGGCTCTGCGCGCTCACCCGCGAGCAGCCGCAGCGCATCGGCCTCTCGGCCACCCAGCGGCCGCTGGAGGAGGTGGGCCGGTTCCTGGCCGGCACCGGCCGCGACGTCGAGATCGTCGACGCCGGCCGCCGCAAGACGATGGAGGTGCGGGTCGAGGTCCCGGTCGAGGACATGGCCAACCTCGATCGGGGCGCGCCGCAGCCCGAGCCGCCGCCGTCGGGGAACGCCGCCGCCTGGGCCGGCGAGCTGCCCCAGCCGCGGCGCTCGATCTGGCCGGCCATCTACCCTCGGCTGCTGGAGCTGGTCCAGGAGCACCGCTCGACGATCGTCTTCGTCAATTCGCGCCGGCTGGCCGAGCGGCTGGCGGCGCGGCTCAACGAGCTGGCCGAGGAGGAGCTGGTGCTGGCCCACCACGGCTCGATCGCCCGCGAGCAGCGGGCGATCGTCGAGGACCGGCTCAAGTCGGGCGAGCTGCGGGGCCTGATCGCGACCTCGTCCATGGAGCTGGGCATCGACATGGGCGCGGTCGACCTGGTCGTGCAGGTCGAGTCGCCGCCCAGCGTGGCCACCGGCATCCAGCGCATCGGCCGGGCCGGGCACTCGGTGGGCGAGGTCTCGCGCGGCGTGATCCTGCCCAAGTTCCGGGGCGACCTGCTGGAGAGCGCGGCGGTGGTCGAGCGCATGCTCGCCGGCGAGATCGAGACCACCGTGGTGCCGTCCAATCCCCTGGACGTGGTCGCGCAGCAGGTGGTGGCGATGGCGGCGCTGGACGAGTGGCGGCTGGAGGACATGGCCGAGCTGCTCCGCCGCGCCCACCCGTTCCGCGACCTGGGACGCCGCTCACTGGAGGCGGTGCTCGACATGCTGAGCGGCCGCTACCCGTCCGACGAGTTCGGCGAGCTGCGGCCGCGGATCGTGTGGGACCGCGTCAACGGCACGGTCCGGGGCAGGGCGGGCGCCCAGCGCCTGGCCGTCACCAACCCGGGCACGATCCCCGACCGCGGGCTCTACACGGTCAACATCTTCGAGGACGGCCGCCGGGTCGGCGAGCTGGACGAGGAGATGGTGTTCGAGTCCCGGCCCGGCGAGACCTTCGTGCTGGGCGCGTCCAGCTGGAAGATCGTCGACATCACGCCCTCGCAGGTGCTGGTGGTCCCGGCGCCCGGCCAGCCGGGGAAGATCGCGTTCTGGCACGGCGACCTGCTGTCGCGGCCGCCCGAGCTGGGGCGGGCGCTGGGCCGGCTCACCCGCGAGCTGCGGGCGCTCCCGGCCGAGGCCGCCGAGCGCCGGCTGATGGAGGGCGCCGGCTTCGACGAGCGGGCGGCGCGCAACCTGCTCGCCTACCTGGAGGACCAGGCGGCCGCGACCGGCGCGGTGCCCGACGACCGGACGGTGGTCGTGGAGCGGTTCCGCGACGAGGTCGGCGACTGGCGGGTGTGCATCCTCACCCCGTACGGCGGCCGGGTGCACGCGCCGTGGTCGCTCGCGCTCCAGGCGCTGCTGACCGAGCGCATGGGCCTGGAGGTCCAGTCGATGTACACCGACGACGGCCTGGCCCTCCGCCTGCCCGACGCCGACCGCCCGCTCGACCCCGACGAGCTGCTGCCCGATCCGGAGGAGGTGGAGCAGCTGGTCGGCGCCCAGCTCCCTGCGTCCGCCCTGTTCGCGTCGCGCTTCCGGGAGAACGCCGCCAGGGCGCTGCTGCTGCCCCGCCGGCGGCCCGGCCAGCGGACCCCGCTCTGGCAGCAGCGCCAGCGCTCGGCCGACCTGCTGAAGGTGGCCGGCGGCTATGCCGACTTCCCGATCCTGGCCGAGACATACCGCGAGTGCGTGGCCGACGTGTTCGACCTGGACGCGCTGCGCGAGCTGCTGAGCGGCATCCGGTCGCGGCAGGTGCGGGTCGTGTCCGTCGACACGGAGCGCGCGTCGCCGTTCGCCGCCTCGCTGCTGTTCGACTACGTCGGCCAGTACCTGTACGAGGGCGACGCCCCCCTCGCCGAGCGCCGGGCGCAGGCGCTGACGCTCGACCGCGAGCTGCTGGCCGAGCTGCTCGGCTCCGAGGAGCTGCGCGAGCTGCTCGACCCGGCCGCCATCGCCGAGCTGGAGCTCGAGCTGCAGGGCCTGAAGTCCGAGCGGTGGCCGCGGGACGCCGACGAGGCCCACGACCTGCTGGCCCGCCTGGGCGACCTCTCGGCGACGGAGGCGGAGGCCAGGGGCGCGCGGCCGGAGTGGCTCCGGGCGCTGGGCGCCGAGCGCCGCGCGTGCGCCGTCCGGGTCGGCGGCGAACAGCGGTGGATCGCGGCCGAGGACGCCGGGCGCTACCGCGACGCCCTGGGCGCCACCCCGCCGTCCAGCCTGCCGGACGCCTTCCTCGAGTCCGTGCCCGACGCGCTCGACGGGCTGCTGCGGCGCTGGGCCCGCACGCACGTCCCGTTCGTCGCCGCCGACGTCGCCGCCCGCTGGGGCCTGCCGGCCGCCCGCCTGGAGCAGGCGCTGCGCCGGCTGGCCGCCCGCGGCGACCTGGTGGCGGGCGCGTTCCGCCACGGCGTGGACGAACGCGAGTACTGTCACCCGGACGTCCTGCGCACGCTGCGCCGCCGCTCGCTGGCGGCGCTCCGCCGCGAGGCCGAGCCGGTCTCGCCCGAGGTCCTGGCGCGGTTCCTGCCCTCCTGGCACGGCATCGGGTCGGACGGCGGCGACCTCGATCGCCTGCTGGAGTGCGTGCAGGCGCTCCAGGGCCTGGCGCTGCCCGCCTCGGTGATCGAGCGCGACGTGCTCGCCGCCCGGATCGCGGGCTACCGGCCGGCGCTGCTGGACGAGCTGGTGGCGATGGGCGAGGTGGTCTGGGTGGGCAGGGGCCCGCTGGGCGCCGGCGACGGGCGCGTCGCGCTCTACCTGCGCGGCGACGCGCCCAGGCTGGCGCCGGAGCCGGCCGAGCCGCCGGCCGGCGAGGTGCACGAGCGGCTGCGCGCGCAGCTCGAGCGGCGGGGCGCGTCGTTCTGGCGCGACCTGTACCTGGGCGCCGGCGGCGGCGACCAGGA
>Ga0066903_100004218_pt1 | contig 12079 bp, 6 predicted proteins | sample PanSoiMetaGPlot1_FD_67491 | JGI IMG/M metagenome (GOLD analysis project Ga0066903, IMG submission 67491) | Tropical forest soil microbial communities from Panama analyzed to predict greenhouse gas emissions - Panama Soil - Plot 1 (version 2) | ecosystem: Environmental > Terrestrial > Soil >...
AAAAGCCCGGCTGAGGGGCCGGGCTTATGATGGAACTTTCACCGTTTGGCGCTGGACGCCCCTCTTGAATTGAATGACACGCCCTCAGCATAGGCTTTTTGGCGTACCGCTCCCTCGGTGCGACCGAGCTTGCGGCCGATGACGCGGGCTGGAGTCTTGGCGCGCGCCAAAGTCTTTAGTTCCCGGACGTCCGACTTTGACCATTCTCGGCGCTTTGCTGGTTTCTTAGCCACAGGTATCTCCACTTCCTGGTTGAACAAGCCCTAATTCTATCCATTTCTTGGACACAATCAATGCAATCAAACAAATTAACACCTAGGAAGTCCACCGGTTATTTCAACCTTGATTTGCCGATTCTCGGCAATTTGCTGGTCAAAACAAGCACTTGATACTCTCTCGAGCAGATATGGCAGCGTTTTGGGTCATTTCCCCTGAATCAAGTTGATGTTACCCGTCGTATTGACCAAACGCGGACGAGCAGCAACTGATTCGGCGGCTATCGGCAGGTCAATTCATCCAAAGATCAGGCGTAGACCAGACCCGATGGTCAGTAGCCCACCCCACACCAAGAAGGCGAGCTCGACCCAGGAGACCGAAACTGGGCCATTGTCAGACGTCCGACTCTGAAGGGCCGCGCTGCGCCTTTCACCCATCGCTCGATGGTTCTCATCACCGAGATCGTTGTGATCATTGACGGTGATTTCGTTGGCCGTTGAGTGCTTGAGATTGTTCGCCACCGCCTCGTTAGATGCGACGATGATGCCACCGACGACCGGAGGGGTGCTGGTGATCGCAAACAGTGCGGGATCGGGCCATGGGCTTCTGAGCGCCTCGGCTGCCGTGGTCGCAATCGACTGCTTGCTGACAAACCGCTGGAATTGCTGCGTGAAGATCCCGTTGTCTCTGTCCGCTTGGGTCATGACAGACAGCGCGGTGACGTTTGGAGATGGGTCGGCGTGCTGCTGCTGGGGCGCACCAGCGCCATCATGCGGTTTGCTTGGACGCTGAGCAAACGCCTCGGACTTTGGGCTCGAGGGGATGAGCCCGTGTTGGCAGCTCGCAGCGAAGCGATCGTCGCAGGCATGGATTGATGAACCAAGCAGGGTTCCACCAATAGCGACAACCATCGCCAAAGCCAGGGCGCAAATCCGTGGCATCACCTCCTCCTGGAGGTCCCCAGCCTGCCGAACGAAGTGTCACACTAATTCCGTGGCTCAATGTTGGCCGTATCAGGGAATTCTTGACGCTGGCACGGAGGGCTGGCGATGGCGGCTGCTACAAGCGCTTATCGCTGCTTGCACAAGTCCACAACTGAGGGTGCGTGATAAGGCCTCAGTCATCGACAGGCGAAGCGCTTCGAAGTCGATGCTACTCGGCCGCGACCCCGCTCACTTCCACGGGCGGCCGCGGTCGCCGCGATCCGCCCAGCCAATGGCTGAAACGATCGAGGTAGAGGTAGATGATGGGCGTGGTATACAATGTAAGGAATTGCGAGACCAACAGTCCGCCAACAATGGCGATGCCCAGTGGCCGGCGCAGCTCGGAGCCGGCGCCGGTTCCAAATGCGATTGGCAAGCCTCCGAACAACGCCGCCATGGTGGTCATCATGATGGGCCGAAACCGCAGCAAACACGCCTGGTGGATGGATTCCAGCGAGCTCTTGCCTTCGTGACGCTCAGCCTCGAGGGCAAAGTCGATCATCATGATCGCGTTCTTCTTGACGATACCGATCAGCAAGATGATGCCAATCAGCGCAATCACACTCAAATCATAGCGGAATAACATCAGCATAATCAGCGCGCCAACGCCGGCCGATGGCAGCGCCGAGAGAATGGTGATGGGGTGAATGTAGCTCTCGTAAAGCATGCCAAGGACGATGTAGACCACGAGGATAGCGGCTGCGACCAGGAGCGGGGTCGACGACAGCGATGCCTGGAACGCCTGCGCGGTCCCTTGGAACGATCCCTGCAGCGTCACCGGAATGCGCAAGTCGCGCTCGAGGGATTCGATGTGGTCCACGGCCTGGCCGAGCGAGTAACCTGGCGCCACGTTGAAGGAGAGAGTGACCGAGGGAAACTGCCCCTGGTGATTGACGGTCAGCGGCTCGACCTTGTCGGAAAAATGCGCCAGCGTGCTCAACGGCACCTTGGTGCCGGTCGGGGTCGTCAGGTAGATGCGCGAGAGCGCGGCAGGGTCGGTCTGGAACTGCGGCTGAACCTCGAGAATAATCTTGTACTGGTTCGAGGACGTGTAGATCGTGCCGATCTGCCGCTGCCCGAACGCGTCGTAGAGCGTCTGATCGATCAGCGACATGGATAGACCGAGCCGGTAGGCGGCGTCGCGATCAATGTCGACGGCCACGTGGGCCGCCGATATCTGCTGATCGGAAGCGACGTCCTGCAATTCCGGCATCTTCTGCATTTCCTGCTCAATGATGGGAGCCCAGTGATTGAGTTCCTCCGTGTCGGTGTCGGTGAGCGTGTATTGGTATTCGGTCTGGGTGAGACGGCCACCAAGCGTCACGTCCTGTCCGGCCTGCATGTAGAACTTGGCGCCCTGCACCTGGGCGACCTTGGGCCGCAGCCGCTGGATGATCTGCTGCGCCGTCGTCCGGCGTTCGCTGATCGGCTTGAGCTGGATGTAGAGACGCGCGGTGTTCTCGGAGGCGTTGCCGCCGGTGGCGCCGACAAAGCCCACGACGGCAGACACCGCGGGATCGGTGCGGATGATTTGGTCGAACTCCTTCTCCAACTTGGACATCGCTTCAAACGAAATGTCCTGGCGGGATTCGGCCTGACCGAAGATGAACCCGGTATCCTGCTCGGGGAAAAAGCCCTTGGGTATGTAGACGTAAAGCAGGCCGGTGACGACGATGAGCACCAGCGTGGAAAGCAGCGTGAGCACGTGGTGACGAAACACCCAGTGCAATCCGCGATCGTAGCCGCGAAGCATCCAGTCGAAGAAGCCTTCGGCGGCGCGATTGAGTCGCCCCTTTCCGTGTCCGCTTTCGCGCGTGAGAAACAGTGAACACATGACGGGCGTCAGCGTCAGCGAGATGAAGCCGGAGACGAGCACCGCGGTGGTGACCGTCATGGCAAATTCCCGGAACAGCCGGCCGACGATGCCGGCCATGAACAGCAGGGGAATGAAGACGGCGACGAGCGAGAGAGTGATGGAAACGATCGTGAACCCGATTTGTCCGGCGCCTTTGATGGCGGCATCGAAGGGGCGATCGCCCTGCTCGAGATAGCGCACGATGTTCTCGATCATCACGATGGCGTCGTCGACCACGAACCCCACCGCGATCGTCAGCCCCATCAGCGACAGATTGTCGAGGCTGTAATTGAGTGCGTACATGACGCCAAACGTGCCGACGAGCGACAGCGGCACGACAACGCTGGGGATCAGCGTGGCCCAGGCGTTGCGCAAAAACAGGAAGATCACCAGCACCACGAGCCCGATGGTCAACAACAAGGTCATCTCCACGTCGTTGACCGACTCGCGGATATTCTGCGAGCGGTCGGACATCAAGACGACCTTGATCGAGGGGGGGATTGATGCCTGCAACAGCGGCATCAACGACTTGATCTCGTCGACCGTCGCAATGGTATTGGCATTTGGCTGGCGGCGAATGAGCAGCAGTTCGCCTTTGCGTCCATTGTACCAGGCGCCGGTTCGCGGGAGCTGCGAGGAATCAATGACGTCGCCGATGTCCTTGACCTTGACCGGAGCCCCGTTGCGGTACGCGACGATCACGTTGCGAAACGCTTTGGCGTTGAAGAGCTGGTCGTTGGTGTCGAGCGTGAAGCTCTGGTGCGGCCCTTCGAGATTGCCTTTGGGCTCATCAAGCGAGGCGGCGTTCAGCGCGTTGTGAACGTCCTCAAGCCCGATCCCGCGCGAGGCAAGCGCCAGCGGGTTGACCTGAACGTGGACCGCATATTGCTGTTGGCCGGCAATGAGGACCTGGGATACCCCACTGACCTGTGAGATCTTCTGGGCGAGAACGGTGTAGACGTAGTCGTCGACGCGATAGAGCGGCATCGCGTCGGAATAGACCGCGTAGATCAGGATGGAGCGATCGGCCGGATTGGTTTTGCGATAGGTCGGAGGGTTGGGCAGATCTTTGGGCAACAGCCCACCGGCCGCGTTGATGGCAGTTTGAACGTCCTCGGCCGCCCCATCGATGTTGCGATTGAGATCGAACTGCAAGGTGATGGTGGTGGTGCCGAGCCCGCTCTGCGACGTCATTTGCGCGAGCCCCGGAATGGCGGCGAATTGCTGCTCGAGCGGGGTTGCCACCGACGACGCCATGGTGTCGGGACTGGCGCCCGGCAACTGCGCCGTCACCGTGATGGTGGGAAAATCGACCGTAGGCAGCGCCGCCACTGGCAACAGCTCATAGGTCACCAGTCCGAACACCAGAATGCCCGCCATCAGCAACGAGGTCGCGATCGGACGGCGGATGAAGGTCTCGGAAATGTTCATCGCGGACTACGGCCCGGCGTTGACGGCGGTCCGGGTGCTATAGCGGACCTTGGCGCCGTCGGATAGCCGGTACTGGCCGTCCACGACCAAATGCTCGTCGGCCTTCACACCACTCTCGATGATGCTGACGTTGTCCTGCGTCAGGCCAACCGTGACGGCCCGACGCGTCACGGTGTCGTCGGCGTTGATCACATACACATAGGTGCCATTCTGACCACGCATGACGGTCTGCGCCGGGACGGTGATTGCATTCTTGCGCACCGAAAGCGTCAATCGAGCGGTGACGAATTCGCCGGGCCAAAGCCGTTCGTCGGCATTGGCAAACGTTGCTTTGAGATGAATGGTTCCCGTGTTGACGTCGACCTGATTGTCAATCAGCGTCAGGGTGCCTGTCGCCAGCACGCTCTTGCCATCAGACCCGATGGCATCCACCGCAAGAGGCGCCTTGATCTGGTTCTGGCGGATCTCGTCGAGCCCGTCCTGAGGTAAGGTAAAACTCACAAAGATCGGTTTGAGCTGGCTGACAGTCACCAGATTGGTGGTTTGATTGGCTTGGATGAAATTTCCGATGTCAACAAGCCGCTGCCCGGTGCGCCCGTCGATCGGAGCGCGAACCAGTGAATAGTCGAGGTTGAGCTGTGCGCTTTCAATCTGTGCCTGGTCGGCCTTGATCACACCCTGGAGCTGTCCGACCGTGGCCTCCTGGTTCTCAAAGCTTTGGCGGCTCTGAAAGCCTTGGCCCACCAATGGCCGGTAGCGCTCGAGATCAAGCTGGGCCCCTTTGAGCTGAGCCTCATCCTTTTGCTTTGTGGCCATCGCTTGCTCGAGGGCCGCTTGGAAGGGCCGCGGATCGATTTGGAACAGCGGATCGCCTGCCTTGACCTCCTGGCCTTCCTTGAACAACACCTTGGTGATCTGCCCGTCGACGCGCGACTTGACCGACACGGTGTTGTAAGCCTGGATCGTGCCGATGCCGCTGACATAGACCGGCACATCCCTAAGCTCGGAACGACCTGCGGTCACGGGGATCGTGCGCGGGGGTGTCGCAAGCGCTCGCGGATTCGCAAATGGGTTGTTGGTTGCGACGTACCAGGCCGTCATACCCGCCGCGGCCGCCAAGCCCGCCAGGCTGATCAGGGTCGCCCTCACACGTCCGCTCCCAAAAAGCCCAAAAAGGCCGCCAGCATAGCTGGTTTCTGTAACGAAAAGTTCCTAAACTGCAAGTCACCCTGGGGAACATGTGCGTGATCCCCCCGCCCGCACGGTGGCGCGAGCGGGCGCGAACGTCGCCTTTTGCGGCTCAGCGCCCGGTTGGCAGCATTAAGGGTGCCGGGTCTGGATCGCCGCCAACAAGGCGCCGCGGGGGGCGCGCCACCGGTCCCGCTCGGCAGCATCAGATAAGAAACACCTGTCCTTGGCCGCCGGGCGCAGGCCCGCCCTCACGTCACCGCCCCCCTTGGGGCGAAGTGACAAACGCCGCTTCAAGCGGAGCGCCGCCGCCCTGAGGGCGCGCGCTTGGCGCTTGCCGTTGCGCGCCCCAAGGCTCTGGCTCGCGCCGACAGACGCGAAGGCCGGCCGCTATAACAGACTGACCCGCACCGCACCCGACATCCGGCTCACGCGAAACGAGACGTCGTTGTCGATCTCGCGGCGGATCACCAGGTCGACACTGGCTTCGCCGACCGTCAGATTGGACAGGGCGATTTCATCGAGAAATGCCGGCAGCCGTGGATGGCGCAAGCGGATCTCCTGGCCGTCGGTATCGAATTCGAGACCCAAACAGGCTTGCAACATCAGGAAGGGGGCGCCGCTGGCCCAGGCTTGTGGGGAGCACGCCACCGGGTAAAGCGTGGGGCCGCGGCCGCGGCGGCGCTGGAATCCGCAGAACAGCTCCGGCAGCCGCCGCAATTCCATATAGGCTGCGGCCTGAAACATCCCGGTCAACACATAGGCGGTCGCCTCCTTAAGGCCGTAGCGGTTAAGACCGAGCGCGATCAGCGCATTGTCGTGCGGCCAGATCGATCCGTTGTGATACGACATCGGATTGTAGCGGCGCTCGGCGCTCGAAAGCGTGCGGATCCCCCAGCCTGAGAAGAATTGCGGGGTGAGCAGACCGCGGCTGACCTTTAACGCCCGATCGCGGCGCACAATACCGGTGAACAACAGCTGTCCGGCATTCGAGGTGCGCACGCGGCACGGCGCCTTGTTGCCGTCGAGGGCAAGCGCATAGGTATCAAGATCGGCGCACCAGAACGCCTCCTCAAAGCGTTCGGCCAGATCCTCCGCTTGGGCTTCGAGTTCGAGGGCTCGACGCTCCTGTCCCAAGCGGCGCGCACACATCGCCGCCAGACGTTTGGCCGCATAGACGTAGCCTTGCACCTCACAAAGTGCGATCGGGCCGGGGGCGAGCCGGCCGTCAGCATGAAAGACGGCGTCGTGCGAATCCTTCCAGCCTTGATTGGCGAGGCCCCGATCGGTCATGCGCTGATATTCGATGAAGCCATCGCGGTCCTGATCGCCGCTGCTGTCGATCCAGCGCAGCGCCGCTTCGATCGCGGGCCACAATTCAATCAGGGTTGCGGTGTCGCCGGTGCGCTGCACATAGAGCCCCGCGAGCATCACGAACAGCGGCGTCGAGTCCACGCTGCCGTAGTACAGGCCAAACGGAACCTCGCCCAATGCCGCCATTTCGCCGCCGCGCATTTCGTGAAGAATCTTGCCGGGCTCGGCGTCGTTGAGCGGGTCTGCGTTTTTTGCCTGATGGGCGGCAAGCCGGCGCAGCACCCCGCGGGCAATGGCAGGATCGATCCACAGCATTTCCAGGGCGGTGATGATGCCGTCGCGGCCGAACGTGGTCGAGTACCAAGGAATTCCGGCGTACGGATAGGGCCCCTGCGCGGTCTCGGTGACGAGCATGTAAAGATCCGCCATCGATCGGCGCAATACTTCGTTGAACACGTCGTTCGAGGTTTGGACCTGAGTGATGCTGCGGATCGCGGCTTTGAGCGTGCGGCGCGCCAGCACCATGGCGTTAAAGAAAGCTGGTTGTTTGCAGGCTTCGGGCTGCGAGCATTCGATGCTGACAAAGATGGCGTAGCTCTGTTTGGGCGCCAGGGCGAGACGGTAGAAGGCGCAGTTGTTATCGAGTTTGGTCGGCTGGGGATGAAATAGCAGCGTGGTCTGCCGCGCCTCGCGGTCGAGGCCTTCGTAGCCCAGCAAGGCCCGATCCGTGCCGACGATCCGGCAATGGGCCGCACCGCGTTGCTGGCGCTGCTGCCCCCGCACTTCGAACAGATCGGCGAAATCGTTGCCAAACCGCACGGCAAGGTCGATCGTTACCGGGTAGTCGCCGTGGTTCTTCACACCGAGACGCTGATAGGCGGTGGCCTGCCACAGAAATGTGGTGCGCACGATGTGCAGCGTGTCCTTCTCCAGGACGATGTGATTGTTTTTGGCAATGTCAGGGTTGGTCAGATCGACGCTGAGCACCGAATTGTCGTCGCGCACATTCGAACCAAGCAGCAGCGGCGGCAGGCTATTGACCAACAATTCCAGGTGCGCGAGGAAGCGGGTGTCGCGGTGGAACAGACCATCGGTGCCCCCTGCGGCCGCGCCGATATCGCCGTGGTTGTCGAGCACGATAAAAGTGTCGCCGTGTTTGAGCGTCTGGCGCGGCCGGGTGACGGATTCCTTAGCGGAAATGTAGAACGGCGCGTCCGCTAAGGGGCCCTCGAAGGCCACAACGCTCAGCGGCGCTGCACTGTCTGCCGGCATGGGAACCTCTTGACGTTCAGGGTCGCTCGGTATGGGCGGGCGTGGCAACACGCAAGCCGCCCGGGCGGCTTCCGGTTCCCGATCGGTAACCGCCTAAGCGAGTCGTGGAAATAGGGGTGAGGTGAAAAGTCGCTCCCAGACGTCTCCTAGGTGTGGATGCCGCGTCCCCGCTAGGCGGCCTGCTTGGGCAGACGCCGTACTTCGCGTTCCACCAGCTCGCGATAGAGCCCCTCGCGCAGCATGAGTTTGTCGGGAGGGCCGTCCTGGGCGACGGTGCCGCCGCGCAGCACCACGATCCGATCAAAGTTACGCAACGTCGACAGCCGATGGGCAATGGCGATCACCGTCCGTCCGCGCATCAGCCGGTCCAAGGCCTCGCGGATCGTCTCTTCCGATTCGCTGTCGAGGGCCGAGGTCGCCTCGTCAAGCAGCAGGATCGGTGCGTCCTTGAGAAAGGCGCGGGCAATGGCGATGCGCTGGCGCTGGCCACCTGACAATTTGATCCCGCGGTCGCCCACGATGGTGTTAAAGCCACCGGGCAGCGCCTCAATGAAGCTTGGACAATGTGCCGCAACGGCAGCGGCCATGACCTCCTCGTCGGAAGCGTCCTGGCGCCCATAGCGGATGTTCTCGAGGATTGATCGATGGAACAAAGAGATGTCCTGCGGCACCACGGCGATGGCCTGGCGCAAGCTCTCCTGGGTCACCTGGGCGATGTCCTGACCGTCGATCAGGATGCGCCCGCGCTGCACGTCGTAGAAACGCTGCACCAGGGCAAACAAGGTCGATTTGCCACACCCGGAATGCCCGACCAAACCGACGCGCTGGCCCGGGCTCAGGCTGAGGCTGAAATTTTCGAACACCTGCCGGTGATCCGGATAGGCGAAATACACGTTTTGAAACTCGACGCTCGCCCCGGCGCGCACCAGCGGGGTGGCCTCCGGATGGTCGCGCAGCGCGTGGGGCACCAGCAGCGTCGCCAGCGCATCCGACAGCCGGGCCATGTGCTGGGTCACGTCGACGAGCGCGACCGCCAGATCGCGGGTGCAGTGCAGGATTTGCAGGCCGAGGGTACAGACCAGCACCACTTGGCCCGCGGTCGCCGCGCCGTGCTGCCACAACACGATCGCCCAAGCGACCAGTCCGATGGTCAGGACCACCGTCGTGACCGCGTGCAGGAGCCGGATCTTTTCGAGATAGAGCAGGCTGCGGCGGCGCGCCGTCATTTCCCGGTTCACGGTGTTGCGGAAGCGGCGGAATTCCCGCGCCAGGCCGCCGAACGCGCGCACCAGCGGCATGTTGCTGACGACGTCGATCATCTCCCCGTCGACGGCCGCCGCCTTGTCGGCGAAATCGTGATGCAGGTGCTTGCCGGCCGCGGCCAGCCGAAAGATCGCCACCACCAGCACGGCCGCAATGACACTCAGGCCGCTGGCCATGAGGGGGCTTACGGTGAAGATAAACAACACCGATCCCAGGGTCGCGACACACGGCGGCATGACGTTCCAGACGAACATGTTCTCGATGGTGAACACCGCATTCGAGGTGGCGGTGATGCGGCTCGTCAGCGTGCCGGGCAGGCGCTCGGTAAAATAACTCGGCGCATGACCGGTCAAGTGACGAAAAAGATCGTTGCGCAAATCACCCGTGACGCCCACGAACGCGTAGCTTCCGATCCAACTCGCCACCCGCCACAGCAGGTTATCGGCGGTGATCAAGGTCACCAGCAGCGTAAACGCGGTCCAGACCTGAGAGGGGTTGCCCCCGCGGCCCGATAAGGTGTCGACCAGAAATTTGACGCCGTACTGCGTGCTCACCGAGCAGCTCACCGCGGCAAGGACCGCGGCTGCGATCAACGCGTGCGAAATCGGCCGCATTCTCACGTAGTGAACGAAGAAAGCGATAGGACGATCGGCGAAACGGCACAAATTGTCCATGGATGACTGACTCCCAAACTTCACATTAAGTCCAAGTTTTTGCCACGCTATTGCCGGTTTCTTAGGTGCCCGCCCGTCCGTCGTCTCACCTGACCGAATCACCCGGCCCTTGTTGCCGGAACATTTGATTCCATTTTATGTTCACTACCGGTCGGAAGCATATTTTCTCTGACCCATCTTCGACAGTCCCCCTTGGAGAGTTTTTTCATGCACATCGCTCAAATCGCACCCCTAACGGAGGCCGTCCCGCCGAAACTCTATGGCGGCACCGAACGCGTGGTTCATTGGCTGACCGAAGAATTGGTCGCCCTGGGCCACGACGTCACGCTGTTCGCCAGTGGCGACTCCAACACCTCCGCGAAGCTCGAACCGATGTGGGACCGCGCCATACGACTCGACGGTTCGGTCCGGGACCCTAATGCGCTTCACATGTTGATGTTGGAGAAGGTGCGACAACGCGCCTCGGATTTCGATTTCCTGCATTTCCACCTCGACTATTATCCGTTCTCGTTGTTCTCTCGGCAAGACACTCCGTTCGTGACGACACTCCATGGTCGTCTGGATCTGCCCGAGCACCAGCCGGTCTTTTCCGGCTTTCCGCATATCCCGGTCATCTCCATTTCGAACGCTCAACGCCGCCCAGTACCGCAAGCCGGATGGGTCGCAACGATCTATCACGGCCTGCCCGAAACCCTGTTGCAGCCACGTCCCGTCACACCAAGCTACCTGGCATTCCTGGGGCGCATAGCGCCAGAAAAGCGGGTTGATCGGGCTATCAACATCGCAGGCCGCTGTGGCGTTCCGATCAAAATTGCCGCCAAAATCGACAAGGCCGATGAAGACTATTTCCAAGACAACATCCGCCCCCTTTTTAACCTGCCCCATGTGGAGTTTATCGGCGAGATCAAGGACGGCGAAAAAGCCGAATTTCTCAGCGGCGCGATCGGACTTCTGATGCCGATCGACTGGCCCGAGCCGTTCGGGCTGGTCATGATCGAGGCGATGGCATGCGGAACACCGGTCATCGGTTACAACCGTGGGTCGGTCCCGGAAATCGTCGAACATGGCGTGACCGGCTTTATCGTCGAGGACGAACTGAGCGCTATCACGTCGGTGCATCATCTGGCCCATCTCTCGCGCGAGGTCGTACGCAAGCGATTCGAAGAGCGATTCACTGCACGCCGGATGGCCAAAGAATATCTGGCGGTGTATCGCAGTTTAATGACTCCGGCGGCGTCTCGGCCCCGCCTGGTCACCGTTCAAGGCGGGGGCCATCCCGACGGCGGGCGATAGCGTTTCCGCGGCTTGCAGCGCGCTCAATCGACGTCGGGGCGGGTCTCAGAAAAGGTCAGATAGGCGAGCGTCAATCCCGCGGCCGCAAGCCCTGACAACCCATAGAACGCGGCGCTGCTTCCGATCCAATCATAGAGCAGCCCCGCGATCGTGGTGCTCAAGGCGGCCCCAATACCCACGGCGCTGCCGACCAAACCCTGTGCCAAATTGAACCGGCCAGTCCCCCGGGTGACGTCGGCCGTGATCAGCGGCACCATCACGCCCAGCGCGGCGGCAGCCACCCCGTCGAGCACCTGAACGCTGACCAGCAGATAGGGATTGATAACCACGGCAAACAAGATGCCGCGGACGCAAAGCGCGGCAAAGGCCAGCAGCAGGAACGGCCGACGCCCCCATTTTTGCGCCTGGCGGCCGACCCAGGGTGAAAATGCCGCCACCACAAGCTGCGGCACCACGATGCAAGTGGCGATCAGAATCGTCGCCCAGTGAGCGGACCGGGTGGTGACGATCCCACCCATCAGGGGCAACATCGCGGCGTTGGCGAGGTGAAACAAGAGCGCACACGCGGCAAGGACCAGCAGCCGACGATT
>Ga0066903_100004219_pt1 | contig 12078 bp, 2 predicted proteins | sample PanSoiMetaGPlot1_FD_67491 | JGI IMG/M metagenome (GOLD analysis project Ga0066903, IMG submission 67491) | Tropical forest soil microbial communities from Panama analyzed to predict greenhouse gas emissions - Panama Soil - Plot 1 (version 2) | ecosystem: Environmental > Terrestrial > Soil >...
GCCCACCCTCAGGCGCGGGGGATATCAAGGGCAGAGCCCTTGGCTAGTTAGGCGCCGCGCGCGTTATTGCTGTACTTGAATTGCACTATTCGACGGCAAGAAGCGGGAATCTCGGAACACCGACCAAGCGTCAGCCGGTAGTACACTCCACGACAACGGCCTCCAGCTCATGCAAGCCAAATAGCGCCGACACCGACAAATTTGGTGGAATCACGCGGCAGACGAACCTCATGTCCAGGACATGCTCGAAAAGTAAGAGGCGCATGCACGAGCCGAGCTTTTCAAAAAAGCGATACCATTATACAAAATTTGCCGTTCTATGCGAAGAGTTACAGCGTTGAATTTTCGTGGCTTTTTACGATGCATGGATCAAACGCGACCAACCCAAGCAATAAAAGAACGCACGAGCAGCGAAATCCAAAATGATACAATTTGTGATCTAAAAAAAATTCGTAATAAAAATCAAAACGTAGGCGCGGGAGCTGGACAACTTATCCAGGCAGAGACATTTGACAAGTGCATAGATTGCATATTTCCTTACGCTTAGCGTCAGTGGTTTTGTGTCGCGTGATGGGGGCGAGGGGTGTGGGGCGACGTTGTGCTGCGTATTCGCGGCACCCGAGAGCTTGTGCCGACACATCGGCACGGCGTTGAGCTTGATGGTTTTTTCGTCAGTGCCAAGTGCTACTCAGGCGCACATGGCGGGAGACCGGGCAAGTTCGCTATCAGCGGCATAAGCAGCGCCGCGACCCACCCCATTCCAGCCGCAGGGTCTCAAGCCGCTCTGACAGCGGTGCCCGCGCGTAGCTACAGCAATCATCATCGGCAGCAATCGGGCCGGCAGCGGCAACGTCAGCGCCGTGCGGTCGCGCTCGGACGCGCGCTCTACGCGGAAGCTTGCACAGTAGGGCGCATGCGGCGGGATCACCTGCGCGGTCACCAACGGGTTCTGTCTTCACGGCCCGCGGCACATCGCGATCAGTGGTGCCGCTACGCGTGAAGGGTTTGTGTCTCTTGGGGGGCTAACATGGCTAATCGGCATGCGTCTCATCCGGCGTCGTCTCAACCCGTTTCCGGACGCGCTGACCGGGTCCGCTTTTCGCTGACGGGACGCGTGTCGCGCGCACGGCATCGCCTCGGCGGCATGTTGCGGTGGGAGGAGGCCGACGGCATCGACCGGATCCTCCGGCGCGGCGTCGCGCTCGGGATGGCGGTGCTGCTCGGCCTGCTGCCGATGATGGAGACCGCCACTGCGGCTGAGAACGCCCGCATAGCGGCGAACACCCGCGTGGCCGCACTCAGTCCGGCGCGCCTCCCGCTTGAAGTGGCGCCGCCGGCGTTCACGCTAGTGACGGCGGGCGCCGCCGCCAAGCTCGTCCACGACGGCGCGGAGGTAAGGGTTCCCCCCGGCGCGCTGGCGACCGGTGGTGCGCTGTCGATCCGGCCGCTGGCCGCCCGCGAGGTGGCGAAGCTGCCGCCGGGCCTTCTCAACACAACACGCGGTCCGCGGCACGGCTATCGCATGGAGCCGAGCCAGCACTTCAACGCCCAGGTTACCGTGATGCTGCCGTATGACCGGCACCTGCTGCCCGAGGGCACGCCCGATCGCGACGTGCGCATCTTCTGGTACGACACGGCCGCCAAGCGGTGGACGCCGCTGCGCCGCGTCGAGGTCAACGCCCGCGAGCAGACCGTCACCGGCTGGACCGACCATTTCACCGACTTCATTGCCGGCGTCGTGAACGTGCCCGACCACCAGAAGGTGGAGGGCTTCACGCCGACCACGTTCACCGGCATGAAGGCCGCCGATCCCAGCGCCAAGGTCAACCTGATCGCGCCGCCGCAGGCGAGCTCCACGGGCGACGCCAATGTCAGCTACCCGATCGAGGTGCCGCCGGGCCGCAACGGCCACCAACCGTCGCTCGCCATCGGCTACACCTCATCGCGCGGCAACGGCTGGCTCGGCACTGGCTGGAGCCTTGAGGTGCCGTCGGTGGACATCGACACCCGCTGGGGCGTGCCGCGCTACGACACCGGTCTTGAGACCGAGACGTTCGCGCTCAGCGGCGCGCAACTGGCGCCGGTCGCCAACCGTGGCGACCTGCAGCCGCGCCGGGCGGCTCCTCTGACAGCGGGGGACTGCACGCCGCTGCCGTGCACGACCTTCTCGCAGCGGGTGGAAGGCGAGTTTCTGAAGATCGTGCGCCACGGCGACAAGCCGACCAACTACTGGTGGGAAGTCACCGCCAAGGACGGCACTCGCTCACTGTTCGGCGGCTCGGCGGTGACCAACGCCGTCGATCCCAACGCGGTGTTGGCCGATCCGGTGACCGGCAACATCGGGCGCTGGATGCTGCGCGAGGTCATCGACACCAACGGCAACAACATCCGGTTCTATTACGACCTGGTCGCGGTCAATGTAACGCAACCGCAGTTCGGCCCCGAGCCGGCGCGCCAGATCTATCCGCTGCGGATCTTCTACAGCGGCCGCACCGGCGTCTCGGACGGCCCCTATGAGGTGTGCTTCACGCGCGACAACAACCCGGGCCAGGATCCGACTCGCAGGAGCGACCCGATCGTCGATGGCCGCCTCGGCTTCAAGACGGTCACGGCGGACCGCCTCGTCCGGGTCGACGTGATGCTGGCACCGTCGCCGTCGCCGACACCGACGTCATCGTTGCAGGCCGCTTCCATCTGCGCGTCAGACCGCGGCGCTGGCGGTACTCAGCCCATCCGCAGCTACACGTTCAATTACAAGCCCGATACCGCCAATCCCAACGCGACGGGCCAGTTCAACAAGTCGCTGCTGCGGAGCATCGCGCAGCTGGGCACCGACGGCATCACGACGTTCAACCAGCATTCGTTCACGTATTTCGACGAAATCGGGAACGGCAACGATGCGATGCCCCACGGCGGCGGTTCGTTCGATCCGACCAACCCAGGGACCATCACCGCGTTCGGTGCGCCGGGGAGCGGGAATGTTCCCGGCGGCAGCGGTGCCCTGACCTCCGGTTCGGGTCTAGTCGGCGACGTCAACGGTACCGCGTTCTCAGGCGAGGGCAACTCCTCGGGCCAGACCCACCTCTACACCGGCATCGCCATCGGCCCCAACAAGGAACTGTCCGTCGGCGTCAAGGTCGGCGCCAACACCGACGACTCCCATCTGTCGGCGATCCTACTCGACCTCAACGGCGACGGCCTGCTCGATCAGGTCTTCCTGAACAACGGCGTGTCATGGGTGCGCAACACCGGCACGCCGGGGGCGCCGTCTTTCAGCACGAGCCCGCAGGCGGTCACCGGCCTCACGGACATCAACCGGTCGTCTGGCTTCACCTTCACGGCGGGCCCCGAGGGCTATGCCGGGGCCGGCCCCCTCGGTGGGACCGCAATGCTTGACAAGTCGTGGGCCCGGATTAGCGAGAGCGTCTATTTCACCGACGTGAACGGCGACGGCCTGCCCGACCTCGTCAACAACGGCCAGGTGCTGTTCAACACGCTGGACTCCCAGGGCAATCCGACCTTCGGGCTCTCGAGTCCGACGCCGCTTGGCGGTGCCACCGCCGGTGCCTCCCCCAACACCGCCGGCCTGATCGCGCCTCCCTCGGCCGACCAGCAGACCGCGGCCCAGTCGGCGTTCGCGCTGGTGGACAGCGTGCGCCGCTGGGTCGCGCCGTTCACCGGCACGATCAACATCACCGGCCCGATCCAACTCACGCAGGCACCGCCGTCCGGCGATAACGCCGCCGACGGCGTGCGTACGGCGATCCAGCTTGAGGACACCGAGATCTTCTCGCTCACCATCTCCGATCCGACCGACCTCACGCCGAAGCCGATCACCGGCCTGACCGGCATCGCGGTCACCGCCGGCCAGCGCCTGTACTTCCGAGTCAATTCCCGCAATGACGGCGCCTTCGACACAGTCTCGTTCGACCCGACCATCACCTACACCGCCGTCAACGGCGTGACGGTCGATCCGACGACGCTCGACGAAAGTGGCCTGCCGGCCTTCGTCACCACGGCATCAACCGACTTCGCCTTCGCCGGCCGGCCAATGCCGGTGAACGTCCCGGTGAGCGGCACGGCGACGATCACAGGCGCCATCTTCAAGCCCAACGTCACCACCGACGACGTGACGTTCGTCATCACCCAGAACGGCGCGCCGGTGTTCTCGCAGACCATCCCTGCGGGCAGCACCCTCCCCGCGAACGGCGCGCCGATCACCTTGTCGTCGTCGCCGCTGACCTTAAACCAGAACGACCAGCTGCTCGCCCGCATCACCTCGGACACCCGGGTCAACCTGTCCGGCATCGCCTTCACGCCGACGCTGGCCTACCGGACCATCAACGGCGGGCCAGCCCCCACGGGGGCTGACGGCACGCCGCAGCTGGCAATACTGATGCCGGCCACAGCGCAGTTGTTCGGCGTGTCGGTTTCGGGCACGCCGCAGACGGCGTTTATCGCGCCGGGCGGCCAGGTCGAGGTGATCCAGACCGTGTCAGGTCAGGGGCCCCCCGACCTCAACGGCCAGATCACGCTTGCGGCCAAGTCGAGCGGCGTGCTGCTCGCCAAGCAGGTGGTCAGCATCGTCAACGGCTCCATCGTCTCTGGTACCGCCACGCTCGACGTGGTGCTCAACCTGCCGGCTTCCACGCAGGTATTCTTCACCGCGGAGGCAACCAGCCCGGCCATCCTGGCGAACTTCACCATCAGCGCGCCGACCGACGCGGCCGGCAACGTCCTGCCGTTCGACACGCGGGTCGACACCGCGGCCAACGATCCGTTCGCCGGCGGCTATCGCAACTGGTGGTTCGGCGACTATACGCCGACCGACACGGCCGGCACCGCGCCGATCGACCAGACGCTGTTGCGCTTCCCGGTCCCCACGGGCGACCCGCAGAATCCCGATCCGGTGCTCCAGCGCTTCCTCGGCATGCTGCCGAATGAGGCGGGGACTCCGCCGCTGCAGATTCTGACGGCGAATCCGCCGAATCAGCCGCTGAATCCTCCGCAGATCCTGCCGCGCTGGCAGGCGCGTTCCGACAACGCCTTCGTGGCCGGCGGCCTGATGGGATCGACCCGGCTCGGTGCCCGCGTCCCCAACCTGACCGACGGCGCCGGCTTCAGCTTCCCGGGCGCGGCGGGCATCACCAAGACCAGCAGTTCCACCAACTTCGCCGTTAATGGCACATTCTCGATGGGCCTGAGCTTCGGCGGCGGCGACGCCAACGGCACCGACGGCAGCGACATCGACTTCCTCGACTTCAACGGCGACGGCTATCCCGACGTGGTCGCGGGCGGCAGCGTCCAGCCGACACTGCCCAACGGCGCGCTCGGCGGCCAGCGCATCGGCCTCACCCGTCAGATCAATGCCAACGACCCAAGCCAAGTCCGGCAGAACGCGACCAGCGAGGTCAACGAGAATCTCGGCGCCACCACGTCAAATCTGCGCTCCGGGTCCGACACGTTCCCGCTCAACATCTTCAGCGAGCAGGCGCCCTACAACGTCAACGTCGGCGTCCAGGCCAGCCAGGGCACGTCGGCCCTGACCTATGACCTGATCGACGTGAACGGCGACGGGCTGCCGGACCTCGTGCAGCCGGCGGGCAACGGCCTCACCGTCCAGCTCAACCTCGGCTACCGCTTCGGCCAGCGGGAAACCTGGATCGCCCAACCTGGCGCTAACACTCCGCCCTACTCCGGCCCGGTGCGGCAGGTGCAGACGGCGGCCTTTGGCTTCAGCGCCGGGGCCGATATCAATGCGCCTTCGGGCTCTACCGATGCCGACTACGGGTTCGGCGGCGGCATCGCCTCGACCCATAACATGACCGGCACCGACTTCGACCTCATCGACGTCAACGGCGACGGCCTGCCCGATCTCGTCACCAAGCCGGTGAGCATCGACACCTTCCAGGCCAGCATCACGTCCCCCGTCTCCACCGTCACGGTGTTCCTAAACACCGGCTCGGGCTTCCTGCCGGGGCAGCAGTGGAACGGCGCCTTGCTGGTGCCGATCCAGAGCCGCGCGACGGTCAACCGCAATCTCGGCCTCCACTTCACCATCTCGTTCATCATCGGCGTTGCGCCGACCGTCCCGCCGGTGCCGCTTTGGATGATCATCAATCCGGGTCATAACCACGGCGACAGCTTTGGCGGTTCTCGCAGCCAAGTGCGGGACTTCGACGGCGACGGCTATGCCGACCACATCGCCCTCGCCTCCAGTAGTGACGCCGCGGTCACCGTCAACCTCAACCGGCGCGGCAAAACCAACCTCTTGAAGAGCATCACCCGGCCGTTGGGCGCGACCATCACCCTCGACTACACGCGCGCCGGCAACACGACGGACCTGCCGCAGAACCACTGGGTGATGTCCTCGCGCACCGTTGACGACGGCGTCGCGGCCGTGGCTGGCGACGTCGGTATCGTCCCAGGCGCTGCCCACACCCAGCTGTCCACGTTCGAGTACCAGAACGGCAAGTGGGACCGCGCCGAGCGCACGTTCTACGGTTTCGCCACGGTGACCGAGCGGCACCACGACACTGCGCAGCCCGGCCAGCCGGTCATCCGCTCGATCGTCGAAACGTTCCGCACCGACAGCTTCTACACCAAGGGGCTGCTGGCGCAGTCGGTCACCCGGGACGGTGCCGGCAACCGTTTCCTGGAGACCGACAACACCTACAACGTGGTGACGGTGGCGCCCGGCGTGGGCGGCCTGGAAAACTTCACCGACGTCCGCTTCCCGGAACTCGTGCAGCGCAACAAGCTGTTCTTCGAGGGCCAGCCGACGGCGGGCGAGCAGACGACGGAGACCTTCGCCTACGACTGTGCGAGCGTCACGCCGTGCTTCGGCAACGTCACCGACTACGCCGACTTTGGGGACGTGGGCACGGCCGACGACGTGTTCTCGCACATCGGCTACACGTCCTGCCCGGCGACCTACATTGTCGGCATCGCCAACAGCGTGACCGTCACCGACGCGTCGGGCAAGGTGCTGCGCCAGCGTCAGTCCGACGTGGACTGTACCACCGGCAACGTCATCAAGAACCGGCGCTTCCTCACGCCCGGCGGTGCGGTCGCGGTCGCCGACATGACCTATGACGGCGAGGGCAAGCTCACGACCCTCACCGGCCCCGCCAACCTCAACGGCGAGCGCTACAGTCTGACCTACACCTACGACACCACCGTCGACATCTACCCGGAGAGCGTCACCGACAGCTTCGGCTACGTGTCGACCTCGACCCACGACTTCAGGTTCGGCGAGGTCCTTTTAGAGACCGACGAGAACGGTCAGGTCATCACCAACAGCTACGACAACTTCGGCCGCCTCATTCATGTGACCGGGCCTTACCAGCAGCTCGCCACCGGCAAGCCCACCACCATCGACATTACCTATCCTGACACCCTTGTCCCGCCGCCACCGCCGGCTTCGTCGCTGCCGATCCCGTCGGCGAAGACCATCCATATCGACACGCTGCTGGACCCCCAACTTGCCAGCGGCACCAATCACATCGAGACGGTACTGTTCACCGACGGCCTCAAGCGTGTCCTGCAGACCAAGAACGAAGCCTATGCCATCGACCCCCCGCCGCCCCAGGGCGGCAGCCCGGCCCACGTAATGACGGTGTCGGGCCGGGTCGTGTTCGATGCGTTCGGGCGCACCATCGCGCAGTTCTATCCGGTCATCGACGCGACCAGCAACGACCGCACGTTCGACCCCATCTTCGATGCGGTGAGGCCGACGAAGACGACGTATGACATCCTCGACCGGGTCCTGTCGGTCCAGATCCCCGACGACGACGTCGCCCTGAACACTGGATACGACACGACGACCTCGGCCTATGACTTCGGCGCCGATCGCTTCGGCCAGACCCGGTTCCGGACCACGGTGATCGACTTCAAGGGCGTGCGTAGCGAGCAGTACCACGACGTCCGTTCGCAGATCGTCACGGTGAACGAGTTCAACAACGGCGGCGCCACGGTCTTCCACACCTCCTACGCCTACGACCCGGTGCGCCAGATCACGGGCGTGACCGACGACCAGGGCAACGTGACCAGCGTCGCCTATGACCTGTTCGGCCGCCGCACCGAGATCAACAGCCCCGACGCCGGCCGCACCACTTTCACTTACGACCTTGCCGACAATCTCACGGCAAAGCAGACGGCGAACCTGCGCGCCTCCGGCGGCCAGTCCGTCACGTTTGGCTACCAGTTCAACCGGGTGACGTCGATCATCTACCCGAACTTCCCGGGCAATAACGTCACCTTCACCTACGGCGCCGCCGCGCAGCGCCAGTCCCCGCCCGCCCTCATCGGCAACGTGGTTGGCCGTATCACCCACATCACCGACGGCGCCGGCACGGAAGACCGGCAATACGGCCCGCTCGGCGAGATGGTGGTGCAGACCCGATCGATCCCGATCCAGGGCGGCCAGGTCAACACCTATACGACGCAGTTCACCTACGACACCTGGAACCGCGTCCAGCAGATGACCTATCCGGACCAGGGCGCCGGCGAGACCGTGAAGTACACCTACGACTTCGGTGGCCTGCCCTACCGGGTCCACGGCAACGACGACCAGCTGGAGACCGACTACGCGTCGAACATCTTCTACGATAAGTTCGGCCAGCGGCTGTCGATGACCAACGGCAACGGGGTCGTCTCCACCTATGCCTTCCGGACGGACAACCGCCGGCTCCGGGAAGTTACGGCGACGCTGCCGACTGGCTACACCTTCCACGATCTGAACTTCACGTACGACAAGGTCGGCAATGTCCTGTCGCTGCAGAACGCTGCGCTGCCGCCGGCCACGAACTCCATCGGCGGGCCGGAGACCAAGACCTTCGTCTACGACGACCTCTACCGGCTGACGTCATCGACCGGCACGCACACTATCGCGTCGGGGCCGACCCATACGTACAACTTCAGCCAGTCGTACGACTCGATCCACAACATCACGCACAAGACCCAGACCGCGATGCAGAACGGCGCGGTCAATCCGCAGACGACGTACGACTTCGCCTACACGTATCCTGCGCCGGGGTCGGCGCATCCGCACGGCCCGACGGCGATCGGCCCCTACACCATCAGCAACGACTCCGACGGCAACCAGACGAACACGCTGGGGACCGGCACCTCGGACCAGAGCGAATACGTCTACGACGAGGAGAACCGCCTCTCCTGCGCCAACAAGGGGCCGCAGGTGCCGACGCCGGCGTGCAATGCGCAAGGCAACACGTCGTTCATCTACGACCACGACGGCGTGCGCAAGGTGAAGACCCAGTCGTCGCCGGTGATCTACCCGAACCAGTACTACACCGACTTCGGAGGCGGTGCCGGCAACCAGTTCAAGAACATCTTCATCGGCTCGGAACGCATCCTGACCAAGAAGGCGCGGGTCGCCCCGGACCGCCAGCACTGGTACTACCACACCGACCATCTCCACTCGACCGGGACGGTGACCAACGAGAACGGCCAGATGGTGGATGCCGTCCACTACTTCCCGTTCGGCGAGGTGTGGCTGGAGGAGGTCCCGGCCTCGCTGCCGGTGGACTACTTCTTCACGGCCAAAGAACTCGACCAGGAGACCGGGTTCTACGACTTCGGGCAGCGCTATCTCGATCCGCGGTTCTCCAAGTGGATGACGGCGGATCCGGCACTCCGGATTGAAGCCAGCTCACCAATTGTGGCATTAAACCCCTATCAATACGGGCATCACAACCCGCTTCGGTTTTTCGACCCGAACGGTGAAACTGACCTCCAGTCACTGTCAATCGGCGGTATGAGTGACCGTCGGTGCGGTGTAATCTGCTTCGCCCATGTCGAGGGTTTCAGGGCTCCTTCGCTCGAAGTCGCAGCTGAACGGGCTCAGCCATTCAGCTATGCCATCGGCCCCATGATTTATGTTGCCGGTGCGGGTGGTTACTATCTCGCCAGACCTGGAGCCGTGGCGGTCGGTGCCCTGACAGGATATGGGGTCGGCGCTGGTATCGACTTGACCATACAGGGTGGTAGGTACGCCTTCGGCTATCAGGACGAGATCGACCTCTCACAAACACATGAAAGTGGAAAATCCGGCGCGTGGTGGGGGGCGTTCTACTCCATCATCCCCGGACCGGGTTCATTAAGATCGGGAATGGCTGGCGGCGAAGGCGCGCTTACCGCCGTTGGTGGTGGTTGCAGCTTCGCGGAGAACACGCCTGTTACGACGAGCGATGGATTAAGACCCATCGGCGAGTTGAAGATCGGCGACCGTGTTCTCGCTCGAAACGAGGCGACCAGCAGCTACGCGTTCGAGCCGATCACCCAGATCTTCCGCCACCAAGACCCAGTGAAAGTCCACCTTACATTGGAAGATCCGGCTACGGGTGCAACCGAGGTTATTGAGACGACTCCGGAGCATCCGTTCCATATGCCGGGGCGCGGATTCGTACCTGCAGGAGCCTTGAATCCAGATGACACCATTTCACGGGCAGTCGCAGGGGCCTCCAGTATTGTCCGGTTGATGTCCAGTAGGAGCGACACATCGGAGGTATTGCGAGTCAAAAATCTGACTTTCGAGAATCAGCCCTTCCTCGCCTATAATCTTGAGGTTGACGAAGATCATACATTCTTTGTTGGCGCTGGCCGCGCCTTGGTCCATAATGCTGGGCCTCGCGGTAATTGCGCTTATGTTGCAAATGGCGTCCTTTACCTGTGGAACAAGTTCGCCAAGGGATCAGTCGAGGACCTCGAGTTACAAAAACACGTGGTCGCGTGGAATCAGGAGATTCTGGCTCAAGGTGGTTCGTTGACCCGGCAGAGCGTGTCCAAGGCAGATAGGCTGCTGGCTACCGCTGCAGCCAATGCGGAGAAGCAGCTGAACCCAAGCCTGTACCCCAAAGGAACGTCGCCCGGGCACACTCCAGACGTTGGATGGGGCGGCAAAATTAAAGGGCCATTTATGCCTCTGAATTCTAGGGTCAACGAATACGTGGGTGGAACCACGCAAGGGGTAAAGACGGGTACTACATACACCAGGGTGGAACTGTATCGATGAGACGGGCCCTAGAAACTTCGCCGATCACTCAGTTGTCGTCCCCCTCTTCCATGCGGGATGACACGGAAAGTATTCCATAACGTGCGGAATCACTGGAAGGGGAAGTCTTTCCTTGATCAAAGATCTTGTAGAAAGAGCCGTAGTCAACGTGAGTTCGATCATTGGTAAGGAACTTGTGAAGACGCTTCCGGCCACTCCTTTAGGGCCGGGAATACCAACCCTGCGAATTGGCGAATATCGCCCGTTTACACCGCAGCTCAAAGAGAGGTACGAGCTATTTGGCAGATGGGAGATGGCAACCCATGGTCACTGGCTCGGCCTGAGTGATATGGAGTCTTTATGGAAGACACCCATCGAGAACGATTTCCTGGACGAAATCCAGAGCCATAGGCTGGCTGGGGAGACGGAACGGCCAAACGAAGCCTCAAGTCTGTTTAAGCCAGAACGTCTATCGCTCTTTGCAGGCAGTGATATAAACTATGAAAAAATCTACTTGCTATGGTTGGATTGCGAGGATGAGCCAGAACTTTGGGTTTACGACCCGAACGGGGAGTCTAGATACAAAGATCTGGAAGAGTACCTGAACGCGTTTTTGGCTGGTGACATTAGTGCGTGCGAGCGTCGCTGGCATCGGTGACCATAGCGCTCTATGACGACATTAGAGGGGGGACCGGCAGTTTGGCGGCGCTCCTGAGCGTGCGGCCGGTGAACTCGTCGGCGGCCTTAGCGGCGATCATCCACGACGTCGGCAGATCGAGCCGTCACGACGCGGATGTGGCGGGCTGTCAGCTCGGGCCTGCGAAATGGAACCTATGTCTCGGGCCGCTCACATTTTTGTAGCTCGGATTGCCCAGCGATGGCTTTGCTGTGAATCAGCCTTGCGACATGAGCTAGCTCCTCATGCTTGAGGGTTAGGCCTGCCTTGGCCGTTACCAGCACCTTGGCAGGCCGCCTTGCTTGTGTTAACCAACGGATTATGCTAGCACCTGCTAGCCTTTGATGCAAGCGCTTAGTGAAAATTTTCAGATGAAGAAACCAGGACCGCC
>Ga0066903_100004220_pt1 | contig 12077 bp, 9 predicted proteins | sample PanSoiMetaGPlot1_FD_67491 | JGI IMG/M metagenome (GOLD analysis project Ga0066903, IMG submission 67491) | Tropical forest soil microbial communities from Panama analyzed to predict greenhouse gas emissions - Panama Soil - Plot 1 (version 2) | ecosystem: Environmental > Terrestrial > Soil >...
ACGGGAAATCGGTTTGCGCATCGATTTTGATGAACGCCAGGTCGGTCTTGTCATCGCCCGCAATGTAATGCGCGCGATAGGTTTTTTCGTCGTGAGTGGTTACGTGAATCTTCAGGTCCGCAGCGCGTTCTACCACGTGCTTGTTTGTGACGATGTAACCTGCCGGATCAATTATGAAACCGGACCCGAGACTTTGCAGCGTCTGTCGGATCTCGCGCGATCGAAACCGGTTGTAACCGAAGAATTGTGCATAAAAATCGTCGAATGGGTCGCGGACCGTTTTCCTGACCACGCGCTCGGTGTTGATGTTAACCACGGCGGGCAAGACCTTCGCGACGGCCAGAACTGCCGGTTCCGAAGCCGGATCGGACTGTGCGAAACAGGGCGCTGAAGACATGATCATCAAGAACGCCGCGACCGCGCAGACAGCACGCTTTTCCAGAGGCATACGCGCAGCAAGTAACGAGCCGGCCTTCAGACTGTCAACTTGCCGCCATCCGCAATCATCGGACATTAATTCATTATGCGCACATCAATTGACGCTCGCGCAAATCTTCACCTGATTGAGGAGAAATATCGCCTTTGGCAGGATAATCCTGACTCGGTAGACTCGGGGTGGTCCGCCTTTTTTGAGGGATTTGAACTTGGAAATCTTCCGGAGCGTAATGGGGCGGCCGGGGCCGAGGTTGAAGCTCGCGAAGCAGCATTACAGACGCGTGTCGATGGGTTGGTTTACGCTTATTGCTCGCTGGGTCACACGATCGCGCGTGTCGATCCCCTGGCAGAAACGCGGCCGACAAATCCATTGTTGCGTCTAAGCGAGTTTGGATTCACCGAGTCCGACGTCGATCTCCGGGTTTCATCCAAGTTCTTCCTCGACAACCGGTCGATGTCGCTGCGCGAAATGGTCGCGGGGCTTGAGAGAATTTATGCCGACTCGATCGGCTCGGAGTTCATGCATATTCAGGATCCGCGCGTCCGCGAATGGATCCGGCGGCGACTGGAAACACGTCCGCATAAACATTCAACGCCTCGTGCCGTCCAGGTGGCGCTGTTGCGTGCGCTGCTCGAAGCCGAATCGTTCGAGATTTTTCTGCATACCCGCTACGTCGGACAAAAACGCTTCTCGTTACAGGGAGCGGAAACGTTGATGGTCGCTCTGGAGACAATCCTGCACAAATGCCCGGACGGTGGCGTCGAGGAAATTTGCATGGGCATGGCGCATCGTGGACGCCTCAATGTCCTTGCAAATTTCCTGCGGAAATCGCTCAAGGTCATCTTCACGGAGTTTAGCGAGAATTACATTCCCGACTTGGTCGCTGGCGATGGCGACGTGAAATATCATCTCGGTTATCAGGCCGTGCGCAGGCTCGCATCCGGCGCGGAGATCGAGATCCGGCTCTCGGCGAACCCGAGCCATTTGGAAGCTGTCGATCCAATCGTTGAAGGGAAAGCGCGTGCCCGGCAACGAATTCGCCGGGACACTGAGCATCGGAAAAAGGTCTTGCCGTTGCTCGTGCACGGCGATGCGGCGTTCATCGCGCAGGGGATTGTGGCGGAGACGCTGAATTTGTCGCAGTTACATGGATATAGCACCGGCGGCACTATTCACGTGGTTGTGAACAATCAGATCGGCTTCACTACGCTGCCGAAAGATGCGCGATCATCTCGTTATGCCACGGATATCGCCAAAATGATCGAGGCACCGATTTTTCATGTGAACGGTGACGACCCGCTCGCAGTGAAGTTTGTGAGCGACTTGGTGTTCGATTTTCGCCAGCAATTCCGGCGCGACGTGGTGATCGACTTGTATTGCTATCGCCGCTATGGCCACAACGAAGGTGACGAGCCGTCGTTCACACAGCCCGATCTTTACGCAAAAATCGAGAAACGGCCGTCTGTCACGCAGCTTTATAAACATGAACTGCTGGAGGCCGGAACACTGAGCGAAGACGATGCTGCTTCGCTCGAGACCGAGTTCGCCCTGCGACTGGAAATGACGCGAGATGAAGTGAACGCGATCGAAAAACGCAAGGCGAACCAGAAAGCGAAATTCAGAGAATCAACGGCCATCTTTCAACCTGAATACACCAGCGAGTCTGAGGCCACGGCAATCAGCGAGAAAATGCTGAAAACGATCGTCGACGGCCTCACGCGTGTCCCCGGCGGTTTTGAGGTTCAGCCAAAAATCCAACGCATCGTGCTCGATCATCAGCGCAAAGTCTTCGAAGACGGGGGGCCGTATGAATGGCATTACGCCGAAGCGCTCGCGTTTGGGTCGCTGCTTCTTGACGGGATTCCAGTTCGGTTATCGGGTCAGGACAGTTCGCGTGGCACGTTCAGCACCCGGCACTCCGTGCTTTACGACGCGAGGACGGGCAAACCGTACGTGCCGTTGATGCACCTGGCTGAAAAACAAGCGCGGATCTGCATTTACAACAGTCCGCTTTCTGAGGCTGCCGTGCTCGGATTCGATTACGGTTACTCGCTTGAGTATCCAAAAATGCTTTGCCTGTGGGAGGCGCAATTCGGCGATTTCGTCAATGCGGCGCAAACAATCATCGATCAATTCGTCGTCTCAGCAGAATCCAAATGGCAACAACCCAGCGGAATTGTGTTATTGCTCCCTCACGGCTACGAAGGCCAGGGGCCGGAACATTCGAGTGCTCGCATCGAGCGCTTTCTTCAAGAATGTGCCGATGACAATATCCAGGTGTGTAATCTCACTACCGCTGCGCAGTATTTTCATGTGCTGCGCCGCCAGATGAAACGCGATTTCATTAAGCCGCTCATCATCGCTACGCCGAAGAGTCTGTTGCGCGCCAAGTATGCGTCATCGCCAGCTGCAGAATTCATCCATGGCCGGTTCGAAGAAATTCTCGGCGCGCCCGAGTCTGGCTCTGCCAACAAAGTCAAGCGTATCATCCTCTGCTCGGGCAAAATCTATTACGATCTTCTCAAGTACCGAAGCGAGCGCAACATCGAAGACGCGGCGCTCATTCGCATCGAGCAACTTTATCCACTCGCTGAGAAAAGGCTTCGTGAAATGCTTAAGCCGTTTCCAAAAGGCGCGAAGCTGGTCTGGTGCCAGGAAGAACCGCAAAACATGGGTGCATGGACTTTCATGGAGCCTCGATTGCGCACGCTTTTCTGCACGGAGATCGCCTACGCCGGGCACGAAGCGAGCGCCAGTCCCGCCGTCGGCTCGCTCGCCCGCCATAAGCGCGAGCAAGCCCGATTAGTTGCCGACGCCTTTTCGATGTGACGCTTACGTTTGTCGCCATTGCGTGTGGTGACTGCGTTGCCTCGTCGGGGGACGGATGTTAGCGTCGCCCGCTCGCCATGAGCCAGAACTACAAAGACACATTGAACCTGCCGCGCACGGATTTTCCGATGAAGGCCAATCTTGCCGCGCGCGAGCCGGAACTGCTTAGGAATTGGGAGCAGACACGCCTTTACCAGGAAATTCAAAAGTCGCGAACGGGTCGGGAGCTGTTCGTTTTGCATGATGGCCCGCCTTTCGCCAACGGCGATGTCCACATGGGCACGGCGCTCAACAAAATCCTCAAGGATTTCGTGGTGAAATCGCAAACCATGCTTGGCAAGCGCGCGCCGTACGTCCCTGGCTGGGATTGTCACGGCTTACCGATCGAATACAAAGTGGTCAAAGAATCGCGCGCTCTTTCTCCGCTGGAGGTCCGTCAAAAATGCGAAGCCTTTGCGCGAAAATTCATCGACATCCAGCGCAAACAATTCAAGCGGCTCGGCGTGCTCGGCGACTGGGAAAATCCGTATCTGACGATGGATCCCAAGTACGAGGCGGAAATCCTGCGTGCGTTCGCGGTTTTCGTTGAAGAAGGCCTGGTGTACGAGGCGCAGAAGCCTGTCTTCTGGAGTACCGGCGCGCAGACCGCCCTCGCAGAAGCCGAGGTGGAATATCAGGAGCGCGACGACACTGCCGTTTACGTGCGATTTTTGGTGGCGAGTGGTGAATGGAAAGACAAAGCGAGCATCGCCATCTGGACGACAACTCCCTGGACGTTGCCCGCCAATCTCGCGATCGCTGTAGATGCAAAAGAGAACTATATTGTCCAAAAATTTTCACGAGATGGGACTTCTGAAACATTAGTTCTCGCTGAGAAACTTCTTCCACGGTTTTCTGCAGCCACGGGGTTGCAGCCAGTCGGAAAACCGCTCGCCTCATTTCCCGGAGCGAATCTCGAGGGCATCAAGACGCGCCACCCATTTCTGGATCGCGAAGTCCCAGCGGTCACGGCCGGATTTGTTACGATGGAGTCAGGAACTGGGGCCGTACACATCGCACCCGGTCATGGTGCGGACGACTACGTTTTGGGAATGGAGCACAATCTGCCGATCTTATCGCCGGTCGACGATCATGGCCGATTCACGGATGAAGCTGGTTTGCCGAACCTGACCGGCAAGTACGTTTTCGACGCGAATCCCAACATTGTTGAATTGCTTCGCGAGCGCGGAATGCTTCTGGGCGAAGAAACATTTCACCACTCGTATCCATATTGCTGGCGGTCGAAAACGCCGATCATCTTTCGCAACGTCGATCAATTTTTCATTCGCATCGATGCGCTGCGTGACAAAGCGCTGAAAGCAATTCACAACGAAGTGAAATGGATTCCCGCCTGGGGCGAAAACCGCATCGCAGGAACGGTTGAATCGCGACCCGACTGGGTGATCTCGCGTCAACGCAGCTGGGGTGTGCCGTTGCCGGTTTTCTATGGCAAGGATGGGAAAGTTATTCTCGATCCAAAGATCATTCGCAAGTTAGCCGATCTTGTCGCGAAGCGCGGCTCAAATATTTGGTTTGAATTGGATGATGCCGCTCTCGCAAAAGAACTCGGATTGCTGCCGGATACAACTAAAGGCAGCGACACGATCGACGTCTGGATCGACAGCGGCGTCTCGCATAAAGCAGTGTGCGCCGTGCATCCGGAGTTGCGCGATCCTGCTGACATGTATCTCGAGGCGACCGATCAACACCGCGGCTGGTTTCAGTCATCGCTGATGACGAGCATCGCGCTGAATAACCGGGCGCCATACAAAATCTGTGTGACCCATGGTTTCGTGGTCGATTTGGATGGCAAAAAAATCTCCAAGTCCGGCACTTATGAGAAACCGACCGCTGCCGATCACTTCGTCGGCAAGTATGGCGCCGATCTGCTGCGGCTTTGGGCAAGCAGCATTGATGTCACCACGGACGTGCCGTTCTCGGAAGAAATCTTTACGCGCCTCGGCGACACGTATCGTCGCATTCGCAACACACTCAGGATTTTGCTTGGGAATTTGTATGATTTCAAATCAGGGAGGCAGGAAGCCACGAAGAATCTGAGCTTAATCGATCGCTGGATTCTGGAGCGATTGGACGAAGTGATTGGCATTTGCCGGTCCGCGTATGAAAAATTTGAATTCCATAAGGTCTACCACGCGCTCAACCAGTTTTGCGCTGTGGATTTAAGCAGCCTCTACGTCGACATCACTAAAGACCGGATGTATTGCGACGCACCGGATTCAAAACGTCGACGCGCGACACAAGCGGCGATGCGGGAAATTTTCGACGCACTCTGCAGTTTGCTCGCGCCAGTTCTTGTTTTCACTGCTGAGGAAGCATGGCGGTACTCCGCTCCAACGTCGATCCATCTACAGGAATTTCCTCGGGCGCAGGGCCGGGGTCGCACGGCAATCGAGCAGGTTGATGATCTATTGAGATTGCGCGGCATCATAGGGCAGGCGATCGAGCACGCACGTCAGGAAAAATTGATTGGCAACACGTTAGAGGCCCGGGTGGTTTTGAATTCGGATTCCGACGTCACAGAGAAAATTCCAAAGGAAGAACTAGAGGAATTTTTTATTTTAAGTGATTTGACGATTCAACAGGCGAAAGAAGCGAGCGCTTCGGTGACGAAAACGCCTTACAAAAAATGCGCCCGCTGCTGGCGACATCGACCGACTGTCGGAACAAGCAAAGCGCACCCCGATTTGTGCGATCGGTGTGAGAGCGTGGTGAGCGTAATGACGAAATCCGAATGACGAAGGAATATGTAAATGACAAATGACGAAGTCGCGACCGGAGTTCCGTTCGTCATTCATGCTTCGTCATTAATTCGGCATTCAGCTGCCTCGCAGGATTGATAATGCGGCTAATTTTCTTCCTCTCGCTTCCGCTTTACGCTTTGGATCAACTGACGAAGCAGTTGGTTCTGAGATCTATCAGCCCTTATGACGCACGGATCGTAGTGCCCGATTTCTTTAATCTGGTTAACGTCACCAATACCGGTGCCGCGTTTGGGTCCTTTAAAGGCAACAACACTTTCTTTGTCACAATTTCCATCATGGCATTGGTCGTTGTGACGGTTCTGCTGGTGCGACACCGGCGATCTGACCCGTGGCGAGATGTATCACTCGCACTTCTGCTTGCCGGGATTCTAGGAAATCTGACAGATCGCCTGCTTTACGGACACGTGATCGACTTTCTCCTTTTTAATCTACACGTCCGCTACGCCGATCCCTGGCCTGCATTTAACGTCGCCGATTCGTGCATCTCCATTGCCGTGGTGCTGTTTATCATTCACTCGTTTGGGAAGCAGAAAAGCGCTGGGTAGGGACGCCGCGCTGCGGCGTCCGGACATCGCAGCGCAATGTCCCTACCTTTCATTGCGCTTCGCACAGCGGTGCGACTACAGTGATCGTGTGAAACCTTCGCCTATGGAAAAGACCGCGCGTAAAGTCGCGGCGCGGTTGCGTGAGCAGGGACACATCGCGTACTTCGCGGGTGGTTGCGTGCGCGACATGGTGCGCGGATTGACACCTCAGGATTACGACATCGCCACCGACGCGCGCCCTGAAACTGTGCAGAGGCTTTTCCCACGCACGTACGCGGTCGGCGCGCATTTCGGTGTAATTATCGTGCTGGAAGACGGCTTTCAATTTGAGGTAGCCACCTTCCGCTCCGATGACGCGTATATCGACGGCAGACACCCGAGCGCGGTGCATTTCTCCTCACCGGAAGAAGACGCAAAGCGACGCGATTTCACCATTAACGGAATGTTTTACGATCCGGTCGCGGGCGAAGTGATTGATCTTGTCGGCGGCCAGGCCGACATCGCCGCAAAGTTAGTGCGCGCAATTGGCGATCCGGCGAAAAGATTCTCGGAAGATCGCTTGCGCATGCTACGGGCGGTGAGGTTCGCTGTAGTGCTCGACTACCAGATCGATAAACAAACGTGGGACGCCCTTCTGGCTGATGCGCCTTCGATCAATCAGATCAGCGCGGAACGAATCCGCGACGAGCTGGTGCGGATTTTCCTGTCGCCGAATCGCGTACGCGGGTGGGACCTGCTCGATACCAGCGGTCTGATGCGCGCAATTCTGCCGGAGCTCGATGCGATGAAAGGTGTGCTGCAGCCCGAACAATTTCACCCCGAAGGCGACGTGTTCGTGCACACGCGCCTGATGTTGTCGCTGCTCCCTGAAAAAGTTTCCGTTCCGCTGGTTTTAGCGGTGTTATTTCACGACGTGGCCAAGCCGGTGACCGTGACGGTTGATAAAACGGGCCGCATCCGTTTCAACGAACATGACCGAATCGGAGCGGAAATGACGGAGGGTATCATGCGGCGCTTGCGCTTCTCAGGGGCTGACATTGAAGCGACAGTTGAAATGGTCAGGCAACACATGGTTTTCAAGGACACACCGAAAATGCGAGTTGCGAAATTGAAGCGGTTCATGGCACGTCCGACCTTTGATGAGGAGCTGGAACTTCACCGGGTTGATTGCGAAAGCAGTCATCGCATGCTGGACAATTACGAATTTCTGCTCCGCAAACGTGAAGAATTCGCTAACGAACCGATCATTCCGCCGCCGCTGTTGCGCGGGGACGATTTGATCGCGGTCGGTCTCAAGCCTGGCCCGGAATTTGGCGAGATCCTCGAGGCAGTCGAGACGAGACAACTGGAGGGACAGCTGCGCACGGCTGATGAAGCGCTTGAGTGGGTCAAGAAACGATATTTGTCGGGCAAGCAGAATTAAGAAAACCTCGAATAGCGAGGGCCGAATGAGAGTTCTGATGAGCAGCGCCGAGGGGCCACCGTTGCAGCGGGCGGGCGCGCTGGTCGATGTCATGGACGCGTTGCCGAGCGCGCTTCGTGACTGTGGGCATGAGGTCAGCGTAGCGCTGCCGTTCTATCGCGAGATTCGAGAGAATCACGCGTTTAAAAAGAAGGACACGGGCATAACTGTCGAGGTTCAAGTCGGGGATATGATTCATGTTGCGCGGTACCTGGAAGGCCGCAGCTCAAGCGGGGTGCAGTTGTTCTTCGTCCGCTGCGACGAATTTTTTGATCGTACTGGAATTTACGGCGAACGCGGCAAGCCGTACGAAGATAATGCCGCGCGATTCATTTTTTTCTGCAAAGCAATCGTCGAACTGGCCCGGCGATTGACACCGCAATTGGAGATTCTGCACGTGCACGATTGGGCGCCGGCGTTGGTGCCTGTTTTTGCGCATGCACACGGATTGCCTTTCAGCACGGTTTTGACGATCCATCATGTCGCTGATCAGGGCAGCTTCTGGGGACTTGATTTTCACCTCATGAATTTGCCCGAGCGATTCTTCACGCTCCATGGCGTAGAGTTTTTCGGACGGCTAAATTTTCTCAAGGGTGGCATTCTTTACGCTGACCGAATCACCACTGTGAGCGAGCACTACCGGCGCGAAATTCTGACACCCGCAGGGGGGTGCGGTTTGGATGGAGTATTGCGCGAGAATGCGCATCGACTCAGCGCAATTTTGGACGGCGTAGATTACACGCGCTGGAATCCGGCGTCCGATCGTTTGCTTCCCGCGCGCTACGATGCAAGACGCCTGCGTGGAAAACGAATTTGTCGTGAGGCGCTCCTGAAGCAGATGAATCTCGCGCCCGAGCCGCGCGGTCCAGTTTTCGGGATGGTGACGCGCGTAGTCCAAGAAAAAGGTTTCGAAATCCTCGTGCCGCTCCTTGATCGCTTACTTTGGGACGATGTTCGCCTGATCATCCTCGGCGAAGGCGACCCTGCCTTTGAGACGGCCCTTGCGGTCACCGCCAGAAAATTTCCAACCACGTTTGCTTACCAAAAAGATTATGACGAGAAAGCAGCGCACTTAATTCAGGCCGGCATGGACATCAGCCTGATTCCATCGCGTTTCGAACCGGCAGGTTTAGGCGCGATGTATAACTTGAAGTATGGCGCATTACCAGTCGCACGGGTAACCGGTGGAATTCAGGAGATCATCGAAGATTACGATCCGACAATGGACACCGGTTATGGTTTTTTGTGTTACGAATATTCAAGCGACGCTTTCTGGGACGCAGTGAAGCGTGCGCGTCAAATGTTCGGCGACCGGCGGCTTTGGACGAAGCTGATGAAACGCGCCATGGCCTGCAATTTTTCGTGGGACGTGTCTGCGCAGCGTTACGAAACTCTATATCGAGAACTCTTGGGTAACACGAGCGAAGCCGCTGCGTAGAGGATCTCCTCGTTTGTTGATTAAGCGACTGTCGCGTCCGCCGTTGTCAGCGGAAAGGTCCGTTGACATACGGCCGCCAAAATCGTCGATGCGCTGGGGCCCGCGCACACTCCAGTAATATCTTCGCAAGGTGCTTTCCGGTTGCCAAACCGAGACATCTGTGGAACTGTGGACGGCTTTTTCTCCCCAGAGAAACTATGGCTTACGCAATCATCAGGACGGGTGGCAGGCAATTTCGCGTCGCGGAAGGCGACACGCTCGATGTCGACCTTCTCGATGTCGAACCGGGCAAAACTGCCACGTTTGGTGATGTACTGTTGTTTGCCAAGGGAAAAGACGTGACTCACGGCAATCCGCTGATCTCTGGAGCAAAGGTGACCGCGGAAGTTCTGGAACAACGCAAGGACAAAAAAGTCATCGCGTTCAAATACAGGCGGCGCAAAGGTTATCACCGCACGGTCGGCCACAGGCGAAAATTGACGCGTGTAAAGATCAAAAGCATTAATTTGGGAGGGAAAAAGGCTGCGGCGAAAAAGACCGAGGATTAACCATCAACTCCATGTCCGCCGGAACCTTGGCGAAGGCGGATCCAATACCGACTCTCTTCATGGCTCATAAAAAAGGACAAGGCAGCGTCAAGAACGGGCGCGATAGCGTCAGCAAACGGCTGGGTGTGAAAAAATTCGGCAGCGAGACGGTCGTGGCTGGAAATATTATCATTCGTCAGCGCGGCACAAAATTTTTGCCGGGAAAAAACGTTGGTCTCGGTCGCGATTACACAATCTTTGCTCTGATAGACGGGAGCGTGCGGTTCGATCGCGACGGGCGACGGGTGAATGTGGATCCCGTCGTAATTTCTTCGTCATCTTAAACCGAGCGCAGCGGAGTCGAAGATTCCGTGGCAACAGCGGTAACCCCCCGGCCCTTCATTTCGCTTGGGATGACCATGCTTGCCGGGTCAGTTCTTTTCGCGGTATAAGCAGGTTTTCGCATGAGATATCAAACCTTTATCCTTTTTGGCGCGCCGGGCAGCGGCAAAGGCACGCAAGGCAAAACCCTCGGCACGATCCCGCGTTACTATCACTGCGCCTGTGGCGACGTGTTCCGCTCGATCGACACGCGCACAAAAGTCGGCAAAGCCTTCCTTGAGTATTCGAGTAAAGGCCGGCTCGTTCCGGACGATATTACCGTGGAGCTTTGGAGCGAGGCAATCGATGCGGCGGTAGAAGCGCACAATTTCAAGCCGGACATTGATACGCTGGTATTGGACGGTATTCCCCGAAACGTTGGTCAGGCCAAGATCATGGATGATATGATCGACGTGAAGAAGGTGTTCCATCTTGCTTGCCCCGATCGCGAAACGCTGTTTTACCGGCTGAAGAAGCGCGCTCTGAAAGAGAATCGCCTTGACGACGCAAACGAAGAAGTCATCCAGCGGCGTCTTGATATTTATGAGAAGGAATCGAGGCCAGTGCTGTCATATTACTCGAAAGAGCTGATCACCGTGGTTGACGCCATTCAGCCGCCCGTGAAAGTTTTGCTCGATATCTTAAAGAGCGTAAACGACGGCGCGTATGAACCAGCAGCAGTTTGAAAATTTCACCGCCTCCAGTCTTTATTGCGAAAAATGCAAAGCCGCGATGCCAGTACGCGAGCGGCTTTTGTTAGTCCTGCCTGACCGCGAAATTTTCGACTATCTCTGCACCGGGTGCGGATCCTCAGTAGGCCGGCGTGAAGTCACGGCTGGCGAAAAGATGATGGCGCAAGCGATGAGCGGCCGAGCACGTCGTGCTCCGGTGTCTGTTCGGCTTCGGTAGATTCCGAAAAAACAACCCGGTGGCGGGGCGCGACCGGCCATGCCAGAGGAATGGACGGCCCGGCGGTCCGTCCCTACCATTGGTGAGATGGCTTCTCGAAGCATGCGGATTGTTTTCATCGGCACGGGAGAGATCGGCGTGCCGACGCTGCGTGCACTGCTGGACTCAAGTCACCAAGTCGTCATGGTCGTCACTCAGCCGGATAAGCCGGTCGGGCGCGAGCAGCGCATTGAACCACCACCAATTAAAAAGGCGATCGCAGGAACCAGAATTCCGATTCTCCAACCGGCGAAGATTAAGGATCAACAAACGATCGAAGAGATCCGCGGCTTTTCGCCGGATGTGATTGTGGTCGTTGCCTACGGTCAAATCCTTCCGCGTGATGTGCTCCAAATTCCAACCCTCGCCTGTCTGAATCTGCACGCGTCGCTTCTTCCGCGCTGGAGGGGCGCAGCGCCGATTCAAGCAGCGATCGCGGCCGGCGATGGCGAGACAGGCATCACGGCGATGTATATGGATGAAGGACTCGACACCGGCGATATCCTGTTGCAGCGCAATGTCGAAATCCTGCCGAACGACACCGGTGGATCATTGCATGAGCGCCTGGCGCAGATTGCTCGGGAGGCGTTGCTTGAATCTTTGCGACTCCTCGCGGCCGGGAGCGCGCCGCGCATTCCGCAGGACAACGCACATGTGACTTACGCCCCAAAGCTGAAACGTGAACACAG
>Ga0066903_100004221_pt1 | contig 12077 bp, 11 predicted proteins | sample PanSoiMetaGPlot1_FD_67491 | JGI IMG/M metagenome (GOLD analysis project Ga0066903, IMG submission 67491) | Tropical forest soil microbial communities from Panama analyzed to predict greenhouse gas emissions - Panama Soil - Plot 1 (version 2) | ecosystem: Environmental > Terrestrial > Soil >...
GCGAGGCCGAAGTCGAGCACCTTGACGGTGCCGTCCGGCCGGACTTTGATGTTGGCCGGCTTCAGATCCCGATGGATGATGCCTTGCGCGTGCGCGCTTTCAAGGGCGTCGCTGACCTGCCGCACGATCGGAACAATTTCGTCCAGCGGCAGGGGACCGCGCGCGAGACGCTGCGCGAGGTCGTCGCCCTCGACGAATTCCATGGCGAGCGCCACACGAGTGGGCTGCTCTTCGAGGCCGTAGATCTGGGCGATGTGCGGATGGTTCAGCGAAGCCAGCGTTCGCGCCTCGCGCTGAAATCGTGCGAGGCGTTCTGCGCTCTTCGCGAATTCTTCCGGCAGCAGCTTCAACGCGACGTCGCGATCGAGCCTGGTGTCGCGAGCGCGGTAGACCTCGCCCATCCCGCCAGCGCCGATCAGACCAGCGATACGATAGACGCCCAGCGCGTCCCCAGCCGCGAGCTGCATGACGCGCAGATTATATGCTTGAGGTTAACCAGAAGGTCTGATGTGACGACGAATCTCCCTGAGCCCTGGCTGCGTGGACCGGTTCCAGAAATTCCTCCGCTTCTTCAACCGGCGGCGCACGCATTCATCATGTCGCGCGAGGACGTAGAGGCTGCGTCGATTGACCTTACAGTCGAACAGCTGTGGCGTGAGCCAGGCGGGATCGCTTCACTGGGCTTTCATCTCGCGCATTTGACCGGTAGCACGGACCGTCTGCTGACATACGCCCGAGGCGACGCGCTGTCCAAGGCGCAGCGGGAAGCACTAGCACGTGAGCGCACCCTGTCGACGGAACGGCCCCATCTCACTGACCTGATTGCGGCGTGGCAAGACATGGTAGGGAAGGCGCTCGAACAGCTATCGTCCACTTCGGACGCGATGCTGCTTCAGCCCCGGTTCGTCGGTAGACAACAGCTACCATCGACGGTTTTAGGCCTGATGTTTCACGCTGCGGAACATGCCTCGCGTCACACCGGACAAGTCGTCACCACTGCGAAGCTCATTCGTGGACTCGCCGACTGAGCTTGCCGCTATAATCGCGTCCACACGGTTGTGCTCAATTGGGACGTGGAACCGAAATAATTCAACGGCGTGAGCCGATCGGCGAGCTTCGCTCGTGGGCCAATCACGACTGGGCCGGCGGCGTGGAACTGCGCCGTCTGGCTGGCCTCGATCGGTTCGTCGTGCGCACGCGCAACACCAGCTATGAGTTCACGCTGCTTGTACCGGAGACCGGAGAGGTTCTGGTGCGCGGCGGACGATTTTTCCCTGAGCACACACGCGCACGCATTGCCGGCTGCACACTCGGGGGCAGCGTCCTCAAGGTGTGCGCCATCTATCCGGGATTTTTGATGGAGCTGCAGCACGGCGAGCAGCGAATCGTGACAACGCGGATTCAGCGCATCGCGTCACTGCAACCCGGAGCACCCCAGTAGCAGGCGGTTCGGCGCTGAGTGGCTCTCAACGTCCCTGGCCGGAACTGGTCGGACCCTCGAAGGTCGTCGTCGTGCCAACCGAGAATTTCTTGTAGTTGGAGTATTCCGAAGACCCGCCGCGCCGAATGGTCTTGACGAGCGCGACGCGCGCGCTGCCGATGTAACTGGCTCGCGCTGGCAGCCACACCTCTCCGTTGACTTTGCGCCGCTCAAACGTCAGGCGCGACCCTTTGCTCACGCGGGCGAGCAGGCCGAGTGCGATCGGCACGGTGTCGGTCGCTTCTGCTTCGACCTTGGCAAGCTCGAAGTCAGTTTCGCTGATCCACGCGCGCACGGTGAAATGACGCATCATGCCGCCTTCGCGTGTCTGTGGTTGCGGATTGGGACGCGCTGTCAGCGTGAACGCAATCGTGTCGTGGCCGTCGACGGTCTCGCGCCCGACCATGCGGATGTCGTAGACGCGGTAGATGTCGTCAACGATTCGAGCAGTCTCCCGCTGATCCTTTTCCCAATCACGCCGCTGATCCGCTGCCGTTTTCGCTGGCTGGCTGGTGAGGCGTTGCGCGTAGTTCTCCGCCTTTTTCTTTCGCTCGGCATCGACCTTTGCCAGTTGATCCGCGGGGACCGGCTTGCCGTCCTCAGAGATCAGGCGTTCCCAACGTCCCTCGCCGGGAAGTCCCGGGTAGCTTTCGAAGACCTTGACCGATTCGCCCGTCGCCTGTCCACGTGAATCGATCTTCAATTCCCGCCGGGTTTCGACGTACGAATAGCTGCTCTGCAGAGCGGAATCGGTCTGGAGATGTTTTTTCGTTTCCTGGAGGAATGCGTCGGCGTTCGGGAGGGGCCGCTGCTGGGCGAAGACGGGTGGCAGAGCCAGGAGACACAGAAGAACGGCAATCATCCTGGATCTGAACAACTGGTTCGTCCGCACTCGTAACCTGTCCCTTATATCTTACGCAAGATGGCAACTGAACCGGCCTCGAGACTTTCACACGTAGTCCGGCGTTAGCCGGACCTTTCAGAAAGCCGCGCCTCATCGATTCTCACATTGCCGAAGAAGGACGCGGAACCAGCGAACGTCTATCGTGGGTTCCCGTATCCGTACGAGCCACGGCGGTCGGCCAGACGCTACTGGACGATTTTGAGCGAGAAAACAGAGTATTGAAGAAGGCACGCTAGTAGAACGTACGCGTACGCGGGAACGCGCCCTATTCGGTCTGCGACAACCGTCAGTCCTCGTGCGGCAAGCACGACGAGGGGCGGTATCACCGGCAGATAGTGCCGATCCCATCCTGGAACCCTGCCGAACCACAGACTAGCCAGGTAAATCATGAAACACACTGCGAGCAGCCAGTCCTCGCTCTGAAATCTCTTCCATCCAAGCAGCGCCAGCGGCGCTAAGAATAAAAAGCTCCGAGCACTCATTTCGACAATGAACGGGATTTCTCGGTCTATATAGCCTCTCCAGTGAAGTTCCTCGGCAAACATGGCCTCTGTTCCCATGACGTGCTGAAAGAGAAAAAACGCCGACAAGGGAACGACGACAAAGAAGAGCCCGGCAACCAGAAGGGTTCGAACGTGACGGCTCGTTTCTCGAAAGCTGCGAATCGCCTCCATCACAGGCAAGAAGCTCAGTGCCGGAAGAAACGACAGCTTCACGAGCAGTCCGAGAGGACAAGAGCCGCAACGGGCAATTGCCAGAATTGAGGCCGCTTGAACCGAATCAACCCAAGACCGATGACTGCCGTGTTCCAGAGCAAGACCAGGGCATCGGTCTGAAGGAAAATAAAGGTTCGAACAAGCGCCGGGTGGGTAAGAAGGAGGAGAAGGCGAGAGTTCCCAACGTGGCGAGACCAGACATCATTCCGTACGATTGCTCGACACTGCGGCCCGTCACAACAGATGCGACGGCCATGAAAGCTGGTCCGACGGGGCTGTTCGAGTGATAGTCGCGGCGCATCCACCACATCAGCGTGCCGTGATTGCTCACCGAGCGATCGATTAGCCACGCTCTGATATACGACGCATAACGACAGTAGCCATCCCAACACGGGCTGTCATAGCTGCGCCACAGGTTGTAAGAGAGCCGAACGCCAATCGCGACGCCGATGCCCACGAGGACAATCGGGAACTTCAGAACGGCTGAATATCTGAGGACCAGCGTAAAAATCCAGCTCGCGGCAGCCAGAGCCAAGAAGAATGTTCGGTAGCCGACCAAACGATCATTGAGGAGGCCCTGACGCCACGTCTCAATGTGATAGAAGCCGCGAACTGAGTTCAGGATGCCGCCCAGGGCCTTGGCGTAGGCGATCGCAAGCAGAGTGATCGAACTGGCGACGATGATTGACCCTCGAACAAACCGCACCTGCGGCTCCGGTAGGACTGTTTGCAGTCGACTGGAATGATCCGGGGGAGATTCCGGCGAAACCGTGTTCTTGGCTTCCGGTTCGAGCAAGGGCACTGGAACTCCGTTAGCAATCGTGCGTGGTTTCCCTGGCGATGATGTTCGCGTCGCGGCTCTTCACTGTCGCTTCACGCGTCTTGTCCCACTCGTACGTCGCATCGCGCTTTGCGTCTTCTGGAAAGTCACTGAACGAGATTTCGGGCACTGGCCCGTGGCAATTTAGAGGCACGGGAATGCACAGACAAGCTCAGCGGTTCGTCAGCAATGGAGGCACGCGAACGGGCGAAGCAAGGGTATCCCTGATCACATTGGCCCTCGTACGCGCAAAACTTGGCCAACACTTCGCTGCTCGACGCGCGAGACGTTCTTTCGAACTGGTGTTGGCGACGAATTGTGCGAGCTGGAAGTCGTTTCACCGACGCGACACGGACAACGTCGTGGTAATCTCGTGACCACACCGGCCACTCAGCGAACCGGTTAATTTCCTCGTTCATCGGTTCAGAGCGTCTTTCACACGAAGTTCGAAGCTTGATTTCGAATCGCGCCGGAGCTGTTGTACGTCGCGATTTGCGCATGCGGACAGAGCGTACAGGTGCCATTTCGAGTACCACGCGGGATCCATCGACTGCAACTAGCGCTGCGCAGATCGTTCGTAGCCTGACCGTATGCACGACTGCACACTTTCACGATGAAGAAGTGCGGATCGTTGTGTATTCATAGCGCCTCTTCTCCGATAGGACGGAAAGCGTCCTCATGAAGAAGGATTAGTTCCCATGGCCATCGTCCCGATACGACCCATCACGCCGCCAGCTGGCGAAGCCGCCGTTCCAGCCGCTCAGACAACTGGCGAAGCCATTCGCCCGGATCTGCGGAATGTCGTCGCAGCTGAATTCACAGCGTTTCTGAGCCGGGAGACCAACCGGCTCCAAACCGAGTGGCGAACCACGCTGGACGCGGTCAGGGGCGCCCTTGTGGCCCTTGAGCGGAAGGTGGGTTCGGCCGGTGGCAGGCTTGAGTCGCCGATGCCGGCGTCATCGATCTCCGACCTGGTCGAGCTCATCGTTACGGCGACTCGCCGCGATACCGACGCGGCGGTACGTCAGGCGCGTGCGGACGCGGCCATTGAGGCAGCACGGTTCGTCGATCTCGTGGGGCGCCTCAAGGGCGAGCTCCAGGCCGAACGAGACCAATTGAAGGCGGCTCGCGAGGCGATCAGCGCGGAGCGCGCCCTACGGGCGCTCGCAGAGACGGCGTGCCGGGAGGCGGAGAAAGACAAGACAAACATCGTCGCCCAGCTGACGGCGCAGTCAGAGGCTGCGCAGGGCGAGCTCGAGGCAGGGCGTGCGCTGGTGGATCAGCTCAGACGACAGATCGATGTGGAAAAGAGCGAACGAGAAAGATTGCTCGGAGTCCTTCAGACGGTCCAACGGGCCCTCGCTTCCACCGAAACGATCGGCTCGGCTAAGGCGAATGCGACCGGATCACTCGTATCGGCACTCGATTACCGTGAATCCTCAGGTCACACCGATCGCGTGACGATGCCCGCGACGACCGCGCCGGCGAAAGTCCAGGCGGTGCCGAACGTCGTCGAGAAGGAAGCTCACGCGGTCGGACCAGACAACGTACAGCCTGCGTCAGAACAATTCTGGAATCCAACCCTCGTCGCGGTCACCGAACGAGTGTTCGATGAGATCGAGCGCAAGTACCAGCGCGATGTTCAGGCCAACCTGAATCCGGCCGATGTGCTCGACAGGCTCGTCATCAACCTTCAGATTGGCCATGCGGACCTGCGGCGATCCTGCAGCTCCGACGGTGAAGCGAACGGTCTCTTCGAACGACACATGACGGTGCTCCTCGATTCCAAGGCGGCAACGTCGTTTGGTCGCCACCTGAGCATCGCCGCTTGTCACTGGGCCGCTCCCGACGACCGCAAAACGATGAACGGATGACAACCCTCTGGAGGACAGCCACAATGGGTGATTTCTACGTGGGTCCAGTACGCAAGCTCGTGCCGCCTGAAGACGTCGAGATCGCGGCCAAATACCCGAATGGTGTCCGCGACACCCGAATCTGCTCGAGCAAGACGCAGCCGAACTGGATGACCGGGAAATTCTGGTCGTGCACCCGGCCCGCCCATCACGATGGACCGCATGTCGCGTACGACGGTCACCGTGCTCTGGCGATCTGGGGCTCGGCAAAGCCCGCAGAGCGGCCGCAATGGTTCATCACGTCGATTGCCGGTCAGCCGTTGGTCGAGGAATCGCGTCGGCGGTAGGGGACGGCCTTTCGGAGCTCTGTCGATCCCGCGCATCATCACACCATCTTCCGTGTCGCGGGATGTGCTCCTTAGTTCTCGAATCCACGATCAGCTCGCGTCGTGCTTTGAGGAGTCGATAAGGTTGTTGATCTCGTCATCGTTCGGCCAGTGCTCGCGAACGAGGTCGGCTACCGTGTGCTCGTAGAACGGCGCCCCCGCGTTCGCGCCCCGTTTCAGCAGCAGCACGACGGCACCACGCGACTGTGCGTCCGCCGCTCGCGCGAGTGGCGACCAGTGGGCCGTCGGCGCTCCGGCGTTGATGTCTGCTCCTGCGTCGAGGAGCAACCGGACGATTGCGGTGTTGCCACGGTACGCTGCGATCATCACGGGTGTCTCGCCGTTAGGGTCCGCCTCGTTGACGTCCGCTCCGGACGCGAGCAGGTCGCGAACGGTCTGGATATCCTCTCGTTTCGCCGCGCGGTTCAGGGCGTGCATGACCATTCGATCCTGTCAGTACTTTGTTGGTCGAGGATACGACCGACGAGACTCAGAAGCCTTTAACAGGATGACGATTTGAAGATGGTGGCGAGGGACAGAATCGAACTGTCGACACTACGATTTTCAGTCGTATGCTCTACCAACTGAGCTACCTCGCCACGCCGGAAGACGTGTGCGGCACGGGCGGGACCCTAGGCCGCGAGAGAGACGATGATCATAGCACGCACCTTCGTTTCCTTATCACATTGGATAGATTGTGCGGCTGACGCCGGTCGCTACACTCAGCGACCAAGGGTCTCAATGGTGCGCGCGGTCCGGGTCTTTCTGGCGTGCTTCGCCGTCTGCGCGCTGGCCGCAGTCGCCCGCGGCCAGGCCTCGCGCGTGACGGTGGTCGACCAGACCGGCCTCCCGCTGCCCGGCGTCTTAATTGAAGTTTTCACCAACGACATTCCTGCTCGAACCCTTAGATCTGATGCTGACGGGACGTTCTCGATCGACGGTGTCGCCGCCGGCACCTCGCTGGTGCTCTCGCTGGAAGGCTTCGATTCCGCGCGCGTGACGATGCCGACGCCAGACCGAATCGTGTTGTATCTCGCCAGGGCGACCGACTCCACGGTGGTCGTTGCGCCGGAGACGGTCGAAGCATCGCCGAGTGCAGAACGCCTGGGCAGCACGCTGACCACGACGTCCATCACCAGGCTGCCTTCCGCTCACATGCAGGCACGCGAGTCGCTCCCGTTGCTCCCTTCCGTCATCCGCGGCGCGGATGGACTGATGCAGCTGGGCGGCGCCCGCGCGTATCAGACACCACTCACGCTGGACGGCTTCAATGTCACCGACCCGGCGACCGGGCTTTCGTCGCTCAATCTTCCGCTCGAAGCGATTGGGATCGTGGAGGCGTTGCGCGATCCGATGTCGGTCACCTCGGGCGGGCTACTGGGTGGGATCATCCGGCTCGAAAGCAAAGTCGGTGGATCGGAGCGGGCGAGCGGCGTGCAGGGTTTCATTCCGCGTCCGCGGTTCTCGTCGCCGGGGTTCGGCCGGCTCGAAGGCATCTTTCCGCGTGCGTTCGTCTCCGGATCAGCGGCGGACGGACGCATTCACTACACGGTCGCCGGTGAGTATGACTACGAACGCATCCCCGTGCCGGACGTAACCGACCAGACGGGACGCGATCTGATCGAGGAAAGCGGGATCGTCTTCGGGCGGATGGACGCACAACTGAGCGCCTCCCACTCGATCTCGGTCGAGGCGTTCTCGTTTCCGACAGCCACGAAATCGTTTGGCCTGAGCCCACGCAGAGACGCGACCGCCACGGTGAACCTGGGTGCTCACGATCGTTTTGCCGGCCTGACCCACCGGATCGTGTCGGCGACACGCGGCGTACTCACGATGCGCGCTGCGGCGTTCGGACGGACGGCGCACGTCGCACCGAACGGCACGGGACCGTCGCTGCTGACAGCATCCGGCTGGAACGGCAACTGGTTCTCGAATGTGATGCGGCACGCCGAACGCTACATGGCCAGCGCGGCATGGGATCGCCCGTTCCGGCTTGGCCGATGGACGCACGATGTGACCGCGACCGGCGAGTTCTCATCACGCTCGCTCAAGGGCCGCGTTGCCGAAGAATCGATCGCCGTCTCGGACGCGCAGGGCACTGTCCTACGATCCGTCGCCTTCGGTCCCACGTCGACGATCGGCGCGTCGGACCGGCTGGCGGGCGCGGCATTGCGCGACGTCTGGCGGACATCGGGACGCTTCGACGTGGACATGGGGATCCGCCTCGATCACGGTCCTGAGGATGCCGCGGTGCCCTCGGCTCGCATCGGTCTCCGATACGGCCTCGACAGCTCCGGCAGAACGACGCTACGCACCGGCATCGGTCGGTTCGTTGGAACGGTCCCACTCGCGGCAGCTGCGTTCGGCGGATATCCGGCTCGCATCGATCGCTTCTACGGCACCGACAACGGGGACGCGACGCTGCTGCGCGAAGTGGTGCTCAAGCCTTCAGTCGGCCCGCTCCAGCTCCCGCGCGCGCGCGCGATCGTCATTGGCCTCGAGCGGAATCTGTCGGAAGGCCTCGACGGACAGGTCGTCTTTACCGATCGGAAATCGCGCAACGTGACGACGATGACCGTGCCGGTCGTCGATGGGCCGCTCAGCGTCGGGAGCACGGGCTCGGGCTCGTATCGGGAACTGCAGGTTTCGATGCGGCGGACGTGGCCGCACGACCAGGTGCTGTTCCTGAGCTATGTGCAATCGCGCGCGATTGGCGAATTGAACGAATTCGCAGCGATGTTTCAGGCAATGGACACGCCGATCCTCCAGCCTGGCGGCCGTGCACGAACGGCCAACGATGCGCGGCATCGCATCCTGGCATGGGGCACGTTCAATCTTCCTCGCCGTATCGTCGTGTCGCCGGTCACTGAAATTCGATCGGGCTTTCCATTCTCGGCGCTGACCTCTCGATACACCTACGCCGGTGCACCGCAGGCGCGAGCATTCCCCGTGTTCATGGCCACCGATCTCGTGACATACAAGACGGTGACCGTTCGAGGGCGCACGGCGGACGTCGGCCTGCAGATTTTCAACCTGACGAATCATCGAAATCCACGCGACGTGTTTCCGGTCGCCGGCGGGGCTCAATTCGGCCAGTTCGCCAACAGCGTCGGGCCGATTTTCCGAGGATACCTTCTGCTCAAATGGTAAATCCGAGACAAGTTGCGATTGCGATCGTCGCCGCGCACATATTGGTATTCGTGGGAACTGCGCGGGGAGACGATCGGGTCGATCCGCCATTGGCACGCGCCGAAATTCTGTCGCGCCTCTCAGCTCCCGACGAAAAGCCGCTCGTCCAGTATCGGGCGCTCAGACATCTCACCGCGTCGACTCGGGGCGGCCGGATGGCGGCCTCGCTCGACGCGTGGACCACGCTCGATCGCGATGGGCGATTCACATTCGAAGTCGTCTCCGAGAGCGGCTCGGCGCTGATTCGCCGAAAGGTGCTGCGTGCGGCGCTCGAGGCCGAACAACAGAGCCAGACGCCTGAAGCGCGCGATCAGGCGGCGCTGTCCACCGCCAACTACGAATTTCTCGAGATGAAGCGGGATGCCGAGCATCTCGTGAGGATCGGCATCCGCCCGCGGCGCCGGCACGTGATGCTGGTCGACGGCGCGCTCTTCTTCGAGGACAGAACCGCGGATCTCGTACGCATCGAGGGCGAGCTTCCTAAACGGCCTTCATTCTGGACGCGTCGCGTCCACGTGGATCGGGAATACAAACGCATCGAAGGCGTACACGTTCCCGTTGCGATGAATTCCACCGCGGATGTCATGATCGTCGGGACGTCAACGTTCTCGATGACGTACGACTACGCGGAGATCAACGGTCAGCCCGTGTCACGCTAGTCATTCAACAAAAAACGTCGTCGGCTTTCGTTAGTGGGTTTACCTGCGTCAGACGGTTTCGAGGGTTAGCGGGGTAGGTTGGCGGCCGTCAATGTCAGTGATCCCGAGGCGAATCGCTTCCTGCGCGGCCACCAGCACCGTCCCTGAACGAATGAAGGTGGTCGGGTCCTCAGCGAGGCCCGCGATCACCCGGCCGATGAATTCAGGGCTTTCGCTGTTCGAGATATTTAGCCAGCCGCCTTCCGCAGCCTTGAGCACCGATTCGGTGCGCACCATTCCCGGATACAGCGACAGGACCGCGACACCGTGTGGTTTCAGTTCGTACGCGGTATCGGCGGTGAGCTTGTCGGTCGCCGCCTTCGATACGCCGTAGATCACGTTGGCGACATGTTTTTGAGCCGCCCACAGGCTCACGTTGACGATCAGCCCGCGCTTGTTCGGAACCATCAGCCGTGCAGCGTGGACCGACGCAAAGAACGCGGCGCGAACGCCAGCGTCCATCATCGATGACCACACGTAATCGGGTTGTTCCCAGAAGGGGAGGAGCCAGGTGAATCGGCCGCTCGTGTCGACCATCCGTTCGTAGCCACCCCACGCATTGTTGACGAGCAGATCGAGTTCGCCGCCATGCTCCGCCAGCGCCGCGAACGCGTGTGCGACGTCGTCGTCCTTCGTGTGATCGCAGGGGAGGCGGATGATTCCGGTGGGGAGGTCTGCAGTCGCAACAGTTCGTCCCGTCGCGACCACGCGATAGCCCGCTTCGGCCAGCGCGATCGCAACGCCGCGGCCAACACCGCGGCTTGCACCGGTAACGAGTGCGGTCTTCATGCGGATTGTGGGACGCCCTGAAGGGCGTCCCCTACGGAAATTGGTCCGGCTGAAGCCGGACACTACGAACGTTAATTCTCGTCGTCTCGGGTTGAGAGGCCGAGTTCCTTGCGCACGCGATCCTCGATCGTCTTGTAGACGTCCGGGTTCTCGCGCAGGAACTGCTTCGCGTTCTCGCGGCCTTGGCCGAGCCGCTCGCCGGCGTACGCGAACCAGGCACCGCTCTTTTCGACGATGCGCTTGTCGACGCCGAGATCGAGGAGATCTCCCGTTTTGGAAATGCCTTCGCCGTACATCACGTCGAACTCGGCTTCGCGGAACGGCGGCGCGACCTTGTTCTTGACCACCTTGACGCGAGTGCGGCCCCCGACCACCTGATCGCCATCCTTGATCGGCGCAATGCGGCGGATGTCGAGCCGCACCGATGCGTAGAACTTCAGGGCACGGCCGCCGGTCGTCGTTTCCGGATTGCCAAACATGACGCCAATCTTCTCGCGCAGCTGGTTGATGAAGATGAGGCAGGTCTTGGATTTCGAAACCGCGCCGGTGAGCTTTCGGAGTGCTTGCGACATCAACCGCGCCTGAAGGCCCATCGATGGATCGCCCATGTCGCCGTCGATTTCTGCCTTCGGCACGAGTGCGGCGACCGAGTCGACCACCACGACATCGACGCCATTCGAGCGAATGAGCACTTCGACGATTTCGAGCGCCTGCTCTCCGTTGTCGGGCTGCGACACGAGCAGGTTGTCGAGATCCACGCCAAGCTTTTGCGCGTAGACCGCGTCGAGCGCGTGTTCCGCATCGACGAATGCCGAGACGCCGCCGCGTTTCTGCGCCTCGGCGATGATCTGCAACGCCAAGGTAGTTTTGCCCGACGATTCCGGCCCAAACACTTCGATCACGCGGCCGCGCGGCACGCCGCCAATGCCAAGCGCGTAATCGATGCTGATGGCACCCGTCGGAATGGCATCGATCGGCTGGATCGCGCCTTTTTCGCCCAGGCGCATGATCGACCCTTTGCCGAACTGCTTCTCGATCTGGCCGACGGCCAGTTCAACGGCCTTGAGCCGTTCGCGGTCCTGGCGGTCGTCTCGTTCCTTGTCTACCTTCTCAACGGCAACTGGCGGCATGGATGCTCCTTGTCTTCGGGACGCCCTCAAGGGCGTCCCTTACAAATCCCGGGATGGTCGAGAGTCGGCCTCAGGCGCCGCTCAATATTCGATCGAACCCCGTGATGTTCGG
>Ga0066903_100004222_pt1 | contig 12077 bp, 8 predicted proteins | sample PanSoiMetaGPlot1_FD_67491 | JGI IMG/M metagenome (GOLD analysis project Ga0066903, IMG submission 67491) | Tropical forest soil microbial communities from Panama analyzed to predict greenhouse gas emissions - Panama Soil - Plot 1 (version 2) | ecosystem: Environmental > Terrestrial > Soil >...
ATCGCGGGGGCGTTGGCCGCCGCGCTCATCGCCGGATCGCACGCGCGGATGCTCGCGCAGGACTCCGGCTGTGCGCCATCAGGCGGGCTCACCTTCATCTGCGGTGTGCAGGATCCCGAAGATCTGGTCCTCGTTCCGAACACGCGCTGGCTGATCGCCAGCGGTATGACGCCGGGTAGCGGACTGCACCTCGTCGATACGCGCGCCAAGACGGTGCGCAATCTGCTGGCATCCGGCGCGCCGGCCGCGCGTGCCGACAAGGCGAGGTTCGCGAACTGCCCGGGTCCGCTCGATCCGAAGCTGGCCGTACTTCATGGCCTCAGCATCCGTCCGGCCGCGAACGGCCGCTACACCGTATACGCCACGAACCATGGCGGCCGCGAATCGGTCGAGGTCTGGGAGCTCGATGCGAGCGGTGCGGCTCCTGCGGCGACGTGGATCGGCTGCGTGCCGTTGCCAAACGGCATGGCCGCCAACAGCGTCGCGGCGTTCAGCGACGGGACGCTCATGGCGACGGTTCTCATTCTTCCAGGGAAGACGTTCGAGGACGCGTTCGCACAGCGCAACACCGGCGTCGTGCTGATGTGGACGCCCGGGTCGGCCGCGTTCCGTCCGATCACGGGCACTGAGCTCCCGGCCAACAACGGCATCGAGACATCGCCCGACGATCGCGAGTTCTTCGTCGTCTCGACCACGCTGAAGCGCGTCGTCGCCTTCGCCCGCGCCGATCCGGGCAAGCCGCTCCGCTTCGCGCAGCTGAAGGAGTTCGGGCCCGACAACGTGCGGTGGACGGCCGACAATCGGCTCATCACCGCGGGCATGATCGACGACGAGCCGGCGTGCGGCGGGCCGCCAAAGGATGAAAAGGGCATCCGGTGCGCGCGCGGCTACGTGGCGGCCACCATCGATCCGAAGACGATGGCGGTGACCGAGCTGGCGCGCGGACCCGCCACGCCGTCGTTCACGGGCACGGCGATTGCGATGCGCGTCGGCGACGAGCTGTGGCTGGGATCGTTCAACGCGAACCGGTTGGCGTATCGCGCAATTAAGTAGGAGGCCACGTGGAACACCTCATTTCCGATCTCGTCGGCCGGTTCGAGCGGGGCCGCCTCTCGCGCCGCGAACTGATCCAGGCGCTCGCCGTGGTGGCCGCCGCTGGTGCGCAGGCAGAGGCCGCGCCCCTGAAGTCGGGAAGCATCAATCACGCGTCGGTGCTGGTCAGCGACATGACCCGATCGATGGAATTCTACAGCCGCGTGTTCGGCCTGTCGCTCGTCAGCGAGGACAAAGCCAACAAGATCGCGCGCCTGGGTGTCGGGCGAAAGGTGCTCGTGTCCCTGCGCATCGAGCCGCCGGCGGGGACGATCGATCACTTTGCTATTGGCGTCGAAGGATTCAACAAGGAAGCGGTCACCCGCGAGCTGCAGGGCATGAGTTTGTCGCCGAAGGAGAACATCGAATACGGGTTTTACGTCGACGACCCCGACGGCGCGCACGTGCAGATCACAGGGGTCTGAATCGGCCTCTCCCTGATGTCGGAAGTCTGCGTCCTGCGCCCGGGGGCCCCAATGAGTAAGATAGTGGGTTCATGCCCCCAACTGATTTGCAGGCCACTGTCACGGGCGTGCTCGACCGGCTCAAGGACAAGCCGGGCGCGCTGCTGCCCGTGCTCCACGCCATCCAGGACGAGCTCGGATACGTTCCGGCCGCTGCCGTTCCACTCATCGCGGACGGGCTGAACCTTTCCCGCGCCGACGTTCACGGCGTCATCAGCTTCTATCACTACTTCCGCGACACGCCCACCGGGCGGCACGTGATTCACATGTGCCGCGCCGAGGCGTGCCAGTCGATGAACCAGCGCGCGGTCGAAGAGCACGCGAAGAAGCGTCTCGGCGTCGACTTTCACGGGACGACGAGCAACGGTGCGTTCACGTTCGAGCCCGTCTACTGCCTCGGCAACTGCGCGTGCTCGCCCGCCGTCATGATCGACGGCGAGCTGTACGGGCGCGTCACCGCCAAGCGCTTCGACGAGATCGTCGCCGAGTGGGAGCGCCGCTGATGGCGACGACGATTTTCGTTCCCGGCGACGCCGCGGCGGTCTCGATCGGCGCCGAAGCGGTGGCTCACGCCATCGCGACGACCGCGACGGCGAAAGGCGCCGACGTCCACATTGTGCGCAACGGCACGCGCGGCATGTGCTGGCTCGAGCCGCTCGTCGAGGTGGCGACGCCCGCCGGGCGCGTCGCATACGGCCCGGTCACGCCGAAGGATGTCGCGTCGCTCTACGACGCCGACTTCCTGCATGGCGGCGCGCACCCCCTGCGGCTCGGGGCGGTCGAATCGATTCCGTACTTCTCGAAGCAGGAACGCCTCACGTTCGCGCGTGTCGGGCTGACCAATCCGGTGAGCCTCGACGACTACCTCGCGCACGACGGGTACAAAGGCCTGCGGCGCGCACTCGGGATGTCGCCGGCCGACATCGTGAAGGAAGTGACCGAGTCGGGTCTGCGCGGCCGCGGCGGCGCGGCGTTTCCAACCGGCATCAAGTGGAAGACGGTGCTCGACGAACCGTCGGATCAGAAATACGTCACCTGCAACGCCGACGAAGGCGACTCCGGCACATTCGCCGATCGCATGTTGATGGAAGGCGATCCCTTCGTGCTGATCGAAGGGATGACGATTGCGGCCGTCGCGGTCGGCGCGACGCAGGGCTACATCTATTTGCGCGTCGAATACCCGCATGCGCATCGTGCGCTGAACGCCGCGATCGAAGCGGCGAACGCCGGCGGCTATCTGGGCGCGGACGTCCTCGGCAGCGGCAAACGTTTCGATCTCGAAGTCAGGCTCGGCGCTGGCGCGTACATCTGTGGCGAGGAAACCTCGATGCTCGAAAGCCTCGAGGGGAAGCGCGGCGAAATACGGCCGCGGCCGCCGCTGCCGGCCGTGAAGGGGTTGTTCGGGCAGCCGACCATCGTCAACAACGTGATCTCGCTCGCGAGCGTGCCGATCATCCTCGACAAGGGCGCGGCGTTCTACAAGGACTACGGCGTCGGCCGATCGCGCGGCACGCTGACGATTCAGCTCGGCGGAAACATCAAGCGCGGCGGCCTCATCGAGAAGGCGTTCGGCGTCACGCTGCGCGAGGTGCTCTACGGCTACGGCGATGGGTCGTCGTCGGGGCGCCCGCTGCGCGCCGTTCAGGTGGGGGGGCCGCTCGGCGCCTACCTGCCCGAGTCTCAATTTGACACACCGCTCGACTACGAAGCCTTCGCGGCGATCAACGCGCTGGTGGGGCACGGCGGCATCGTGGCCTTCGACGATACGGTCGACATGGCCGCCATGGCGCGTTACGCCATGGAGTTCTGCGCCATCGAATCGTGCGGAAAATGCACACCTTGTCGGATCGGCTCGACCCGTGGCGTCGAGGTGATGGACCGCGTCATTCAGGGTGTGAATCGCGACCTCAACCTCACGCTCGTCGAGGAGTTGTGCGATACCATGTTGAACGGGTCGCTATGCGGCCTGGGAGGGCTCACGCCCTACCCGGTCCAGAGCGCGATGCGCCACTTTCCGCAGGACTTTAAACGGTAGCTCGTGAATTCCGAATTCTGAATTCCGAATTCAGAAGTTACGGAAAAACATCATGTATTCCCAAACCTACACGGACCTCGGCACGCCCGCTGTCGACACGCCGAAGCTGGTGACGCTCGAGATCGACGGCACGTCGGTCAGCGTGCCCGAGGGCACGTCGCTGATGCGGGCCGCCGCGCTCACCGGCCGTCAGGTTCCGAAGCTGTGCGCCACCGATACGATGAAGGCGTTCGGATCGTGCCGGCTGTGCCTGGTCGAGATTGAAGGGCGGCGCGGCTATCCGGCTTCGTGCACGACACTGGTCGCGGACGGCCTGAAGGTCCGGACCGAAAGCCCCAAGTTGTCGCAGCTCCGACGACATGTCATGGAGCTGTATCTGTCGGATCATCCGTCAGATTGCGCGACGAAGTTCGCAACCACGCGCTGCGAGCTTCACGACATGGCCGAGAAGCTCGGCGTCACCGAGAGCCGCTACGCCCCCTACGGGTCGACCGGCAAGAACCATCAGCACAGCGTCAAAGACGACAGCAATCCGTACTTCACCTTCGATCAGTCGGCCTGCATCGTCTGCTCGCGCTGCGTCCGCGCGTGCGACGAAATCCAGGGGACGTTCGCGCTGACGATTCAGGGCCGCGGATTCAACTCGAAAGTCTCGGCGAGCCAGAACGATCCGTTCCTCGCGTCCGAGTGCGTGTCATGCGGTGCCTGCGTCGAGGCGTGCCCGACGGAGGCGCTCGTCGAGAAGACGCTTATTCAGATCGGCCGCCCGGAGCGCGTGGTGACGACGACGTGCGCCTACTGCGGCGTCGGCTGCTCGTTCAATGCTGAAGTCAAGGACGATCAGGTCGTCCGCATGGCGCCGAACCGGAACGGCCACGCCAATCACGGCCACGCCTGCGTCAAGGGCCGCTTTGCGTTCGGCTACGCGGCGCATCCAGACCGCATCACCACGCCGATGATCCGCTCCTCGATCACCGAGCCGTGGCGGGAGGTCACCTGGGACGAGGCGATCAGCTACGCGGCGAGCGAGTTCAAACGCATCCAGGCCAAGTACGGGCGCGATTCGATCGGCGCGATTACGTCGTCCCGCTGCACCAACGAGGAAACCTTCCTGGTGCAGAAGCTCGTGCGCGCGGCGTTCGGCAACAACAACGTCGACACCTGCGCGCGTGTCTGCCACTCGCCGACCGGCTACGGCCTGAAAAACACGATCGGCGAATCGGCCGGCACGCAGGCGTTCGATTCCGTGATGAAGGCCGACGTGATCATCGTCGTCGGCGCGAATCCGACCGACGGCCATCCGGTGTTTGCCTCACAGATGAAGCGTCGCCTGCGGCAGGGCGCGAAGCTCATCGTGATCGATCCGCGCGAGATCGCGCTGGTGCGCTCGCCGCACATCGAGGCCGACTACCACCTGCCCGTGCGTCCGGGAACGAACGTGGCGCTTTTCAATGCGATCGGGCACGTGATCGTGACCGAGGGGCTGACGAAAGAGGACTACGTCAACGCCCGGTGCGAGGTCGATTCGTATCTGAAATGGAAAGCGTTTGTCTCCGAGGAACGCAACTCGCCCGAAGCGACTGCGGCGTCCACAGGCGTGAACCCCGAGCTTGTCCGGCAGGCTGCGCGGCTCTATGCGACGGCGGGGAACGGCGCGATCTATTACGGCCTCGGCGTCACCGAGCACAGCCAGGGCTCGACGATGGTGATGGCGATCGCGCAGCTGGCGATGGCAACCGGCAATCTCGGACGCGAAGGCGTGGGCGTCAACCCGCTGCGCGGGCAGAACAACGTGCAGGGGTCGTGCGACATGGGGTCGTTCCCGCACGAGTTCAGCGCCTACCGGCACGTCTCGGATCCCGCGACGCGGTCGCAGTTCGAAAAGGAATGGGGCGTGCCGCTGCTGGCCGAGCCCGGCCTGCGCATCCCGAACATGTTCGAAGCCGCTCTCGACGGCAGCTTCAAGGGCATGTATGTCCAGGGCGAGGATCCTGCGCAGTCGGATCCTGACACGCAGCACGTCACGGCGGCGTTCGCCGCCATGGAATGCGTCGTCATCCAGGATCTCTTCCTGAACGAGACGGCGAAATACGCGCACGTCTTCCTGCCCGGTTCGTCGTTCCTCGAAAAGAACGGCACGTTCACCAACGCCGAGCGTCGCGTCTCGCCGGTCCGCAAGGTGATGCCCGCGCGCGGCGGCTTCGAGGACTGGGAAGTCACGATGCTGCTGTCGAATGCGCTCGGCTACCCGATGCACTACCGGCATCCCTCCGAAATCATGGACGAGATCGCGCGGCTCACGCCGACCTTCACCGGCTTCAGCTACGAGAAGCTCGATCGCCTCGGCAGCATTCAGTGGCCGTGCAACGACAAGGCGCCCGAAGGGACGCCGACGATGCACGTCGACGAGTTCGTGCGCGGCAAGGGCAAGTTCTTCGTCACCGAATTCGTCCCGACGAACGAGCGCGCCACGCGGCGGTATCCGCTGCTCCTGACGACCGGCCGCAAGCTCTCGCAGTACAACGTCGGCGCGCAGACGCGGCGGACGGCCAACGTCGCGTGGGCGGCGGCCGACGTGCTCGAGATCCACCCGCACGACGCCGAAGTGCGCGGCATCAAGACTGGCGATCTCGTCGGCCTGACCAGCCGTTCGGGCGACATCGTGCTGCCCGCTGACGTGACCGACCGCGTGCGGCCTGGGGTCGTCTACACGACGTTCCACTTCCCGGAGTCGGGAGCGAACGTGGTCACCACGGAGAACTCGGACTGGGCGACCAACTGTCCGGAGTACAAAGTGACGGCGGTCGAAATTGTCAGGGTGAACGAGCCATCGGCCTGGCAGCGCCGGCACCGCGAGTTCACCGACGAGCAGCTCGCCCTGCTCCGCGGGCGCGAAACGACGCACGCCTGACGGCCATGAGAGTCGACCGTCTCGTGACAATGGCCAACGACATCGGCTCGTTCTTCAACGGCGAGCCCGATAAGAACGCCGCGGCGTCGAGCGTGGCCACCCATCTGAAGCGGTACTGGGACCCGCGGATGCGGCGGCAGATCATCCAGCATTACAAAGAGGGTGGGGCCGGCCTCGATCCCATCGTGAGGACGGCCATCAGCTTGTTGTCGGCCAATAATTGACTGCGTCGTAGGTACGTAGGCCGGACCCTCAGGTCCGGTGGCAGAGAGGGCCCATGAACTTTCGGATCTGTCGTCCGTTTGTTACCCTCGTCCTCGTTTTCGCGGCGATCCCCCTGTTCGCTCACCACTCCACGACCGCCGAATTCGACGTCGCGAAGAAGGTCACCATCAGCGGCACCCTCACCAAGGTTGACTGGGTCAACCCCCACATCGTCGTCTTTCTCGAGGCGAAGGCGAACGGCAAGGCCGAAGCGTGGAAATTCGAGAGCAATCCGCCCGCGTGGTTCCGGAGAGTCGGTGTTGGCCGCGCCGATTTCTCGAAGGCGATCGGTCAGATGGTGACGGTCGAAGCCAATCGGGCCAAGGACGGCTCGCAGTACGGGTACCTCCTGAAGATGACGTACGCGGACGGCACATCGCTCGAACTGGTAAGCGGCACCCTCGCCGACGCGCCCTGATCCATCGTTCGACACGTTGAGACGATAGTGAGAGGCCTTATGAAGAAGACCCTGGCCGTGATCGTCGTTGCGCTCGTCGCCGTCGTTGCGCTCGTCGCCGCCCAACGCAAGACGTCGCCTGCCAGTGGCGGCGCGACGCGCGCGAGCGACAGTCATCCGGACCTGAGCGGCACGTGGGCATACACCGTGGCCCTTCCGCCGCTGGCGCTCAAGCGAGCGGGCAACGGCAACACGTCGGTGAAAGGGATCGATCCGGGCCGGGCCGCCGCGGCATCCGTCAAAGGGGCTCTGCCGTCGACGCCCGAGCCGCCGTACAAGCCCGAGTTCCTCGCCAAGGTGAAGGATCTCGAGGAGCACGAAAGCAAGACCGATCCGGTCTTCTACTGCGACAAGCCCGGCGTTCCGCGCATCGGTCCGCCTCGCCGCATCGTGCAGCTGGCGAACGAGATGATCTTTCTCTACGAGGACATGTCGGGCGACGCCTATCGTGTCATCCCGACCGACGGCCGGCCGCACCGCGTCGATGCCAACCCGTCGTATTACGGCGATTCGGTGGCGCACTGGGAAGGCGACACGCTGGTGGTCGACGCGAGGAACTTCGTGGAAGACACCTGGTTCGGCGAGAACGGCTACTTCCACAGCGACGCGATGCGCGTGATCGAGCGGTTCTGGCGCGACGGCGCAAACCTCGTCTACCAGGCGACCGTGTACGACGCAAAAGTGCTGACCGCTCCGTGGACGATGGCGCCGCGGGTGGTGAAGGCGTCGACCGAGGCACTCGAGGAATCGCCGAAGTGCGTCGAGTCTGACAGCAAGCTGCTGGTGAACAACGATCATCACATACAACGCTGAAGAATCTACGATCTACGATCTTCGATTTTTGATTTTCGAACTACGATTGACACCGCGGACACCAGAACGTCGTCCGCGCCTCGAGGCCGGTCTTTCTCATCTCGATGGGCGTGCCGCACCGCAGGCACGGCTGGCCCGCGCGCCCGTACACCCACAGTTTCCGATCCGGATCGAGACTGTTGGTCGTGCGGCGGCCAAAGGCGCGAGCATCTGCCGTCGTGCGTGGCTTCGTATTCATCGCGATCAGATCGACAGCCGTCTGGAGGAGACGGTGAAGCGCCTCGTCGCCGAGGGTGCCGGTCTGCGCAAACGGATGAATGCCGGCGACGAACAGCGTTTCTGACTTCAGCACGTTGCCGATGCCGGCGAGGACGCGCTGGTTCAGCAGCACGTCGGCGATCGGGTCGCGGTCGTGCTGGCGCATTCGCCGGAGCATCTCGTCGGCGTCGGCGGCCGCGGCGACGTCGGGACCGAGGCGCCGGAGACTTTCGTGGCGTTCGAGTTCGCGCGCGGTCAGGAACTCCGCCACGGGCACGTTGAAGCCGACGGCGACAAAGGCGTCGGTGCCGACGACCACGCGCATGTCGCGGCGCGGCCGCTGCCACCGCTCGCCGGCGCGATACAGGTGCCAGCTGCCGTTCATCCTCATGTGCGTGTGGAGCGTCAGGCCGCCCGAGAACGCCATCAGCAGATGCTTGCCCCGCGACGACACCGCTTCGACGATTCGCCCGGCGATCGGCTGATCCTCGTCGATCCTCGCGAGCGCCGGAAACACCGACTCGAACGCCGTGACCGTGCGCCCGGCCAACGCGCGGTGAAGGCTGCGTGCGGCGCGGAAGATGGTGTCGCCTTCGGGCATGAGAATCTACGATCGAAGATCTACGATCTGAGATTTATTGATCAATCGTCGATCTCAAATCGTAGATCGTAGATTCGGTTGCAGGCCCATCGCTCCGCTGATGAAGCCCGCCGCGATCAGGAACGGCGCGATCGGATGCGCCGAGGGCGGCTGGCCATCGATGTCCTCGATCAGCATGCCGCGCGGCCCCTCGTCGCCGCCGGTGCGGGCGCGATCGATGAGCGCGCGCGCGAGCGCGCGTGCCATTCGCGAGCGCTGCGGCTCCGCATCGGGCAGGAACGTCAGCAGTTGCCGATCGCCGCGTGACAGGTAGGCGGCGAGCGTCCCGTCCACGAGAACGACCGTCGCGCCGACCGACCGCGTCGGTCCGCGGCTGGCTGACGCATCAGCCTCAGCGTTTGTGTTCTGATTCCAGCGCAGGGTCGCGCCGTACGGATTCGCCGGATCGGTGGCGGCAAGCACGGCGACCTCGGCCTCCTCCTCTTCGGCGCCCTGATCGCGGAGCGAGCGCAGGAGATCGACGGCGCCGGGCAGCGCGAACTGGGTGGCACCCAGACCGGCGACGAAGTACCCGCGCCGCACCCGTCCGGTTTCTTCCAGCGCTTTCAGCACCGAGTACACGGTCGTGAAGCCGCCGCTCGTGCTTTCCGACAACACCGCTTCGCGCGTCACGATGCCGTGCCGCGCGAGGAGCTGCTCGGTCCAGGCACGCGCCCACGCCGTGATGCCAGCCGGGGCGGCACGTCCCACGAGCGTCCATCGTCCTTCGGCCGCGGGTGGCGCCGCGCGCCGCGATCGGAACGACGGCGCCTCGGTACGCCGTGCCTTCCGCCGCGACACGCGCGCGCGCGTGAACCCGCGCAGCGCGTGGAACGTGTCGTTGGTGACGACGCCCGCCCAGACGAGATTCCACAGGGCGTCCACGGTTTCCGCCGGGTAGCCGCCTCCGACGGCGTCGTGGAGCGGACCGAAGAACAGCGCGCCGCGCTGCCGGAGCTCGGAGGCAATGGACGCCTCGCGCGAGTCGGCCTCAAATGCGGGACCGGCCGGCGTCGCCGGCAGGAGGCGCGGCAGGTGGTCGGCCAGGTACAGCGCGATGCGTCCGTCGCGCTCGCCGAGCGGCTCGACACCGACCCAGACGACTTCGCCGGCGGCCATGACGGCGTCGAGATCCGCCGGGTCGTACGCGTCGACGCGCGCGGGCAGGAGCTCGGTCTCGAGGATCGACGCGGTGAGCGGCGCGCCCTGCAGCTGCTCGATCGCGTCGAGCAGCGCGTCGGCGCCGCGGCGCCGCTTGATGATGCCCTGCCACCGCGTGACGAACCGGCCGAGCGTCGCCTGTTCGACCGGCTCGACTTCCTGACGCAGCCGCGCGAGCGATCGCCGTCGGAGCACGCGCAGGACGCCGGCATCGGTCCACTCGCGCGTCCGGCCGCCGGGCCGGAATTCGCCCTCCATGAGGGCGCCTTCGGCCGCGAGGCGCACGAGCAGCGCGTCGGCGACCGCGATCCCCAATCCGTATCGACTCGCGAACTCGGCGGCGGTAAACGGGGCATGCGTACGTGCATACCGTCGGGCGAGGTTGCCGAGCGGATCTTGCGCGGGCTGCAGCAGCGAGTCGGGCAGTCCGGGCGGCAGTGGCACGCCGAGGCCGTCGCGGTAGCGTGCGGCGTCCTCGACGGCGATGAACCGCGCCTCGCCGACCAGGCGCACCGGCACCACGCGCCGCACCGCGGCCAGCGCGTTCACGCTGGCGGCGGCCTCGTCAGAAACCGAACGGGCGCGGATTTCGTCCGCCGTCAGATCGCCCAGCGCGAGCAGCAGATCGTGCACGGCGTCCGCACTGCGGGCGTGGTACCTCGGTGCGAGGTGCTGAAGCTCCTGCTCCAGAGCAGCCATCGCGCCGGCGTCGAGCAGCTCGCGCAGCTCGGCGTCGCCCAGAAGCTCGCGCAGCTGCGCCTGGTCCACCGCCAGCGCCTGCGCGCGGCGCTCGGCCAGCGGCGCGTCGCCGTCGTAGAGAAAGCTCGCCACGTAACTGAACAGCAGCGACGCCGCAAACGGCGACGGCGAATCCGAGTTGACCGTCGCGACGCGAATGCGCCGGCTGTGCACGGCGCGCAGCGTGTCGGCGAGCGCCGGCATGTCGAAGTAATCGCGGAGGCATTCACGGTAGGTCTCGAGCAGCACCGGAAACGATCCGTATCGCGAGGCAACCGCCAGCAGATCCGCCGCCCGTTTGCGTTGCTGCCAGAGCGGTGCACGCATGCCCGGTCGGCGCTTGGGCAGGAGGAGCGAGCGCGCGGCGTTCTCGCGGAACTTGGCGGCGAAGAGCGCCGTCGCGCCCAGTTGCCGCACGACGAGCGCCTGCACGTCGTCGGGCTCAGGCAGCAGCAGGCGGCTGTCGGGCGGCTCGTCGATGTCGGGGAAGCGCACGACGAACCCGTCGTCGCCCCAGAGGGTTTCGACGTCGATGCCGCGCTCCTCGCGGATCCGGGCGGCCGCTGCCATGGCCCAGGGCGCGTGGACGCGTCCGCCGCGCGGCGAGAGCACGCAGACGCGCCAGTCGCCGAGCTCGTCGCGGACGCGCTCGATCACGATCGTGCCGGCATCCGGTACGGCGCCGGCGGCGGCGAGCTGATCGCGCAGATACTGCAGCAGGTTTTCGGCGGCGGCGGCATCCAGATCGTGCTCGCGTGTGAGGCGATCGACGGCGGCGGCCGGTGGCAGACGCACGAGGTCGTGCATCAGCCGCCCGATGGCGAGGCCAAGCTCCAGCGGACGGCCGGCGCGATCGCCTTTCCAGAACGGCATCTTGCCCGGCTGTCCAGGCGCCGGCGACACCAGCACGCGGTCGTGCGTGATTTCCTCGATGCGCCACGACGAGGCGCCCAGCACGAAGGTTTCTCCCACGCGGCTCTCGAACACCATCTCTTCGTCGAGCTCGCCGACGCGCGCGGCGCCAGGTCCGGCGCCAATCAGGAAGACGCCGAACAGGCCGCGATCGGGAATCGTTCCGCCGTTGGAAACCGCCACGCGCTTCGCGCCCTCGCGGGCGCTGACGGTGCCGGCGACGCGATCCCATGTGACGCGTGGGCGCAGCTCGGCGAACTCGTCCGATGGATAACGGCCCGACAGCATGTCGAGCACACCGTCGAACACCGATCGACTCAACTCCGCGAAGG
>Ga0066903_100004223_pt1 | contig 12076 bp, 8 predicted proteins | sample PanSoiMetaGPlot1_FD_67491 | JGI IMG/M metagenome (GOLD analysis project Ga0066903, IMG submission 67491) | Tropical forest soil microbial communities from Panama analyzed to predict greenhouse gas emissions - Panama Soil - Plot 1 (version 2) | ecosystem: Environmental > Terrestrial > Soil >...
CGTTCACTATCTGGCTCGAGCGCGACGCGACGGAACCGCGGGCCGTACACATTGGAGATGCCGTAGTGTTTTGCGAGACGTTCGTTGAGCCAGGTGTGATCCGACTTCAGGAGGTCGAGAACACTGCGGTCGTCGCGCATCACTTCTTCGAACAAGAATTCCGTCTCGTGGCGCATCGCCTGGCGCAGGTTGTCGTCGAAGTCGGGGAACAGGCGGGGGTCGGGTGTGACGGCATCGAGGTTGCGCAGGTGCAGCCACTGCGCGGCGAAGTTGGTGACGAGCGAGCGCGACCGCGGGTCGGCGAGCATCCGTCGCGTTTGCCGGGCGAGTACGTCGGACTTGTGAAGGTCCCCCTTTTCTGCGGCCTCGAGCAATTCGTCGTCGGGGATGCTGCTCCAGAGGAAGAACGACAACCTTGATGCGAGGTCCAGATCGCTGACCCGGTAAGCCTTACCCGGCGCCAGGCCGGCCGGGTCCCGTTCGATGCGGAAGAGGAACTCGCGGCTGACCAAAACGGCGCTCAGGGCTGCTTCAATCCCCGCGTCGAAATCCGTATCACTTCTTGCCGCGCGGTAGAACGGAAGGACGCGCTGGACGTCTGCATCCGTCACCGTTCGACGGTAAGCCCGGCGCATGACAGTCGCGAGGATCTTTTTGGCGCACGCTTCCTCGTCGTCCGCCGATTTGGGCCGGGCGACGAATAATCGGCGGCGGCTGGGGGTGTCTCCAAGTCCCTTGTCGTCGAATGGGCCAGTGATGGTGACTTGATAGACCGCGGGCGAAAGCCGCGGGTGCCGGTGCATGTTAAAGTGGGCGTTGTAGGGCTGGCGCAGAGTCTCCTGGAGGTCCGCCGGCTCCTTGAGGAAGGTCACCCCCAGATCGTGTGGCCCGGCTTTCACGGTCACGCGGAGCTTCAGGTGCGCATCGACTTGCTCGTGTCCCTTGTCACCCGACGGTGGCCTCACCGTGAACGACTTGACACGCTCTTTGTCAATCAAGACTTCGAGCTCGTGCGTTCCGTTCAGGCCCTCGACGTGTTCGTTGCGGTCGCGAGTCAGTCGGACCTGAACGTCGTACTCGCCGTCGCGCGGGAACGTGTAGCGAATGAGCGTGCCGCCGCGAGTGCCGACGGGCAGGCCGTCGGCGCGGTCTTCCTGGGTGATGTCAGGCTTCACGCGGATCGTGTCGCCGCCGGGCGAGCGTCGCGCGCCGCCGACAGCAAGCCGGCTGATCTTCTGCGCAGCAGTGATGTACCGATCCAGAAGTGTCGGAGAAAGTTCCCGCACCGTGACGTTGTCGAACCCGCGACTCGCTTCGTCCGCCGGTAGTAACGCGGTCACATCGATATCGAGTGCCAACAGGTCGCGAATGGCATTTTGATACTCGGTCCGCGTCAGCCGTCGAATGGTTTCAGTGCGTCCGGGATTCGGCCGCTCGGCCGCGGCGCGATCGAGGGCGGTCTCGAGTTGCGAGAGGACTGCTACGTATGACTCTTCATCCGGCCGCTTGCGCCCCGCGGGGGGCATCTGACGCGTACGCAGCCGGCGGGCGACCTTTTCCCAGGTCTGCGAGTTCCGGCCGATATCTTCGTCCGCGATGCGTGCGAGATCGAGCTTGCCCTTGGGCGAATCGGTTCCGTGGCAGCCGATGCAATACTGCCCGACCACCGTGCGTACCGTGTCTTGCTCGCCGCCCGGGGTAGCGCCCGGAAGGGTGAGCGCCGCGGTGGTCGAGAGAATCAGGATGACTCGATGACGCAGCATCACTGAGTGCAGGTGCAAAGCCCTGTGAAGGCGCAGTTCCCCCTTATCAGTGAGGTTAATCAGATTGCGTCGCGCTGGAAAGCGTTTTCCGGCATGACGCGGCGAGCCGGTGGCTCAGGCTCCCGGCTCGCCATCTCGCCGTCACACAGTCAACGTGCCGGTCCGGATGAAGTACGCGAGCCGCTGACGCTGATCCGGGTTCAGGACCGCGTGAATATCGCGCAGGGCCTTGATCACGGCTTCGCGGACACGGCCGGCGCTGGCCACGCGCAACTCGCCCGCTTCCGCCGCCTTCGCAGCGTCGAATGCGTCCGGGCCGAGCGCATCGGCGAATGCTGCCAGCGTTCGGCGGCGGTCCACTTCCGCCTGGGCCCGCTCCGTCTTCAAGTCGTCCAGGATCCGGGCCAGTGTGGCCATTTGTCGCTCGTCCAGACCGAGCCGATCGGCCAGGAACCGGAGCGGTCGGCGGACGCCGAATCCGCCAAAGCCTTCGTCGCCCATGTCTTCACCGGGGCTTCCCCACATTCGGTGGGCGGAACGGAGGTTGTGACAGGAAGGGAAAGCGCGCGGAGCGCAGCCCCGCCAGTTGGGATGGGAATGCATCGTCTTCTCCTGACTCGCGGGGCGTTTCCGCTCCCGCGGGGAATTCCGCGTGGGCCCAGTGCCTCACGCTGACTGTATCGTAACCGCTGTCCCGCGCCGGTCAAGGCGGTCGAAAGCGGAGGGTCACGCCGTGCCGATCCCGAGACTGCACCTTTTTGAGTTGGAAGATCAACCGTGGTTCCCCAAGACCGTCCGCGACCTGTCGACCGACTACCTCCACTTCATGGAGTCGACGTTCGAGTTGCATCGCCCGGTGGTCGCTCTCCTCGTCGACGCCTTGCGGGCCACGCGGTCGGAACACGTTGTCGATCTCTGTTCCGGCGGGGCCGGACCGGTCACGGCCTTACAAAAGGCACTGGTGTCTGAAGGATTCGCCGTCCGGTTCACGCTCACCGACCGGTTCCCGAACCTGCCCGCGTTCGAGCAGGCGGCCGCCACAGCGCCGGACGCGATTGGTTTCATCTCCGACCCGGTGGACGCCCGCGCCGTGCCGGCGGGTCTCACCGGGTTCCGAACGCTCTTCAATTCGTTCCACCACTTCCGTCCCGCGGACGCGGTCGCCGTCCTACGCGACGCCGCACGGGCCCGGCAACCAATTGGCGTCTTCGAGATCCCGGACCGCCGTCTGCCGGCGATGCTCCCGTTCTTTTTCCTGACACCGATCATGGTCGCGCTGGCGACGCCGTTCATCCGGCCATTCCGTCTGCGCCGATTGCTTTGGACTTATTTCGTTCCGCTGGTGCCTCTGACGTGCTGGTGGGACGGGGCCGTTTCGGCACTTCGGGCGTACACCGCGACGGAATTGAAGCGGCTCGCTGACGAAGTTCGGGTCGTGGGATACGAATGGCGGGCGGGACAAGTGCCAATCGAGTCCGCGCCGGGTCGGCTGACGTACCTGATTGGCTACCCCGGCGGACTATAGGCGCAGGGCCAGATCGTAGATCTCTTCCGCGTCGAAGACGAGTTTGTTGTTCTCGAAGAGCTGGGCGACCGCGGACTTGTGGATCTTCATCTTGGTATCGCCGACGCCGATCGCGCCGTAGGCGATGATGCCGTCGCGGTTCACGGCCTTGTCGGTGACTTCCACGCCTTCGATCCCAGCCGGGGGGACGGCATTCAAGTCAATCATCAGATGAATGGACTTGGACTCGGCTCGCAGTCTGGCTGGCAGTAACATCGCCCCGGCAGCGCCGGCGGCGACGATGAGGTCGCGGCCTTCGAGAACCTTCGGTCCATCCGCGGAGCTGACCGTGCCGGCCGCTTCGACTTTGGCGTTCGGCAGCTTGGTCTTGATCGCGTCGCACACCGCCTTGGCCCGTTCGACCGACCGCGACCCCACGCGTACATGCGCCCCCTGCCGGGCTAACAGGCGCGCAACGCGCTGGCCGACCGGCCCGGTTCCACCGAGCACCAGCGCCTTGGTCTGACCGATGTCCATGTGCTTGGACGCCGCCCGGACCGCGGCCGCGGCCGTGGTGTTCGACCCATTCGAGTCGAGCATCACGGACACGGTCATGCCGTACTGCGGGATCAGGCTCTTGAGTACGGCGGCGAGCACTGCTTCGCCCGCGGTCACGTCGCTGCCGCCGATGAAGACGGCTGTGGACTTCAAGTCGCGCGGATGCCGCGTAAAGATGGCCCCATGCACCAAGCCTTGCACCTGGTCCGGCTTCACCCCGTGATGCGTGAAGAGTACATCGACCCCGGAATCGATGGCGACAACCCGGTCGAACACCGAAGGCTGCGAATCGGTGTCGAGTTGGATCAGGATCTTTTTCTTGTCAGACATGGGACGGCTCAGGGGTCAGGAGACAGGGGTCAGTGCCGTCTTCCTGACTCCTGACCCCTGGCTCCTGACCGCTGGAGATTAGTTACTTCGGCGAGAACGGGTGCTTCTCGCCCTTGCGGGCGATGATGTCGTCGATCTTTGGCGCGCCGGTCATGGCGTTCTTGATCGCCATCTTGGTGGCTTCGTAGTTGTACTGGTAGATCTTGGCGTCGTCGGCCGCCTGCCAGTGGATGAACACCCCGCAGACGATCACGTACTCGTCCGCCTTGTCCTTCGGGATGACGCCGGCCGCGACGCTGTCCACCACGGCGCGAGCCACGGCCGACTGGGCGGGGCCGAACATCTGGACAGCCTGCTTGGCCCCCTTGATCGTCACCTTAGTGATCATCACGGTGGCGGGCTTGCAAACGAGATTCGGCGTGACAACGGCGAGCAGGCTCGAGTGACCCGCACTCTGGTTCGCCAGCGCGTTGGCGAACGCCACGCCCACCGGGCCGTTCTTATCGCCGATCAAGAGGTCGATGTGGGAAACTTCGTTGCCGTCGCCGACCAGGGCTTCACCGATGAACATGGCCATGGAGAGACTCCTTGGGAAGTGGTGCCGCACAGCGCAGTGCGAGTTTGACGGGGGACACCATATCAGTCCGCGGTGCGCCGGGCAAACGATTTCCGGGACCGGTTTACCCCGGCGTTGACCCCGAGGATTTGCTGACGCACAATGGCCCCGTTGGCCAATACGGAGGTGTGATTTGTGCGCCCACCGACTCGCCTTGCTGGTCCTTTTCCTGCCGCTATTGCCCGCCTGCCACAAGAAGCCTCCCGCGGTCGCGGAGACGCCGCCGCCGATGCAGTCGCCGAACGTGGCGCCGACCGTCGCCCTCCGCCCCACCTATGAGCTGAACGGCCGCCCCATCACCGCGGGGACCGGCTTTCTCATTCGCGATAAGTCGGGCAAGACGTATTACCTCACCGCCGTGCACGTCATGGACGAGTCCGAGTGGCGGCACGTCGCCAGCGTGTCGCTCTCGACCATGGGAGGCGAAGTCGTCGGCACACTTCAACCGCCCGCAATCGTCCACATCGGTGCCCCATTCGACAAGGCGAGCGCTGCGTCCGACCTGGTGATCGCTGAAGCGCCCGTCGAGAAAGGGACGCCCGTCCCGATTGGGACCGAGGATCCCAAGCGCAACGAATGGGTCTGGGTCGCCGGCATGGAAATGGGCCGTCGGGGATCCGGCCGCTTCTTCCGGTGCACCGTCGTCGATGGCGACTCAAACGGAATCACGCTGAAACAATTCGATGAATTCGAGCTCCGCGGGTTCAGCGGCGCTCCACTCCTGAACGCGAAAGGAGAAGTGGTGGGCATTGTTCTCGGTGGAAAGTCGACAACCGTCCTCTGTTCAAAAACCAGCGTGCTTCGTCAGCGAATCACGCAAGCCGGAATCCAGCTGCCATGAACGTGCCTCCAATTCCCAACGGCATCCGCAGGGTTTGCCAGCCGCACGCGGAGAATTGGGGCGTCCGGACATACAAACGCTTGTAATACCTCACCACCCCGCTAAAACTAATGCTGTTTGTCGTCTTGCGGCGTCGGCTGCCGCGGGGCGTGTTCCTTGAGTTTGCGCTCGGAAAGGAATGATGGCGATGAACGAGGGCCTGGCGCTAATCCGGTCAGGACAGCTCCTCTACACGGACGACGTGGGCAAAGACGCCTGCGGCATCGGCGGGGTCGCATCCAAGGATGGCAAACCCGTCGCCGAGGTCATCCGGAGGGCACTGACGGCGCTGAAATGCCTCGAACATCGCGGCGGCATCTGCGGCGACGCCGGCGACGGCGCTGGCCTCACCTGCCAGATCCCGCAAGCCTTCTTCAAGGAAGAGGCCAAGCGGCTCAAATTCGACCAGGCGAAATACCTCAAGCCCGAGGACCGGATTGCCCTCGGTGTCTTCTTCTTCCTCGACACCGACCAATCAAAGATCGACCGGGCCAGGGCGCTCGTCCACGAGACGCTTTCGAGCGGACCTGTGCACTGGTTCGGCTGGCGCATCATCCCGACAAACGAGGATGCACTCGCCCCGCGGGCCCGGGCTGTCCGCCCGGGGGCCATCGAACAGCTGCTCTTGCGCTGTAATGCCCCGCTCGATCAGGTCGAATCATTCCTGTACCGCCGCCGCCTCGATTTGCGACAAAAGTTCCGCGAGGCTGGTGTCGATGTCTACATCCCGTCGATGTCAGCGCGACTGGTCAGCTACAAAGCCCTCGGCACGTCGCCGCAGTTCGTCCATTACTACGCTGATCTGAACCGCGACGACTTCGAGTCCGGTCTCGCGATCTTCCACCGCCGCTACTCAACGAACACCTACCCGAACTGGTCGCTGGCGCAGCCGTTCCGCTACTCGTGCCACAACGGCGAAATCAACACGATCCGGACGAACCGCAACGCGGTCCACGCCTACTCGCGCGCCCTGCAGCCCCCGGTCCCCGGCGGCGACCTGCTCACGCCGAAGCAGTCCGACTCCGGCAGTCTGGACGAGTGGATCGAGCATCTGATGGTCGAGCGCGGGTGGAGCCTGCTGCGCGCACTGCGGCTCAGCGTTCCGCCGGTGTGGGATACCGAGGCCGAGTTCTGGGGCCAGGAAGCGGTTGACCTCTTCGGCTATTGCCGCCGGAAGTACGGCAGTCTTTGCGCCTGGGACGGTCCTGCGGGCCTGATCGCGACCGACGGCCGCGTGCTCGTCGGCGCCGTCGATCGGATGGGCCTGCGCCCCGTGCGCTGGAGCGCCGACAAGCGCGGCTGGCTCTACATCGCCAGCGAGTCGGGCGTCTTTGGCGTTGATACCCCGAGCATTGTCGCGAGCGGCCAGCTCCAACCGGGCCAGATGATCGCGCTCGACACCGAGACCGGCGAGCGTCTCGACCACCACCAGACGATGCGCCGAGTCGTCAACGAGGTGACCACAGAGGTCGGCAAACTGCACGACATTAACCGGGCCGAGATCATCGTCCCCGAAGGATTCGACTTCACGACCCAGATCGACGACCAGGTCGGGGCCATGCTGTCGGCCCGCAACTGGACCCTCGACCATTTGCTCCAGGCCGCGGGCTGGGACTTCGAGCGGGCCGTGTTCGTCAAGGACATGGCCAAGCTGAAGAAGGAGCCGCTCGGATCAATGGGCTTCGACCGCGTCCTCACGGTCTTCTCGAACCACCACCCGACGCTGTTCAAGTACCTGCAGCAGACGTTTGCCGAGGTGACCAACCCGCCGATCGACCCGTACCGCGAAGGCGGGGCGATGTCGCTCATCACGTACCTGGGGCGACCAGGGGGTTTCTGCACTCCTAAGTCCCGAGTCCCGAGTCCTGAGTCGGACCCCTCAGAACTCAGCACTCAGGACTCAGGACTTCCCGTCAAACAAATGGAGCTGGCCAGCCCGGTGATATCGGACGCGGTCGTCGAAGAGATTCGACGCAACGAACTGCTCGGATATCAGGCGATTGACGCGACGTTCCCCATCGCGGGCGGGGACGAGGCGCTTCACGAGGCGTTGCACCGCATCCGCAGCGAGGCGGAGCGGGCCGTTCATGCCGGTTACGCGGTGCTGGTGCTTTCCGACAAGGAAGCGTGCAATCGCGGCGTCGTACCGATCCCGTCGTTGCTTGCGCTCGGTGCTGTGCACACGTATCTGTGTCAGCAGGGTCTGCGCGATCGCTGTTCGCTCATCGTTCAGGCCGGCGACGTCCAGGAAGGCCACGACGTCTGCTGCCTCGTCGCCTTCGGTGCGGATGCGATCCACCCGTACCTCATGCTCCGCCTCATCAAGGATGGGCTCACGTTCAAGGAGGCCGAGACCAAGCAGGAAGTCACGATCTCAGCTCACGAGTGCCTGGAGAACCTGTTCGCGGCGATCGAGGACTCGATCAAGAAGATCATCGCCAAGATGGGGATCACGACGATCGAGGGGTACCGCGGAGCGCAGCTCTTTGAAGCAGTTGGCTTCGGCCCGGAGCTGATGGAATTCCTCGGCGACTTCCCGAGCCGCATCGGTGGCGTCGGCCTCAAGGAATTGGTCGAGGACGCGCAGTGGCGCGTGGACGCGGCCGATCGGATGACCGTCCTCGGTCGCAACCGCGACTACATGGCCTTCAACGCCAAGGTGCGGATGGCCCTGCGGGATGCGGTCAAGGAAGCGCACCCGGAGCCGGAACCAGGCGGCGGAGAGACCGCGTACACGGCCCCGCCGGAAGAGGCCGACCCGGACGCCCCGCACCGCGTCGCCGAGAAGTGGCCGAAGTTCACCGACATGGTCAACACGCGGCCGCCGACGGTCATCCGCGACCTGTTCCTGGTCAAGCGCGCCCCGAAGGGCGCTGACCTGAGTGAGGTTCAGCCGACGATCGACCTCATCGTCCACCACTTCCGTGGGGCGGCGATGAGCCACGGCGCGCTCACGGCCGCGTCCCACCAGACGATCGCCGCAGCGCTCAACGAACTCGGCGGTTTCAGCAATTCCGGCGAGGGGGGCGAGTCCCGCACGCGCAACGACGCCCCCGAGCGCCCCTGGGGTCCATTCTGGGAGAAGACTCTCGCGGAACGCGCCGAGCACCCGACGATTTATGCCCTGAATGGCGACCTACGCAAGAGCCGATTCCGCAGTCGCATCCGCCAGGTCGCGAGCGGCCGATTCGGCGTCGATGCCGAATACCTGGTCAACGCCGAGGAGCTACAAATCAAGATGGCCCAGGGGGCCAAGCCCGGCGAGGGCGGCCAGCTCATGGGCAAGAAGGTGACCAAGGAGATCGCCGAGATCCGCTACGGCCGCCCGGGCAACGACCTCATCAGTCCGCCTCCCCACCACGACATCTATTCGATCGAGGACCTGGCCCAGCTCATCTACGACCTGAAGGCCGCCAAACCGGGCGTGCAGGTGTCGGTGAAGCTGGTCGCGGTCGAGAACATCGGCACGATCGCCGTCGGCGTAGCCAAGGCGGGCGCGGACGTGATCGAGATCGACGGCATCGACGGCGGCACCGGGGCCGCGATGCTCTCGAGCAAGGAACACGCGGGTCTGCCGAGCGAGATGGGCCTGGCCGAGGCGCATCAGGCGCTCGTGACGAACGGCTTGCGCTCGAGCGTGATCCTCCGCGTCGGCGGGGGGATCAAGAACGGGCACGACGTCGTGAAGTACGCCCTCTTCGGCGCCCAGCAATTCAGCTTCGGCCAGGCGCTCATGGTGTCGGTGGGCTGCATCGTCTGCAAGAGCTGCCACATCCCGAACTGCCCGACCGGGATCACCGGCAGCCCGGAAATCTTCAAGGGACACCCCGAACACACCAAGGCTTACCTGATGCAGGTGGCCGAAGAGACGCGGTCGCTGCTCGCGCAGATGGGTTTCAAGCACATCCATGAGATCGTCGGCCGCAGCGATTTGCTGGTCAAGAACCCGAAGTTGCCGGGCCGGTCAGCGCTCGTGGACGTCGCGAAGTTCATTCGGCCCGACATGGCGCTTGCCACGCTCGAACAGAGCTTCCCGCAGATGCCCGGGCATCCCGGCATCTGCAATCCGCCAGAAAAAGCGCTCAATCAACGGATCATGGAAGCGGCTCGCGACGCGGTTGACACCTGCATGAACGCGGACCTCGTCTTCCGCATCCGCAACAGCGACCGAACGGCAGGGGCGACCGTCGCCGGCCTCATCGCCCGCACCTACGGCCGCGAGGGGATGCCGAACCACCGGCGAGTCAAAGTGAGCTTCGAAGGCGAAGCCGGCCAGAGCTTTGGCGCCTGGTGCGTCAACGGCCTCGACCTGGAGCTTCGCGGATTCGCCCAGGACGGCGTCGCCAAGGGGATCTCGGGCGGCCACGTCGTCGTGACGCTCGACTACACCGCGAGCGATTACGGCGGCGAGATTCAGAGCGTTGCCGGCAACAACGTCGGCTACGGCGCGACCGGCGGGACCATTTTCATCGGCGGCCTGGCCGGCCACCGGCTTGGGATCCGCAATTCCGGTGCGACCATCGTCGCGGAGGCCGCGGGCAAGTACGCCTGCGAATACATGACCCGCGGCCGCGTGGTGATCCTGGGGCCGATCGAAAACGAAGTCGGCTCCGGCATGACCGGCGGCGAGCTGATCGTTTACGACCCGGACGGCGACCTGGCGCTCAAACTGCACGCCAAGAGCGTGGCCGTGATCGACTGCGGCTACGTCGATTACGAGTGGATTCACCCCTTGATCATCAACTACCACGCCCGCACCGGCAGCCGGCAGGCGGAATGGATCCTCAAAAACTGGACCGAAGTCCGCCGCGGCCGGAAGTTGCGCAAGGTGCTGCCGCTGGCCGTGGCGCGAAAGATGGAAGACTTCGCTGCGGTGGGGACGAACGCGGGGTAGGACGGGATTTGAACCACAGAGACACAGAGGGCACAGAGACGACAATAACCCTGTCGTCTCTGTGCCCTCTGTGTCTCTGTGGTGAACCGATCAACGGGCTGATAAACCCTTGCAGTCTGTCTGGGAAGCGCCCGACAGACGGGGCTCGACTAGGCGGGACGCTTGTGTTCGCCGGAGCCGCCATTCGATCCCGACTCGGGAGCGGCCTGGTTCAGGATGTGACGCGTCTGTTCGATCAGCTTCTGGGTCTTCGCGAGCGACTCCTCCAGTTGACGAAGCATCTCCTTCGCCAATCTAAGCTGCTCAGCTAGTTCGCTGGATTTGTTGGGCATCACCCCTGTTCATCGGGTGCGACATGCGGCCCGAACGGATTCCGTTCGAAGTCTTTCAATTCGGGCCCGAGTTGAACGGGCTTACGCCGCTTCGGTAGGTTTCGGGCAACAGGCCAGACAGACGAGCCGCGGTTCTGGAAGTGACGGCCCGCCGGGGAGTGAAGTAATTTGAAAAACGATGACTGATTCGCGGCCGCACGCGGGGCAGCGTGGACTGACCTTCACCGCGGGCGCAGCGGCGGCGGACGGTTCGGCAATGTCAATGGACGCGGGGCTGGCGCGCCGACGTGATTTTGTGGCTGGCATCGTCCACCTAGCAATTAGAGGGGCTCGCTAGGTGAAGCTCTCAACGAGAGGTGGGTCAAATAGCGTGGGAGGGAGTGTAACCTGCTGCTCGGCCCTCCGCCAGTTTTTTCTTCAGAATTTTCTCATAATTAACACACGGCGGGGCAAGTCATCGTGCCCCGCCGCGTCATTTCGCTTCTTTCGCTGCGTTACCACCGAAACTCGACACCGAGCATGCAGCCGTGAGCGTAGAACGTCTCGTCCACGGGGTGGTATCGCGGGAAGCCGCGGCCGGTCGGCGTTGAAGTCCCGGTCGTCGGGTCGGGGATGAAGGTCGGATTCACAAAGCGATCGATTTGCTCGCCGGCCCGGACGACGTTGGTCCAGCACAAGAAATTGTACCCGGCGAATACGCGAATGTTCTCCGTCACCTGGTAGCCGACGGTGGCGCCGATCTCGGACGCGATCGCGAAGCGGGTCTTGTCGTGCGTCCCGATGTTGGTCGTCAGGGCATATAGTCCGCCGGGAGCGGCCACGGTCACACCCGCGGGCGTCACGGAGCCGGACCCGCCGCTGATCTCCACGCGCTGGATCGTGGCGCCCGCGGCCACGGTCCCGCGGAGCCCGAACGTCATCTGCCCGAACTGCCACTCGCCGACCGCACCAACCTGGAGGCCGTGGAACTGGTTGAGTGCCTCGAAGTGATCGAACGAGAAGATGCGCGTGCCGGCCGGCGCCGCCCCGGCGGTACTCAGAGTCGTGAGGCTGGACTGGATATCGGTGGTGTCCTTCAAACGCAGGTAGCGGTACCCACAAAGCACGTCGATGCGCCCGCCCATTCCCGTCGACCATCCAGACCGATAATTGAGCTCGGCCCCCTGCAGCTCGCTCTCGCTGAACACGCCGACGCGGCC
>Ga0066903_100004225_pt1 | contig 12073 bp, 9 predicted proteins | sample PanSoiMetaGPlot1_FD_67491 | JGI IMG/M metagenome (GOLD analysis project Ga0066903, IMG submission 67491) | Tropical forest soil microbial communities from Panama analyzed to predict greenhouse gas emissions - Panama Soil - Plot 1 (version 2) | ecosystem: Environmental > Terrestrial > Soil >...
GGCGGTCTTGGCCGAGGAGCGACGTTTGCGGCAAGCGCGTTGTTTGCCGTGCACCCGATGATGACGGAGGCCGTCGGGTACGTCAGCGGACGATCCGAAGTGCTGTGCGCCACGTTCTTTCTCACGGCCATGCTCTGCGCTGACGCCTGGTGGCGTGAGGGCCGGTCCGTGGCGCTCGTCGGCATGATCGTCGCGTGGCTCGCCGCCTTGTCGAGCAAGGAGACGGCCGCGATGTTTCCGTTCGTCGTGTACGCGTACGACGCGTTCACGCACCCGGACGACGAGCGGCGCGCTCAGCGGGTGTCGCGCGTCTATCTGCCGCTCATGGTCGTGACGATCCTGGCCGGTCTGCTGCGCTTGTTCGTCCTCGTGCGAATCGAGTACCCCGGTCAGGCCGTGTGGCACTGGCGCTTTTTGCTCGTCGACGCCGACGTATTCCGCCGGTATCTGGCCATGATGGTGATTCCCACCGGTCAGGCGATGTTTCACGAGGTGGCGGCCGTCGACAGCGCCTGGCGTGCGCGTGTGTTTGCGGATATCGCGATCGTCACGGCGTATGTCGCCGCGACATGGCGTCTTCGCCGACGCGACGGGTTTGCCGCCACTGGTCTTGCTTGGTTCTTTCTGTTGCTGCTGCCTTCATCGGTGTTGATCGCGTTCGATCAAGGCGAGCCGATGACGGAGCATCGCGTCTACGCTGCCAGCATCGGCGTGTTCCTCGCCGCAGGCTCCGGCATGCAATGGATCGGCGCGCGCCTCAGCGACCGCGGTCGGCTGACGCAGATCGTCGCACTCGCCTCGCTCGCTCTCGTCGTCCTCTCATTTGCCCTCGAGACCGTCGAACGCAACATCGTCTGGAGCAGCCCGATCGCGCTCTGGAAGGAATCGGTCGATCTCGCGCCGCAGCATCCTCGTCCGAGGCTGCTTCTGGCAGAAGCGTTGAGCGACGCCGGGCGGTGGGACGATGCGATCGAGCAGTACCGCGTGGCGATCCAGCTGCGGCCGACCGATCCGTTCCCTCATGTGGCGCTCGGACGCTCGCTCGCGGTTCGAGGACAGTTGAGCGAGGCCCGGAATCATTTCGACGAAGCGCTTCAACTCGATCCGGCCAACCCGTCCGCCCGTCAGGCGCTGATGGCCCTCAACACTGTTGAAAGGCGGCTAGCGATCAAGTGAGCGGACTCGTGTGGACGCTGGTGCGCACCGATTTCAAGACGCGGTACCACGGCACTGCGGGAGGGTTCCTCTGGGCGCTGCTGAAGCCGATGAGCATGTTCGTCGTGCTGATGGGCGTGTTCTCGTTTCTGTTCGCGTCGAAGCCGACGTACAAACTCGATCTGATCGTCGGCCTGTTTCTCTGGGACTTCTTCGCGGAAGGGACCAAGAGCGGCCTGATTTCGCTGCAGTCCAAGAGTTATCTGCTGGCGAAGACCCGGGTGCCGCCGTGGGTGCTCGTCATCACGTCGATCGCCAACGCCACGATCACGCTGACGGTGTTTCTCGTCGTCATCGCGGCGTTTCTCGCCGCCACCGGCCACCCGCCGACGCTCGAAGCGTTTGCCGTGTTCGCGATGTATTGCGTCGCGCTGCTCGCGATGGTCGTCGGTTTCGCGCTCGGGTCGAGCGTCTTGTTTCTCCGCTACCGCGACCTCAATCAAGTGTGGGATCTGATCCTGCAGGCCGGGTTCTTCCTGGCGCCCATCATCTATCCACTCGGCATTCTCCCCGAGCGCTTTCACTTCTATCTGTACGTGTGGCCGCCGACGCCGGTCATCGAGTTTTCGCGCACCGTCCTCGTCGCAGGCTCAGTGCCGACGCTGCGCGGGCATCTTTACCTCGCTATCGACGCGGCCGTGTGCCTGATTCTCGGCGCGATCGTGTTCAAGCGGCTGAGCCCGCGTGCCGCGGAGTTTGTATGAAGGCGCTCGAGGTGGACGCCGTGTCGAAGTCGTTTTCGATTCCGAGCGTACGACGCGATACCGTCCGCGAACACGTGCTCGCGGCGTTCAGGCCTCGCCGATTCGATCGACTTCAGGTGCTCGACAGCGTCTCGTTCTCCGTGTCGCGGGGCGAAGCTATCGGCATCATGGGACGCAACGGCTCCGGCAAGAGCACGTTGCTGAAAATCCTGAGCGGCGTCTACCTGCCCGATCGCGGCCGCGTTCAGGTGCACGGATCGATCACGCCGGTGCTCGAGCTCGGCGTCGGCTGGAACCCCGAGCTCGACGCGGTCGACAACATCCTGCTCATCGGCGCGGTGATGGGGTTGTCGCTCGCCGAGATTCGCCGATCGCTCGACGGCATTCTGGCGTTCGCCGAGCTGGAGCGATTCGCCCAGCTGAAGTTGAAGCACTACTCGAGCGGCATGTCGGAGCGCCTCGGGTACGCCATCGCCTTCAAGGCGGTGCGCGAGGTGCTGATCCTCGACGAGATCTTCGCGGTTGGAGACGCGGGGTTCAAACAACGCTGCGAACAGCGGTACCTCGAGCTGCGGGCGCAGGGATGCACGGCCGTCATCGTCAGCCACGACCCCAGGATCATCGCCACGTATTGCGATCGCGCGCTGCTGCTCGACGCCGGTCGCGTCGCGTTCGAAGGCCGGGCGCGCGACGTGGCGGACTACTACGTGTCAGCGTTGACGCATCTCGAGCCGGTTTCGTAGAAGGACGGGCGGGAAGGGCAGGATGATCGTCGTTTCGCTGCCTTAGTCGTCCGTTGCTTCGCCGGAATTTCGCGTGCGATGCCAAAGGCGTCGCCTGGCGAGGACGGAGTGCCTCAATTCCAGCCTCGGGAGCATCCGGATAAGCCGCGGGCGCGTCGGGAACAGCCTCGGGAGCATTCAGAACACCCGCGGGCGTCACATGCCAAGGACAGGGCGCATCGCGTACAGCCTCGGGGACCATCGGGAATGCCTCGGGGATGACGCGGATCGCCTCCGGGACGCCGCGGATCGCTTCGGGAACGGCGCGGATCGCATCGGGGACGTCCGGTAGCGCCCCGGAACAACGATCAACGCAGAGCACGAGCACGCAGAACCAGAACTAATCGCTGGATTGGTTCACCATTCCGATCTCTCGACCTGACATCCGGGCCTGCTTCGCAGGCCGGCCGCGTCGATCGATTCCTCCGCGTCCTCCGTTCCTCCGCGGTGAACCTTTCTTCTGCGGGCTCTGCGGCTCCGGGTTTAACGTCGTCGAACGTTCTAGCGCTTCCAGATCGAAGCGAGATGTTCTGCGAAGTGTCCGTGCATTCGCGGCGTCACTTCACAACGCGGCATCAGCAACCGATTGGTCGCGCACGACACGCGGCCGGCCTCGACGGTCACCGCCGCACGAAAGCCGGCGTCACGCACGATGGTCACCAGCGCCGCGTCGAAATCCCCGTACGGATACGAAAAGATCGGGACCGGTCGTCCGAGCACGCTTTCGAGCGCTCTTTTGTCGGCGGCCACCTCGGCCTGGCGCGTCTCTGGCGGCTGCGTCGTCAGGGCGAGATGATGAACGGTGTGCGCGCCGATGCTGTGACCGGGTCGCGACTCCAACGTCCGCAGCTCGTCACACGTGAGTACGCGATGGCTCTCGCGCGTCTCGAGATTGAGTCCGCTCCATGCCACCACGCGCGCGGCAAGCGACGCGCGGCCATCGGCATCGAGCGTCCACGCAGCCTCGTTCACTCGCTCGAGCGCCGCCACCCGCTGCGCCGGCGTCGCCGTCTGCGCACGGACGTGATAACGGCCATCCCGGACGTCGAGCTCCGGCGGCAGCGTGCCGGACGAGAGAAACAGGCGCTCCATGACGTCCCACCACCGCTCGTGCGGCTCCCGGAGACGATCGCTGTTGACGAAAAACGTCGCCGGCACGCCGAACGCCTGAAGAATCGGCGATGCGGTCGTCAGCGCGTCGAGGTATCCGTCGTCCAACGTGACGGCGACGGCGCGTTCCGGAATTCGATCGCACGCCGCAGCGCGCGATAAGTCGTCGAGCGAGATCGGCGTGCACTCGCGCGCCAGGTACGCCATGTGCTGCTCGAATATCGATGGCGGCGTGCACAATCCGTGCGTGTCCAGCGTGTGCTCGGCGATCCGGTGGTAGGCAAGGATGACTGCATGCGATGCCGACGTCGATCGGAGCGCCGGAGCCCTGCGTTCTTCTACGTCCGGTGACGCCGACGGCGCGCGGACAGCGCGGACCGCCACCACCATCGGGTACGTGGGGTCGCGCTGATCGAGGTCTGTCGTCGACAACTCTTCGACGGACATGCCGTACAGAAACGCCGCCGCCGCGCCGACGTTGCCGTACGTGATGACGTCGACGCGCTCGAGAGGGAATGCCTCGGCAAACAACCGTCGCGCGGACGCCTCGGTGAGCCGCCAGTGGTCCCCGTCCACCCCCGCTTCGTCGTCCACGCGAATGATGCCCGGCACCGTCGCCAGCATGACGCCGCCGGGACGCAGCAGTCTCGCGCACTCACGGATCGCCGAGGCGATGTCGTCGACGAGATGCAGTGTTTGCGTGACGATGAGGCAATCGTACGTCTCAGCGGAGACGTGTGTCGCGTCGCGCAAGTCGGCGACGACCGTGGCGCGGCTGTTCGACGCGTCGATGTCGACGACATCGCTGTGCGTCACGGCCGTTCCGCCAAATCGCGTCGTGTAGTCCGCATCGCGCACTTCGAGCACGCGGCCGTGGATGTCCGCGCGGTGCGCGTCGAGAAACTGCGCGATGTAATAGCGATCGACTGGTGTCCCGCGATCCCGGCCCCAGGACGGGCTGAGCGGCGTGGTGTGCCGCAGATCGCCGCGGTCGACCCGCGAGAGTCCATGTCCGGCGAGGCGCTCGACGGCGGCGTCGATGCGTTGTTGCGTGTCGCGCAGGCGCCCTTCCGCGTCGGCAATCCGCGACTCCAGAAGCTGCTGGTACTCGCGCTGGCTCAGAAGGAATGCTTCCTTGGCCTCGATCATCGCGGCTGCGTGATTCGCGACGGCTTCGCGGTGTTTCTCGTAGAAGTGCCGGAGGCGCGCGAGATACGTCTCTTTGCGGAGCGATTTCCTGTAGCTGGACGATTGTCGAATCCGGTAGCGCAGCAGCGGCTCGTCGAGCACGACGCCGTGTCCGCCGCGTTCGAACACCGACGCCCAGAAGTCGAGCAGCTCGAAGGTCGCAAGCGATTCGTCAAAGCCGCCTACCGACTCCCACAGACTCCGTCGGAGCATCGTCGACGCGTGAGGCACGCCGCCGGTCGACACGGCGTCGACAAACGTCGGAGGCGCGGGACGCCAGGGATAGTTCGCGGCGCCAAAGGCCTGCATCGCACAGGTCACGAAATCGACGGAGGCATCGGCATCGAGGCGTTCGGCGGCGAGCTCGAAGTATGTCGGTTCGAGCAGATCGTCCGCATCTAGCCACACCAGGTACGGCGACTCGGTCCGGCGTGCACCCGCGTTCCTCGACGCCGAGGCGCTTCCGCCGTCGATCTGAAGGACATGCGTTCCGACGTTGTGCAACTCCGCGAGCACCTGTCGCGTGTAAAGATCCGCCGACCGGTCGTCGACGACGACGATTTCAGCAGGAGGTCGTGTCTGGCGCTCCACGCTGTCGAGCGCGTCCCGCAGCGTGCGGCCCAGGTTGTGGCAGGTAATGACGGCCGCGATCGGCTGCCGGGTCATGCGCCCGTCCACTTGAGCCACCAGCCGTACACCGTGCGAAGCGGATCGGTGACCCGCCAACTCATCGACTGTTTGAACGCGTCGACCTCCGCCACACGAGCGGCGAGCGCGGTTTCGAGATTCGAAAGATGCCGCGACGACTGATCGAGCCGCGCGAGCTTCCGTTCGAGCGACTGCAGTTCCGCCTGCCGCAATGCGAGCGCCGGTTCGAGGTTCGACCCGAGATGGCGTTCGAGCTCGTCGTTGCGACGGAGCAATGCGCTCGTCTCTTCGTCCTGACGAAGCAGCACGTCGTGCAGGTGCGCGTCGTAGAGGGCGCGATGCTTGGCGACGCGGTATCGCAGCAGCGGCAGATGTCCGTCGCCGTACCAGCAGACAGTGCTCATCGATCCTGCCCGGCGGCGGTAATCGAAGAGGACTTCAGGCACGATGGTGCCGCGATGTCCGGCGGCGACGAGCCGCAGCCAGAGATCCCAATCTTCGTCGCCTTGTTCAGGCATGCCCGCGTCATAACCGCCGAGGTCGACGACCGCGGCACGGCGTACCAGCGCCGCCGTAAGCACGGTGTTTTCCCACAGCAGCGTCGGCAGGTCGCACTGCCGCGGCGTCCAATCCCACTGTTCATCGCCAAACGTGCGAAGCCACGACGAGCAGAACGCCAGCGTGGCATCGCCGTCGAGGACGCGGACCGTCCGTTCCAGAAATGCCGGCCGCAGGCGATCGTCGGCGTCGAGCGCGCACAGGTACCGTCCCGACGCTTCAGCGATGCCCGCGTTCCGAGCCGCGGCCAGTCCTCGATGCGCCGTCCGAATGACACGCGTCTTCGGCGCCGCATAAGTCGCCAGGATCGTCTGCGTGACAGAATCCGTGGACCCGTCGTCGACGACGATGATTTCGAAGTCCTGGTACGTCTGGGCGAGCACGCTCCGGACGGCGTCGTCCAGATACTGCCCGAGGTTGTAACAAGGAACGATGACCGAGACGGCGGTCACGGCGCCTAATAGCCTCTGATCACACGGAGGAGGACGCGCGCGGGTGCCGTCACCCGCCAGCTCCACGATTGCTGGAAGGCCTCGAGGCCCCCACGTGCTTCCTTGAGTGCGGCGCGCGTACTCAGGACTTCGAGTGTTTGCGCGGCAAGCTGCCGGTCGCGGTTGTCAACCTGGGTGCGCGCTCTGGCAAGGATGCTGGCCTGTTGTTCGGTCGCCGCTCGCAGCTGACTGACGTCCTCGCGCAGTGCGTCATTTTCTCGCGCGCGCGCTTCGACGGCCTGTTGAAGCCCGGCGAGCTCCGTGTGGGCTTTACCGAGCTCGATATCGCGAGCACGCAGCTCGTTGTTCACGTGCGCGAGCTGCGCTCGTGCTTCACCAAGTTCCATGGCGCGCGAATCCAGTGTGGCCCGCAAGAGCAGGCTGTCCTCGCGCTGCGCGGCGAGGTCGCGGTGCCCGCCTTCGACGACGCCGTTCAGTTCCGAGATCTGGCCGGCTCGTCGTGCGATTTCCTCGCGACTGGAGTCGAGCGTCGCTTTCAACTCCGCGACGAAGGTTTCGAGCGCTTCGACGTCTCGATGCCGCAACGCCAGCGACATGCGGACGGCGTCGCTGTCGTAGCGGATGAGCTCGCACGCGTCACGGATGAACGACGCGCCCTCATCAACGGCGTCGTACTGCACGTGCCAGTTGCGCGCGCGCTCTTTGGGGGAAAAACGCGGCCGGCGCTCCGTGAAGATCTTGCGCTCTCCATGCGCCTGTCCGCGAATCGGATAGTGTCGTGAGATAAAGCGAATCGGGAAGACGCGCCGATTGTCGAACTGCACGTCGTGCCCGCCGCTCGACGCAAGGTCGATGTTCGACGCCTTTCGCCAGCAGCGAACCTGAACGCGATCGTACGAGGCGGCCTCCGAATACAACGGAAACGCGTCGCGAGGGTCGGTGCCAGGCGTGAAGCCGTCGTGTGTCGGCCAGAAATCGAGGCTCGCGAAGTCGACGGCGTTGTACCCCAACGCGTCGACGCGGCGGATGCCGTCGAGCAGCGACACGCCCGCCCATGGGCTCTCGCGGAATTCGTCGGCGTCGTGATGGATGAACCAGTCGGCGTCGATCTCTGCGGCGAGCTGCGCCTTGCGCCGAAGGAGGCGTTCCCAGGCGAACTGGCGCGAATTGCCCGTCGCATCCGGACTTTCGATCCGCTCGACCGCGATCACGCCCTGCCCGACGAACGGCTCGACGAGGCTCGCCGTCGCGTCCGTGGACCCGTCGTCGAGGAAGTAGACGAGCAGGCCGTTCGCGATCAGGTCGCGAACGACCGGCTCGATGATGTCAGCTTCGTTATACGCCGCGATGAGTGCGACGGCTGTGAGCGCCCGGGACATCGCGGAGCATTGTAGGGTATCAGTTGTTCGCGTTCTTCCACGAGAACGCGGTCATCATCGGCACGCCGTGCGTCCACCCGGTCCCAGCCAACTGCTGGTCGTAGAAGATGTTTGCGTTGCCAGTCACCTTGATCGTGTTCGAGACCAGCGCCCCGTAGAAGTTGTCGTCGCCGTTCAACGTGGCAGCGGCGTTCGGCGCATAGAAGGTGGCCGATGACGCTGGGTTCCCAGCAAAGGTGATATTGCCGGATCCCGCGTAGACGAACTGCATGAGCGACGCATCGAATGGCGAGCAGGACGCACACAACGGCGCTGAGACCGAGCCGCCGTCGAAGCTGATGGCGTTCGTGACTGGCGAGCCGGTGTTGTCCGTTCCCCCCACCCTGACGATCACGCGGTCGCTCGGTGACGGAGTGCTGACGGCAATCGACGCCTGGCCTGTCAGAGCGAGCGAATTGAAGTCGTACTCGTTGCTGACGCCGCTGACGTTGGACGCCGTAAGGATGAAGGTCGTCTTCGACGTCAGTGACACTTCTGGGAGTGACAACGGGGTACCGCTCGTATTCCAGATCTGGACTGTATCTGCGACGCTTCCACCGCCAGACGTGTAATGACAGTTGGTACCTTCCACCAATCCAAGCGAACTACAAATCGTGGATTTGATGTCTGAGTTTTTTATCCCGCCCTGGGGTGAAACGGCTGCTGGCGCCGGTGTCGGCAGCGTGATTGGCTTCGGTAGCCTGACAATCGATCCGCCCTTGATGTCGGTTTCCGCACCTTGCAGCGCGGTAATACCCGAACCGTTGTTGCCGTTGACGCAGTTGCCGACGCCTTCGCGAGGAGTCGAGAGGTTGCCGTTCACTTGGACGGCACCGCCTTTGAGCGTCATGTTGCCGTTCGTGCCGACGTCGCCGCCATGGCCCAGCATAGACGGCGATGTCCCGATGGGAGGCGTGTTGTAGCTGTTGGTGGTGGTGCTGCCATCGAACTCGAGTGCGTCGCAGTTCGGATTGGCGGCGAACGCGGCGTACTGGAACGCCGGCACCTTCAACGTTTCGATCTGCGTCGTGATTTCGACCGTCGCCGGGTGCACGCCCTGAATCAGCCCATCGGCCGTGATCTCCCACGTCTGGACTGTGGTGACCGCGGCCGTGTACGCATCGGAAAACGTCTCTTCGCGGAGCAGCTTCGCGTACGCGCCAAAGCTGATCTGTGTACTGCCAGCGGTCAAGAATCCCTTCGCCGCGGCGTTGAATTTATTCTGCGTCGTCACATCTGGATAGTTCGACGCTTGCGTCGCGCTCGCCGACAATATGACCGGTTTGCCATTGAATTCTACTGGTGACTTGCTCGTGTCTATTCCGGCAATGGTTTCTGCCGCAGTCCCCGGGACGTACTGGGTCGGATCGAGGAGGAAATCCGCCGCTTTCTGCGCGCCAGATTCCGCCGCATACCGCGCCTGCGTTGCCAGCCTGTAGTTGCCGCTTGCATACGTCTCACTATTGGCAAGAAACGTCAGCGAGACGGCCAATGCCGACACCGTGGTCAGCAGGAAGAGCACGAAGACGAGTGCGATGCCGCGTTCGTTGCGCATAAGGGTCCTTATGACGGAATCATTCCCAGGAGGGCCGTGATGGTTGCCGGCGTCGATTGGATTCGATCCGTGTACCCCGCACCGGCGAGTTCCCAGGCATTGAACACATTTCGTGGCGACACGTTCAGCAGTGCTTTTGTTTCTGTTTGGAACTGTTTGGTCACGGGGTCCACCTGTTGCGTCTGCACAGTCAACGTGATGGCGACGTCCAGCACGAACGATAGCGGCTGACCCTGAACGATGATTGGGGACGTCACCTGATACGTGAAACACGCCGTCCCGCCTGGGTTCGGCTGAACGTTGTTCAGCAACACGAGCGAGTCTGACACCTTGGGTTTCGTCGTGCTGTCCCACGCCATCGACGTCCGATAGAGTTTGCCGGCAACGGTATCGCAGGTGTATTCGACGTACACCATGTTGCCGTCGCCGTTGATGTCGCCGAACATCTTTAGAACGGTGGCGGTTGATCCGTTCGGGATGCCCGCGAATCCGGCGACGACACCAGGAGCCGGCGGGATGATGCCGTTTCCGAAGGTTCCCAACACCTGCACCTTCGTTCCCGCCGCATGGACTTTGCTGAAGCACGCGCTGATCGTGCCTGTCACGCCATCTGGATTCGTGATGACCTGCCACAACGGTGTTTCTTCCCAGTTGTCGCCGTCGAGCGTGCTGATCACCGCATACGAAGCGGGGGCAGTGCCGGCCGTCGCCCACAGGCCCTTTGTCGAAGACACGGCAATCGGAACCGATGCCGAGACGTCGGGGTGTGCAGGGTCACAGTTGGTCGGCGCCGGATTTGGCGTCGAACCTTGAAGGACGATGTCCAGTGGAACCCCGACGCGGCCGGCTTGCCCGACCTCCTGCTGCATCAGTTCGGTCGCTCCGCGAACGCCGCTGTGCATCTCGGTGCGGTTCCAAATCGTCTGCTGCTGCTGCATCGACTGCCGCAAGGCAGTCATCACGACACCCATGACGAGCAGAAGGACGCACGTGGCGACCAGCAGCTCGATCATCGAAAACCCTCGTTCGGAAGACGCTTTCATGATGTCGGTCTCGTCAGAACTGTGAGGACTTTAGAGCGACGACCGTCGAACTTGGTGCTGTCGCTCCGTTGAATGCCCATCGGGTCCTTACCAGGACCTGGACCTGGATGACGTTTGGCGAGAACTGGGTGACTTGCCACACGCGCTCGTAGAACCAATTCACAGGAGGAGCTGTCCCGCCGCCGAGCAGCGTGCCGTCTTGCGCCAGCCAGTCGACGTAGCCGTTCACCGGCGCTGCGGGATTCACGCTGCCGCCGACCGCGAGGCCTGTCCCACCTATGGAGGCGGCAGGAAATACGGTCGTATCCGACTGCAAGTCGGTGTAGGCCAGCGTGAGCAGCTGCTCCATCTTGTCCTGCGCGTCTTCCGTTGTCCGCGCGGCGAGGTGCCCATTGTTTTCCGTCGTCTTTGAGGACATCGCGGAGAGCGTCATGAGCCCGCCCATCACGACGAACAAGATCGACAGCGCGACCATCGTTTCGAGGAGCGTGGTGCCACGCTCGGACTTGAATGTCGTTCTCATGAGATTGTCCAAAGGGGAACCGCCAATGGAGGCGTGCTCCACACGCCGATCAACCCGGTGGAGGAGACTGTCACTGCCTTTACCGCCGTACCATCGCTGATGTAGACGGCGTCCAGGTTCGTAGGAACGCCGTTGTTGTCGACCGGAATCCCGCGGGAATTGAACACCAGGCAAGCCGTGTTCAGGATGGCCGCAGGTGGTGACGCGTTGTCCATGCACGGGGGCGCCTGACCGATTCCTGGGACGGCGGGCTGCGTGTTCAACGGAGGCGTCGCCACTGGCGCGAAGTTGAATGACACGCTCGCGGGCAAGAACTCCGAGCCATTGTCTGCGACCCACTGTCCGGTGCCCGGCAGCGCACCGGGAACCCACGTCTCGCGGTGATAGGACTTCGCGCCAATATCGATGTACACGCGCGCGCGGGTGAACTGCGCGCCGGCTTTTGTCTTCGTCAGTGCCGCGTCGTTCGAGATGCTTCGGATCGCGCCGTTCAGGCGCATCGACGCGAGGGCACTCGTGAGCATCGGCAGCGCGATCGCGGCCAGAGTCCCCATGAATGCGAGCACGACCATCATCTCGACCATCGAGAAGCCTGCGTCTTGCTCGTGCAGTTCCGTGCGGCGCGGTCGTCGGTCAGACATTGAACTCGACAGCAGCAACAAGGATGCCCGTGCACGACGCGGGGTTGAAATGCCGCTAAAGTTCCGCGGTTCATTCTTTTAACTAAGACTGTTAGTCGACTGCCGTGATCCGTTTTCGCACATCGCATTACAAAAGACGGCGTCTCGCGGGGGAGACGCGCGCATGAATTGAGACGATTTGAAGCGCTACGAGCCGAAAAGGCTACGAGTCGTGGGAGAGAGACCGGATGCGCGCG
>Ga0066903_100004226_pt1 | contig 12073 bp, 12 predicted proteins | sample PanSoiMetaGPlot1_FD_67491 | JGI IMG/M metagenome (GOLD analysis project Ga0066903, IMG submission 67491) | Tropical forest soil microbial communities from Panama analyzed to predict greenhouse gas emissions - Panama Soil - Plot 1 (version 2) | ecosystem: Environmental > Terrestrial > Soil >...
CAGCGCCATCGCCGTCCCAGGCGCCACGACGGAAAATGACGGGTTTTTGGCCATTTCCACCCCCTTTTTCGCGAATTCTAGCCGATTTTGGGGGATTTTCCAGAGGCATCCCGGAATACCACTACGCAGAAAAATCTTCTCTTGGTACAACCTGGCGTATAGGCTTGATTTAATTGCAATTTTGCCGGGGCACCACTGTGCCCCGGGATTGGACTATAGTTTTGAAAATTCGCCTGCCCCCCCCAATGACTTAGCAGGGATGGTGCGCTGCTAAGTGAGCTTTACCAGAGCCGATGGCCGGGCACAACCCCGTTCCACGTCCGTTCGATTTGTGGCCAGAGAGAAACCTATGCTATCGAAATCGTGCATATTTCGCGCTTTTTCCCAGCCAATTTCCCGAAAATAGGTCAATTCTTGCCGACCACGTATTGCGACGATTCACCGTCTCTGGAGCTCGGGCGTCACGACGTCGACCAGCCATCGTCGTGGTGGCTGGACGAGCATCGACCGACGCCAGCCGAATGCAATGACCAGAAGGGCTCAGACGAACGGCGAAGACGGGGGTGGCCGATCGTCCTTCTCCAGTAATTCCAGTGATACGACCGAAAAGACGGGGATGGCCGATCGCCCTTCTACAACAACTCCAGTGATTTCCTTATTGTGTATCTTCCTCTCTTCCTCTCTCTGACCCCAACCCTGTCCTAACGCTATCGAGGGAGGGGTCAGAAGGAAAAGAGGAGGAGGGGGGATACACAAATAGGCGATCACTGGAGTTGTTGGAATTCGACGCCTCACACGGCTGACTTTCCGCCGGCCAGCCGTCTCCGTTTGGCCCACAACCGTCGCTACTCGCCGTCCGTTCTGTACCCGCGGTCTAGACCCTCGATCGCTCTGGCGATGACGGCAGCGCCAAAATCCATGGCGGCGGTCTGCATATAGGCGGCGACCAGTTCCGGGTGGCGGATCGCAAATCCGGCTCCGAACAGCTCGCCGGCGTCATTCTTGGCCGAGTGCATGTAGTCGTGCGCCGTCATCTGTGCCTGTCGCATCAAAGTGTTGGTACCGGCACCAACACACATCGTGCCGCTGTCAGCGGTATGTGGCGGGTAGTCACGCATGTCATTCTCCTTCCTTGCCCACAAGGGTTAGCTTCGGTTTCTGGCTGAGCTTGTCTTTCAAGCGCAGCGCAGCGTTCTCACGTTTTCCTTTCGACAGTTCTCTGCGCGCGTAGATCATCATTTGTTTGCCGTCGATGAGCCACAGTCCGTTATTCCGTTCGGCAGCGGGATTGGGCGCACGGACATAGCCGCAGCGCCGCAGTCTGTGTGGGATCACTCGGCTCATCTTGCGATCGAGTAACCATTCCGCGCTTGGCGCTTTCTCGCTCAATTGGGGGATCGTCAGCGCCTCAGGCTTGCCAAGGGCATCGATGGCGTTGACCAATTCCACGTAGTCTGTGCTGTGCTCAACATTGACCATGTCCCAAAACGCGGCGGTCTTGGGTGGTGCCATCTTGGCGTTGAAGTTGGTGAGATCGTAGGCGCGCAGATACGCGGCGACGTGCCCGATACCGCCTTCTTCGTCGTACCATTTGTACATTCGATCGAAGTAATCGGCCGCAAAATCTGACCGTTTGCATTCCGACGCAGCAACGAAATGACGACGGTCGTCGCTGGGCAGATACAATGCATCGGGATGATTGGTGGTGATGATCGCTCCCATCAGATTGAAGCTGCGGTATTCCGGCAGATACTTGCGATTGATCCGGTGGGTCTCTGGTGGCGTCGTCAGCAGCGGCTTCATGTGCTCATACAGCCCGTAACGATCGATGCGAGCACGAGCGTTCTCACCCACGTCGCGCGCCTCATTTATTCGCACGATGACGGCGCAGAGAAAGTCGTTGTTCGGGTTGACCAGGTGGGCGAGCAGGACGTCCTGGAAATTCCATGGACCGACGGCGTGTCGCACCGGATACAGCAAAGTATCTTTGCCGATGTCAGGATCGCCCACGAGCACGATGCAGTGGTTCGGTTTAACTCCGGGATATTGTGCGCGGTGGGCTAACCACGCGATCAAGTGCTTGCCAGTAACGGGATATAGCTTGTGCCAGTGTTTGACCCAACGTGCCGCTTGTCTGGGATCGCCGGGCAGATTGTTGGGCGGTACATAGAGATTGAGTGACGTCGCGCCTGGCTGTTCGATCCATCCGGCATCGAGCGCCAGCTTATCCCTGATGATTTCAGGCTCCCCTGGGTGCCAGGTTGCACGCTCGACACTGCGATATTTCGCTAGCGCTTCGCTCGCCGATATCGTGATCACTTTGCCCTTGCTATTGCGGACCGGATTGCCGTTGGCATCGAGCAGCGGTTGCCGTGGAAGCCGCTTGTCGACGGCTTCGTTTCGCCATGGGTCTTTTGTCGGCCGGTAGATACAGCGATGCGCGGGACCGAGCGCATAGAAATCTTCGAACTTGATCATGCCTTCCTCCCCAGCACGACGTCGTTGAAATCCCAGCCCGGATGTTTGGGAGTCAGCGGCACCGTCAGCCGGCCGGCTGATCTCCACACCTGCTGGCAATGCTCCGCTGCGCGTTGGCCCTCGCCGTTCTCGTCGTGATCGACCAGCAGGATGAGCCGATCGATGCCAGGCAGCACCGGCAACCCTCCGAGCCCGCCTTTGGCGACCGCCGACCAGGCCGGTATCAGCGGCGCGCCGCGATAGGGAACGCGCGTGGCGGCCGCGAGCACGGTCTCGATTCCTTCGCCAACGACCAGTTGCCGGTCGCCGTTGAGCGGCCACAGCTTGACCACGCCCATGCGGCCGAGCGCCATGCGGTCGAGCTTGACGACGGCGCCGTTTTCCACGGCCAGGCCGATGCGATGAATGCCGACCGGTGCGTCGGTTGCCGGATCGCGCATGAGGGCGATGAGGCAAGGCTGCTGGGCGCGCGCGCCGAGCGGGCAGCGGGGATGAAAGCGCAATACGTCGTGGATCGTCCGCGGTAACTTGCTGACATCAATGCCGCGGGTTTCCTGCAGGTAGCGTTCCGCCAGCGATCCGATCAGCGGTTGGGCTCCGGTCCATAGCCGCATGACGTACGCGTATTTTTCCTCCGCGCTCTGCTGCAGCGCCGCTTTTGCTTCGCTGGGCATGTCGGCCGACCAGTCGTAGAGCGCGGCCATGGCTTCCGTCTTGGTCATACCCTCGACTCGGGTGAGCCAATCGAGCCGATCGCCGCGGGCGCGGCAGGCGTGGCAGAAGTAATGGTCGGCGTAGATGCTGCAGGACGGGTTAGGATCTTCGTGGAACGGGCAGGAGACGTGCCGGCTCGCGTCCATCGGCAGCGATACGAGATCGAACAGCGGCGCGATGGTGTCGCCTAAGCTGGCGAGGAAGTCCTCTTCGACGCCTTTTTCGAACGCTTTGAGGTCGGCGGGATCGGCGTCGGCGGGTGGGGTGATGTCGATGTCGGCCACGAACGCGTCGACCGCCGCCGCGACGATCTCCGCCTCGGTCTCCGGCTGCGGCGGCTCGGCGGTCGCCGGCGCCTCCAGATAGGTCGTTCCGCTGCGCACCTTGCCGCCGAGCGGTAAGCCCTGGGCCCATGGCGGTGGCTCGAGCAGCAGTGCCAGCACGTCTTGTTCGGAGACGGAGCCTTTCGGCACCTCGATGGTGATCTCATCGTGATTATGAAACACCACCGGCCAGCCGCGTTGCTCGAAGCGTTTGAGCGCGGTGGCCAGCAAATCCCTGGCAATGCCCTGCGTGACATTTTCCGCGAAGGTCCCGAACCAGGCGCGCACCGGCTTCCATTGCCCGCGCGCGTTGTCCATGAACTCGACATCGGGGTCGCCGTCCTCAAACTTGCGATTGGGGACCAGCCGCGCCTGCGGGTAGGTGATTTTGCGGCCGCTGGGCAGCTGTAGCGTCAACGTCCGATCGACGAAATGCGCAACGATCGGCGGTCGCGGTGGCGGCAGTACCAGCACCGGCTGGCCGGTACGGATGGTGACGCGAATGGCGCGCGCCAGCTCCTTCCAAAACTGGGTGACCCTTGGATGGGCCTCGCGCCACTGGCGGACGAGGGCATTGATCTCATCGTCGGTGCGCGGGTCATGCTGGCTGATCTTGCGCCAGGCGCCGAGCGCGCCGCCAAAACCGAGCGCCAACTCTCCGCATTTGCCGACCTGCCTTTGCGCCTTCGTGATCGCACTCACCGACGTGGTCAAGCGCAGCATGCGGTGCGCAACGATACGATAGGGTTCGTGGTCCTTGTCGCCAGTGCGGTCGAAAGTGGCATAAGCGTCAAGCTTCCATTGCTCGCCGGCTTCCCAACTCAAGCATCGGCTTTCGATCGAGCCATAATCACCGGAGATAAACTCGTAGCCGTCTTTGGCGCAGAGCGCGGCGCGCGATAGCTCACCCATCAAGGTCAGCGGGTTGCCGAAGCGGGCGAGCGCATCCCGGTTGCCGCCAGTAATATCGTCAACCAAGAAGGCCGGCAGCTCGGCATCGTTGCGTTTCAAATTTTGCAATTGCGGCTTGAGGCTCGACCAGCGTCCGGTGGCGCTGCCATAGATGCGCAAGCTATCGCGAACGCGCTGGTCCTCGGGATCGGCGAAGTTGAGGAAGCTCTTGAACTTGCGAACGCTAGCGTAAGCGCCTTGTTGGCGTAACGTGAGGAGCTCTTGCACATAGTTGTCGGGGTGATGGGCCAAGGCGGTTGCCACCGAGCGTTTGGCCAGCGAGGTGAGATGATGGCCGCGGGCGTTCACGGCCTGCATAATCTTTGCCACCTGATCGACCGAGGTGATGGCGCCGCAGGTCAATTCATCGAGGCGGGCATTGATCGCATTGCGTTCACGCATCGTCAGCTCACGCGCGGCGGTGAGAAACGGCACGTTGCAGCGAACGCCGCGGGCGTTGATGCGAGCGTCGACGAGGAGCAGCTCGCGCTCGAACGCCGATAGCGGCTTGAGCTGCGGGGCGTTGCAGCAGGCGCGCGTAGCCTGCACGTCGGTTTTGCCGCGCTCTACCACCAGCGCGAGGTCTTGCTGGTACTGTTCTGTGCTCTCGATCTTGCGCCGGCGCTTGGTCGTCTTCGGCCGCGAGATGCGCAGCATCGCCTGCCGCGCCGCCGGATCCTTCTTGTAGGGCAGTCCTAACGCCTCGCAGCGTAGCCCGAGCTCGGCGGGATAGGCGTTCGCCAGCGCCAGGCGCTGGGCGCAGTCCTGTATCTCGAGCGGCAGCGGACGGAAACCATGCTGCGGGATCAGGACGTGCGTGAGGATCAGATTCTCAAACGTCCAGTTGTCGGAGCGGAAGCACCAAAGCGTGGGATCGGGATTGTCGGCGGCTTCGAGGAAAACCGCAGGCGGCGCGTCGTCTGGCATCCAGATTTGCACGTCGCCGTCATCGATCGCGTGGCAAAGCACGAGCGGACGCGTGGACGGGTGCTTGGCGTACAAGTACGCGCCGTGCTCGGTTAGGCTGAGATCGGAATAGGTCTCAACGTCCCAATAGATGGTCCGCATGACACACGCTCACTTTAGAAAGGGGCGACCGGACATTGCTGTCCGGTCGCCGAGTTCAGGGTTGTCTGTCAGTAGGGGATAGAGTCGTCGAAGAACTCTTCCGAGCTCACCGCCTTTGGCACGTTGTCGCTGAGATTGGTCGTTGCCTCGGCGGGGTGCGCGTCTGATGCCGGCTTGGCAAACGCATCCAAGGTCTCTTTCGTCGACTTCGGTGCTGGCGCGCTCAGCTGTGGTGCCGCTCCGGTTGCCGGCAGCGGTGCTCCTCCGCTAGCCGACTTCCAATCCAGCACTTGCAAATGCGGACGCATCCGGTCGCCGTAATTCGTTTTGAACGGACGCGACTGCAAGTCGACGATTGGCAGCAGACGAGCACCACCGTGCAGCATGCGTTTGATGGCGACTTGCTCCTGCAACGCCTCGAACGCCATGCGCCAGCCCGTCGTCGAGTTCACCGCCGTGTAGAGCTGGTTGGTTACTTGCCACTCGACCATGTAGAGCGCGAAGACGGTCTGGTACGGCGGCCGTGGTTTGCCGTCGATACCCATTTCCCATTCGTCGACCGGAATCTGGTCATTCAACGTGGTCGGATCGGGCAACGGTTTGCCGGTGATGACCTCCGGGACTTTGTCTTTCCACCGCTGCAACGCGATCTGGCTTCCGACGACCAGCAGTGGGGAGGGGATCGGCAGACCGTCACGGTCATGCCAACGTTTGGCATCGGTCCAACGGGCATGAGCACCGCGTAGCAACCGGTCGGAAGGTTGCAACGAACTGCCGAAGCCGTCGTCCTCATAAGCTGTGAGTTCATTCATGACACATCACTCGTGTTTGCTGTGGTTGGATATCTGGACCGAGCTTCGCCTCGGCGGGCGCCCTCACAGGAGGGGAAGTGGCGAATAGGATGGCTTTGATTGTGCGAAACGGTGTGTCGGGCTGGCCCGGCAGGTTGTCGTCGATCGGCTCGGCGCCGCGCTTCTCGCGGAATTTCATGATGGCGATGTTGAGCTCGTGCAACACGACCAACCGGGTGTCGTAAGGGATCGCCGTCCAGTCGAAGGAGCGCACGAGGCCGATCAGCTGCGCCGGCTGGACGTGCTGCAGGTTCTCGAGCATGCGGAATAGTTCGCCAAGCACCGCACCGTGCGGGCCGGCAAGCACGGTCTGACGCTCCTCGCGATGCCAAGCCTTCCAGGCGCGCAGCAGCCGCGCGTTGTCGGCGAGCTCCTTCTCCCTGTCGGCGGCAGTACGAGATCTCCTCATGACGCCACCTCCGCAGCTGCGGCGGGAGAGGGCACGACGGGTGTCATGGTCGGGAGTCGGCTCGCACCGAACAACGCCAACAGCGCCGCTTCGGCTTTGTTGTGATCGCCCTTCTTGCTGAAAAGCGCGTGCGCGGTCGGAAACCGAGAGATGGCAAGGGCGCGGGCCTGCTCTTTATCTGCGCTCAGTCCGAAATGCTTCTTCCACTGCGCGGCGGAGATGTATTCAATCGGAATCGCGCAGACGGTGATAATTCCTTCGACGAGACCGGCCGCGCGACCGAAACGGAACGCCGATGCCACACCTTGTTTCGGGTACGCCTGCGCGATTTCGACGAAAGCGTATTGCGGCTCCAATTGAAAGATCAGTTCTTGTAGGGCAATTGCATCAGGGCGGCGTTTCGAACCAAGTCCAATCGTCGGCATATTGTATGCGGTGATGAGCCGAGGACCGTTCGCGGTTAGCTCAATGGCAGCAACGGCGCCATTGAGGCCAAGGTCAAAGCCAGCGATTTTCATAGCGGCAACTCCATCTGCCCTTTGCGTTCGTTCTGTTCCCGCTCCGGGGCGGTGGTGAACTTGTCGACTTCCCAGCCCCAGCAATCCCAACCCGGCCGCCGTTCGCGTGCGAACAAGTCGGCGTAGGGCCCTTGGGCGTACTGTTCGACGGAAGTGTAAAATCGATTAGGCTTGCGCGAATGTTGGCGTCTAGCGGCAAGGATTAGTTGTCGAACCTTTTTGCATCGACGACGGCAATTGCCGCGCCGAGCAAGCAATACAATCTCGCATTGAGAACGGGTGGTCAGGCCGAGACCGATCGGGAAATCGGATTTACGAAGACCAACGGTGCGGAATTCGTAAAGTGGGGAATGTCCATCCCACCCCCGGTAAGTTTTGACCCAGACGAAAGCGATGCTTGAATATTCGAAGCCCCAAGCCCCGATCAACTTGAATGCCTGCGGCAGGAAAGGCCCGCTAGTCCATAAGAAGAGATGGGCGCCATCAGGTGATGCGAGATCTCTGACTGGCAACGCCGCGAGTTCAGCAAAGGACGTGGTCGCATAGTGGCGTTGGCTGTCGCGGCGGCTTTGAGGATTCTGACTTTGGACTGCCGTGTACGATTTGAAGTGGCTTGCCGGGTCAGCCGCAATCACGCGGTAAAAACGTCGCTTCAACCCGCTGAAGGGGGCGGGCGCTGTAGAGTCGGTGGTGATGGTCGTGGCGTCCACGACAAGCCTCTTCAGAATTGTCTGTCTTTCGAAACCGCGGGTAGTCCGCAGCTTGGAAAGAAAGAGCCGGCGCCGCCCCGAAGAGCGACGCCGTGATGGTCTTCGATTAGGCTGACGCTGGGTTAAAATCCGCGTTGCCTTCCTTCGCCCAATCGCGGGCGTCGTCGGCAACGATTGCTGCTGCAGTGCTGAGCTCCTCCATCGCCTCCTGGACGCTGATGGGATAATCAGCCAACGCGCCGAACGCATCCTTGAGCTTTATGACGGCGGCCTTGGTGGCGTGCGCTAAAAAAGCGAACTGTTCGATTTGCTGCTGACTAGCTGCGGCTTGCTCGGCGGTTTCTGGATGCTCTTGCTCGCGGTGCTCGCGGTACATCTGTTCGCACGCATCGAACAAGGCGAACATTTCAGTTTCGGTAGGCATGTGGTTCTCCTTCAGACAAAAGTGGCGCCACCCGGAAGAGTGGCGCCGTCGTAGTCCTCACCTAGGCCGCGCGCTTGACCGACGAGCCCGTGGAGTTGCCGGTCGTCGCCTTCCCCGGCTGCAGGGCGGTGCGCGCAATCGTTAAGGCGCGGCCGATCCGCGCCTTAACGTCACTCTCGTTGTTTCGGTAATGCGTGGTCAGCGCGCGGGCTTCGGCAAGTAGCTTCTCGATCCTGCCGAGAGCTCCGCGCAGCCCGTCCCGCTCGGCGCTGAGCGCCTCACCGTTGCCTAGCCGGGCGAGCTTGGCCTCGTAGCGTTCGATCTGCCGCTTGTGGGCAGCTTGGAGTTCGATGACCTGGGCCTGAGCCGCGGCCGCCGAGGAGTCCGTCATATGACGGACAGCTCGGCACTTGGCCCGATACTTGGGCTGGCGGGCGTTGCGTGCGCGCCTGGTCTTCTCCGCCGATTTGGTCCCGTCCGCGATCGCTATATACTCGTAGGCGCGGCTCCGGCTCACTCCGCACCGGATCCTGACAACCCGCTCCCAGTCGCGGGGCTCGGCGGCCCGGATGGCGATGATGTGCCAGCCGATGGCCTCCTCGATCTCGTCCGTGATCTGCTTCAGCTTGGGGAGAAGTATGTTGATGGCGTCGATGTGGGCGTCGACGGTGGTGTCGGCGGAGACCTCGACCGCGTTGAAGTGGGCGGTTGCGCATCCGTCAGGGGGATCGTATCTAAGCACCATAGCGTTAGCCCTCCAGGGCCATCAGGCGGCGCCCCGTTGGTCGAATCTTCAGGGGCGCCGCAGCCTTCTCCGCTCTGATTTTCCGCGTTCTCGCCCGAGCAGAGAGAGGCGCGCGGCTGTGTCGTTATTCGGCCGCGACCTTCGTCTCTGACATCTGGAAGGGGCGCGGGAACGTGCGACGACGCACCAGCTTGGAGATCCACTGCCGCCCAAACGGGATTCCCTTCACGTCGCGGAGTTCGTGGCGGGTGAGCATGCGGTAAGGCGGCCGAGGCGTGGTGCTCTCGGCAATCACCACCGCTTCGCTCGGGGAGTGGCCCTGCGCGCACGCGAGGATGAACGCATCGACGTGGGTCTCAAGCCACCGGTTAGCCATTGCTCGACTCGGAGGTTGCACGCGGCGACGAAAGACGTCGCCTTCGAGTCTGAGCTTGGGAAAGAAAAGTAAGGAAACAAGAACAGAATGCGTGTGAAATGCACGTCAGTCAGAAAACTCTGCGCGCGAATTTTCTGACCGCAAGGCGTTCGGTCAGAAAAGTCAGAAAACTCCCAAGCGCGCGGTCAGAAAACTCAGCTACTCGGCGGATGATCCTTTAGCCAGGAATTCATACGGCTGCGAAGAAACTGCTTAAATGTCGTATCAGCGGTGCCGTCGGGGAATCGCACGCTCTTGATTTTCCCGCCGCGCTGGCGGACGCGCTCGACCAAAAACGTCATATGTGGTCTCTCGCGAACTTGCTTGCGCACATTGGGATACTTTTTCACCAACTCTAGCATCGCCTCGTCGAAGTATGGGATCTTGTCGGGTGGGCGTCCAACCCGCTTTTTGTGGGGCGCAACGTCCTCGGTCGCCGCCACGGCGGTGTTGGTAGCGGCGCTGTCCTCGACCTGCGCGCTGTCCGGCGCCTCGGTCGTCGCAAGCTTGCCGACGTTGGACTGCTCCGCCTCCTCCGCCCGCTCCCGCTGCTCGCGCGCCAGCTCCTGCGCGCGACGGACGAGCTCGGTCACAAAGGAATCCTCAGCCGGCTGGCCCTGCCGCAGCCGCTCGATCATCTCGGGGGAGAATTCGGGCAGCAAGCCCCGCTCGCGCATGCGTTCGGCGGTGGCATAGGCCTTTTTGATGGCCTGCCAGACCGGGGAACGTTCGAGCTCCTCAGGACTGCGAAAACGGAACAGTGGTTGCGGGCTAGACCGTGGGGGCTTATTTTCATCGCTCATGCGGAACCTCGCTTGGCGGTGGGGAACTGCATTTGGGCCTGGCGCTTGGACAACCACTCGAAGCGCCGGGCCCTCCCATTCTCACTCTTTCATCTGGCCAAGCGCAACGACACCACGGTGTCAGCCGGCGGTTCGACAATGCGCAGCACATGCGCGGCCCAGGCCTCGAAGGCGTGCCGCTTCTCGTTCTCATAACGGTGCTGGTCGTAGACCTTGTGCAGACCGGGCTGGGCGTGCCCGATGCAGAGCTCCGCGACGTGGGGCATGATGCCAAGGCGCGAGAGCCCGGTGCGCATCGAGCGCCGCAAATCGTGCAACCGCCAGGATGCCAGCGGCTTGCCGTCGTTGAGCGCGGCGATGCGCCGGTCGAGATACGTCTTCGCGCGCACGTAGTGCAGGCGGGCGCCGAGCACGAGATCGGTGCCGCGCGGAGGCGGGTGTCGATCGAACAGCCCGCGCAAGATCTCGACCGCGGCCGGCGCCAGGAGCACGGTATAGGCCTCGTCGGTCTTCCGCCGCGCCGCCGGGATGGTCCAGCGCCCGGCGTCTACGTCGACTTCCAGCGCGGTGGCGCGGCCAAGCTCCGATCGCCTCACCCCCAACAATAGCAACAACCGGATGAACGCACCGTAGTAGGCCGCCTCCGGCCCCTCGCAGGCGCGCCAGACCAAGGCGAGCTCGCGATCGTCGAGCACCCGCTGCCGCGGCCGCTTGGCGCCGATCAGGTCCTTGGCCTTGAGATGGTCGGTCGGCGCCGACTGCAAGTCGTAGCGCGGGACCGCCCAGCCGAACAGCCGACGGGCATAAGTGAGCGTCTGCCGCGCCGCCTCGAGATGGCCGCGGTCGATGATGTCGTCGACCATCGCGATGACGTCGGCGCGGGTGATGCTGGCAATCGCACGATTGCCCCAGCGCGCGATGAGCTCGCGGCGGATGCGAGCTTCGATGTCCGGCGCGGTGCGCTTGCCGGCCACGTGGCGGGCGATGAACGCCTCCGCCACCGCGGCGAAAGTGCGCACCTGCTCGCCGGCGGCGGCAAGCGCTTCGGCCGCGGCGCGAGCGCGGGGATCGATGCCGTCTTCGAGCTCGCGCAGGATGGCGCGGGCGCGGCGCCGCGCCTCGACGAGCGTGACCAGCGGATAGGTGCCGACCGGGAAGTGGGCTAAACGACGCGAGCCGGGCGGGCGCTTGAGCACGGAGAAGCTCACCACCCCGGTCTTGCTGGCGCGCACCCGCAGCGTGCGCACCTCGCGGTCGGTGATGGCGACGGGTTTGGCCTTCGGACGCTGCAGCGAGCGCAGGCGACGGTCAGTGAGAGTCTGCTTCATGATGTGTCTTCATCGTGCGCGACGACAGGTCATCCGTGCCAACACTGTGCCAACCAAACGCCGGCGCAACTAGGCGACGGTCGACGACACTCGGCTCCGGACCATGACCGAGAAACCCGCATCGCACAAGGGTTGGCACGCAAATCGGCGACACCCCGCGACGGTCGTCGACGTTATGCTCTGCTCGGGTCTCTCGCTGGTGACGACGGACTCACGCATCGTCAAGGCGATCCTGCGCGCGAGCGGGGTCATGTTGGGTAAGCCGGCCGAGACCTACTACTCGCCGTCCGCCTTCGACCAGGGCTACCTCAACCACGTCGGCATCGCGACGGCGAA